>Ga0247817_10000658_pt1 | contig 18445 bp, 11 predicted proteins | sample UWRJL212509R1_FD_178010 | JGI IMG/M metagenome (GOLD analysis project Ga0247817, IMG submission 178010) | Plant litter microbial communities from Arlington Agricultural Research Station in Wisconsin, United States - UWRJ-L212-509R-1 | ecosystem: Environmental > Terrestrial > Plant litter >...
TTGTAGAATCTCCAATGCAATAAACGGTTGTCTTTTGAGCTACACAGCTGATGGTTACAAAACAGAAAAATAAGATGTAATATTTCATTATAAAAATGGCTTAGTAAGATTTCTAAACGTTTATTTTGCAGCAGAAGGAACAGTAGCTCTTTGGCCTATAACAACTTCATTCATTATAACATTTTCGGCATTTTCATTTGAAATTGCATTTTTTGCTGATTTGATTTCGATATTATTCAAAGATATGTTTCGGATTTTCTTATTGGGGAAACCCTGAATTACAATACCTGATTCTCTGGCTTTCGTACATACAATATTCGAAAAATGAACATTTGAAATATCAGACTGAAAACCTTTACCCTCACCATGATAATTGGCTGTGATGTACAAACAATCTTCTACCTCGTCTAAGGTTATATTATTTACAAAAATGTTCCTGATAAAACCCCCACGATCTGCATTGGTTTTTATATAGATACCTCTTTTTAAATACCCAACAGTTTTACAGTTTTCAACAAATACATTTTGAATTCCTGCTGACATTTCACTACCTAAAACGACACCGTGAAGTCCTTTAAAATTACAATTTCGAATCACAATATTTTCGCTTGGTGTTGCTGCATTGGCACGTCCTTCATGATCTCTTCCGGCTTTTATAGCCACATTATCATCTCCGTTATCAAACGTTACATTTTCAATTAAAACATTCTTAGCATATTCAGGATCAATACCATCGTTATTATGATTTAATGATTTGTAACTTATACCACGAATGGTAATACTTTCTGATTTAAGCAAATGCAGACACCAAAACGGAGAATTTTCGATTCGGATACCTTCGACCAAAATATTTTTGCAATTGAAAAACTGAATCATTTGCGGTCTTAAAAAATAACCTTCCCCAAATTTTCGTTCCTGTAAAGGTGTGCTATTGTGGTTCATATCACGGCTAAGGTTTTTCCCGGCACCTTCTTTTGCTTTAAAACTTTTCCAGATCTTCGCTCCTTCCCCATCAATTGTTCCTTCTCCTGTAATGGCAATATTAGAACATTGGTAAGCGTAAATCAGCGGACTGTAATTATAAAGCATTGTACCTTCCCAACTCGTTAGAACCAGCGGTAAATAATCTTTCGGATTATCGCTGAACTTAATCTTAGCTCCTTTTTCGATTTTAAGATTTACATTGCTTACAAAATGAATCGGTCCATTAATTTTATAAATTCCTTTGGGTACAATAATGGTTCCGCCTTTGTTTTTTTTACAAAGTGCCATTGCTTTATCAAAAACAGCTTTGTTATTGCTCACAGAATCTCCTTTTGCGCCGAGTTTAGCAATATTTATTTGATACGACGGAAAAACAGGAAGTTGGATTGCCGCAACAATTGAATCTGCTTTTGCTGTTGGAAAGGATTTGTTTTGAGCAAATGACAAACAGGAAATCAATACCAGAAAGAGATATTTATACTTCATAACTTTAATTTTGTTTTTAATTCTCTTTCAACATTATTTAAAATACCAGTTTGGTATATCATCTTTGAGAATATTTTCGATTGTGTAAACTGCTGCTTGTTTTTTTGTAAGCTGATGCGACCACGAAACTCTTTTATTGGGCTGAAATCCTTCTCCTTTGCAATTGTACTCCGCATAAAACGCTGTTTTTTCTGCTTCTGGTTTCGACCAGTTTTCCCAACCCTCAGGCTTGATGTGTTTTGCCATATCGCAATCTATAAAAACTGTTTTGGCATAAATGCGCCAGGGTCTTCCCAGATAAACTTCTTTTGTCTCGGTGTTGGAAATAATTTTACAGTTTTTAAAAACAAATCCAAAAGGAGTTCCTTCCGGAGTTGAAGCTGCTGTGATATACGAATCTTTGATACTGTTGATACTGCAATTTTCAAACAAAACAGTGGCGCTGCCAAATATAAAATCAGTTGTACCTTCGATAAAACAATCTTTAAAATACTGTTTTGCTTCTTTGCCCGATACATACAACGTGTCCTGATTTCCTAAAATGTTACAATTTGAAACCTGAGCACGATTCGCTACAATTGATAAAGCAATCGCCTGACCATTATGTCCTGAAGTATTTCTGATAGTTAGATTTGATGCTGAAAAATCGTCTCCTTCGACCAAAACGGTGTAGGTATAAAAAGTACTGTTTCGTCCGAGATTTATTTTTGAAAAATTATCATCAAAACTTATAATCGTCCCTTCTTTGCTTTCGCCCACTAAAGTTACTTTAGTATTCCATTCCGGAATTCTGACTTTCTCTGTATAAATTCCGTTTTTTATAAATACAGTAATTTTTTCATACGGAAAAGCGGGACAGGCATTTATAGCATCCTGAATTTTAATAAAGTCTCCGGAACCATCCTGTGCTACTGTAAAATAATTATCTTTTTTTTTTACAGCTGCCTCAGTTCCTGCCACTTTTACACCATTTTTAATAGCCCAGGCGGCATACTTTTTTAACACCTCTTTAGGTTCATCGGTATACCAGGCGTATCCATTTTTGCGCTCGTCTCCTATCTCATCTAATGATTTCTTTTTAACGCCGTCACGATCACTAAAGAATGGTTCGTTGGTTTCTAAATCCATGAATCTTGCCCAAATTGGCGCGGCATTTTGAGTAACAATCATTTTTTTGTCAATGATTTTTCCTGCATCGTTTAAGATGCGTTTTTCTTCCAGATTTGTAATTTTTGTTTTATCAAACCAGGCATAAGCAGCTTTAACAGCTGTTACAATTTCCGGAGTCGATTTACTAACCGACATCAGTAATAACGTAATTTTTGCAGATTCCTTTCCGCTTAGTGACGGCAGTTCGTACGCTCTGGCTTTTGCCGGTAACAACGTTACTTCGTCATGTTGTGCACACCAGGCGGTTAGAACACCGTTTTGCTTGTATTGTGTTTTTAGAATACAATCGATTCCTTTATCAAATGATTTTTTTGCTTTTTCGACAATTGCTGCCGTTGGTTTTATACTGTAAAAATCGGGCTCTTCTACGATTCTTTTCATAATGAGCAAGATGTTCACCATCGAATCATCATTATAAGTGATGTGTGTGTAATATCCTTTTTTTAACGGATAAAACTGAGGCCACCCTCCATTATCATATTGTGCATCAAACAAATACTGTAATCCTTTTAAAAAAGATTCTTTATAACGTTCGTCTTTTACCTGAGCATACATCTTAGACATAAACAACATTTCCTGCGATGTTGCTCCATTATCTGTTGTCGTTTCTGCAGTTGTTTTTTTGAGCGCTGTTAAATCTTTTATCTGCTGAGGCGTTAATTCCTGCTGCATCTGGATATTCTTTGGCCAGCCACCAATATCTCGTTGATACAACAATACATTCTCGGCAATTTTTTTGGCTTCCGCCGAAGCAAACCACGCTGCATCGCTTTTGCGGATAATATCTGACCAGTTTTTATAGGTATTCTGAGCATTTGCAACAATGCCTGTCAGTATTAAAAAAAGTATCGTTATTTTTTTTGATGGAATCATTTCTCAATTATTTTGTAATTCTAAACCAATCGACCGCTACATTTCCGGAGTCATTTGTATTTTTTTGACTTAAAGCAAACAACCCTACTTTTGCTCCAATCCATTTTCCTTCTTTTGCTGTAAATTCAGTTCCAAGCGGAAGGTATTTTTTATCGTCTAAGCTATAAAAAAAATGGCAAACACCACCTTTTTTAACCTCTACGCGAAGATAGATTGTCGTATTAGAAATCAATATAGGATCAGTTTCTTTTTCCCATACTTTCTTATCAAAAGATCCTGTTTTCTGACTGAGGTACAATTTGCCATTTTCGTTTTTTAAACAAGCATAACTATAATCTAGTCCCATAATCAAAAGCCCTGTTGATTCTCCATTTAACCTTGTACTAAAAGTTAACTTTGTTGTGGTAGTAAATATTTCGGCAGGGAATTTTTGTAGCAATAAATTTGGAGCATCAACTATTTTATTATCAGCAATTGTAGGTAAACAAAACAAATTAAGATAGCCTAAACTTGTGGGAAATCCCCATTGTACTTTTGCATTTGCCTGCCATTGCCATTGTAAACCTAATTTTGGCGCATTAAACTCATCTGATTCAGCCGGACTTTCGATCGGATATTGTTTACCAACATTCGGTTTTTTAAATGTTGTAACGGGTTCTCCAATTCCGTTTTTATCAAAATCCTGTCCCATAACAGGCCAGTCTTTTTCCCATTTCATAGGTTGCAGATGTACAATTCTTCCGTAAGCTCCTTTGTCCTGAAAATGTATAAACCAATCTTCACCGGTTTGTGTCTGAACCCAAGCGCCCTGATGCGGACCATTGATTGCAGTTTTTCCTTGTTCTAAAACTTTCTTTTTTTCATAAGGCCCAAATACATTTTTTGACCTTAAAATTGTTTGCCATCCTGTTGCAACACCTCCGGCCGGAGCAAAAATATAGTAATACCCATTTCGTTTATAAAACTTAGGCCCTTCAATCGTGCCTTCGCTTTCATGTCCGTCGATTACCATTACTTCATCGTTGTTGGCAATTGTTCCTTCAGCATTCATGGTAGAAACTACTAACAAACTTTTAATTCCTGCACGGCTTCCTGCAAAAGCATGGGTTAAATAGACTTTTCCATCATCATCCCATAACGGACTTGGATCTATTAATCCGAGTCCTGCTTTAACTAGAAGGGGTTCTGACCAAGGTCCTGTAGCCTTTGGGGCTTTAATCATGTAAATACCAAAATCAGGATCAGGATAATAAATATAAAATTCATTATTATGAAACGTAATACTCGGCGCCCAAACTCCATTACCATGCTGTACTTTATTGTAGGTTTCAAATGGCGGTTGTTTGACTAACGCATGTCCGATAATTTTCCAGTTCACTAAATCTTTAGAATGCAAAATAGGTAATCCCGGAATACAGTTAAAAGAAGAAGCTGTCATGTAAAAATCGTCTCCCACGCGCACCACATCAGGATCTGAATAATCAGCATGGATGATAGGATTTGTGTACGTTCCGTCTGCGTTATCTGCAATCCATGCCTGAGCAAAACTCTGCTGCACCGCGAATAATGGTAGTAAAAGGAAAATGATTTTTATACGTTTCATTCTTTGGCAATTATTAAATCCTGTTGGCTTGTATCTTCAAAAATTAACGATTCAGTTCTAAAGCCGCTAAGATAAAAGGGCCTGTTGCTTTAGGATCGTTGTCTTTTTTTCTTTCATTCACATAGTATTCATATGACCCGTCTCTGTATGGATTTCCACCCAAACCAGCTACGGCACATGCTTGTGTTAAGGTAATACCGCCGTCTGCTTCAACTTTAATTAATTTAGTAGTTAAACCGTCGAAAGCTTTGTTGGCCAATTTTTTATATTTTGCCGGTAAGTATCCTTTGTTAGCGCCTTTTGCATACGCATAAGCAAACATTGCAGATCCTGACGCTTCCAGATAATTACCCTCTTTTCCGCCTTTGTCTGTAACCTGATACCATAAACCAGATTTGTCCTGGTATTTTGCTAAACTAGCAGCAGCATTATTTAAATAACCAACAAGTTCTTTTTGTTTTGGATGGTCTTTCGGGAAATAATCTAAAACATCTACCAAAGCCATTACATACCAACCCAACGCTCTTGACCAAAAGTTTGGTGAAGTTCCGGTTTCTTTATTTGCCCAAGGCATTGCTTTACTTTCATCCCAGCCATGGTATAACAAACCTGTTTTTGGATCTGTAGCGTGTTTCTGAATCAGTTCAAATTGTTTTGCAATATCATCCAGTTCTTTTCCATTTTCAAAAACTGTTGTATACTCAGCGTAAAAAGGCTCTCCCATGTACAGTCCGTCCAGCCACATTTGATTTGGATAAATCTTTTTATGCCAAAATCCTCCACTTGCTGTTCTTGGCTGTTCTGTTAATTGCTTGCGTAACAATTGCAATGCTTTTAAATACTTCTCTTCTTTTGTATTATTGTAGATTGTAAAAAGCAAACGACCTGCTACAACCATATCAATATTGTATTTTTCGATTTCGTAGCTTTTAATGGTTCCGTCTTCCTGAACCAATGCATCTACATATCCTTTAATGTAAGCAGGATATCTTGGATCGGGATTTTTTTTGTTTAATTCCTCAATCGAATACAGCACTAAACCATGAACATAATCCCATTTTTGTGTTTTGGAATCATCGATCATATATGCCTCCGGATGACGTTTCATTACGGTCAAAGCCATTTTTTCTGACCATTTCAAGTTTTTAGCGATAACAATATCCTTGTTTTGCGGTTCTTGCGAAGTAACTTTGCAGCTAGTAAATACAGCCAAACAAATAAGGGCAACCGCATTAAAATAATTTTGTCTTTTATTATTTTTCATTTCGAATATTTTTAAATTTTATTATTTACCGTATCCGGAGATCCGCTAAAATTAAAGTTTCCCTTTTTTGTTCAATACTTCTAATTTCTGATCTAAATACTGAACAAATTCTTCTTGTGTTTTTATACCGTCTTTTTGTTGTTCCCACGCACCCAAAAGATAAAAAGAAGTTGCTTTTGTTGTTGGTTTAAAAACTAAAAGATAATCTAAAACAGTATCTTCTACACTTTCAATTGTTTTAACTTCATAAAAAAGAGCCATTCCTAATTTATCCGGCACCAAAGATTGTTGCCCGTAAGTTGCCAGATAAGCCCATTTTTTGTTTTTGCTTTCTTTTTTAAGAAGTTCTGTATTTTTTTGTTTTACGATTCCGGTACAAATTCCTTTGATTTCTTTTGATGCCTTAATCGTATGTTGTGTATACAGCTGATCTGGTTTTATAGTCAGTTCTGAAGTAAAATCGATTTTATCTGATGCTGTTTTCCATCCGTAATAACGCACTTTTACAACAGATTCGTTTGTTTTATTTTCAACTTTTGCAATAGTAGAATCTACTTCACGAAAGTGTAACTTCTCATTGTTCAGATAACGATCGATAGAACCAATTCCAATTCCTTTTCCGGCTTTTAGAATATCTGCTCCCCAATCGCTCATGTTATGGTACGAGTCAAAGTTATCCTGACCTACTTGTGGCAGAATGATATCTTCTGTCTTTTTTCCGAAAATATCAATGGCATTTCTCCAGTCTAAATAAAGGCGGTATCCTACTTTGTTGCTTTCCCAGCCCGGGCCTTCGTAACGAATATCAAATGAATGGTCTGTATGTTCAGGTGCTAATTTTAGTTCATCAACGTTCTTGAAAACAGTTCCGCCAATGTATTTTCGTCCTTCCCATTTACCATCAGTTTTTGCAGATATTTCGGCATAGGTTTTAGCTGTTTTAATATCATATTTTTGAGCATTCACTGCTGAAAATCCTAATAAAAATAAGGTCGCAATTGTGATTTTTGTTTTCATTTTTATTCTATTTTAATGTTTTATCTAAAAATTGTATGGTATACCGCGCTGTTTCATCAAACCAGGGCTGAAAAAACCAAAACGAATGAGGTGAATCTTGTATTGTTTGTACCTCACTGTATATTTTATGCTGATTCAGAATAGCTCTCATGTCATCTCTTCCCGCATGAAACCGGTCAAAACTACTATTTATAAAAAGTATTGGCGGTGTATTTTTATCTGTATGCGTTAGCGCTGATGCATTCTTCCAATTCTCCTGATTCTCATCATACGTTCCTCCTAACCAAAAACTTGCCATTTCTCCCTCTGACGATTCCGGATGCTTAAATGCTAAAACGCCATCTATATTTACAATTGCATTTACTTTTGAAGATGCTTTACTTTTATAGCTCTTATCTTCAAAAGCTGAATTCTCGTTTGTTGTACCAATCAAAGCTGCCATTTGACCTCCTGAGGAGCATCCTAAAATTGCAATTTTGTCTGGATCTACATGAAATTTCTTTGCATTATCTTTTATAAATTTTATCGCATTTTTAACATCATAAATCCCTTCAGGATATTTTGCTTCTAGTGATAATCTGTATTCTATGGCAAAGCAAGCGTATCCTTTTGCTGCTATTTCCTGCCCTAAAACCTGCATTTGATTTTTATTCCCTGATCGCCATCCTCCGCCATGAATCATGATTACAGCAGGATTTTCCTTTTTACTTTTATCAAAAAAAGCATCGAAATGTAAAACTCTTTCTCCTATTTGCTGATACTTAACCTCATTGATCTGCATGACATTTTGATGCGTTTGAGACTTAGCAATCGTAATGAAAGGGTATTTCTGTATGAGTTTTTCATAGGTTTTTTGTATCGTGTATGAACTGTCAATTTTATACTGACTTTGTCCGGACATAAAAACTGAAAACAATAGAAAAGCACAAAATCCTTTTTTCATTACCCTCTTTTTTTTAGTTAAGAAAGGAGTCTGAGTTACTCAGACTCCTTTTTAACTAATTCAAAACAACAATTTAAACCATTAATTACTAATTCTGATTTCCAACAAATTAATATGCAGGATTTTGTGGGAAATTATTATTTCTATTTAAATCTAAAGCTGATTGTGGTATTGGTCTCAATATTTTTAGATTTCCGTTTGCTCCCATAAAAGCGTTGGCACTTGTAACTTTAGGATTGTGTAAAACGGTTCTTTCTACTAAAGTACCTGTACGTTTTAAGTCGAACCAACGGTGGTATTCTCCTAACAATTCTCTTCCTCTTTCGTCTAAGATTGTATTGATGTCGATTGTAGTAAGGACCGGAATTGCTCCAACTACACCACCACCTGCTCTTCTTCTTACTTCATTTAAACGTGCTAAAGCTAATGGAGAATTACCCGCATTAAAATACGCTTCTGCAGCAATTAAATACGTTTCACCCAAACGTGCGATGATAAAATCACGTGTACTGCTTCTGTTTGTTGCAGGAGTTATTGGTGTTGTGTTGTAATTAGCACTAGAAGCGCCACTGTAAGGTGCCTTAGGATCATCAAACTTACGAACAGGGATTAAATTATAATCTGCTCCTGAAGGTGCTGCTGAAGAGTACGATCCCCAAGGATGGTAACCCGGAGGCAATGTTGCCGGTGCTTTAATTGCTCCTAAGTTAGTATGTGATGCCAAATATGCATCTCTCTCTGTCTGTGTAAACCATTTTGGTTCGTAAAAGTGCGCTACTTTTGATGCTGATTTATCTGCAGATGTATAGAAATCATAATATCTTGTAAAGATTTCATGCATAAAAGTACTTTCCCAACGCTTGTCTCCTTTTTCAAATAATGACAATGCATAAACTGTTGGGCAAAGTGTATAACTTCTGTTTGGATAAGGATTTCCTGCTGCTGCTGCTCCTAAGTAAGGACCAAACCAATAGTTTTGTGAATTTCCTAAAGCCGTGTTTCCTGTTGCGTTCGAAAGATCAGAGAACTGAACTGAAAAGATTGTTTCAGCATTCATTTCATTACCTGGTTTTACTACGTCTTCAAAAGTTACATTTAAAGCCTGACCGTTAATTACCTGATCTGCCAAAGCTGCTGCTGTTGTAAAATCATCTGCTGCAGCAAACGTTTCGTATCCTCTTGTTAAGTGTACTTTTGCCATTAAATTCTGAACTGCTCTTTTGTTTACACGACCTGTGTAAGCTGTTGCGCCAACTACCGGAAGTGCTTCATTCAAATCCTTCAAGATTTGTACATATACTTCTTCTGCTGTATTTCTGTCAAATGATGTAACGGCACTATTAAAATTGTCTAATACAATTGGAACACCGCCATAAGTCTGAACTAAAAGAAAGTAAGCATTTGCTCTTAAAAATTTTAATTCTCCTACTCTTGTTTCTAACGTACTTGAATTTTCTGTTAGTGTAGCATAATATAAACCTTTATTCGCTTGCTGAATTGCTGTATAACAAGTTCTGTATAACAAATCAACACCTAATGAAGATGATGAAAGCGTTAAATACTTTGCTAATCCTTCCGGTTCCTGATTTCTTCCTTCAGAATACATGTCTGTACCAGCTTCAAACAACCATGGATCTCCACCATAAATATCTTTTAATGTCGAATAATTTGTATTTACTAATGATTCAAACCCGGGAGCAGTAAGAAAGTACTGTTCTGCTGAACCAAAGGCTTTGTTCTCTTCCTCGATAAAATCTGAACAGGAATTAAGCGTGGTTGCTAATATCCCTATATATAATATGAACTTTTTCATTTTTCTTTAATTTAAAATTTTAAACTTACACCCATCTGAACGGTCATTGTAGACACACGGTTTACAGCTAAAGAGGCTGTTGCCCACTCAGGATCATATCCTTCGTAATCTGTAAACACAAACGGATTTAAAACATTCACATATAAACGCATGCTCTTAAGTTTTAATTTGTTCAGTAAATCATCATTAAGATTGTATCCAAGAGCAATGTTTTGAACTTTTACAAATGAAGCATCTTTATAAAAAGCAACGTTATTCGTATCATAATAAACACCTGCACCACGTGGCATTGGGTTGGTATTAGAATACTGAGGCGCAATACCTGCACCATTTGCAGGAATGTACCAGTCTCCTAAATCAAATTTTTGACGCCCTCTGTCTGTAACGTCTGCAAAGTTGTCGTGGAAACCGCTAAACACAGTCATTCCCTGATTTGTGATTACTGAAACTGATAAATCAAATTGTTTTACACGTAATGAAGTAGAAAGACTTCCTGTCCATTTAGGATCGTAGTTTCCTAAAATTGCTCTGTCATTATTTGCATCAATTCTACCGTCGTTATTTAAATCTTTTACTTTTGCTTCTCCTGGTTTTTGTCCGTAAGAAAGTGCTTGTGCAGCTTCGCTTTCCTGCCATACTCCGTCAAAAACGAAATTGTAATAAGAGTGAATGTTTTCACCAATAAATAAATTATTCCCCACATCATCAACTTTGTCTTGTCCGTAGATAGAAACTAATTCATTCACATTTTTAGTAAACGTAAAGCTTGTTTCCCAGCTTACATCTTTAGTCTGGATGTTTTTAGTTGTTAGTGCAACCTCAATACCTTTGTTACTTACAGATCCAACATTTGATGTAATTGTTGGAACTCCCATTTCTAATGGTAAAGCTTGTTGAAACAATAAATCTTTTGATAATCTGTCGTAAACATCAATGCTACCTGAGATTCTGTTTTTTGCAAAACCAAAATCCAAACCTAAGTTAACCTCTCTTGTTTTCTCCCATGTCAAGTTTGGATTTCCTAAACTTGAAGTAGTATATCCGTTTGCTGTTGTACTACCATACTCATAATACGTTGGAACTCTCAAAAGACTTAAACTTGAATAAGGGCTCACGTTATCGTTTCCGGTAGTTCCAATACTGGCACGTAATTTTAAATTAGAAACCACATTCTGATTTTGTAAAAATGATTCTTCGTGGATATTCCATCCTAAAGCTACAGAAGGGAAAGCAGTCCATTTATTATCGTCAGATAAAACAGAAGAACCATCATAACGTAACGAAGCTGTTAATAAGTAACGTCCTTTGTAAGCGTAGTTAAAACGACCAGCATACGATTCTAATGTGTTTCTTGAATACGGAATAAAGATACCTGAAGGAATTAAGTTGATATTTCCTGTAGGTGTTAGTGTATATGTTGACTGAGCCCCTGAAGCAAGATTGTAAAAGCTTGTTTCAAACGGATTTTCTCTTGAAGACTGAAAATACGTTTCTGTCGTATTAGAATAAAAACTCTGAAGTCCTAAGAAACTAAATACGTGCGCATCTTTTAACGTAAAGTTGATGTTGAACTGATTGTCCCATGTATAATTGAAGTTTTGTACATTGGTTACGTCTCCAGATGGTAAACTTTTGTTTTTAAGACCAAAATCAGTTTGAGCTCCAGAAGATCTTCCTTCTCTTGCATCCATTTTTCCTCCTGAAAAAGTAGATTTAAATGACAACCAGCTATTTGCTTTGTATTCTGCAAAAACGTTTCCAATAGTTGTCCATCTGCTGATCTCGTCGTTTGAATTTGCAATTTCTAAAAGCGGATTGTATGATCCAGTTTTGTTAATCGCAAGATTACCATTTGGATATCTTAATGTTCCCGGCTGTTGTGCGTAAGTTCCAATGATTTCATTACCTGCAGCATCAATAGCCCAAGGAGATGTATACGGATTTTGTCTGAAAGCTTCCTGCATTGCTGTTGCACTACCCAATTGCTCATCTGTTTTAGAAACGGTAAGGTTTACACCAAACGAAATTTTATCATTTACTTTATGATTCAAACCTGCTTTAAAAGTATACTTATCAATTCCTTCTTTATCGATAACGCCTGTTTCTGTTTGTGCTCCTAAACCGATGTTGTAAGACAATCCGTTATCTGCACGACCAGAAACATTTAAATAATTGTTTTTAGTATAGCCGCCTTTTAAAACGTTATCCTGCCAGTTATACGATTTATTGTTAGCAACTCTTTGAAATAAAACACCATTAGTTCCTCCCTGACCTACAGCTGTACTCAACTCATTAGCATCAATATCCATATAAGTTGGATTTGTTGCAGAAACTGTAGTTGCTAAAAAGGCTGATTGATGGTAGTACCACCATTTGTCAGGATTCATTAATCTAGGTAATCTTACTGCTTGTTTGTTACCATACGAACTGTCAAAAGTAACCGTTACACCAGATTTAGCGCTTGATCCGCTTTTTGTTGTAACAATGATAACTCCGCTACCCCCTCTTGATCCATAAATTGCTGCAGAAGAAGCATCTTTCAATACGTCCATTCTGGCAATATCCTGTGGATTCAAAAAGTCGATATTATCTGTAGGAACACCATCAACCACGAAAAGAGGTTTAGATCCGTCTTTGTTAATAGAGTTTGCTCCCCTGATTGTTACATTAAAACCATCACCAATACGACCTGAGTTCGATGTTACCTGAACTCCGGCAATACTTCCCTGAATAGCTTCCATAGGGTTTGTAACATTACGTTCTGTAATTTTAGCAGCTGATAAAGTATTGATTGCTCCGGTAAGATCTGTTTTCTTAGCCGTTCCGTACCCTACTACAACTACTTCGCTAAGCGAATTGGATTGTTCTGCCAGACTTACGTTTACCTTGGCTTTTCCTGCTACGCTAACTTCTTGTGTCTGAAACCCTAAATAGCTAATAATTAATATTGCTTTATTATTGGTAACGTTGATTTTAAAACCTCCTTCGAAATCTGTCGAAGTTCCGTTTTTAGTTCCTTTCTCCTGAATATTAACTCCTGGAAGTGATAAACCGGAAGCATCAGTAATTTTTCCTTGTATCACAGTAGACTGTGCGTTCATTGTACCGCAGAAGAGTACATTCAGGAAAAATAAAAATACAAGATCGTATTTTCTTTTCTTTAATAATTGTGTTATGTTCATTGTTTGACTTTGGTTGGTTAATGATAGTTTTTTCTTTTTTTGCTGTAGGCTTTAAGCTTTAATTTTTTTTTTGAATTGTGAATTATAAATTATGAGTTATGAATTATGAGTTATGAATTATGAATTATAAATACTTTATCTAATAATCTAAAATCTGAAATCTAAAATTACACGAATCCAACAATCTAAAATCTAAAGTCTAAAGTCTGAAATCTGAAATTTAAAATTCAATCTTCTTCCCATTAATATAGGTATTTATAAAGTTTATGTTTTTAACGTTTTTAAGTGAATGTATGGAGTCTACTTTTTCTATTATAACATTTTTAAGTGTAATATTTTCTATTGGAGATTGTTCATAGCCATCTGCCAAAATCCCAAATTTCCCTCCATTTTTTACCTTTATATTTTCAAGCCATATGTTTTTTATTGTCGGTATAAAATCTCCATTTTGTGAACCATAAACATTATAAAACATAGTAGCTCTTAAAACACATTCTTTTACGGTTCCTACTTCAATGTTTCGAACATAAATATCTTCTGTAGTGCCGCCTCGTTTTGAATTTGTTTTAATACGAATTGCTCTTTCAAGATTTGGACTGTCCATGACGCAATTTTCTACAAAAACATTATTTACACCCGCAGAGATTTCGCTTCCCATAACAACACCACCGTGACCGTCTATCATTTTACAATTTTGTACAATGATATTTTTACTCGGAATACCAACGCGTCTGCCATCAGCATCTCTGCCTGATTTAATTGCAATGCAATCATCACCAGTATTGAAAGTACAGTTTTTAATCAGCACGTTTTGAGAATATTCAGGATCACAACCATCATTATTAGGTCCGTGGCTTGTAATCGTTACACCATCAACAATAACATTATTTGATTTTAAAGGATGTAAAATCCAAAATGGCGCATTAATAATCGTAATATCTTTTATAAGTACCGTATTGCATTCAAAAAATTCAATAAAATTAGGACGAAGGTAATGTCCGTCTCCAAAAACTCTTTTCTCAACCGGAACATGCTCTTCTGCCATTGCAACCAGAGCTTCTCTGTTTTTAGGATCATTTTGAGAAGGAATTCCTTTTTTCCATCCATAATATTTGCTTCCTGCCCAAGACCACCAATTGTCATTATTCGCCTGACCATTTAAAGTTCCTTTTCCGGTAACGGCAACATTGGTTTTATTGCGGGCAAAAATAAGAGGTGAATAATTTATTAATTCTGTTCCTTCAAATGATGTATGTACTAAAGGATAATTCTTTGGATCCGTACTAAAAAGTATTTCAGCGTTATCTTCTAAATGTAAATTCACATTATTTTCTAAGTGAATTGCTCCTGTAAGATATTTACCACTCGGAACAACTACTTTTCCGCCTCCATTCTCTGTGCAGGCTTTGATTGCTTTTCTAAAAGCTTCTGTATTTAATGTTTTACCATCGGCTACAGCACCATAATTTTGTATACTATATGTTTTTGCTAAAAATTGAGTTTGCGGAATACCTTTTATGATCAACTCCATTCTTTTCCAGGGATCTGTTTCAGTAACAACAGTTGCTTGTTGAGCACAACAAGAAAATACCATTAATAAGGTGCTAAAAAAAGTAATTGATTTAAACAGTATATTCTTATTTGTAATCATTTATGCTCTTTCTTTAATTTATTATAAAAAACAATAACATTATGTAATCGATTACACGAAAGTATAAAAATAGTTTCACCACAGCAAATTTATTTAGATTTTTTTTATATATTTAATTTTTATTTGAAATTATAATTACACTTAATGTAAAAAAACACATAATTTATTACCATAATAGAACTGAAAACGTTTTAGTTTTTAAAGAAGGTAATCGATAACATTTTATAATTGATATATAAAAAAAATGTATTTTTGTCCTGTTAATAATATATAACGACCAATTGAATGAGCGAAAAGATAACGATATATGATATTGCTAAGAAACTAAATATCACTGCTGCTACGGTTTCCCGAGCATTAAATAACAATCCTAAGATTAAGGAAAGTACGCGTGAGTTGGTTCTTAAAACAGCAGCTTCAATGAATTACAAGCAAAACAAACTTGCTTTAGCATTAAAAAGCGGACGCAGTAATAACATAGGAGTAATTGTGCCACGTATCGACAGCAACTTTTTTGCCTCTGTAATTCGTGGTATCGAAGAAGAACTGCAACCTCACGGTTATCAGGTTATTATTTGCCAGACTCACGAAGATCCACAAAGAGAAAACGAAAACCTATATACTTTAATAGATGCTCAGGTTGATGGCATCCTGATGTCCGTTACCGATGTTGCAGACGAAAACACAGGTGCATTTCATTATGTACTCGAAAAAAACGTTCCGCTTGTCTTTTTTGACAGAAGCAAAGATATTAACGGCGTTAGTTCTGTAACTATTAACGACTTCAAAGGCGGTTACATTGCGACGAAACATTTGATTGACGAAGGATGCAGATGTATTGCACATCTTTCCGGAGACCAATCACTGTCTATTTTTAAAAATCGTTTCTTAGGCTACAAACAAGCTCTACTGGACAATGGAATGACTTTTAAAGAGGAATATGTAATTAATGTAAAAAGTGCTGTTGAAGCCGGAAAAGATGCTGTAGAAACATTACTAAAATTACCTATTGCTCCAGATGCTATATTTTCATCAAGTGATTTTGCCGCATTGGGCGCTATTCAGGAATTGAAAGAAAGAAACATTAGCATTCCAAAACAGTTTTGTGTAGCAGGTTTTAGTAATGAACCGTTTACCAAATTCATGGAATTATCGATAACATCTGTAGATCAGTCACCACTTGAAATGGGTAAAATGTCAGCTCGCGTATTTTTAGAACAGGTAGATAAAACTGATACTATCAAAATCGAAAAAAAGGTTGTTCTTGCTCCTGAATTACACATTCGTAAATCATCGTCAAGAACAACTTCTTAATAAATGTAAACCGTTTTCTATAATCGGTTTATTTAATAATTTTTCTATCTTTTTGCCCCAAAAAAAAGTAGACCCAAACTGTCAGAGAAGTATATTTTCTGGCAGTTTTTTATTTCAGTATCCTGCAAGGTTTTCAAAACCTTGTAGGTATAAAAGATGGTAATTAAAAACAAAAAAGACCTGCAAGGTTTTGAAAACGTTGCAGGTCGTATGAAGTTATAATTAGTTTTACAACATAAAAAAATCCGTAGAAATCCGTGTTTTCGCTTAGCGAATCCGCATTATCTGTGTCTAAAAATTAAGCGCAAAATAAATAAACAAAAAAGACCTGCAAGGTTCTCAAAGCCTTGCAGGTCGTATGAAGTTATAATTAGTTTACAACATAAAAAAAAACCGTAGAAATCCGTGTTTTCGCTTAGCGAATCCGCATCATCTGCCTCTAAAAATTAAGCGCAAAATAAATAAACAAAAAAAGACCTGCAAGGTTCTCAAAGCCTTGCAGGTCGTATGAAATTATAATTAGCTAACAACATAAAAAAATCCGTAGAAATCCGTGTTTTCGCTTAGCGAATCCGCATCATCCGTGTCTAAAAATTAAGCGCAAAATAAATAAACAAAAAAGACCTGCAAGGTTTTGAAAACCTTGCAGGTCGTATGAAATTATAATTTACAGTAAATTATTTTTCTTTAAAGCGAAACTCCTCTTTTCCAAGGAATAAAATCATTTTGGTTTAGGATAGCTGCTTTAGTTTTAATTGTACCACTGGCAACATTTATAATAAACTCAAGCATTTCGTCTGCCATTTCATCGATTGATTTTTCACCGGTAATAATTCCACCCGTATCAATATCAATAATGTCAGACATTTTTTTAGCCAATTCTGTATTCGATGAAATTTTCACTACCGGAGCAATTGGGTTACCTGTTGGCGTTCCTAATCCTGTTGTAAACAACACCATATTAGCTCCTGAACCAACCATTGCAGTAGTACACTCCACATCGTTACCTGGTGTACAAAGCAGGTTTAAACCTGGTTTTGTAATATATTCACCATAATCAGAAACTCCTACAATTGGAGACGTACCTCCTTTTTTGGCTGCTCCTGCAGATTTCATGGCATCCGTAATTAAACCATCTTTTATATTTCCCGGAGACGGATTCATATCAAATCCTGAACCTGCATCTACAACGGTTTTTTCATACCATTTCATTAGTTCCAGAAAACGTTTTCCACCTTCGTCTTCTACACAACGGTTTACCAACTCCTGCTCTACACCACATAGTTCTGGAAACTCAGAAAGAATTGTCGTACCTCCCAATGCCGCCAATAAATCTGATGTTACTCCCAATGTCGGGTTAGCAGATATTCCAGAGAATCCGTCTGAACCACCGCATTCTAAACCAATTTTTAGTTTTGATAAAGGTGCTGGTGTTCTTTGTAATTCATTTGCTTTTTTAATAGCTTCAAAAGTGTCTTTTACTACACTGCTTAGCATGGTTTCGATTGTTCCGATTTGCTGTTGATCGTAAATAAGAACAGGTTTTTTACTATTCGGATTTATTTCATCTAAGGCATCTTTGAAGATCTGAATTTGAAGATTCTGACAACCTAAACTCAAAACTGTAGCTCCGGCAACGTTAGGATTATTTACATAACCTGCTAATAATTTAGCCAAACTGTGCGAATCCTGACGAATTCCACCACAACCGCCCTGATGTGTAATAAACTTTACTTCGATATTATTAAACAAGTTTGAATCGTTTGAAGCTGCTTCATTACCAATACCACCGCTTTCTGATTTAACCAGAGATCGAAGCAATAACTGATAATCGTTTTCTTTCGGTTTCATCAATTCCTTTTCGAAAATATCTTTTAGGATTTCGATGTTTCTATTTTCACAAAAAACCAAAGGAAAGAACAACCATACATTTTCTGTTCCTACCTGTCCATCTTCTCTGTGATAGCCGAGGAAGGTTCTGTCTTTCCACTTATCGATATTAGGGGAATCCCAACCAATTGTTTCGGTTTTTCCTGTAACTTTATCACTTTCATGTTTAACATTTAAAGTCGATAATAATCCGCCTTTTTCAATTCGTGCACTGGCTTTTCCGACCAAAACACCATACATAATAATTCTATCTCA
>Ga0247817_10000659_pt1 | contig 18444 bp, 17 predicted proteins | sample UWRJL212509R1_FD_178010 | JGI IMG/M metagenome (GOLD analysis project Ga0247817, IMG submission 178010) | Plant litter microbial communities from Arlington Agricultural Research Station in Wisconsin, United States - UWRJ-L212-509R-1 | ecosystem: Environmental > Terrestrial > Plant litter >...
CTCTCTCGAGCGTCACCCACCAGCTCAACCAACTTGAGTTGAGCGGCTACCTCCGCCGCGACCCGAACCGGCCGCGCGCCCTCGAGGTGCTCATCGAGATGCCGTCCTCGTCTTCCTCCGACGACCCGGTCGAGAACGCGACCCCGGTCGGCGATGCCGCCATGGTCCCGCTCGTCGGGCGCATCGCAGCCGGTATCCCGATCACCGCCGACCAGCAGGTCGACGAGGTCTTCCCGCTCCCCCGCCAGCTGGTCGGCAAGGGCGAGCTCTTCATGCTCAAGGTCGTCGGTGACTCGATGATCGACGCAGCGATCTGCGACGGCGACTGGATCGTCGTCCGCCAGCAGAAGACCGCAGAGAACGGCGACATCGTCGCGGCAATGCTCGACAGCGAGGCCACGGTCAAGGTCTTCCAACAGCGCGACGGCCACACCTGGCTCCTGCCGCGCAACAGCGCCTTCGCCCCGATCCTCGGCGACTACGCCGAAGTGCTCGGCAAGGTCGTCGCCGTGTTGCGGTCGCTCTAGCGAGAGCCTGCTTTCGGACCTCCGTCGCGCTTTGTCGCGCCGGTGACCGCAGTTCCTGTCGCAGTTTCGGCACGGAGTCGCTCTGTGGCGCTCACTCGCGCCGACTCGCGCCCTGGCGGCATTTCCGAGTCTCCAGACTCCCGTGAATCGGGCCAGTGGCCTGATTAACGGGTGCACCGGAGTCAACTATCCGACTTCCGGCACCAAGCGGTAGTTAAGGAGCGACACAGCCATCGACCACGCCAGTTTGTCCGTGCACCCTTCCATTACTCAGGACGCTAGTTGCTGTCGTCAACCATCGTCCTGAGCAACGGAAGGGTCACGAGTTCAACCGTCGATCCGCCGAGGTTGGGCCGAGCGCGTCTGTACACTCCACCACGCCACACACCACCCGACTGCGACAGCGAGCGCCGCGCCGATACTCACCCGCGCAATCTGAAAGACCAGGATCGGATCAAAGGGTGCGACGCCGAGGGCGATTCCGACCGCCCAGGCGGCGAGGGCGACCACGGTGAACGTCGCGGCCGCCGAAATCCAGGCTGCGCGTCGCATCCATTCGCTCGTTGGAGAAATGACGGGATGAGGCGGCACTCGTCGCACCCACCGCACCACCCAGACGCTCAGCGCGACGAGCCCAACAATGGATGACGCGTGCTGGAGCCACTTGTGGAGGAGAAGTGGCCCGTAAGTGGCGCCGAGCGCGGGGATGGCATCGACCACCGGGCCGAGGTGAGTGAACGAGTCCCAGACGAGGTGCGTCGCCGCGCCGCACACGAGCGAGACGCCAGCCAGCAATACGAGTCGCAGCGAAAGTGCTGGCCTCGGTGGCATCCGCAATCGCAGCCAGGCTGGCGACAGGTCGAGAACCGGCGCACGCAGCGCGAGCCACCACAGGGCGAGCACGAGGCCGCCGATCGCGAGGTCGATCGTCACGACGCCGAGCGGGTTGTGCGTGATGCCGCGGATAATCCCCGGCAGCGGCGTGAAGTACGGCAGGTCGGGAGCGACAGTACCGATAACGAGGGCAGCCGGGACCAACGGCGTGCGGAGAAACGGCAGTGCGAGAGCCGCGTGGCTCGCGGTGAACGGCATCAGACGCGCACGCGCGTATTGCGTCGCTGCCACACCACGCACACGACCACGGCGAACAGCCCGAACACCCCGACCGGAACGCAGAACGCCACGAACAGCGCATTCTGGTCGAACAAGCTCGCGTGCAGCCAGACCAGTTGGTACAGCCACACCGCGCTGAACAGCACGATGAAGCCGGCAGCGAGCACGCTCCAGATCGTGAGCCGTTCGGCATCGGCGACGAGCGTCTCCACTGAGCGCGGCGGCGTGCGCGCCACCCAGCCGCGCACCCACACCGCCAGAATCACGGCACCGATCACCGACACCACGAGGTGCACATAGTTGGCCACCGAATACGGCCCGACCTCCAGCGCCATGAACGGCAGCACAGCGTCGAGCGATCCCTCGTGAGTGACGGTGTCGATCGCGAGATGCGTCAGAGCTCCGACGACAAGGGCCAGAAGCACGAGCGGGATGGATGCGACCTGCCGATTCGGCATACGCGAGCGCAACCATGCCGGCGCGTAGTCGAGCACGGGCGCGCGCAGTAGCAGCACCCAGGCCGCCAGCACGACCGCCCCGACCGCGAGGTCCACGGTCACGACGCCGAGGAGCGAGTGCGAGAAGTCGCGAGGGACTCCGAGCGGCAGAAAGTACGGGAGGTCGGGCGCCATCGTTCCCACCACGAGCGCGGCGATGGGCAGCGGGGTGCGGAGGAACGGGAGCGCTGCGGCTGCGTGACTGACGGTGAAGGGCACGATTAAGTGTCACCGGCGAGGGCTGCGGCTCGCGTCATCCATTCTGCTGATCTTTGATCACCGTGATTCCGCGGGATGCGAGCGCGTCGGCGCCCGGCACGTCAACCTCGAGCGTGACCTTCTTGAGGTACGGAAACTGTGTGAGATCGTCGAGCGAGCTCGGAGCGGGGGTGCTCCCGTCGCCGAGCGGAGCGATCTCGCGCGCAACGTCGCTCGTCGCCCCGATCGTGAGCGCCTTCACGTCATACGCGAAGCGCGACGGCACCGGCAGAGCCTCGAAGTACGCACGCGCCTCGGGGATGTCGGTCACCCCCTCGGCATCGACGTCGATGAGTCGTTCGGGCAGCCAGTTGGCGAAATCGCGGATCTCGAAGCGGGGCTTCAACTTCGACTGGCGGAACATCAGCTCCTCGATCACGAGCAGCTTGACCGCCGGGTCGGTGAAGGTCAACACCGGCTCGACCAGCTTCTTTATCGTGTAGTCGTTCTTCGCGCGGCCGCGGGTGGGTGGGGTGTGCACGGGCTCGGCCGTTGCTGCCGCTGTCGCTGCCTCACTTGCGGTCGGTGTCTCACTCGATGCCTCACTCGCTGCGGGCGTCTTCTCCTCCACAACCGGCGCCGGCGTCGTGTACTGCGCAGGCTCGTGGTAATCGATCTCCGTGAGCGTCGCGAGCTCCCAGAATGAACGGGTGCGCAGGGCGCCTCGCACGAGCTCGTTGTCGCCGAACCGTTTGGTGCGGCTCGTCGCGGTCGTGGTGTCCCAGGCGACGGCGGTGGGCTCAGCGCCGTCAATGGTGAGGTGGATGCTGGTCGCTCTGGCCGAGGGCGCGCTGGCGCCGACCGTGCCGTCGATAACAGACAGTGCTGCGACGACGCCCGGGACTCCGCTCGCCTGCAGTCCGATCTCGTCCCAGTACCAGTCGAGGGTGTCCCCCGTGCGCTCTTCCCGCGGAGCGCCGAGGATCGCGGTCAGGGCGGCCGGCGTGGTCGGGAGCTGCAGCACAGTTCCGTCGAGCGTGACACCGCGCGCGCTGAAATCGACGGCGTGGGTGGCAGCGGCGGGCTGCAACCACCGGATCGCGAGCGCCTGCACCGCCGCCGCGATTCCCTCGGCACGGGTGAAGTAGTCGCTGTCCTCGCGGCGGATGAAGAAGTCGTAGAAGCCGCCGCCCGGTCGGTCGAGCGCGCGGCTCAGGATGTACGGCCCGAGCTCCGAATAGAGTTTGTCTGGCCCGAAGCCCGGCTCGAACACGACGGAGTCGACGAGCGCGCCGTTCACCGTGATCGTGCCTGTGAAGCCCTGAGTCGGGTTGAAGGTGTGCGTCTCGAGGCTGCGTCCCTCCACGAACACGTCGAGGATCGACACGAGCGTGCCGTCGAGCGGCCCGAAGGTCTTGATGCCGACCGTGTCCCAGGTCTGCACGAGGTACTCGGCGCCGGGCGTGACGCGCGGCTCCCCGAAAATTTCGCGCGTGCGCGCTGTTGTGAGGGGAAAGCCGAGAAACTCGCCATCCACAGTGATGCCGCGGTCGCTGAAGTCGATGTTCTGCACCATGCTCCCAGCCTAGGGGTGAGGATGGCTCGGGGTGCCGCGGCGGAAGCAAGAGCTCCCGCCGCGACGAAAGCGGAACTACGCCCCGACCCGCTCGCGCACAGCGCGCGTCGCCGCGAGCACGTTGGTGAGCGACTCGACGGTCTCGGCGTAGCCGCGCGTCTTGAGCCCGCAATCGGGGTTCACCCAGACCTGGCGCTGCGGGATCGACCCGAGCGCGATCTCGATGAGCCCGGTGACCTCTTCGACCGACGGCACGCGCGGCGAGTGAATGTCGTAGACGCCCGGTCCAATGCCGCGACCGAAACCGCTCGACTGGATGTCGGGAACGACCTCCATCTTCGAACGTGCGGCCTCGATCGAGGTGACGTCGGCGTCGAGGCGGTCGATGGCGTCGATGACGACACCGAACTCGGAGTAGCAGAGGTGCGTGTGGATCTGCGTCTTCTTCTCCACCCCAGCCGTGGCCAGGCGGAAGGATCCCACAGACCAGTCGAGGTAGGCGGGCTGGTTGGCCTTCTCGAGCGGGAGGAGCTCGCGCAGGGCTGGCTCGTCCACCTGGATGATTCCGATGCCGGCAGCCTCCAGGTCTGCGATTTCGTCCCGCAGGGCGAGAGCAACCTGGTTGGCAGTGTCGGCCAACGGCTGGTCGTCACGGACGAACGACCAGGCGAGAATCGTCACCGGACCAGTGAGCATTCCCTTCACGGGCTTCTCTGTGAGGGACTGGGTGTACGCCGACCACTCCACCGTGATGGGCGCCTCGCGCGCAACGTCACCCCAGAGGAGTGACGGGCGGGTGCAGCGTGAACCATAGGACTGGACCCATCCATTCTGCGTAACGGCGAAGCCGTCGAGGTGCTCAGCGAAGTACTGCACCATGTCATTGCGCTCGGGCTCGCCGTGCACGATGACGTCGATGCCGATCTCTTCCTGCAGGTCGACAACCCGCTTGATCTCGGCCTTGAGGTAGTCGTTGTACTCGCGCTCGCTCAGCTCGCCCTTCGTGTAGAGCGCACGAGCCTTGCGGATGTCACCGGTCTGGGGAAAAGACCCGATCGTCGTCGTGGGGAGGAAAGGAAGGCCGAGGGCTTCGTCCTGCGCAACCAGGCGCTCGGCGTAGTCGCCGCGGCTGAAGTCCGCGTCGGTGAGGGCAGCGGCGCGCTGGCGCACGGCACCGTCACGCACCCCGGGGGCGGCGTGGCGATCGGCGAGGGCGGCGGTCGCGGCATCCAGTTTAGGCTGAATGGATGCGACGCCCTCGGTGAGGCCCTTCGCGAGTGTGGCGATCTGCGCGACCTTCTGGTCGGCGAACGCGAGCCAGCTCTTGAGGCGGTCGTCGAGCAGCGGCTCGTCGTCGACGTCGTGCGGCGTGTGGAACAGGCTCGTGCTGCTGCTGACCGCAGTGGCGCCGGATGCAGCGAGCTTGTCGAAGGCTGCGGCGAGGTCGCCGCGCCAGATGTTGTGTCCGTCGACGACGCCGCCGACGATCGTAGTGCCGGTCGCTGAGGCTCTCGAAGCGAGGTCCGCGGAGATCGGTGCGCCCTTCACGAGGTCGACCCCAATCGCCTCGATCGGAGTCTCGAGCAGCACCGGGAGGGCGTCGCCGAGCGAGCCGTAGGGCGCAGCGACGAAGATCTGCGGACGGGCCGGGACGGCGCTCAGCAGGTCGTATGCCTTCTTGGTGGCGGCAAGAACTGTGGCGCGGTCGACCTCGATCGACTCGCTCACAAGCGCGGGCTCGTCGAGTTGTACCCACTCGGCGCCGACAGCAGTGAGGGCGGCGATGAGTTCGGCATATACCGGGAGGAGGTCATCGAGACGGTCGAGCGGCTGGTAGCCCTCGGGGGCGCCCTCGCTCGGCTTGGAGAGGAGCAGGAATGTCACGGGTCCAACGATTACGGGGCGGGTGCGGTATCCGTTCGCCGTCGCCTCTGCCACTTCGCGAATCAGTCGGTCGCTCGCGAGGTGGAGGTTGGTCTCGGGGCCGATCTCGGGAACGAGGTAGTGGTAGTTGGAGTCGAACCACTTGGTCATCTCGGCGGGGACATCCTGGCCCTCGCCGCGCGCGATGGTGAAGTAGCCCGCGAGGTCGATCGTGCCGTCCTCCTTGACGAGACGCTCGAAGCGCGTCGGCACTGCTCCCACGGTGACGGCTGCGTCGAGCACCTGGTCGTAGTAGCTGAACGCCTCGGGGATCGACGAGTCCGTGCGTCCGAGTCCGAGCGACACGAGGCGCTCGCGCGTGACGGCACGCAGCTCGGCGGCAGCGGCCTCGAGCTCGTCTGCGCTGATCTTGCCCGCCCAGAAGGACTCGACGGCCTTCTTGAGTTCGCGGCGGCGACCGATGCGCGGGTAGCCGAGGATGGTTCCGGTGGGGAATGCGGAGCTCATGCGTTTTCTTTCTCTAGGAGACCGACACCGCGGAGGACCGCGAGCACCGGTTCGTGCTGGTTGAACGTGTACAGGTGGAGTCCGGGGCGATCGTTTCCGATCACCGCACGGGAGAGGTCGATGGCGTGCTCGATTCCGACGGCCGCCTGGCCTTCGGGAGTGCTCTCGGCTTCAAGCCGCGTGAGCAGTTCGACGGGCAGTTTCTCGTCGGTGAGCTCGATAATGCGTCGGAGTCGGGCTGGCGAGAGAACGGGCATGATCCCGGGAAGGATCCGCATCGTGACGCCAGCCGCCCGCGCGCGCTCGACGAAGCCGAGGTAGTCGTCGGCCTCGAAGAACAACTGCGTGATGGCGAGGTTGGCGCCGGCGGCTTCCTTCGCGAGGAGCGTGTCGAGGTCCTGCTCGGTGCTGCGCGACCGCGGGTGACCGTTCGGAAAGGCTGCGACAGCGATCGTCACCTTCTCCCCCGTGCTCAGGCGCTTTGCTCCCGGAAACCCGGGCACGTCGACCTGGCGGAATGGCGCTCGCTCGGCCTGCACGCGGTGGATGAGCTGCACGAGTTCGCCTGCGCTGCCGAGATCCCCGAGAAAGTCGTCGCCCTCGACCTTGCCCGCGGGCGGGTCGCCCCGCAGCGCGAGAAAGCTCGTGACGCCGGCATCCAAAAACTCGCGGATGAGCCGCGTCGCCTCGGCATACGACGACCCGACACAGGTCAGGTGCGCCATGGGCTTGACGTCGGTGTCGCCGAGCAGCTTCAGCAGAACGGCGAGCGATGCGCCGCGAGTCGTGCCAGCGGCGCCATAGGTGACCGAGATGAATTCGGGGCCGGCGTCTACGAGGTGTTCGAGCGAGTCGAGGAGTAGCTCTTCGGCGGCGGCGGAGCGCGGCGGATAGAGCTCGAACGAGAACGTCGCTTGCTCAGGCACTACCCCTCCTTAAAAGAAATCCAGGATGGGCGGGTGCCGGGCTCGGCTGTCGCTCGTGGCGTACGGGTTATGTGCGCCACGAGCCAGACTAGCTTCCGATAGCTGTGGCAGCCGCAGTATTGCCGTTCGTTACGTACTCACTCAGCTCTTCAACCCGACGCGGGTGCACCCACGCCTGCACGAGGGTTCCCTCTTCGACGTAGTCGGTCGAGACGACCCGGCCTGCGACGTGCAGGCGCGAGATGACCTCGCCGTGATCGTAGGGAACGAGCATCGTCACGAGGATCTCGGGCGACGGCAGCGTCTCGGCGATGCGGGCGCGGAGTTCTTCCACTCCCTCACCGGTGCGAGCGGACACGAAGATCCCGTCGGGTGCGAGTCCGCGCAGCAGGAGACGGTCATCCTCACCGACGAGGTCGGCCTTGTTGAAGACGACGATCTCCGGGACGTCGCGGGCACCGACATCCCCGATCACGTCGCGAACCGTGGCGAGCTGGCTACCGGGGTCGGGGTGCGAGCCGTCGACGACGTGCACGATGACGTCGGAGCCTTCGACCTCTTCAAGCGTGCTTCTAAAGGCCTCCACGAGCTGGTGGGGCAGGTTGCGAACAAACCCGACCGTATCTGTGAGGGTGTAGAGCTTGCCGTCATCTGTGGAGGACTTGCGCACCGTTGCATCCAGCGTCGCGAACAGGGCGTTCTCGACGAGAACACCCGCCTTCGTGATGCGGTTGAGCAAGCTCGACTTGCCCGCGTTCGTGTAGCCGGCGATCGCGACGTTGGGAACCTCGTTGCGGTTACGGTTGGCGCGCTTCGCCTCACGTGCCGGCGCGAAGCCCTTGATCTGCTTACGCAGCTTCGACATGCGGGTGTGGATGCGACGGCGGTCGAGTTCGATCTTGGTCTCACCCGGTCCGCGCGAGCCCATGCCGTCACCGGAACCACCGGCTCCACCACCCTGACGGGAGAGCGACTCACCCCAACCACGCAAGCGCGGGAGCAGGTACTCGAGCTGCGCGAGTTCGACCTGCGCCTTGCCTTCGCGGCTCTTGGCGTGCTGGCTGAAGATGTCGAGAATGACGGCCGTGCGGTCGATGACCTTGACCTTCACGATATCTTCGAGCGCACGTCGCTGCGAGGGTGCGAGTTCGGTGTCGGCGATCACAGTGTCAGCACCGGATGCCGCGACAACTCCGGCGAGCTCTGCAGCCTTGCCCTTGCCGAAGTACGTCGATGGGTCGGGGTGCGCGCGTCGCTGCAGGAGTCCGTCGAGCACAACGGCGCCCGCGGTCTCGGCGAGGGCGCTGAGCTCACGCATCGAGTTCTCGGCGTCGGCGGTGGTGCCCTGCGAGTAGATGCCGATCAGGATGACGCGCTCGATGCGCAGCTTGCGGTACTCGACCTCGGTGACGTCTTCGAGTTCGGTTGAGAGCCCGGCCACGCGACGGAGCGCCTGGCGGTCTTCGCGATCGAACTGTTCGCCGTCGCGCCCGTCGCGGTCGCTGAGGCTCTCGAAGCGGTCGTCGCCCAGCGCTTGCGCCGAGCCGGAGCCGAACCGCGTCAGCCCCGCGCTCTCCCCGCTCTGGCGGGACAGCACGCGCTCTACGACGTCGTTGTCGGTTACGTTCTGATTTTCAGTCATTGTTTTAACCTTAGTTGTCTGTTGTTCGATAAGTTTTGGGGATGACTAACGAGCACTACTTCTCTGGAACGCCGGAGAGCGAGCTCAAGTTGCGGTCGATCCAAGCGACCATTGCAGGTCAAGCTGTGGATCTGACGACGGCAAACGGGGTCTTTAGCCCTGAGCGCGTAGACGCCGGTACACGAGTGCTGCTTTCATCGGTTCCAGCACCTCCTCCGGGCGGACATCTACTTGATCTTGGTTGCGGCTGGGGCCCTATCGCCCTCACGCTCGCAACTGACTCTCCCCACGCTACCGTCTGGGCCGTGGATGTCAACGAGCGAGCCCTCGACCTGGTGCGTCGTAACGCAAAGGTTATGGGCCTCGCCAATGTCAACGCGGTGCTCCCCCAGGATGTTCCCTCGGATGTGACGTTCATGACGATCTGGTCGAACCCGCCCATCCGCGTGGGAAAGAACGAGCTCCACGCGATGCTCGAGCTCTGGCTGCCGCGCCTTTCTCAGGGCGCCGACGCGTGGCTCGTGGTGCAGAAGAATCTGGGCTCCGACTCTCTGCACCGGTGGATGGATGACACGTTCGCTTCGACCCTGACAGTCAGCCGCGCGGCGACGAACAAGGGGTATCGGGTGTTGCGGGTGCGGAGGCGCTAGTTATCGATCGTCGACGGCTGACGCTGCCGGAATCAGGCCGCGAAGATACTCACGCAGATACGGATCAACCGCGTACACGTAAGTCCCGCGGATGCCGCGGGTCAGAAGTACGGCGTAGATGTTCGTGACGTACTGAAGTAGATCTTCATCAGTCAACTTCTTTTCCAGCGCATTGTTCTCTTTGCCCTTGGTGTCGAAATACGACTTGGAATCAAAAATAAGTTCCTTTTGCTCTGGATCAAATCTGAGATCCGGGCCGATGATGACGCCCGCGTAATTCAGGTCGTAGCCCTGAACGGTGTGGATCGATCCGACCTCTTCAAGGGAGCCCGGCGACGCGATCCAATCGACTTGCGTGCCGTTCCACCGAAGCTGGACGCCATCGACATCTATGTCGAAAGCTGACTTGTTCTTCTTCGACACCCACTTCCAGGCGTAACCCGCGAGCAGTCGAGCAAGACCGTATTCCTTCTCGCGACGATGAATCGCGGCACGCATCGCGGAAAGGTCGTCGAAGAATCTCAGGTCGTAGCCGTCAAATGTTTCGCCTGTAATAACAGGTGCTTCCGCGAGACTCGGCTTCAAAATACTCCGAATGTATGCGACATAATCGGAACCCGCTTGAACCCTCATCTGAGTTATGAGCCTGAAAAAGCGATGCGAATGCTTGGCGGCTTGGAGAACCTCATTCAGGTGCGCAGCCGGGATATCCGCCGGTCGGACGCTCTGCGCCGCGTCGATCAAGAAGATTCGGTGACGACTCTTCTCAATGATCCAGTCGAGTTGAGTTTTCGATTTGTCGTCGAACCCGAACAGTTGCTCTGTGATTTCTCTGAAGCGTGTGTTCTGTCCGGCAGATGGCTGATTAGCGCGACGATTCAGACGGTGAGCCTCATCGACGATGAGCAGGTCGAACGTTTCGGCCGATTCTCCTACCTCGAATGGACTGATCACCATTTCGGCTCGAAGGCCAGGAGTCTTCGCAAAGACACGCGCGACTGACACCCGAAGCGACTGCTGCGGAATGACCATGCCGATCCTCAGACCCGCCAGCAACTCCGGATATCCGGGCGCGAAGAACTCCGCAAACATAGAGTCGCTGTCGATCTCATCGACCGGTCTTCCCTTCGCAATGTCTGCCAAGAGCTTGAGAAGGTATATCGCGATAACAGTCTTGCCAGTACCTGGTTCGCCTTGAATGGCGACGGTACTGGGTGTCCCAGTCTCGAGATCTGCGAAAAGTCCGCCAAGAATGTCTTCTACAGCAGCACCCTGATCTGTCGTTAGCGCCTTGAAAGGGGAAAGCTTGAAGAGGTCGCTGTTTTGGATCTCGACAATGCTTCGCGAGAAGATCCCGCTTTTTCGGAGTTGTTCGAACACCTCGTCGAACCCCGCGCGATAGCGATCCCGTTCGAAATAATTGGCCTCGGTTATCCCGTCGTTACGGTTGAGTACCTTGTACGAGCCGTCGCCCGCCAAGAGCCGGATGAGATGTGACTCAAGATCCAAACAGACTGATTTGTTGTACGTATCGTCCACTACGACGCGGATAGTGCTGAGATGTTTCTTCGCGTCAGTCTCGAGGTGCTGGTGCATCCGAGCCATAGCATTTCGCGACTCTCCTACATAGACGTCGCTCGGCACCGTTCGACGATCTGTGGGCTTCTTTTTGGTACTCGCGTTATCGAGAACGTAGACAACCGGCCAGTTCGCATGGCGCGTATCCGTAGCTCCCCATACGCTCACCGCTTCTTTGTCGAACGGGAGCCGCTGAATGTCAGAGGGAGTCATATTTCGTGCTTCGTCCTCTGGCTTTTTCGACCGGATACTTCTCGCGCGAGACCTCAAGCTTCGCAAGCACGAGTTTGTCCGGATCTGCACCGATTCGTTGAGCAAGCATGATGCAGTAGGTCAACACATCCGCAAGCTCTTCTCTCACCCGGTCTGTGTCGGCATTCGCGTCCCACTGAAAACACTCGAGAAGCTCGGCCGCCTCTATTGAAATGCTCTTCGCGAGATTCTCAGGAGTATGGAACTGGGCCCAATCGCGCTCGGCGACAAATGCCGCAACTTCGTCGCGCACTGACTTATCGACCATGTCGTCACGGTACCAGTGCAGCGACCCAGTCGCCCCGAACCGGGGGTTCTACCCCTCGCGGCGGAGCGCTAGCTTGGCCGCATGGACCTCTACGACCCCTCCAACCCGTTCCTCGGCGTCTTTGTCGGCACTGGCCTCATCGGCATGCTCGTGACGCTGGGATTTGTCGCGCTAGCCTTCGTGCTCTCGGCTTTCATCACCGCACTGTGGATCCGGCTCATCCTGGTCTTCATGCGCAAAGCTCTCGATCGGGAGTACGGACGGATGCGAATGGCTGGCAACGGCTTCACGCCGGGTCGGGCGTCGTTGGCCCCGACTCCGGCTCCGCAGACACCGATGCCGCTCAGGAACGAAGGCGGGCCGCGGGACTGGTGATCGTGGCTCCGCTCGAACTGGTCTCGACGAGCTCGACCACCGGGGCGCCCGATCACCGGTTTCGATACGGCGCTGGCGCGCCTACTCAACCAGCGGGGTGGCTAGTCCGCCACCAGCTCGAGCTTGAAGCGGTCCGCGTTCTCGAGGAATGCCGCGTAGTAGTCGGGGCCACCAGCGAAAGGGTGGCGGTCGGTGTAGAGGAGCTTCCAGCCGTGGTCCTGCGCTGTCACCGCGAGAACGTCGACCTCGGAGCGGGAACCGCCGTGAAAAGCCAGGTGGCTGAGTCCCGGCATCCGGCGATCGTGTGCGCCTGATGCGAGCTCGAAAACGATGTAGGTGTCGCCGAGGATGTAGCTGACGCCCTCCGCCCACTCCTGGTAGAGCTCGTAGCCGAGCTCGGCGAGCAGCCAGCCCCAGGTGTCGCGCGCGGCCTCGAGGTCGGGGACTCGGAGTTCTACGTGGTGGAGGGGGCCGCGCATTTCAGACCTCGACTTCGCTCGGTGTGGTCTCGACAAGCTCGACCACCGGTTTCGATACGGCCCTCGCGGGCAACCCGCAGCCCCTTCGAGAGCCTCAGGGAACGTTAGACCGACAACTCGCCCGTGTAGACGAGCTCGGCCGGGCCGCTCAAGGAGACGTGCTCGCCGTCCTCGGCGGGCCACATCCTGACGCCGACGGTGCCACCGGGCACCTCGACGCGCCACTGGTTCGGAGCTCCCGCGCCGGCCCAGTGCCGGGTGGCGAGGGCGGCGGCTGCCGCTCCCGTACCGCACGAGAGGGTCTCGCCGCTGCCCCGCTCGTGCACACGCATGCGGATGTGACCGACACCGTCTTTGACGAGCGGGTCGGAGGGCACCACGAACTCGACGTTCGCGCCATCCACCGGCTCTGGATCGAGCTGCGGGATGTACGACAGGTCGGCCGCGTCGAGCTCGGCCTCGGAGGCGAGAGCGACGACAACGTGCGGGTTACCGACGTTGATGCCGAGGCCCGGACGCTGCACGTCGAGGTTCTTGGCGCGCACGAGCGGCTCTCCCCCGTCGAGCGACCAGCGGCCGAGGTCGACCTGGTATCCGGTGAGGTTGCGCTGCACGTCGCGCACGCCGCTGCGCGTGCCGATCGCGAGCGTCTCGCCGTGCTCGAGCGTCGCGAGACCGTTGTCGAGCAGGTAGCGCGTGAAAACGCGGATTCCGTTGCCGCACATCTCCGAGACCGAGCCGTCGGAGTTGTGGTAATCCATGAACCACTCGGCCGAGTCATCCTCGGCGAGAATCGCAGCACCCTCGGGAATGTTCTTCGACCGCACCGCCCGCAGCACCCCGTCGCCGCCGACACCGAAGTGGCGGTCGCCGATCGCAGCGATCTGGGCCGGCGTCAGGTCGATCTCGCCGTCGGGGTCGGCGAACAGCACGAAGTCATTGCCCGTGCCGTGGCCTTTGGTGAAGTGGATGGTGGTCACGAGACCAGCCTAGCTTTCGCGGCCGAGCAGTATCGGCGCGCTCGCTCAGTCGCGCAACGGCGACCCGACCACGTCGAACCGGAACCCACCGAACTCCCCCGACAGCAACGGTCGCGCGGCCGCGATCGTCGCCCGCACCTCGGGCAGCGTGAGCGAGGCCCGGTGCGCCTCAGCGCTCTCCCAGAGCTCGACGACGAAGACGATGTCGGGCTCGTCGTCACTCACGCCGACCTCGTAGGCGAGGCATCCAGCCAAGGCATCATTGCGCTGCGTGAGGTGGGTCACGAGCTCGTCACGCTTACCGGGAACGGCACCGAGCGTGCCCACATTGGCGAAAGTCATGGCGTCACTCTAGCCATCGCGGCCGACACTCTGTGCGGGTCGTCGCCGTCGAGCCAGGTCGTTCCGGGGTAGCGCTTGAACCAGCTCACCTGCCGCCGCGCGTACTTGCGCGTGAGCTGCTGAGTCTGCTCGATCGCCTCTTCGCGCGAGAGCGTGCCGTCGAGCTGGGCGAGCGCTTGCGCATAGCCGATCGCGCGCGCGGCCGTCACACCGAGGCCACCGGGCTTGAGCGCTGCCGCCTCCTCCACAAGGCCGTCGCGCCACATGTTCTCCACACGCTCGTCGAGACGGGGCGTGAGCGTCTCGCGCGGCGTCGTGAGTCCGAGCACGGTTGTCGGCCGCCAATAGGCGTTCTCGTCGGGCAGGCCAGAACCAAACGGCTCCCCCGTGATCGCGATCACCTCGAGCGCGCGCACGAGGCGCCGCCCATTGCTGGGCCCAATGGATGCAGCAGCCGCCGGGTCGAGCCCTGCGAGCCGCGCGTGCAACAGGCCGGGCCCGCGTGCTTCGAGCTCGGCCTCGAGCTCGGCCCGCTTCTCGGGGTCGGTTCCGGGAAACTCGAAGTTGTAGATGACGCTCGAGACGTACAGTCCGCTGCCCCCGACCAGGATCGGTGTGGCACCACGGGCCTTGATGTCGACGATGGCTGCGCGCGCATCCACCTGGAACTGCGCGACGCTCGCCTCCTCGCTGGGGTCGAGCACGTCGAGCATGTGGTGCGGGATGCCGCGGCGCTCTGTCTCGCGCAATTTGGCAGTGCCGATGTCCATACCGCGGTAGAGCTGCATGGCGTCTGCGTTGACGATCTCGGCTCCCTCGCCGCGTGCTTCGAGCGCCTCAGCGATCGCCAACGACAGGCCGGACTTGCCGGTTCCTGTGGCGCCTACTATGACGATCAACGTGCTGCCCTTCGCCCTTCGCCCTTCGAGAACCTCAGGGACCGGTGTCCGCTAGCGCTGGCCGTCGGAGACGTCGTAGATCGGGATCGTGACGGCCGTGGGCGGGCCGACGCGCAGGGTCGGGAGTCCGAGGGACACTCGGCCCTTCTCTGCCGGAGCGCTCGGCACGGCGCAGGATGCAGCCTCGGCGCGGTCCCAGGCGTCACCCGAGCGGGTCCGTCGTACCTTCAGCGAGCTGCCGTCGGAGTCCGCGACGAGGTGGAACGTCGAAGCCTCAGTGATCGTCACCGTGACGACATCGCCAGGGCGCGGGATCTCGCTGCCCGCGGGCACCTCGAAGTGCACGAGACGGGAGTCTTCTGCGCGACCCGACATGCGGTTGGTCTCGCTGTTCTTGCGGCCCTCGGTGGATGACACGAGCACCTCGACGGAGCGACCGACGAGCTTCTGGTTCTCTTCGCGCGTGATGTGGTCCTGCAGCGCGGTGAGGCGTTCGAACCTCTCCTGCACAACGGCCTTGGGAATCTGGTTTTCCATCTCGCCGGCCGGGGTTCCGGGGCGTACCGAGTACTGGAACGTGTAGGCCGTCGCAAAGCGCGACTCCTCGACGACGCGAAGGGTCTCCTGGAAATCCTCCTCGGTCTCACCAGGAAAGCCGACGATGATGTCGGTCGAGATGGCGGCGTGGGGCATCTGGGCACGCACGCGCTCGAGGATGCCGAGGAACTTGGTGGAGCGGTAGCTGCGCTTCATCGCCTTGAGGATCGCGTCGGAACCCGACTGCAGCGGCATGTGCAGCTGCGGCATGACGTTGGGCGTCTCGGCCATGGCGTCGATGACGTCGTCGGTGAACGCTGCGGGGTGCGGGCTGGTGAAGCGGATGCGCTCGAGGCCTTCGATCTTGCCGGCGGCACGCAGGAGCTTGGAGAACGCCTGTCGGTCGCCGAACTCGACGCCGTAAGAGTTGACGTTCTGGCCGAGGAGGGTGACCTCGATGGCGCCATCGTCGACGAGCGCCTGGATTTCGGCGAGCACATCGCCGGGGCGGCGGTCTTTCTCCTTGCCCCGGAGGGCAGGCACGATGCAGAAGGTGCAGGTGTTGTTGCATCCCACCGAGATGGAGACCCAGCCGCTGTAGGTGGATTCGCGCTTGGTGGGCAAAGTGGAGGGGAACACGTCGAGGGATTCGAGGATCTCGATCTGCGCCTCGTCGTTGTGGCGCGCGCGCTCCAGCAGTGTGGGGAGCGCACCCATGTTGTGCGTGCCGAAGACGACGTCGACCCAGGGGGCTTTCTCGAGGATGACGTTCTTGTCTTTCTGGGCGAGGCAACCGCCGACGGCGATCTGCAGGCCTTCGTGGTGACGCTTGACTTCGGCGAGCATGCCGAGGGTTCCGTAGAGCTTGTTGTCGGCGTTCTCGCGCACCGCGCAGGTGTTGATGACGACGATGTCGGCCTGCCCGTCGACGGCCTTGGTGTAGCCGGCGGCTTCGAGCGATCCGCTGAGACGTTCGGAGTCGTGCACGTTCATCTGGCAGCCGAAGGTGCGCACTTCGTAGGTGCGCGGCGTTGCGGATGCCGGGTCGTTCAGGGTGGGTGCTTCAAGCAGGCTCATGGTGTTGTCCAGTGTAAAGCGGATGCCGCGTTCCGACCGCTTAGGGCAGCCTCGCCGGGCCGTGGCTGGTGCTGGGTGTGAGCGCGCGCGGACTCAGCTGAACCGCGGCCCGGAGCCACGGCCGCCGCCGCCCGTGCCGTCGAGCGCTGCTGCCATCGCCTGGGAGAGGATCGAGCCGCTGTAGCCGCGGCGCTGCATGTAGGCGCCGAGGCGTCGCTTGGCGGTGGCGGTGTCGTAGGAGGAGAGTTGGCCGGCGCGTTTGGTGGCGACCTCGATGGCGCGCTCGAGTTCGTCGTCGGTGTCGATGGCTTCGAGCGCATTGCTGATGGCTTCGTCGTCGACCTTGCGGCGTCGGAGCTCCGCGGAGATCGCGGACCGGCCGAGACCCTTGCGCTCCTGCAGCGTGCGCACGAGGTTCTCAGCGAGGGCTGCGTCGTCAAGGAGCCCGGCTCCTTCGAGGCGTGCCACCTCTGCCTCGATGTCCTCGGTCTCGAGCTCACGACGCTCGAGCAGCTTGGTCATCTCGTGGGACGACATGCCGCGGCGGGCGAGAGCGTTGAGGCTCACGTTGCTCGCGCGTCGCTCCGACTTGGTCTCCCCCGTGACGGCCGGGATGACGACCTCGGGAACGTCGGGGTTCTCGATGAAGTTGGGGAGGTGGCGGAGGTTGGTTTTGGCAGCGGGGTCGGCGGGCGGGGCGACTTCGTCGCCTGATCTCGACTGCGCTCGATCACCGAAAGGCGCTCGATCACCGCTTGAATCAGCACCAGGTTCTTCGTACCAACCCTCTGAAGAGGAGGGGGCGGAGGCGGGCTCCGACGGACCGGCCGCCTGCTCCTGCGGCGCCGTCGCGCCGAACAGGTAGGTGACCGGGGCCAGTCCGTCGGTAGCCACGGTTACTCGCCTACTGCGGTTGCGAGAACGGGCTCCTTGGCAGCAGTCTTCGCTGCAGCCTTGGCAGCTGCGGTGTCCGCTGCCTTCGCGGTTGCTGCTTCTGCATCGGCGATGACCTTTGCGGCAGCAGCCTTGTCGGCCTTGCCCTCCGCGCCGATGCCGAGCTTCGCCATGATCTTGCGCTCGATCTCGAGGGCGATCGCGGGGTTGGCGAGGAGGAAGTTACGCGAGTTCTCCTTGCCCTGTCCGAGCTGGTCACCGTCGTAGGTGTACCAGGCACCGGACTTGCGCACAATCTCGTGCTCGACACCGAAGTCGATGAGGCTGCCTTCACGGGAGATTCCGACACCGTAGAGAATGTCGAACTCGGCCTGCTTGAAGGGCGGCGCCATCTTGTTCTTGACGACCTTGACGCGGGTGCGGTTACCCACTGCGTCGGTGCCGTCTTTCAGGGTCTCGATGCGACGGATGTCGAGGCGCACCGACGCGTAGAACTTCAGGGCCTTACCACCGGCGGTGGTCTCGGGGCTTCCAAAGAAGACACCGATCTTCTCGCGCAGCTGGTTGATGAAGATCATCGTGGTGTTGGTCTGGCTGAGTCCACCGGTGAGCTTGCGCAGAGCTTGCGACATGAGGCGAGCCTGGAGACCGACGTGCGAGTCACCCATCTCACCCTCGATCTCAGCGCGCGGAACAAGTGCTGCGACGGAGTCGATGACGATGAGGTCGATCGAGCCGGAGCGCACGAGCATGTCGGCGATCTCGAGCGCCTGTTCACCCGTGTCGGGCTGCGAGACGAGGAGGGCGTCGATGTCGACGCCGAGCTTCTGGGCGTACTCCGGGTCGAGGGCGTGCTCCGCGTCGATGAAGGCTGCGATGCCGCCGCCACGCTGCGCGTTGGCGATGGCGTGGAGGGTCAGCGTGGTCTTACCCGACGACTCAGGACCATAGATCTCTACGATGCGGCCACGGGGAAGCCCACCGATGCCGAGCGCGACATCCAGCGCAATGGAGCCTGTGGGGATGACGGCCACGGGAGCGCGGTCGTCGCTGCCCAGTCGCATGACTGAACCCTTGCCGAACTGGCGGTCGATCTGGGCGAGGGCTGTGTCTAGCGCCTTCTCGCGGTCTGCTGCTGATGCCATTGCGTGCTCCTTGAATCGTGGGTTGCTGCCCATAGGCTGTCGCGATGCTCGAGGGCCGATCGTGCAAGGCCCTCAGCCTCCCGACAAAGGCTGTTTGG
>Ga0247817_10000660_pt1 | contig 18429 bp, 13 predicted proteins | sample UWRJL212509R1_FD_178010 | JGI IMG/M metagenome (GOLD analysis project Ga0247817, IMG submission 178010) | Plant litter microbial communities from Arlington Agricultural Research Station in Wisconsin, United States - UWRJ-L212-509R-1 | ecosystem: Environmental > Terrestrial > Plant litter >...
CCTGGTGCAGCAGCACACCGAGAAACGCGATGGTGAGCCCGATGAGTGCCGCGGCATCCTCGAAGAAGACGGCGCGCACTGTCGGGTTCGATCCGGTGAGAACCTGACGCAGCACCGTGCGGCCGCGCTTGCGAGCAACGCTGCGCGACTGCCGAAACGCCTGAACAAACGAGATGCCCTCGAGCACAAATGACAGCGCGAGAACGACGTAAGCGACGCCGAAGTTCGAGGCGGGCTCCGGGTCGATGAGCTCTTGAATTCCGTGCTGGATTGACACCGCCGCACCCGCGGTCAGCAGCCCGATGGCCGCGAACATCGACCAGATGTAGGCATCCTTGCCATAGCCCAATGGATGTCGCGCATCCGGCTTTCGCGCCGACCGCCGCTCGGCGATCAGCAGAAATACCTCGTTGCCCGTGTCTGCCCACGAGTGCGCTGACTCAGCGACCATCGACGCCGACCCGGTGAGAACCGCCGCAATCGTTTTTGCGATCGCGACGAGCAGGTTTGCGCCAAAGGCGATGAGTACGGTGATCATTGCGCTGCAGCCTCGAGTCGATCGATGCGCGCGAGTGCGTGGCGTGCGGCCTCGTCACTGATCTCGTCGTCACGCACGCCGCGGGCGACTGCCTCGCGCTTGGCGTCGAAACCTTCGACGGCGTCGGCGAGTGCGAGGGCTGCCGCGAACTGGCGCTCTTCTTCTGCGTCTTCTTCTGAGACGTCGATGTTGAGCCGGCGAGCGAGAATCGGCACCGTGAGGCCCTGGATGAGCAGGGTGCCGATCGCGACGGTGAAGGCGATGAACTGGATGAGCGTGCGCCCCGGAAAGTCGTCGCCATTGTTCATAACGAGCGGGATGGATCCTGCGGCGGCGAGGGTCACAATGCCGCGCATGCCCGTCCACGAGACGAGGATGCTCTCTTTCCACGAGAGCGGGCGCGGGGGCTGCCGCATGTCGCGGCCACGCTTCGGTCGCTCTCGAGTTGGCGCATCGGGGCGACGCGAGGCGGCCCAGCGCTCGTCGCGTTCGCGCCAGCGTTGTTCGCGCAACTCCATGCGCTCCTCCATGCGCTGCATCTGCTGCATGCGCCGGATGACCCGAGGGTCGGCGGGGTCGGCCGCCGACTGCTTCGCATAGACGTACGCGTCGAGCACGCCCTTGCCGTAAAGCGCGGCGACCCACGCGATGCGAATGAGTATAACGGCGACCAGAACGAGCGCTCCGAGCCCGAGGGCCTCGCCGAAGCTGTACTCGGTCTCGGTGAGATCTTCGATCACCCAGCGCACCTGCAGACCCATGTACGCGAAGACGAAGGCCTCGAGGAGCGTCTCGATGACGGGCCAGACCTGGCGCTCCATGTTGCGGGTGCGGTGATCGAGGCCGCGGTTATTGCTGCGGCCGAAGCTGTAGTTCGTGCCGATGGCAACTGTGAAGCCCGCGACGACAACGGCGAGCACGCCGGAGGCGTGAAACGACTCGGCGATGAAGTAGGCGGCGAACGGCAGGATGAGCCCGAGAGCCGTCTCGAGCGCGGGGCTGCCGAGGAGCGCGCGTGCGCTGATCGCGAGGATTCCGAGAAGCCAGCCGATGAACAGGCCAACCGCGCAACCGTAGAGAAACAGAAGAAACGGGTTGGCGATGAAGGTGTGGGTTCCCGCGGCCGCGGCGACGGCGAGCGAGAAAAAGGTCAGCGCCGCGGCGTCGTTGACGAGGCTCTCGCCGGTAAGAATCGCGACGACGCGACGGGGGAGCCCGAGCTCTTTGCCGTGGCTCACGATCGTGACCGTGTCGGGCGGGGAGACGACTGTCGCGAGCACAAATGCCGCGGGCACTCCGATGGCCGGCACGAGCCATGACGTGAAGAACCCGATGATCACGGTGGTGATGAGCACGAGCGTAAAACCGAGCCCGAAGATCGGCTTGAAGTTGCGCGCAAACGTCGAGAACGAGAAGTTCGACGCGACGACGTACAAGAGCGGCGGCATCACGAGGCCGAGGATGAGGTGCGGCTCAAGCTCGAGTCGCGGCACGGCAGGAATGAACGACGCCGCGCCCGCGACGAGCAGAATCACTATCGACGGCTGAAAACCTTTGCGGTGTCCGAGAGCCATGATGCCCAGGGCGCCGAGGGCCATCACCAGAAAGAGCGCACCATTCATAACTCGACGCTACTGCAGCGGTTCGAAACGCGAGTACTACGCAAGGAGGTGCTCGAAAAGAATGTTCGTGCCGATCAGGATGAGCACAACACCTCCCGCGATCTCGGCAGGCTTCTTGAAGCGCACGCCGGCGCGGTGCCCGAGAAGCACACCCGCGAAGGTGAGCACCGTTGTGATCGCGCCAATGAGGAGAACGGCTGGCACGATATCAACCGCGAGAAAGGCAAAGCTGATGCCGACCGCGAGTGCGTCGATGCTTGTTGCGATCGCCAGAACCAGAAGCTCCCGCACGCGCAGCGAGTCATCGGCCGGTTCGTCTTTGCCGAATGCCTCCCACAGCATTTTCGCGCCGACGAGTGAGAGCAGGCCGAAGGCGATCCAGTGATCGATTGCGGTGATGTACTGCTCGAGCTGGGTGCCGACGAGCCAGCCGATGAGCGGCATCACCGCCTGAAAGACGCCGAAGGTCACAGCGATGATGACGGCATGCCGGTAGTTGAGCCTGCGCATGCCGAGGCCCTTGCCGAGGGCAACGGCGAAGGCATCCGCCGAGACGCCGATGGCGATGAGCAGCAGGGTGAAGAGTGCCAATGGAGTTCCTTCCACGAGTCAAAACCTCGCGGAAGGGTCTCGACATCGCAATGTCGAAGGTCTCGTTCACCCGGGTGAACCGGGCGGCATGCCGGGCGAAACGATTCGCCAGTATGTCGATCATGCGCGGCCGCTTGCGCAGCCTCTTTGGGAACTACTCCCCTTCAGTCGACAACCCTATCGGTACCCGGCAACTCCCAGCCAATGGGGCCACGATGAACCATGACTATGAATGAACCGGTTGAAGCCGGACACGACGAAGCAGACAACGCATCACGCATCGATGGCATCGTCGCGCAGACAAAGGGCGACCTTGCGGCAGGTCACGTGAGCGACCTGCGAGAAGCCCTTCGCCAGCGCTTCGAAGACGCAAGCATCGCGGTGAGCGACGAGCAGCTCGACACACTCACCGCCGAAGTCAGTTAGTCGGCCGGGCCACCCGAGGCCGTGTCTTCTTCGGTCTCGGGATTCTGAAAGTCCTGGCTGTCATCGGTTGAACCATCGGGGGTGGATGTCGCGGGGTCGGTCTCGTGAGGGTTGAGGTTCTTGTCGTCCATACTTCGAAGCTACGCGGGCGGGAGCCTCGGCGGCTAGTGCCGGTCGAGACTCCCAGCCGCGCTACAAGTGCCGATACCGTTGAGGCATGGCCCCTGTTATCCGAATCGCTGCTGCCGTGATTATGGATGTCGCGGGCCGCGTGCTTCTCGTTCGCAAGCGTGGAACTACCGCCTGGATGCAGCCCGGCGGAAAACTCGAGCCGGGCGAGCTGCCCGCTGCCACACTTGCGCGGGAGCTCAACGAGGAGCTCGGCTACGTGCTCGACGCCTCAACTTTCGAGCACTGGGGCCGCTTCGGTGCCGCAGCGGCCAACGAAGCCGGGCACGTTGTTGACTGCGACGTGTACCTCGTGCGCACCGATCAGGTTCCGCTCGTGTCAGCGGAGATCGAAGAACTGCGCTGGTTGGCGCTCGACGAAGAGCATGGGCTCGAGATCGCGCCGTTGAGCCTCGAGCACATCTTTCCGCTGATCAGGAGCTAGCGCTTCGGTTCTTCCGGAGCGTCAAACGGGCGCGTGTCGAGGCCGGGGGCCGCGTCATCCACCGTGGGCTGTGTTGTCGGCGCAGCCGGCGTGATCGGGTATTCGTAGACGGCAGGGGTTTCGGCAGACGCACTCGAGAACGCCGCGCGCAGAATGCTGAAGCAACCGAGGGCGCTCAGGCCGAGGGCGATGAGAAACGGCAGCGCGTAGCTGCTGAGCACCTCGGGCTCGGCGAGGATGAGGCTCATAAAGCTCCAGAAATCGGGGCTTGCAAGCGACTCGAACCAGCCGGTGCCCGTCGCGTCGCTGTAGACGACAACGCCGTCGGCGTACACGCCGGCCGCGAAGGCGAGAAGCATTGTGACGATTGTGATGATTGCGATACGGATGGCACCGCTGCGACCGATGCGTCCACCCGCGCCGAGGCGGTAGAGGAACACGGCGCCGTACGCGACGGCGAAACCGACGATCGAGGCCACAAAGCCGATCGACCAGATCAGCACCCAAACAATGATGCCTGCGGGAACGATTGCGAGAGCGAAGACTGTTCCGCGCTGCACATTCTCTGCGGGTAGTTCTGTGGGTGTTGCGTCGGTCATATCGTCCCCTTGCGATAGGCGTGTGCAGCTACCCTAGCGGCGAGTAGTCCTCAGGGATGAACGCTTTGGGTCTCGTGGCCGATTCACCCGCGATTTCACCCGCGTAGCGTCGATGAAATGGCCCGTTCGCTCATTCTTCTTCTCACGGCCGGGTACCTCGGCCTCGTCGCCATCGCGACGCTCGGCCCGCAGGCGCTCGCGCTCTCGGTGTTCAACCGCGTGTACTTCTTCGGCTCTGCCTATCTGCCCACCCTCTCGGTGACCGACCTCGAGTTTGCGGCGAACATTGCGATGTTCGTGCCTCTCGGCTTTCTGTTTGTGCTGCTGCTCGGCAGGCGTTACTGGGCGTGGGCGATTGTCGTTGCCGTGCTTCTCACCTGCGCGATCGAGTTCATCCAGTCGTACCTGCCGATGCGGGTCACCGACACTCGCGATCTTGTCGCCAACTCGAGCGGCGCTCTTGTCGGCGCGATCTTCGGGTGGCTTGCGCTTGTCAGCTTTGGCAGCGTGGGCACCAGTAGGTATCGCGCTGGATGAGCGGAGTCGGCCCGAGCTTGCCCTTGAGAATGCGGGTGCCACATCGCCGGCACGGTTTGCCCGCCCGCCCGTAAACCCACGACTGCTGGCCCGCTCGGGTGTTGCCCGTGAAGGTGCGCTCTGGTCGTTCGCGATTGTTTGTGAGCAGGCGCTCGCCGAGGGCAACGATCGCGGGCACATCGACGTCGCCCACGGGTCGTGTGGGCAGCACACCGCGCAAAAAGCAGAGCTCGTTGACGTACTCGTTGCCGAGCCCGGCAATGTTGCGCTGGTCAAGAAGTGCGACGAAGACGGGCCGGGCCGGGTCGTCGCTCAGCCGTGCGATGGCCTCGGTCGCGTTCCAGCTGGCACCGAGCGGATCGGGGCCGAGGTGCCCGATAACCGTGTTCTCCTGGCTCGTCGGCACGACCTCGAGCACGCCAAGTGAGAACCCGACGGTCGTCCACTCGGCGACCCGCAGAATGCCGCGCGCCTGCCACTCTGGCCTGCGCCACGGAGTCTCTGGACGGTAGATGTGCCACGAGCCCTCCATCTTGAGGTGCGAGTGGATGCTGAAGTCGCCGATGCGATGCAGCAGGTGCTTTCCGACGCTCACGACCTCGTGCACGGTTTCGCCCGTGAGGTCGACTGTTGCAAACGCGGGCACGCGGATGTCGCAACCCGTGAGCGTCTCGCCGGCAATGGCGAGGTTGAGGTTTCGAGCCGTGAGCCAGACTGTGTCACCCTCAGGCACGAAGCCTCAGCCCGTCGGGGTGTAGTTGAAAACCGTGGCGCACGAGAGCTTCTCCGAGCGGAGTGCCGATCGAGAACTCGCCGTCGACCTTCTCGACGCGCAGTTTGCCAATGCGTTCGCGCACAGTCTTCGCCAACTCGGCCGCGGCGGCATCAAGCGTGTCGCCCGTCGAGCCAAAGGTCAGCACGGTCTTGCCGCCACGTTCGATGTACAGCGCCAGCGCGCCATCCACTATGACGACTATCGCTCCCGCCTTGCGGCCGGGGCGGTGGCCCTCCCCCTGCGGCCACGGAAGCGCGGCTCCGAACGGGTTCGCGGGGTCTGTTGCCGCAAGTGCGATGGCGACGGGGGGAGCATTGTCGTCACGCTCCCGGCTGAAGCCGCGCAGGCGGTCGACCGTCGCGGGCGTCGCGAACTGGGCGCCGCCGAGCCCCTCGACGAAGTAGCCGCGACGCGCGCGCCCGGTCTCTTCGAAGCCGCTCAAGACCTTGTAGGCGAGGGCGAATCCGCCGCGAACTCCCTCGCTCACGACAGAGCCGCGCGTGACGACACCATGACGCTCAAGAAGCAGCTCGGCAATCGCCTTGCCGCGAATCGTCGCGTTCTGCTCTGCGATCGGCAGCAGCGACCAGCGCCCGCTGACGATCGGAGCGCCCGACTGCGACTGCAGGTTCGACCGCGCGTTCGGCCGGTACGCGCGCGTGCGCTGCGGCGACCGACTGCGCTGCGGAGCCTTGCCGCCAAGCATCGACCGCAGCGGGGTGATCGTGTCGTTGGTGATGTAGCCGGCCCAGACCAGGTTCCAGATGGCTGTGGTGAGCTCCGCGTCGGTCACGATCTCTTCGCTCGTGAGCGCCGCCGACAGCTGCCTGAAGAAGAACGCGCCGCCGCCACCCAGCGCCAGAAGCACCCGACGCTCAAGCTCGGTGAGGTCATCGATTGTGACATCGAGGTCGGCAGGCAGAGTGGTGGATGCCGCGTCAGCGAGTTGCAGCGTCACCCAACCATCGCTTCCCGGAAGTGACCCGGCACCCGCCCAGACGATCTCGCCCGAAATCGTGAGCTCATCGAGCCAGGCCGGTGTGTAGTCCCGCAGCCGCGCCGGAAGAATGAGCGACTCCCACGCCGACGCCGGCAGCGCAACGCCCGAGAGCTGGTCAATGACCTGTGCCAGCCCGTCGACGCCCTTGAGGTTCGACCCAACGTTCTGCCAGACCGGCAAGAAACGGGCGAGCGTCGCATGATCAACGGGCTCGACCTCGTGCCTGAGCGCGGCGAGCGAGCGCGACCGCAGGCGACGAAGTACCTCGGCGTCGCACCACTCAGTGCCGGTCGCCGCAGGACGGAACTCGCCCTCGACCACCCGACGATCGGTCGCGAGGCGGCGCAGAGCGTCGAGCACAACGGCGACTCCGAGGCCGAGACGGTTCGCGACATCGGTGGCCGCGAACGGTCCGTGTGTGCGCGAGTATCGGGAGACGAGGTCGCCCACCGGGTCTGTGACGGGCTCAATAAAGGCGGCGGGAACGCCGATCGGCACGGGAACCCCGAGCGCATCGCGCAGGCGCGCCGCGTCTTCGATGGCGGCCCAGCGTTCGGCGCCCGCGAACTGAACGCGAAGAACGCGGTTGACCTGTGCGAGCTCGTCGAGCATCGCGGTGATTGCGCCCTCGGCGGTCGAGCTTGTCGAAGTGATCTCGCCCTCGGTGATTGAGCTTGTCGAAATGATCGCGCCCTCGGTGATTGAGCTTGTCGAAGTGATCTCGCCCTCGGTGATTGAGCTTGTCGAAATCAGATCGAGCGAAGTCGAGGTTTTGTGGTTGGTCTGGTCAGCCTCGGCAAGCTCGGCCTGGTCTCGGCTGCGCTCGACCACCGGCGGCTCGACCACCGGCGGCTCGACCACCGGCGGCTCGACCACCGAGGGCTCGACCGCCGGCGTCGCGAAGCGCTCCGCGATCTCCGCCACCGACAGCGGACCGAGCACCCGCACGAGGTCGACGATGCCCTCGGCATCTTTCGCCTTGCGATCGGGAGCCAGACGCTGCAGCTCACGCTCGGTCTGTTCGATGACTCCGGCGTCGAGCAGCTCGCGCAGCTCGGCGCGACCCAGCAGTTCGGCGAGCAAGGTCGAGTCGAGCGAGAGCGCGGCGGCCCTGCGCTCGGCGAGCGGCGAGTCGCCCTCGTACATAAAGGCAGCGACGTAACCGAACAGCAGCGAGCGTGCAAACGGCGACGGGATCTCGGTCTCGGTCTCGACGATGCGAATGCGTCGGCTCGCGATCTCCCCCGCGAGCGCGGTGAGCGCGGGCAGGTCGTAGACGTCCTGCAGCACCTCGCGCACGGTCTCGAGCACAATCGGAAAGCTCGGGTACTTGCGCGCGACCTCGAGCAGTTGCGACGCGCGTTGCCGCTGCTGCCAGAGCGGAGAACGCTTGCCCGGGTTGTAGCGCGGAAGCAACAGCGCGCGCGCCGCACACTCCCTGAATCGCGAGGCGAAGAGCGCAGAGCCACCGACCTCTGTAGTTACGATCTCGTCGAGTTCGCCCGGCTCGAACACAAACAGTTCGGCGCCGGGAGGGGCGGCATCCGTGTCGGGAATGCGCACAACAACACCGTCATCGCTCGCGAGTGCTGCGCCGTCGACGCCCATCCGCTCGCGCACCCGCGCGCTGACCGCGAGCGCCCACGGCGCGTGAACCTGCATTCCGTAGGGGGAGTGAAGGATGAGCCGCCAGTCGCCGAGTTCGTCGCGAAAACGCTCGACGACAAGGGTCTTGTCGGTCGGCACGTGCCCTGTCGCTGTGCGCTGGTCATCGATGAAGGCGACGAGGTTTGTGGCAGCCCGGTCGTCGAGGCCCGCGCTTTTGGCACGTTCGTGCGCGACATCCACGCTGCTCGTTGAAATCTCTCGCGTGAAGGCGCCGATTGCCGCGCCGAGTTCGGCGGGGCGGCCGAGGCCGTCGCCCTTCCAGAACGGAACCTTGCCGGGCTGGCCGAACGCCGGCGTAACGATCACGCGGTCGTGGGTGATGTCTTCGATACGCCAGCTCGTCGCGCCAAGGGCGAAGACGTCGCCAACGCGCGACTCGTAGACCATCTCTTCGTCGAGCTCGCCGACGCGGCGGGGCGCCTTTGTGTCAGAGCCGCCGGCCATAAAGACGCCGAATAATCCGCGGTCGGGGATCGTGCCACCGCTCGTGACGGCGAGGCGCTGGGCGCCGGGGCGGCCGGTGATGGTGCCCGCGACGCGGTCCCAGACGATGCGCGGGCGCAGCTCGGCGAACTCGTCGCTCGGGTACAGGCCGCTCAGCAGGTCGAGGGTCGCGACGTAGGCGGAGTGCGGAAGCGTCGCGAACGGAGCGCTGCGGCGCACGGTGTCGTACCACTCGTCGACGCCCAGCGGCTCGAGCGCGACGGCTGCGACGGTCTGCTGCGCGAGCACATCGAGCGGGTTCGCGGGAACCGAGAGCGCCTCGATCTGGCCCGAGAGCATGCGCTCGGTCGCAACCGTCGTGTGGATGAGGTCGGCGCGGTGCTTCGGAAACAGCACGCCCTTCGAGATCTCGCCGACCTGGTGTCCGGCGCGGCCGATGCGCTGCAGGCCGCTCGCGACACTGGGCGGCGACTCGACCTGAACCACCAGGTCGACGGCTCCCATGTCGATGCCGAGCTCGAGCGAACTCGTCGCGACGACGCAGCGCAGGCGGCCGCTCTTCAGGTCGTCTTCGATGCCGGCGCGCTGGTCTTTGCTCACCGAGCCGTGGTGGGCGCGGGCGAGCAGGGGCGGGGCGCCGCTGGTCGAGCCGGCCTGCGCCATCATCTGGGCTGGCATCTTTTGTCGTTGGTTGAGTAGGCCGCTAGCGGCCGTATCGAAACCCTCACCAGCGTGTACGAGTTCTTCGTCGGTGGGGTTTCGATACGCTCCTTCGTCGCTAGATTTCGATACGGCCGCAGACGGCCTACTCAATCCATCGCTCAACCCGCGGGCGGCCGCTTCGCGGTCGGCCGCGATCTCATTCAGCCGCGCCGTCAGTCGCTCGGCCAGCCGCCGGGAGTTCGCGAACACGATTGTCGACCGGTGCTCGAGAATCAGGTCGACGATTGCCTCTTCGACGTGTGGCCAGATCGAGCCCTGCGGCGTCGACCCCGCCGCGGATCCCTCGAGCACGGGCGCCGATCCAAGCTCGGTCATGTCGTCGACAGGAACAACAACGCTCAGGTCAAAGGTCTTCTGCGCGGGCGGCTGCACGATCGTGACGGGCGCGGCCCCGGCGAGAAACCGCGCGACCTCTTCGATCGGCCGCACGGTCGCCGAGAGTCCGATGCGTTGCGCGGGCTTCTCGAGCATGGCGTCGAGCCGCTCGAGCGAGAGGGCGAGATGACTGCCACGCTTCGTCGCCGCCACCGCGTGAATCTCGTCGATGATGATCGTCTCGACTCCGAGCAGGGTTTCGCGCGCCGCACTTGTCAGCATCAGATAGAGCGACTCTGGAGTTGTGATCAAAATGTCGGGGGGAGTGCGAGCGAGCAGACGCCGATCTTGTGTAGTCGTGTCGCCGGAACGTACGCCGACGGTGACGTCGGGCACCGCGACATCCAATCGCAAAGCGGTTTGGCGCACACCGACGAGCGGCGCGCGCAGGTTGCGTTCGACGTCAACGCCGAGGGCCTTGAGCGGCGAGATATAGAGCACGCGAGTGCGGTGCAGCTTTTCAACCGGCGGGGTGGATGTCGCGAGCCTGTCAATTGCCCACAGAAATGCCGCGAGGGTCTTTCCCGACCCGGTCGGGGCGACGACGAGTGCGTGCGAGCCGCTCGACACGGCGTCCCATGCGCCGAGTTGCGCGGGCGTGGGCGCGCTAAATGCCCCAGAGAACCACTCCCGGGTTGCGGGCGAGAAGCGCCCGAGCACGTCGCTCATTTGACTATCTTCCCCTCCCCGACCGACAAAGTGCCGGTCGGTCGCGTCAGTTCTCTGTGATGGGTAACAATGGAACATGAGTTCCGTAGGCACACCCGATCCCAATTCCGGCTGGTTGTCAGAAGAGGAGCTCGCTGAGACTCGACGCAGGCTGCCGCTTTTGTACGTCGAAGCCGTGCCGGTTCGCGTCGATGGACTCGGCCGTGTCAACGAGGTGGGGATGCTTCTTCGGGCATCCGACGCCGGCTCGATGACCCGCACTCTCGTCTCGGGTCGCGTTATGTACGGCGAGACGGTGCGCGACGCGCTCTTCCGTCACCTCGAAAAGGACCTCGGGCCGATGGCTTTCCCACTGCTGCCCGCGACTGCAGTGCCGTTTCAGGTCGCCGAGTACTTTCCGTGGCCCGGCGCCTCGATGTACACCGACCACCGCCAGCACGCTGTCTCGCTCGCCTACGTTGTTCCCGTGACGGGAACGTGCGAGCCGCGACAGGACGCGCTCGAGATCACCTGGATGTCGCCGAAGGATGCGGCCTCTGACGCGATCGCGGCAGAGATGGAAGGCGGCCGCGGAGCCCTGCTTCGCGCGGCCCTCGCCTCGGTGGGTGTGCTGCCCTAGTTCGCCCGTCGGGCCAGCGCTTTAGTTGGCCAGGCGAATCTCTTCGACGCCCGCGCCGAAGATCGACCCGTCGCGAGCGACGCTGTCGGGGTAGAAGCGTGCCTTCTTGTAGAAGGTCTGCGCGCTGCGGTTTCCCGACCAGAGCCAGGTGTAGTGCGCCTGCACCGTCTTGAGCAGCTGCTTGCCGATGCCCGTTCGGCGGTGCGCCGGGTCGACATAGATGAAGTACAACTCGACGGCCTCTTCATAGCCGGGTTCGCGGCCGGGGCCAACGCCGGCGAAGCCGACGACCTCGTCACCGACGACGGCGACGTACTGTTCGTACGCGCCGCCCCGCGAGACGAACTTGATCCAGTAGTTGGCCATCACGGCGGGGCTGAGCTCGCTGAGCACGGCGGGAGTCAGCACGTCGGGGTAAAGTTCGCGCCAGCAGGCCGAGTGCAACGCGCCGAGGCGTTCCACGTCGTCGAGTTCTGCCCGGCGAATCACGGCAGTCATGTGCACATGCTAACGGCGGATAAACGATCAGCGCACCATCCGCACCTCGGAAAGGTTTTCCCAATCCGGTTCGTTCTTCTGCGTTCCGTCGAGCGTGAAGCCATTGCGTCGGTAGAAAGCTATGGCGCGAGGGTTGTCTTCGGCGACCCAGAGCTCGGCGGGCGCGTCGCCGATGACGGCATCGAGCAGTAGTTGTCCGCTGCCCGTGCTGTGTTCGCTCGCGAACTGATAAATCGAATACAGCTGGATGTCGCGCACCGGCGGATCTTCGACCGACGGGCCGCTCATCGCAAACCCCCGGATCTCGCCGTCGACCTCGAGCACACGCAGGGTGTGCTCGGGCCGCGGTTGTGACAGAAACCGCTGCCACTGTTCTCCGCGAGCGACGGGGTCGAGCCGCGCGAGAAACTCGGCGCTGAGAACGTGGCTGTACGCCTGCCGCCAGCACTCGACGTGCACGTGGCCGAGAGCCGCGGCATCCATCGCCGTCGCTTCTCGTACCAGCCGCACCATGCGCCAACGCTACCGTCGAAAACTGCTCCAAACCGCAACTTTTGGAGCAGTTTTCGACGGGGCCGTGCCGCCGCAACGCGAAAGTGCCCGCCCCGCGAACGGGACGGGCACTCTCAGAGCGTTAGATCAGCGGCCGGTGCGGCGGCGTCCGCCACCCTGGCTGCTCATGCCGACGAGTCCGCCGACCTTGAGCGGAGCCTTGCCGCCACCGTTCGACGAGCCGTTGCCGGCACCGTTCGAGCGCTGCTGTGAGCTGCGCTGCTGGCGTCCGCCACCCTCGGCCGCGGGGCGACCCGAGCGGTCGGTGCGGGGCGACTCGCCGTCGCGGTTCGCACGCTTGCGCTGTGCGTTGGCGCCGTTCGAGCGGCCACCCTGCGACTGGCCGCGAGCGGGCTCAGCTGCACGGGGAGCGGGCTTGACGTAGGCGGCGACCTCACCGACGAGCTTCGCAACGGCGGGCGACGAAGCGTCGACCTGCTGCGGAGTGACGGTGATGGCTGCCTTGCGCAGGAGTGCTGCGGTGTCGCGACGCTGCTCGGGCAGAACGAGTGTGACGACCTCGCCTTCCTTGCCGGCGCGAGCCGTGCGGCCAGAGCGGTGCAGGTATGCCTTGTGCTCCATGGGCGGGTCAACGTGAATCACGAGCTCGATGTCGTCAACGTGAACGCCGCGGGCTGCGACGTCGGTTGCAACCAGCACGCGAACGTCGCCAGAGGCGAAGGCCGCGAGGTTGCGGTCACGCGCGGGCTGCGAGAGGTTGCCGTGCAGGTCGACGGCGGGGATTCCAGCGTCGGTGAGCTGGCGGGCAAGCTTCTTCGCGTGGTGCTTTGTGCGCATAAAGAGAATGCGACGGCCGCTGCCGGAAGCGAGCTTCTCGATGAGCTCTTTCTTGGCATCGACGCCCGAGATCTCGAAGACGTGGTGGGTCATCGCCGAAACGTGTGACGTGGCCTCGTCGACCGAGTGAAGAACCTCGTTGTGCAGGAAGCGCTTGACGAGCTTGTCTACACCGTTGTCGAGCGTTGCCGAGAAGAGCAGGCGCTGGCCGCTCTGGGGGGTCTTGTCCATGATCTTTGTGACGACGGGCAGGAAGCCGAGGTCGGCCATGTGGTCAGCCTCGTCGAGAACGGTGATCTCGACGGCGTCGAGCGAGACGAAGCCCTGCTTCATGAGGTCTTCGAGGCGACCGGGGCACGCGACGACGATGTCGACGCCTGCCTTGAGCGCGGCAACCTGGCGCTGCTGCGAGACGCCACCGAAGATCGTTGTGCTCTTGAGGCCGTAGACCTCTGCGAGCGGCTCGATAACGGCGGAGATCTGCGTGGCGAGCTCGCGGGTCGGTGCGAGAACGAGTGCGAGCGGGCGACCGGGGCGGCGGTTGCCACCGGCAAGCTTTCCGCCGAGGCGGGTGACGAGCGGGATTGAGAAAGCAAGGGTCTTGCCAGAGCCGGTCTTACCGCGGCCGAGCACGTCGCGGCCGTTCATCGTGTCGGGAAGGGTGTCGACCTGAATCGGGAATGCCTCGGTCTTGCCGAGCTCTGCGAGCTTGGCAACGATCGGGGCAGGCACGCCAAGCGCGCCGAAGGAAATGTCAGTCATGTGTTGCGTTGTGCCTTTCAGGCAAAGCCTCGCCGGGCACGCGTAATCACGCTGAGTCCGGGAGGAACAGTTGGCGAAGGCGGCAGAAGCCGCATCCTTTTCGCCGTATGAATCGTCTACGAACCAGAATTATCTGGCGAGAAGAGTGTGTTCGCGGTGCGGGCCAATCGGTCCGTTCGGAACTCGCGTTCAACGACGCAGGGGATCCGTCGTGGATCCGCAGGTAGTTCGAGCATAGCAGCACGCCCGTTTCTCCCTATCTCTGGGGGCACGCGAGAGCTTTATTCGAGCTTTACTGAGCAATACGCTAGAGATCGACGCGACCCAGTTCTCGCACGGCACACGCAGCCGCGCGATCGCTACCCACCCAGTGGTCGCTGGTTGAGTGCCCAGATAGTGGCATTTCAACGCCCAGGATGACCCGAGGATCCCGATGCAGTTCATACGACGACGCGCCCTTTTGCCCGCGAGCCCGCAACGCAAGGCTTCGCGCGCTCGCCGACTGCGCATCCTTCTCTCGAGCCTGCTCGCCGTTGTTCTGTTCATCCCCGTAGCGCAGCCGGCCTTTGCCGACGAAGACAACCCCTTCTCCAAGGTGACGATGAACTTCGTCAAAATCGCGACGCCCGACGCCGCGACGAGCGCGCTCATTCCCGGCCAGGCCGTGACCTTCACCTTTGGCGTCGCGTGCTCGTCGCTCGACACCGACTGCATCGGCCTCGAGATCAACGACGTGATTCCCGCGCCGCTGGTTATTCAGGGCGTTGACGACTTCAACGATGTCGACACCCCGTACGAGTGGTCGATCGACCCCGCGACCAACAGCTTCCGCGTCACGTCGACTGTTCCGCTCGACGCCGGGCGCGTCGGGCTGCAGGCCGGTCGCGGCTTTGAGTTCAACGTCACGGCGACGGTTCCGACCGACCTCGACGTCAAGTGGAACGACAAGACAGTCACCAACACCGCCTACATGACCGTCGAAAACGTCGACAGCAACCTCGACGACTCTGCCGACGTGAAGTTCGCTGTAGTCAACACTCCGAAGGCGGCGGTTCAGAAGACCGCGACGCGCGACGGAGACCCGATCACGGGCACGATCGCGGGCATCACTGGGCGCACTGTCGACTTCGACATCGCCGCGACGAACGCCTCGAACGGCGCGGTTGATGAGCTCGTTGTTCAAGACCCGCTCGACCCCGTCGAAGACCCCTTTCACTTTCTCGACGTGACGGCCCTCTCGGGTGTTGCGTTCCCCGAGGGCGCCGACCGTGTGCGCGTCGACTACTACCTGGGCTCTGCATGGGTCAACGGAACGGCCTCCGCAACAGCCGCACTCCCCAGCGGCGTCGACCCCGCGACGATCAAGGGGCTGCGCTTCACCTTCACAAGTTCCGACCCCGCAACGCGCATTGCGCGCGGCGCCGAGGCGAAGCTCACGATCGAGACAGAGCTCAACTCAGAGGTCGGCACGATCGCTGCCAACGAGACCGTGCACAACGTCGCGTCGACGAAGGTCACCTCCGGCTCGCTGTTCCACACGGCGCAGGATGACGCAAATGTCACGATTCGCAAGGCGAACGTCGCCGTAGAAACCGAGAAGTCGTTCAGTCAGTCGAGCGTCATCGGCGGACGAGACGTGGATGTCGCGCTCACCACGACGAACACCGGCGACTTTTCGGCGAAGAGCCTGACAATCGTCGAACCGAAGTCGGGCGAAGAGAACCTGCTCGAGCAGGGCATTCCGTTCACCGGTTGGATCCTCCCCGTCGACGATGACAACGACGGCACCTACGAGGTTCTCGGAACCGAGTGGCCGGCGGGCGCGACATCCGTCGCCGTTGAGTATCGCTACGAGGGCGAGAGCGATTACGCGACTGCCAAGACGTCGAGCGACGAGGCTGGCAACCCCATGCCGTTGCCCGACGCCGGGCTGGTTGTCGTCGGCTTCCGTGTGACATTCGAGGGCACGATGGCACCGAGCGAATACGCGAGCCTGCCCTTCACCGTTACGTCGAACGCGGTCATCAACGACCTCACAAAGACCAACCGCGTGCACGCGGTTCTGACGACGGTTGATAACCTCACGGCGACAGACGACGGTGACGCAGAGCTCACGCGCCGCACCGCCCGCGTCAACACAACGACAACGAAGACCATTCTTCCGTCGTCGATCTACGCCAGCACGGGTGCCGGTGTTCTTATCTCGCTACCCTCGAAGGTCGACGACCTGCCGGTCGACAAGAACGACACGGGTGGCTCGACGATCGGCGCGACCGAGTTCAAGATCACCGACAACGACCCGCAGTTCTGGAACAACTTCGACCTCACGGGCGTCGTTTCGACGGGTATCCCCTCGAACTCCGTTCTCACAGTCAAGTACTACGACCCGAGCGACGCCGATGCGGACGCCACGGGATGGGTTGTTCTTCCCGGGGCCGAGAACCTCACGAACTCGTCGAAGTTCTCGCTCGCCGTCGCCGCGGCCGACCGCGCGAAGATGGCGGGCATCCAGTTCGTCTACACGCCTCGTTTGCCGGCCGTTGAGCTTCCGCCGGGATTCGAGGTTGTGCCGAACTTCCGTGTCGCGCTGCGCGAGAACGTTCGCGGCACCTCGACGCCCGTGACCGTTCCGGTGCGCGTCGACCCGAGCGACCCGGTTCCGGCAAACGTCGTCATCGACAACGAGTCGACGTCGTGGGTCACGAACCCGGTTGCGTCGCCCGTTGAGGCAGACGACTCCGGCTCCGACGATGTGGCGCTGCGCTACGTCGATCCGGGTGAGGGCCCCGCGCTGCTCTCGAAGGACTGGGGAAACGTCATCGGCTCGAGCCCCGCGGCTCCCGATGTCAACGCCCGCTCCGGCGAACAGGTTCCCGTCACGCTCTCGTGGGGAACCGGTGGCGTGAGCTACGAATCGATTCGGGTCACCGAGCCGTCAGACCCCACGGTTCCCGTTGATGAGACAGTCTTCGACGCCTTCAACCTCACCCAGATTCGCGCGATCACGCCAACGACCGACCCGCTCATCTCGTACGACACGATCGCGTCGGTCGAGCTCTACATCGGCGGCCAGTGGGTTTCCACTGCCACCAACCCCTGTGCGTCGAATGCGTGTGAGGGCAAGTTCCCCGGATACACGCTCAACGCGCTCACCGAGGTGCCCGTTGCAACCGGCGCGCGCCTCGTCTTCGTTGAGCGTTCCGGCCGTGCGGCCCGCGACATCGACGACGCCATGGCCCCGCCCGCTGGCTCGGGTGTCGCCTCTGCCGTCGACCTCGACCGTCACATCACCTACGTCTTCCAGGTGCGCGACACCCGTCGCTCGGCTCCCACTGTCGCTGCCCTCGGTGCGATACGCGGCACGATCTACAACGTGCCCGGTGCCCCAGGAACCGTGCGCAACGACACACGAGTCGAAGCCTTCAACGCAACAACGCTCGCCGACAGCGACGATGCCTCCGACGAGATTCTGATTCTCGACAGCGACATCAACGTCGAGGCGACGAAGGCCTGGGCGAGCAACGCTCCCCTGGGTGTGCCGCCCGTCGAGAGTGGAACCCCGGCGGTTGCGACCCCCGCCTCGTTCTACCCCGTGACGAACTTCACGGTCACGGCGACGAACACGTCGTCGACCCGCGTCGACGAGATGTCGATCACTGAGCCGACCGTCACCGCTGACCCCGCAGATGCGACAGACCCGTTCAACTACCTGAACATCGTGCGCATCTACGACGCGAACCAGCCGACCGGCGCCGACACAACGAAGACGGTCGTGAAGCTCCTGCCGGCCTCTGCCTACCCGAGCACCTACACGCTTGCCCAAGCGCAGGCACTGACCGAAGCGCAGCTCGCAAACGCGACGGGCATCGAGGTCACCTACACGGGCCGCATTGCCGTCGGCGCGGTTGCCCGGGTGTCGGTTGACGCACGCCTTCGTGCAACGGAGCGTGGCAACGGCGACGTTATTACCGCGGCGATCGGCGACATCGAGAACTCGGTGACGACCCGCGTCGTCGATCCCGGTGGAATCAGCGGTGCGGCAACGGCCATCAACACAAAGACCGCCGTAGCAACCGACTCGATCCCACTCGAGTCGTACACGCACTCGGTGACGCCGGGCAAGACGATCGCCGCCGACACAACGTCGAACGGCTCGTCGCCCGCAATCCAGTACGACAACGGCAGCGCCGGCAAGGCAGTCGTCACGCTGAGCGGCCAGCCAGGCGGAACCGCCCGCGCCAACAAGCTCGTCATCGAAGACTCGTCGCCGACCTTCTGGAACGCCTACAATTTCACCGACTTCCCAACAGCTGCCAACGCGCCCGTCACGCCGATCAACCGCGTCGAGGTCGAAGCTCTCGTGGGAGTCACCTACGTCTCGACGACAAGCCCGAGCACACTCACTGCTCTCTGCGACGGCGACACCGACCTTGAGCCCTGCTGGGTCGGTGACGGCACGCGCAACGCGGCACTCACGATGCCCGCACTCGGCTCTGGCAAGACGCTCGCAGACATCCGCGGCCTGCGCTTTACCTACACGAAGAACGACTTCTCGCAGTGGGAGCACCCCTACAACCCGAACCAGCTCGCCAAGTTCACGGTTCAGCGCCGCAACATGCT
>Ga0247817_10000661_pt1 | contig 18428 bp, 9 predicted proteins | sample UWRJL212509R1_FD_178010 | JGI IMG/M metagenome (GOLD analysis project Ga0247817, IMG submission 178010) | Plant litter microbial communities from Arlington Agricultural Research Station in Wisconsin, United States - UWRJ-L212-509R-1 | ecosystem: Environmental > Terrestrial > Plant litter >...
GGAAACACCCAGATAAGAAGCAATTAAACTTTTTGGAACACGTTGCATTAGCATTGGATATTGTTTTAATAATTGCTCATAACGTTCTTTGGAATTAGATGTAAGCCACGACAAAATACGGCGTTGCGATCCCAGAAAACCAAACGTAGCTTTTTCGAGAAAAAAGCGTTCCATTTTTTGTAAACCGTCACAGAGTTTTTTATAATCTTCAAGAGAACAGCAAAGTACCTCTGTATCTTCAAGACATTCTAAAGACATAGTCGCTTTGGTTTGGGTATAAAAAGCATAAAAATCACTTTCCCACCAATCTTCCATTGCAAAAGAAACAATGTGCTGTTTAGCCGAAGCATCAGTGTAAACCAGTTTTAAAAGTCCGGAAATTACAAAATAAGAATATTGAACAGCGTCACCTTCCTGAATAATAAACTGATGTTTTTTAAATTTTCTGGAAGTAAAATGAGAATTGATAAAAGCAAATTCTTCATCGGTCAATGGTATTATTTTCTCTATGTGTTCTCTAAGGTTTGCCTGCATAATGACGCCAAAGTTATTCAAAATTTTTGCATCGCAATTATCTAAAAAGCAATATTTATTGTTTAATATGCTCTTACAACGATTAAAAATTTCAAATTTTCATCTGTACTATATTTTTTTTCAGCTAGTTCATGGACGTACGACGCCTAAAGTCATTGGTACGGTACTAATTATTTTGCCTTTTTCTTTGTATTATACAAAAAAAACGATCTAAGACTATTATAAATCAAAGCATTAACCTTGTGGTATTCTACCAAAAAAGGACAATGTTAAAAGTCCTATCATGGTAAGTTTTAAAGTTATTTTGACCGAATATCAAACTAGATTGCTACTAATTTATAGGAATTTTTATTCAAAATAATAACTTAACTAACGGCTTATGGCACTTCAATCCCAAACCACAATCAAAATTGGTGAGACAATTATTGATAATTTCAGTGATCTGGAAATAGTTCAGGAAATTCATAAACATCACACATTTTCCCTTCAGATAAGACAGGATTTACTGGTATCCGAATTCAAAAGTGTTATGCCCATTTCGCAACAGCTTATAGGTGAAAAAATCAGCATCGAGGTAAAACCCATTGAACAATTAGATGATCTCATGGTGATTTCGAATCCCAAGCATTATGTGTTGCAATTCTATGGTTATGTAACCCAAGTAAGCATGGCAAAATCAGTTATCAGAAATACCGAAGAAACCATTCTCATCGAAGGAAAAAGTACTTCTGTTTTACTGGATGGTGCGCCCAACTGTAATTCTTTTTACAAATTATCACTCGACGAAATCGTCAGCAAAGTAAAAGCAGGTTATGATATCGATCTGGATATAAATGCATTTTACAAAAATAACATTCCGTACACAGTTCAGTATAACGAAAGTGATTTTGATTTCTTAAATCGCCTTGCCAAACGAAACGGACAATGGTTTTTTAACAACGGACGTATCAATGTTTTTGGAGGACCTGCAAGCACACCTATTGAACCTTTATTAAAGTACGGAGTGAACATGTATGACTTTAGTTATAGCATGAAGGTAATGCCAACACTTTTTAAAACTATTGAAAATGACAACCGTGAAGGCAAATGTTTTGAAAACAAAGGTATGGATTACAGCAAAGAAGCAGATGGTTTTCACCAAAACTTCATTAGTAAATCGGCTAAAGTATTCAGTAAAGAATCTTTAATCCAACTTAATCAGAATACCACAGAAGGCTGGGGTAAAAGTACTTCAGAAGAATATACCAAAAACAAAATGCGCGGTACCGTGAGCGAACTAATGCAGGTTGAGGCTATGAGTGAAGTTCCAGGTGTAACGTTAGGCAATAATGTCATTATCCGTGGCATCGATATGCAATTAGAAAGTTCTTACCGTGTTACCAAAGTGACGCATTATTGTGATGATGGTGGAAGCTACGAAAACAGTTTTGTTGCTGTAAACTTCAATGGTGCCGTGTTTTCTCCCTACACCAATCCTGATCTTTTTCCGCGTTGCGGAAGCCAAACCGCAAAAGTAACCGACACTCATGATCCTGAAGGACTAAGCGGTGTGCGGGTACAAATGACGTGGCAGGAAATTTTAGGAGAGAAAACACCTTTTATTCCCATGTTACAGCAATACGGAGGAAGCGGAAAAGGATTTCACATATTGCCTGAAATAGGTGAAACTGTCTTTGTAGATTTTCAAGGTGGCAATGCCGAATTACCCATTATAACCGGAACCGTTACCAACAACAAAGAAACGAGTGGTTTTGCTACGACCAACAACGATCTAAAAGTAATGCGCACCCGCTCAGGAATTACTACCATTTATAACGATGCTGAGGGAAGTATTTCGATTGAAGACGCAGGTGGGAGCAAATGTTTTTTAGATGGTAAGGGAAATATTCAATTATCTGCTACAAAGAATGTTACAATCGATGCCGGAGGAGATTTGATTCTAAACGCAGGAAACAGTATTACTATCGATGCCGGAAAAAATATCGATGAAAAAGCAGGAGGTTATAAAACATCTAATATTGGTTTGTTTTACAATTTAGAAGTTGGTGCCAATTATTTTATGAATGTACTGGGAACCCTGTTTGAAAACATAGTAGGTAACCGGGAAACAGAAGCGGGTGAGATTAAGGAAAGTGCCAAAGAAGTTCTTATGCACAGCAGTGAAAAAGACATCAAATTAAGGAGCAGTAAAAATGTAAACTCCCATAGTGGAGAAAACAGCAATAATGGATAATTATGAGTATAACAAGAATAGTAGGCGGAACGATTAGAAAAACCGCTAAAGGAAATATAGACATACGAGCTACAGGTGGCGATTTAACTTTACATGCCACCCAAAACAATAATTGGTCGGCAGGCGAAGGAATTTATTATGAAGATTATGAGCCTTCGCATCCTGATGATAAGATGGATAATAAAGTAGAGCTAACTTTAAATCTTTTCTTTGATGGCACAGGAAATAATAAAACCAACATAGAAGCGAGAGAAAAAAACACAACACCGTATCATCGTAATTCTAACAAAAAAGACGATAGTTATACCGCCAATTATACCAATGTTGCCAGAATGTACGATGCCGTTTCTAAAAAAGCCCCAAAACAATTAAACATTTATATTGAAGGTGTTGGCACAGCTGATCTAAAATCAGACGACAAACTGCCCAAGGGGATTGCACAAAGTGTAGGATTCTGGAGTACCGGTATACATGATAAAATGAAAAGAGGCTGTGAACTTGCAGCAGAGAAAGTTAAAAAAGCTGCTAATGGTAAACCAATTGACCTCATTACTATAAATGTATACGGTTTCAGTCGTGGTGCCGCTACAGCGAGACATTTTTTAAGTATTACGAATCAAACTCATACTACGAGTATCGATTTATTAGGTTTTTTTAATTTACCGGGATATTTTTGGCCTATTAGACATCCGAAAAATACAAATGAAAATGAGTCATCCTATCCTGATAATATTGAAATAAAATGGGGCTATTTTGGGATATACTTAATTAAAAATAAAATTTTTGAAGTAGGTGAAGTACGTTTTAATTTTGTGGGTTTGTACGATACCGTTTCTTCTCATGGTTTTGTACATTACAATGATGTAAAAGATTTAGGTCTGGATGCTATAAAGAAAGTCAAAATGGTTTTTCAGCTTGCAGCTGATGATGAGTATCGGGAGAATTTCGATCTCACCAATATAGACAGTGCCGGATTAAAAGGACTTACCTTAACCCTTCCCGGTGTGCATTCTGATATTGGAGGCTCTTATTTAGATATTGATGTAGAGACCTCAGTAGTATACGAAGAAAAACATACCGAAATTAGAGACAGGCACTACAAACCTACCCCCTACAATACTAAAAGAGCAGAAGCTTTTAAGGCACTGCTCATTAAAGAAGGCTGGTATCAGGAAAATGAATTGACTATTTTAGTTCAACAGGATTTAGGAAAAATTCAATTAGTAGGTGAACGTGTGTTATATAGCACATACGATAAAATAGCACTCAATAAAATGATTATGGTTTCAAAACAGTTTGGGGTTGTTTACGACGACTTTTTAGAAAAACAAAAAACAACAATTTCAGACCCTTTTGTTAGCGATATTTTTGATCAATTAACGGTTTATAGCCAAACGGTAATGCTGCACCGAAATGCAGCTATTAAAGAAGGAAAACCTATTACACAATATCACAAGGAATCAAAACAAATAAGTTATTTAAATTATATAAAAGAAGACGATTTAAAAAAATTACGAGCCTACTATCTGCATTGGTCTGTAAAAGCAGATATGTTTGGATTTGATCCCAGATTTGGAGACATGTTACCTATCGAAAAACGTAAAAGAGAAATACAAAATGGCTAAAATAAACACTTATCTAATTTTATTATTACTAATTACCTTAAACACAAACTGTCAGATGAAAGACAAATATGAATGGCAAAGCGCTGCCTGTCAGCCTTCACAAGAATATAAGGGAAATGAAAACCTTTACAGAGTAGAATTTTCAAGAGGTGATATTATCACCCTCGAAGGAATTCCCGCAAGCTTACCCTTTGGGGGATCCGGTGGATGGTGGGGATCAACAAGTTCCGCATGGACACCACAACATGGTACACCTATTGGTGCCGATGTTATTTATTATGCGGGTTATGAAGATAAATTTTATCATCTAAAAGTTGATTTTCCAATTGAAGAAATGAAAAAAGCGGTCGATACCACCTATCGCTATAATGATGATACATGGGAAAAATTTTCGGGATTAACATTTGGTTTCGCACCTCAGGGCATGGTGGTAGTCTGGAAAGAGTATGGAATTTTTATAATTGAATTAGGGCGTTATCAGGCGGTAGTTATAGAAGATGACAAAGAGTTAGAAGAAAGACTTTTTAGAAGCTGGTCCATGAGCAGAACACAAGTAAGAGCCCGTGATCTTTTAGACAGCACTTCCTGTGCTAGATGGGATATGTACCGCAAACGTTACACCTTTAGGGTACGAATGGAAAATAAAAATCCTGCTTTGCGTTTGTTCCGCTATTGCTTTACAAATTACAATGGCGAACAAGACATTATATTTTTACCACCGCTGCCTGTTACTCCTTATGCCAATCGTGCTTTGCCACAAATTTTAGAACTTGATTGGGAAACCAGCGGTCATGAGCGTTTTAGAGGAAATATATTTTTGAACGAAAAAATAATCTTTGAGAAGTTTAAAAACTTCAAAATAGAAGACGAGCAGGAATTTCAGGTACGGGTAAGCAAAGACAACAGAAAACTGGAATTGTTTTTAAATCACGAGCCTTTAGAAGTAGATAGCGTTCGCATTTATAAAGGATCTGTTATGTATTATGATTCTTATTGATACCAATAAATTTCAGAAACAGTATGAAACTAAATACGTTTTGGGTTTTATTGGTGTTTTCTATATTCAGTGGAAGCATTTTTATAAATCTATTTATTATGAATAGCTGTGTGTAGAATTTAAAAAAAAATAAAATGTCAGATCAAAATAAAAATATAAGATTATCAATAAATTTAACTGTATTAATCTGCTTTTTGACCTTCTTTTTTTATATGTATGAACTTGATTATTTAGAAAAATTTATGGTGATAATTTCTGTTGCTATTATTTTATTAACTGTATAACTTTGTATTTTTAAGCCTAAACGAAAAAATGACAAAAATTATATTAGCATTGTTTATTGTGTTTATTATGAGTATTTTAGTTTTTTTTTGGTGGGCATATGAATTAGGAAAATCAATGAATGAAGGACACTAAATTATAATTCACATCAAGTTAAAAAGTTTTTTTACTGTTTTTAAATAATTGCACCCAACGACGGGTTATGAGTAAAAAAACAAAAGAATACCTAAGAACTAGTCCTGAGGTATTCTTTTTATAATTGATTTAAAAACTTATTTACCACTATATTCGAAAGTTTCAAAATCGGCGTAGGCTTTTGATCCTTTTTTTGAGGAGGCAAAAAGGCCGAGGTAAATTCCGGTGAAACCGCCAATGGTTTCAGAACTGATATTTCGAACTTCTATTTTACCAAGAGGCGTAAAGTTTTTTCCGTCTGTTGCATAAGCGAAAGAGTAAAAATCGTTGTCACCTGTTACCTGCAAATACACTTTGCCCTTAGGTACTACAATTTCAGTATCGATATGCGATAAAGAGCCTATTTTATAGCGTAAAACCAATGTTTGTTTGTTGTCTGCAGTTTGCTTTAGAAAAAGATCGTAATGCGCTTCATTTGTCATATAAACCGTTAAACCGGAAAGATCGCCTTCTTTGGCATCATTTAACGTAAGAGACGTTGTAGCAGTAAAATTGATATGTTCCTGACGACGTCCCACAAAGGTTGGCGATCCCGGAAAATCATCTAATTGAATAGTAGAAGCTTTTAAACGCAGTACACCTTTCTTCTCACTAAGCGAATAATTTTTAAGCTCGGGATTGCGCAGGTAATTCCATTCCAGACCTAATGTCGTTGCTTTAAAATCAGAAGTTGGATTTGTTTTTTTGAAAGGCTGTAATGGCAGGGTAGGAACGTCCATTTTTAAATCGATTGTTCCGTTTCCATTAATAACCGGCCAGGCATTTTTGTCCCAGCGTACGGGAGCCAGAAAAGTTTCACGTCCCAACATGTGATGCAGTCCCGATTGCGGGCGAAAACCTAAACAAACCATCCACCATGAACCATCCTGTGCTTCTACAAAATCAGCGTGTCCTGTTCCTTGTATCGGACTCATTTGCGTGCCTACATTAGCATGCGTTAAAATGGGATTAGCAGGATTAGAATCGTACGGACCATCAATATTTCTACTTCTGGCAATCGTTACTTTATGTCCGTATTCCGTTCCACCTTCTGAAATCAGCAAATAATACCAGCCGTCTTTTTTGTATAGGTGCGGAGCTTCAGGATATCGTCCTCCGGTTCCTGTCCAGATTGCTTTGCTGGGCGTAAGCTGTTTTCCTGTAATTGGATTGATTTCGCTTAGATAAATAGTGTTGTCAGGATTGGTTGTTAAGTAACATTTGTCTCCTTCAAAATAGAGTGAAGGATCGATTCCTTTTTGTTCTAACCAAACAGGATCAGACCATTCGCCTTTGGGGTCTTTGGTATGCACAATGAAATTCCCTTTATCGGTAACATTGGTGGTAATCATATAGAAGGTTCCTTCGTGATAACGAATTGTTGGTGCATAAATACCGCCAGAAGCGCGGCTTTTGGCTAAAGGCAATTGCGACGGACGTGTTAGTACATGCCCTAATTGTTGCCAGTTTATTAGGTCTTTACTGTGAAATAAAGGTACACCAGGAGAAAATTCAAAACTACTGGTAACGAGATAATAATCGTCGCCAACACGACACACACTCGGATCAGGATGAAATCCCGGAATGATAGGATTGGTATAGCCCTGACCGTAACTTAGATGACAGGAAATAAAAATAAATAGTAAAAATAGTGTTCCTTTTTTCATTATGCTTTTTCTGTAATTGGTTGGTATTTAGTAAAGCGATTAGCTACTACGAAGATACTCGCATAACATCAATTTGATGGGTTATGATGAATTACATTACTGCCTGTTACGTTGCAAAAGGATGGTTTTGAGGTTTTATTTTAAGCTTCGAAGGTAATCAGATGGGGAAATACCAAATTCAGTCTTAAAGTTAACGCTAAATCTTTTTGGAGAATTAAAACCAACAGCATAGGCGATTTCTGCAATTTGAAGCTGACTTTTTTCTAAAAGTTGTCTGGCTCTTTTAAGACGAACGGTACGAATAAATTCGGCAGGACCTTTTCCTGTAATATGCATTAGCTTTTTGTACAAATGTGTTCTGCTTAGCCCAATAATGGCACTTAGTTCTTCAACAGTAAAATCAGGATTGCTAATGTGGTCTTCAACAGCTTTGATGGCTTTTTCTATTAACTGTTCGTCGAGCGACGTAATGGTAATTTCGCTTGGAGCAATATCCATTTTTTGGCTAAACGCCTGATGCGATTTTTTTGTCCATTCTAAAAATTTGTCGATACGAAGTTTTAGAACATTAAAATTAAAAGGTTTGTTGAGGTAATCATCAGCACCAATGGTAAGACCTTCAATTTTGTATTCCTCAGCAGTTCTGGCAGTCAATAGTAAAACCGGAATGTGCGACCATTCGATTGACGTTTTAATTTGTCGACATAATTCGGTACCATTCATTACGGGCATCATAACATCGCTTACTACAATATCAACATCGTTTTGTTGTAGTTTTTCGATGGCTTCAACACCATTGTTGGCAATTAAAACGGTGTAATCTTCAGAAAGGCTGTCTGCCATAAACTCGCAAAAATCAGTATTATCGTCTACAAATAGTACTAAAGGTTTTTCGTTTGTTTTTGCTTCAGCAGGCAATTCAAACGGTACGATTTCTTTCTGATTTTCTTCGATTTCGAGTATTGGGAGTGAAAAGGTAAATATACTTCCCTTTGGTAAATTGTCTTTGATAGTAATGTTTCCTCCATGCATGGCAATGTATTCGCTCACGATATGAAGACCAATTCCGCTTCCTGTTTTTTCTTCTTCTTGAGATGCCTGATAAAAGCGTTCAAAAACCTTTTTCCTGTCTTTTTTAGCAATGCCCTGACCGGTGTCCGCAATGCTTACGGCTACATTTTCATCTTCACGAAAAATATGCAAGGCAATGCTTCCGCCATCGGGTGTGTATTTGAAGGCGTTGGACAACAGGTTAAAAAGTATTTTTTGAACTTTTACGGTATCAAATGGCATCATTAGGTTTTCTATTTCGCTCGTATGCGAAAACTGCATATTGCGATCTGTAGCATAGGTTTGAAAAAGGGTACATCTTTCTTCAATAAAAGTAATAAAATCGCCCGATGTCAGGTTTAAATTCTCGGTACCAACATCGAGTTTACGGAAGTCCAGCAACGAATTGATCAATGCCATTAATTGTTCTACGTTTTTGTATACAATGTTGAGTTTACCACGTAATCCTTCTTCTAAATCTTTGCTTAAAATAGTTTGCAGCGGAATGGTAATTAGCGTAAGGGGTGTTCTTAAATCATGACTTATGTTGGTAAAAAACCTAAGTTTCATTTCGTTAAGATTAATTTGCTGCAAATGCTCTAACTGAATACGCTGTTGTTCAAGCTCCTGCTGATGTTTCTTTTTGGTACGATCGTACAGATAAATTCCTAGTGCTGTCAAAGCGAAACAATAAAATAAAATAGCCCAAACGGATAAGTAAAAGGGCGGTGTAACACGAATCTCTAAAACGGTTGCCTGTTCATTCCAGATTCCGTCACTATTCGATGCTTTTATGTAAAGCGTATAATTTCCGGGTGCGAGAGAAGAAAACTCGATTTTATTTTTTTCGGTTGGAAACCATTGATTGTTAAAACCTTCTAATTTGTACAGATAACGTACTTTGTCTGCATTTAGTAAATCTCCGGTTGTGAATTGAATACCAATAAGTTTATCGTCATGACTAAAGGTAACTTCGGAGGTTTGCTCCATCGATCGCTTCAGTAAACGATGCCCGTTATAAAGAGAATCCACCTGTACTGTTGTGTTACCTAGACTTAATCCTGTAAAAATGACTTTGGCTAAAGGTTTGCTTTTCTCTGCCATTTTATTGGGATTCACAAGTGTGTATCCTTCTGTTCCTCCTAAGACGATATCACCATTTTTTAATTTATAAATGGCGTGGGTATTGAAATAGTTATCGTGAAGTCCGTCTTTGGTCGAAAAATTTCTACTGCTGATTTTCATCAGACCTTTTGAATTGGGTTCTACAGAAAGTACAGAAAGTCCGTTGCTTGTGGTGATCCAGATGTGCTTGTGATCGTCTTCAATAATACCTTTTATGATGTTATCAGACAGACCATTCGTTTTATCGAAATAATAAATAGTATCTTTTTTGGTATCCCATATAGTCAATCCTTTTGCATGCCCCAGCCAAATATTATCTCGGGAATCTTTATAAACGCAAGAAGTAAAATGTTGTCTGAATTTTTGTGTTTTGTTGGTATTGCCTGTCGTACTAACTTGCTTTCCGGTAATAATATCGAGCGTACAAAGTCCGTTATCAGTGGCAATATATAATTTATCGCCATTGTCGTATAACATATCGAGTGCAAAATCCAATCCTTTTACGGTACTGGTAATCGACTCAAAAGTATCTTTTCCGTTACGCAGACACTGAATACCACGTCCTAATGTACCAACCCATAAATTGCCGTACCGATCTTCTTTTAAATTCCAGATATCATTAGAATTCAGGGTACTGTTTTGTTTGGTAAAATGTTTAAAGCTTCCGTTTTCATAACAAAATAATCCGTTTAAATAAGTACCAATCCAGATTCTTCCTTTTTTATCTTCTACTAACGAAACGATAACATTGCTCGAAAGTGGGACTTTTTTAATTTTATTTCCCGAAGTTTTTTCTTTGATATACAAGCCATTTCCATCGGTTCCTAACCAAATATTTCCTTTTCTATCCTCAAGAATAACGCTTACATCCTTGCAATCCTGCAATTCAATATTAACAAGATTTCCAAAATTGTCATTGTGGTATGAAACACCTTTTTTGTTATGTCCAATCCAAATGGTGCCGGTATCATCGCGATACAATGCTCCAATGTTGTTAGAGGCAATAGCAGTGTTGTTGTTCTGGCTGTAAACAATGTTGCTAATGCTTTTAGTAGCAAGCGTATATACGAAAACACCTTTGTGGTCTGTACCTAACCAAATACGACCGTTTCCGTCGTCTGTAATGGCTAAAATAAGGTCGTCTTGCGTATCAGCAGCCGAATTCAGGGTGATTTTTTCCCATGCTGTGTGGGGATGTTTTTGGTAGTAAACTCCCGAAGTAGTAGAATAAACCCATAAGCCATTCTGATTGTCTGCATAAATTTTATTTTTGAGGTTGTATACTCTGTCATTAATAAAATCGGGAAGCTTTAGTAATTCTTCTTTTCCTGTACGTTTATTGCGTTTTGAAATGAAACCAGAATTTAAAATTTGGTATAAATACAGCCCGTCATCACTTAAATCGGTATTGATTGCTAAGCCTGACTTTTCTTTACTGCTAAAAGATTTTACGACTTTTTTCTGTGTGTCATAAACAAATATCCTGTCGTTTTGTAAAACCCATAAATCTTTGTTTTTATCAACGTAGACCTTATAATTCTGATCAGTGACGTTAATACCATATTCTTTTAGTAAACTTGGTATGTTACTTATGAAACTGTCTTTTTTACGCTGGTAGACAATATAACTGAATTCAGTTTGAATCCATAAATTACCCATATTGTCTTCCTGCAATCCTCTAATGTCGTCGTTTATAATCGATGAAGGCTTATCTGATTTGGTAGCGTAAACTTTGAATCCGTAACCATCATATCGGTTTAAACCTGATTCTGTACCAATCCATAAAAAACCGTAACTGTCTTTGATAATACTTTTTACGGTACTGTTTGAAAGCCCGTTGTTGGTTTTTAGATGATGAAATGTATACGATTGTCCCAAAGCTTCAAACGAAGCAATGAGTACAAAGAAAAGCAGAAAAAGAAATCGGTTAAAAGGTTTCATTTATGGGAAAAACGGCTTTAAGAATACAATATTAGTTGTTATTTCAGAATAAAACTAGCTGTTGCACGAATGTCTGTAGCGGAAGCACCGATTAAAACATCAAATTTTCCGGGTTCAGCGATCCATTCTTTTTTTGCATCGTCATAATAAGAAAGCGCTGTTTTGTCGATTGTAAAATGTACTGTTTTTTCTTCGCCGGCATTTAAATGTATTTTTTCAAAGCCTTTTAGTTCTTTTACTGGTCTTGGTAAAGCTGATTTTTCATCTCTGATGTACAGCTGAACAATTTCTTTTCCGTCATTTTTTCCTGTATTCTTAACGTTTAAACTAACTTGAATGGTTTCAGTATTTGTAATTGTTTTTGCAGAAACTGTAGCTTTTCCGTATTTAAAACTGGTGTAGCTCAAACCATGCCCGAAAGGAAAAAGTACCGGAATGTTTTTAGTATCATACCAGCGGTATCCAACTAAAATATCTTCTTTGTATTCGACATTAGCATCTCCTGGGAAAACGGTTTTATCAAAAGCATGAGCGCCACAATCTTCTAATTTTATAGGGAAAGAAAAAGGTAACTTTCCACTCGGATTTACTTTTCCGCTCATCACATTTGCCAATGCATTTCCGGCTTCAGATCCCAGAAACCAAGCCTGAACGATAGTTGGTACTTTTTTGCCCCACGGCATTGCTACAGCATTTCCACTTACTAAAACCAAAACCATATTCGGATTTACAGCTAGTAATTCGTTAATTAATTCATTTTGACCAAACGGAAGTTCGTACGAGGCACGATCTCCGCCTTCGCTGTCTTGTTGAAAGTTTTTGTTTAAACCTCCAACAAAAATTACGATATCTGCTGATTTTGCCTGACGTAAAGCTTCTACGCGTAAAGAGTCTAACTTAGCTTGTGGAATTTCATCAATTCGGTCATACAAAGGGCGACCGCTTTCATATCCTTTTGTATAAGCGATTTTGTCACCGTACATAAGTTGTAAACCTGCAAGTGGTGTGCTGTTTTGTTTCACTTTCAGGGTAGAGGACCCACCACCATCCATTAGATTTTTGGTGGCATTTTCGCCTACAACCAAGATCTTTTTATATTGCGTTGCGTCTAATGGTAATAATGCTTTCTTTTTTGGGGTTGCGTCATTTTTAAGTAAAACAATTCCGTCTTCAGCAATGGTTCTGGCAACGTTATGGTGTTCTTCGTTGGCAAAACTTCCCCAAGGTCGGTTGCGATTCATTGATGTGCGGAAAATTAGTTTTAATATTCGGCTTGCTTTATCATCAACAGTGCTCATAGGAACTGTTCCTTCTTTCAGCATTTTTAGGTACGGATCTGCCAAAAAGTAATCATTATATGTGAATTTTGACTCCGTTGTTAAACCATTCGTATAAGAACCCATTTCAATATCTAATCCGTTTAGAGCAGCTTCTTTTGTACTGTGAACGCCACCCCAATCTGAAACGACAACACCGTCAAAAGCCCAATCTTGTTTTAATATTTTGTTCAGTAATAAATCACTGTGGCAAGCATGTTCACCACGAACTTTATTGTAGGCACCCATAATGCTCCATGAACCGCCTTGTTGTACAGCAGCTTTAAAAGCAGGCAGATAAATTTCGTGTAAGGCACGATCGCTCAAAGTAACATTTACCTGCAAACGATTTGTTTCCTGATTATTGACTGCAAAATGTTTTACACAAGCAGCAACACCATTTTTTTGAACTTCAATAATATAGGGTACTACCATTTGAGAAGCCAAAAACGGATCTTCGCCAAGATATTCGAAATTACGTCCATTTAGAGGCGTACGGTAAATATTTACACCCGGAGCTAACAGAACATCTTTATTACGAAAACGTGCTTCTTCGCCAATCGCACGACCGTAAGAAGCAGAGAGTTCTTTATTCCACGAAGCAGCAAGACAGGTTAGGGCAGGGAAAGCAGTACAGGAATCGTTTGTCCAGCCGGCACCATCCCACGCATTCCATAATTGTTCTTCATGAACACCATGTGGCCCGTCGCTCATCCATAATTCGCGAATACCCAAACGCGGTACTCCCGGAATACTAAACTTACTCTGTGCATGACAAAGTGCTACTTTTTCTTCTAACGTCATTCGGGAAAGCGCATCTTTAACACGCTCTTCTATAGTAAGTTTTTCGTTTAAATAAGGCAATTTCTGAGCATAACCATTAGCCGCATAAAGCAACGCTACGGTTAGTATAAGGAATATTTTTTTCATGCTTTTTTAAAATTATGAGTTATGAATTATAAGTCATGAGTTTTGGCATACTAGTTACTTTTTGTATGATATGAGATATTGATTGCTAGTTTATAGCTTACAATTCATAACTCATAATTCACAATTTATAACGCAATAAAAAAGGAGCTTACAAAACATTAAATGTCGCATAAACTCCTTTTTACTTTAACCTAACTGTAAACTTCTAAACTATTTATTTTAATGAGATTATTTGTTGTTTTCCGTCGTAGTTAACTTCTTTACCTTTTGCATCATAATTAAAGGCCTGAGGTTTGTCTTTGCTAACTGCAACGATAATGAATTTACGATTTTTAAGCATCCCGTTGAATTTACCTTTTTGAGCTCCGATTGCTAATTTTCCAGAAGCTTCGTTATAAGTGAAATCAATTTTTCCGAATTGTCCTTTTTCGTAGTTGTAATTTTCGTTTTCATCTTCGTATAAAGAGAATTTACCATCTTGTCCCATGTAAACATACAATACAATTTTGTCTGCTTTTTTCTCAGTAGTATATTGCATTTCAGGACCAACAGGAATTATAGAACCTTCACGGATGTGCAACGGAATACGCTCGTAAGGAGCATCAACAGTTACTTGTTGTCCGCCTTTAATGTATTTTCCGGTATAGAAATCAAACCAGTTTGTTCCTTCCGGGAAGTAAACGCTACGGTTACGAGCTCCATATTTGTAAACCGGTGAAACCATAAATGCAGGTCCAAACATAAATTGATCGCTTGTGTTTTGTACTTTTTGGTCTTTTGGAAAATCCATAAACAAAGGTCTCATGATTGTGTAATCATCAAAATATGTCATTCCCGCCATCGTGTAGATGTAAGGCATTAAACGGTAACGCAAATTGGTGTAATACAAAATCGATTTGTAAGCCGGGTGTGATTCCGGTGCGATGTTCCAAGGCTCACGGAAAGGAAACTGTCCGTGTGCTCTGTACAATGGCGCAAAAGCACCAAACTGGAACCAACGTGCATTTAACTCTCTCCATTCTTTATAATCGGCATTTTCTTTACCACCTTTGTCGTATTGCTGTTGACCTGCTACATAACGGTCTTCTACACAGAATCCTCCAATATCCATTGTCCAATACGGAATACCGCTTACTGCAAAGTTTAATCCTGCAGAAATTTGTGCTTTCATATCTTCCCAGCGTGTTGCGATATCACCACTCCATGTTGCTGTAGAATAACGCTGTAAACCTGCGAAACCGGAACGAGTTAATAAGAACACTCTTTTGTTTGGTTCTACGCTGCGCTGACCGTCATAAATTGCTTCAGCATTCATTAAAGCATACGTATTAAAAAATTCTGTTGACGAACCTAAAGCTGTTGGACCACATAACGCTTTACGATATTCCATATCTGTACAATCCAACACGTTTGGTTCGCTGGCATCCATCCACCACGCATCGATTTTTAACGGATATAAGTTATCATAAATCTGTTTCCAGAATAATTTACGGGCTCCTGCAGAATAAGCATCATAAAATGAACCTACATAACCAGGTCCAACCCAGTCACGAACGCTGTCTTTTACGGCTTGTTGGTACATCCAGCCTTTTTTATCAAATTCTTTGAAATTTTCTGTAGTTCTGTAGAACTTTGGCCAAACAGAGATCATCATTTTTCCATTCATAGCATGAATAGAATCTACCATTCCCTGAGGATTTGGAAAACGGTTTTTATCGAATTTATGGCTTCCCCAAGAATCTTCTTCCCAGTAATTCCAGTCTAAAACAATGTTGTCAATTGGAATTTTACGTTTTCTAAATTCTTTTAAGCTGCTTAAAATTTCATCCTGAGTTTTATAGCGCTCACGACTTTGCCAGTATCCCATTGCCCATTTTGGCATAATCTGAGATTTTCCTGTCAACGTTCTGTATCCTTTAATAATTTCGTCGGTAGTAGTTCCGTAAACAAAATAATAATCTAATTTTTTGTTCATTTCGCTCCACCAAACCTGATTGTCTTTTTCTTCTGCTGGTTGAGGAGTTAATACACGAAGACCACAATATGATTTTCCGCCATCAGGTTTCCATTCGATACGCAACGGAACACGTTTTCCTGCTTCTAATGGTAAAGAAAACTTGTAACTATTAGGATTCCAAGCTGTTCTCCATCTTTCAGGAACCACTAATTCGTTGTTCAAATATACTTTTACATAACCGGCATAATACAAAGTAAATTTATAAGTACCATTTTCCGGTGCTTCGATTTCTCCTTCGTAGGTAACGTCAGCTTTTTTTAATGGAAAATTTTCAGGTAATTTTTTAATGCTTTTGATGTCTTCAAAGAAAATAGATTCTTCCGCACGTTCAATATTAGCAACATCTTTTTCATTAGAAACATAGTTTCCGGTTAAAGAACCTTGTTTTCCTTTTTTATCATATAATTTAAAAACTTTGTTTAATTGTGCGTACGGACGACTTTCACCAAAACGGCTTAAAGAATAACTGTCCCATAAAATTCCGTAGTTTTTATTGGAAACAATAAACGGAACGGAAACTTTAGTGTTGTACTGAAACAACTCTTCGTTTTTACCTTTATAGTTAAATTCATCTGCCTGATGTTGTCCTAAACCATGGAAACTTTCGTCAGCAGGAGAATCAAAAATCTGGCGAATAGAATATCCTTTTGTTCCCTCAACTTCAATTGGGGTAAAATCTCTTGACTTTTCTTTTAGAATTGTTTTTCCGTTTTTGTCTTTGAAGTTAACACCTCCATTGGCTTTAGAAACCAATACTTTCAAACGGGAAGTTACCACTGCAATAGAGTCCGGATTATCTGTTTCTACTGTAAAAGGCACTGTTTTAATTCCCGGAACGATGATCAAAGTAGAATCTTTTGGGAACTCATTATCAGGCGTTGCAGAAACGTGAATCAGCTCATTTTGCAAAACCTGAATACGTACTTTCTGAACGTCGGTTTTACTATTTTGTTTAATGTTAACAATAATTCCGTCATCGATTAATTCATATTGTTTTGAGGAACATGAAACAAGCAACGCCGCAACGAATAGGTAGGGTAGTTTTTTGAGTATCATTAAGGGTTAGGTTTTAGTAAATATTCAGTTAACAAATTTCGATATAAAATCAATACTTAGGGTATGCAAATGTTTTTAAGAAGGTATCATTATGAATCATTCCCCTTGTATTTGCTCGTTTTGCGAAGGATATTAGTATGAAATCGCAAAGTGTACTTTTTCAAATATAAGAGAAAGTATTGGATTGTGTAAAAAGTATGTAATACAAATAAAGAGATTTAATTGTAATGTAAAACTTATAAACGAGTATTTTTACCTACAAGTAACCGTGAAAAAAAGCATAAGTTCGATGCTTGAAAAGGAGCCATCGGCTCGAAGGATATTGTAGAACCGGATTTTAATCCGGTTTTAGAAATGGGATTGATAAAAAAGATCCATAGGATCGCCCCATATATTGCGTTAGTTTCTAAAAAAATGAATCGTTCCTATGGAACTTTAAAAGTAATTCATAATGGATTAAACAGATTAACTCTCAATTTGAATTAACTATAAAAAAACTTAACCATGAGTAAAGTAATTATTTTAACGGTAGATGGAGGTGGTATAAAAGGACTGATTCCATCTTATTTTTTAACACAAATTGAAAAAGAAACAGGGAAATCATGCTATGAAATCTTTGATATTATTGGAGGAACTTCTACAGGCGGAATTATTGCAACTGCTTTGACTTCTCCTGTAACTGAGTCTAAACCATTGAGTGCGCAGGCAGTTTTTGATATTTATAAAGAAGATGGAACAAGTATTTTTGTTTCTCAGCCAGCATGGATAGAAGACACCTATGCGCTTTATTATGCCAATGATGGAAACGGAAATGGTATAGAACCGTATTTACAGTCAAAATATGGTACAAGCAGCTTGACAGATGCTAAAGCTAATATGCAAAATACCTTGAAAGGCAGAACTAAGCATGTTTTTACGACCAGTTATACCGTAAACAGTGACGGAAGTGCGATTCCAAATCCGGTTTTAGGACAGGATTACGGACCTTATTTGTTTAATTGGCTTGATGCTTCGCTGAACTCTGGAGATGATTATAAGGTTTGGGAAGCTGCTCGTGCTACAAGTGCTGCTCCGACTTATTTTCCTGTTGGGAAATTAGGCGGTGGCGGAGGTTTTAATTCGTCAGCAAATGAAAGATGGGCACTTGATGGCGGAGTAATGTCTAATAATCCCGCAGTTTGGGCGATTAGTGAAGCTTTTAGAACAAAACTGGCGACATCTTTAAGTGATATTGTAGTAATTTCATTAGGAACAGGTTCTTATCCAAGCGGAGCAGGATTAGTAACGAAAGATCAGGGTGATCCCGATCCTGATAATGGAAATTGGGGTTACATTCCGTGGATTGCCAGTAATCTGAGTGATTTATCCGGAACTGAAAATGGTCGTGGTGCTGTGATCAATATTATTACAGAGTCTGTGCAACTAGTATCGAATCAGCAATTATTAGGATTAACGAATGCAGGATTGTCTTATTACCGCCT
>Ga0247817_10000662_pt1 | contig 18404 bp, 1 predicted proteins | sample UWRJL212509R1_FD_178010 | JGI IMG/M metagenome (GOLD analysis project Ga0247817, IMG submission 178010) | Plant litter microbial communities from Arlington Agricultural Research Station in Wisconsin, United States - UWRJ-L212-509R-1 | ecosystem: Environmental > Terrestrial > Plant litter >...
ACCCTGTTATAGTCTAGACCTATTTATACTATAGTTTACTACGGCTTATAATCTACTAAGTATTCCAAGCCTATCTTTTAGTACTACGCCCTTCCTACTTACGCCTTCAGAGATTCTTCCTCTCCTTTTCCTATTACCGTTATCTAATACCTTCCTATCGCCGTATAGTAGGTTACCTAAACCTTTATAGACGCGCTAAAGTACCCTAAAGTATAAGAATATAACGCAGTACCTAATATACTCTTCTAATATTTCTTTATAGTACTAACGTCTTCTATAGTAATATCGCTTACAAAGCTTTCCGATAAATTATTCTGTATAGTAGCTAAGTATCTTATCTCCAGACCTAGCGAGCCCGAACCTAACGAGCCTAAACCCGATAAGCCCGAACCCGACGAACCTAAACTCGATTTCGCCGCTTTATACTCTCTCCGCTTTATCTATAGGTAGTTTAGTAATGTATTTGGACTATACCTTTTCGCGAAGAAGATTAAATTTGGGTTTTATAAGCGCGATTTCGAGATCTTATACTCCCTTACTAAATATCGATCTATTATTTAATTACCCTCGCTAGCTTATAATATCGAGACTATCTTAATACGCCTACATTACCTGGACGAATTTACGTAACAGATTAAGAAAGAGGAGGTAAAGATTCGATTAAATTTCCAACGCTATAGAAGGAAAGCCAGTAGTAGACGGCTACGACGTTCCTTAACTAACTAAGTAATTTAGAAACGATTTAACAAATTATAATATTTATTAACTAAGTAATAATCTATCCTTGCTATAAATACCGACTACGATATACTCGGAGATTTAATTACTAATTTACGGGAGTTTAAAGTTACGATATATAATTATAATAATCGTACGCTACCGCTGTTCTTAGAGATTCCTTTAGAAAACCGGCATTATACCGGGTTTAATAACGAGAAGGGTATATAGCGGTATTTAGATACTATAGTAAAGGGTATCCAGGCGAAGGATATCTAGCTTTACTCCCTTACTATTAACCCTATCGACTATCGTTTCTTTAACGACGACGATAACGATAATAGTAAGTACTCCGGTTTACGTTATATTAATAACCGCTTTAAGTATACTACTACTTTTAACTTATTAGTTTTATAGGCAGATAAAAAATAAGTTTACGCTACTTTGGAAAATAGCGTTCTTATTCGGGCTCTGGCTAGTATAACGAGTTTAAAGTCGCTTTATTTATTATTTCCCGTCGGCGTATCTCTTATTTAGGTAATCTTATCGGATTATACCTAGCCTCTCGAATAATTATTCCTCGATTACATTAATACGAAGAGATAGAAGCAATTCGACTTTATCTTCTAATATTGAGTCAGGGTGCAGGGTATACCCTGTGTGGCGTTCCCGCCCCTGGGCAGTAGATGTAGCGTTTTGGCCGGCTAAGCCACCAACGCGGTAGTACATCATTCGTTTCTCGCGCCTCGATAGTTTTAGTTTAAACAACAACACCACTCCTCTCTTACGCGCCACAGCAGCCCACGCAACTCAATTGCGTGCAATTGAGCTTGTCGGGCCCTCTAAGCATGGCAAGAAGAGTGAGATAGTCAATTCAATTTGCATCTTTTACCATCTTTACGGCCGAACCCCTGACTTGTACGTCTCACTGTGTGCGCGTCGAACCGCCTGCTTCAGCAACGACGACCCGCACACACCGATTGGAGTGGGTGTAGGGTATTTGTTTGAGGGTGTGGAAACCCCTATTCAATATAGGGGTATATTATCTAATATTACGTTATTTAATATTCGCCTTCTTAACTCCTTATTACGGGTACTTGTTTAGGAACTTAATAGAGAATTTAATAATAGCTCGCGGATCCAGTTTTCTTTTTACATAATATCTAGGCATTTAGAAGATAGTTTACGAACCTTAGAGTCGTCGCCCTATATACGTACCCTTATAACCTCCTTAGGGCGGTTAGATTAGTTGGAAAGCTAGCTTTAGAGTTTACCTAAATTAAAAGGCCGAGGCTATACCTATAAATGCCGCCTATATACCCTCGTTCCGCTACTCCAGTCCACGGCGTTAAGGAGTTTAAAATTAACGCTGTTTAAGCTACTTTAACGACCAGCTGTTAGCGCTTTAGTACGTTAGCGCGTAGCGAACCGAGGCCGTTAACTAGGTTACGGGACCGTTGTTAAACATTAGCTCTATAATGTATAAAACGTGGTTGCTTTCCCTTGTTTAAACTACCTAGTTAACTCCAATTTAGCCTAGTATAAGGTCGATAAGATTCTCTTAGCAACTTCCTTCCCTTTTATTATGCCTACGAGAGGCTGTACCCTTAAGCAAAGTATTAGCTGGCGACTTATTAAATCTTGTACCTAGTCGTTACAGTCCTACTCGACTTAATAATCAATTACGCTGTCCTAGCGCTTAGCCGGTTTCTTTAGGTTTACGAATATTACTTTTCCAGCCTATTCGTAAATATCCTTCGCAAAGTCCTTTACCAGGTTCTTTACCCGTCCGTTACAAGGCTCGTACCTATAATAAGAAGGATATCTAGGTATTGTAATCGGTTATACTATATAATAGGGAAGATTGAGTTAGCTTAGGGGTTCTGTTTATCGTAAAGTACGATATTTAGTCGAAGCGTTCCGATTATTTACGATACTTTAACTGTTTTAGCATATATTACTAGGACGAAGATAGCTGAGAAGGCGGAGAGATCTACGTAGGTAGTATCGTTGTCTAAGAGCCTAGGATCCTTGATTATTAATAGCTATGGAGGAGAATATATTCGACGCCTCTGTCTTGGATACGCGGCTTATATCCTCGGATATATCTGCGCCGGTACTTCCTACGGGAACGAGATCGACTTCCAGGACCCTTTTTGTAAATCGTTAGAGAGGCCAACCTTCTCTTTAAGGTAGTCGATATTCTAGGTATAGTCTCGAACCAGATTGCCGGTATTACGTAATTAAAGGATAAAGCGATAAATTGTTATTAGGCTAACGCGATTAGTATCTTGGTGGTACCCTCGTAGAAGAGACGCGTCCTTTCTGGGTTAGAGAAGACTGACGAGTAAAAGAGATTACGATCGAGATCGGAATACCGTTCGTCGATCGAAAGTCCTAAGTCTAGTAAGTAGGTAGGTAGGTAGTGAAGCGGGAATATATACAGGAAAGCTAGTATTTATACTAATACTAGCCCCTATAACGGTTACAATCTTGGATACAGTACTAAAGAGGCTCGTAATGCTTCCTAGGTAGTCGTCGTCGTTAGGTCGGATATGGATGATAGTTATTTTGTCTAGGTAGTAACTCTTAAAGCGTGGAAGAAGTAGGAAGAAATATAAAATGTCGATATCGCTAATTAAGTAATTAGTTTATAAGGCTTTTAAGGATAAAAAAAAAGGAAGGACGAGGGGAAAAGAATAGCGAAGAGGGGACGAAAGGGGTTTATATAATCGGAAGCTTTAGGTATCTAGAACTTAGCGACTCTCTTCCGTCCCGCTTCCTAACAGACCTTTACGAAGGACCTTTACAGATACTTCCTTATCCAGCTATAAAACGTTTAAGCTTGGGAATAGGGCCGCTTTAAGGAAGGACTAAAATACTATAACAACTCCTGTACAATAGTATTATAATCTTATCCCTTTAGGGTAATATATAGAGGTATATTAAATACGCGTACAAGAGTCCAGCTATAACCGGCCTTATAGCTATAATGGACAGAACCTCGTCGATAAGGTAATTAAGGTCGGCAGAAGATAGTTATATTCTATAGATCGGGGGAAAGGAGACGACCTAGGAGACAGGGCTCTAAAGGTAGGCGTCGGATATTATCTCGTACTCTCCCCTCCCTCGCTCGTGATAGCCGAGCGGGAAGGGAGGGGGGGTGTATATAGGTAGTATATAGTATATAGCGGGCGTAAGAAGGGAATCGGGAGTAGTTTAGCCAACTTCCTATAGGGATATAAAATACCTAGCTCTCCGCTTTCCTATTTAAACTTAATAACTCTTCTCTTTAACCAATACTACCTTCTTCGACTAAGCCATCCTACCCCTAACCAACCTAAAGGCCGCCGCTAAGCTAGGCGCCCGGTATTCTCTAGCCTTTACTCTCTTTTACTACCCTTTATATCTATCCTAACTAATACTATTAGCTTAGGCGACATCTATAGCCCTATCCCTAGCCCCGTTAACTCCTATATCGGGGTTAAAACTCGAAGGGGTATTAAGCGTGTCGTTTAGGTAATAACCCTTTAGTGTAACGTCCGCCTTCGCGTTGGCCGCGCTAGCCTTAGGCTCGCTAATAAGCGGTATAGCGATAACCCGATACTTAAGCCCGCTTTTAGCCCGATACCACCTCCCGCCGTTAACCTTACTAACAGCCCGGAACTTCTTCGCTCGCTTCTTAAGGCGCTTCGTAGCTATAACTAGCGTAAGGAATAATACGACTAGCTTACTACTAGTACTAAAGATATTATAAGTATCCCCTACCCGCTTCTACCCCGCTTTGTTACTATTACCTATCGCGAACGTATCTGTTTAGGTAGGTAGCTTTTAGTACTCCGTTTATATTTAATAAATGTACCGTTAAGGTCGTAAGTACCTTCCCTTTAGCCTAACTTTAACCCGTTTTATTACCGTTACTAAAACCGTCTAAACGGACGTTATCTATACTATTAGCTACAACCCTTAGTATAGTACGCTACCCGAGCCAGATATTAGCGAAATTTATAAAGGCGTTTATTACTTTAACAACGAGACTGATAATATAACTAACTCCGATACTTAACCATTTACTGGTAAAGCCTACGTAGTTTAAGCCGGCCCGTTTTAAGTAGGTACTAAAGATAACGTCGAGAACTACTTCGCGTAGCTATTAGCGAGCTACGAGGAGGTAGAAATAGTAAATAATGGTAGGTAATGTAAAGGTTAAAGGGGAGTGGTAATGTTTAAGCGGACGCCTTAGCTAAATATTCGAGGAAGGAAATGTAAGAGGTAGAAGAGTCCTCCGAAAAATAGTTTACGCGGCTCCTTTATTTACTTCCCCTAAACTCTAACGCCGCTCGTTTAGGAGCGGGCCGTCGGAAGAGGGAAGAACTAACTAACCGCCGAGTATAGAAAGGGTAACCGTTAATTAATTAGTTTGTAACGAGGATTAACTAAACGAATCCTTACAGTAGGGAAGTTTATACTATCGTTCGAGAATACTATTACTTCCCGTTTATATTTTTCTCGGCGAGGTAGGAAAGATATAGTTTAAGTTATTCCTAGTAAGTATATTATCTCCTTTTAACCTATCTAGGATGAATTGCAGTCTAAGTCCCCTACGTAGCGCTCCTTTTAGTACTTTTTTGTTAGCTGGTATTGCTGGGGAGGGCTTCGATTAGCTAGGGTATTAAGCTGTGTAATACTATCTTCCCCTTTTTAATACTCGACTATAAGTAAGCGGAAGGGCGGCCTAGCTTTGCTAAGTTTAAGATAGTTGGATAGCAGCCGGAGCCAAGTAGTACGGACGAACTAGCGTAATAATAACTGATAAAGCTATAGCTAAAATACGTTAAAGTAAGCTTAAGGTAAGAAGAGTAAGTAATATTCCAAGCCCTTGCCTGTTAAGAAGAATATAAGGCTATAGCTATCGATATACTTTTAGGCGAGCCTACGTTATTATATAAAGGCTGGCTTTGTAAGAGAGTTATTCCGTCTTTAGCTCGGCGGGGTATTAGGGGATATAGTAGTTACTCGAGGATTTACTAGCTTATCTAGATAGTATTACGGTATATAACGCTGCTTACTTATCGTAGCCTTAAAACCATAGCAGTTATTAATACCTAAGGACCCCTTAAGTACACAAGCCACCCTACGCGTTATACTTTATCGCGTAACCTACGTTATTTAATTCCTCCCTTCTTCTTTTCTATAGCTTTGGATTCTTATAGAAAACTTTTATTCTCTAAAAAACCCTCGCTTCCTATTGTAACTAATCGATTCCCCTTACAATCTAAAGCTTATTCCCTTATACTTACGAAGGTTAAAATATCCAAAAAACCCCCGAACAATCCCGAGAATCGCCCCGCCTACGACGCGATCTCGTACCCTTACTAAAATACCGAACCCCGAATACTAAGCGAAGCCCTTTATTTACGATAACTCGCGAGAACGATCGCTTTAAGGCTTCGTCCTTTAAAAGTAAAAAGCGCGCCGACCTATACGTCAACCTACGTACTTCCGTCCGTTTTAATATAACGGTTAACGAAACTACCTACCTTTACGATTTAAAGGAGGATCTCCTTACTAAAAAGAAAAGAATCTCGATCTACCTTACTACCGTTAACGTTAACGGTAACGAGGAAGGAAATAATGATAATAAAAAAGTAACTATCTTACTTTCTATAAATAAGTTAATATACGAAAACTTCTTAACTTTAGTTTAAACTTATCTTTTTATATTTATAAAGTTTATAACCCCTTAAAAAGCTTAAAATAATTTAATTTCTCGCGTTAATACTATTAGTAACGACTAGGTTTTTAAGAATAGGTACCTATACTTTCCTTTCTCTCCTAACTTCGCTATTTTTAAGGATATCGACTTTAAGGGTAATTTCGGCTTTAAGAAGTTTATAAAGTTAGTTATCGAATACCCCGAAATTATATTTTACGAAATAAAACTCGTTTATATCCTTTAATAAGCCTAAAAGTCTTAATCCTTCCGTTTTTATAAAGAGATAAAGTTCTTCTTTAACTTAATTAAAGTCGTTAATACTTAAGTACTTTACCTAAGCCTTTTCTGTTAAAGGAGTAATATCGTTAACTCGGTTATTATTTAAGAATTAATAAATACTTTCGTTAAAATTAACTATTTATAAAATAAAACTAAATTTAAGGATATTAAAATCTTATAGTTAAAAGTTAAGATTGTTAACCTGGTTATAAATATATAAAGCGACCGCTTTAGGAACCTTAAACGTTTTAATTATAACGTTACCTTAAATACGAACTATATAAGCCGCGTTAGTACGAATAGTAATAGCTATAACGCGAAGTAAGTTAACCCCTTTATCTTTTATAACGATAAGGCTAAGGATATAATTACCTTCGTTTCCTAACTTCGTTAATTAAAGAATAAGCTTTATATTAATAACGATTACTACCTAAGCGATAACGCGAAGATAGCTTATATTAAAGGGCGTTTAAGCGGTAAAGTTAGCGAAGCCCTTAAACCGTACTTTAACGACTTATATTACGAACTTATTTAAACGTCCGACGTTTTAATTAACTATTTATATAACAAGTACTACGACTACTAAACGGTAAATAAAGTTATTAAGGTATTTAATAACCTCGAGCTTAAGATAGGTAAGGATTATAATACGTTTAAGAATAACTTTATTAAACTTACTAGTAAACGTAAACTTTACCGTTTCGAGTAAAAGGGAGAGTTTAAACGCTATCTCCTTATATCGTTTTAAGTTAGCCTAACGATAACGTATTATAACCCCTTTATTAACTTCGAGACCTACGCGCGTACTAGCGCGGATATTACCTTTTCCTATAAGTAGGCCTATATTAAGCGTAAAAAGGAGAAAGCTAAAATTAATAAAAATAGTTTAACTTAGTAACCTTTAAACGGTTTTTACAAAGGTTACAATAACCGTAATAACCGACTAAGTAACGCCTTTTTAACCCTAACGATTACCTTTACTAACGGCGCTACCTTTAGTAAGAAGGAGTTAAATAAAAACAAGGTAGCTAAGTACGTTTATAAAGGTCGTTACTTTAGCTATTATAAGACTAGGTATATACGCCGCGACTACCCTAAAAGAGCTAAGGATAGGAAAGCCTACATTAATAAGATTATATCGTTTAATAAAATAGTTCTATTCCAAAAAAAAGTATACTCTACCCTACACTTAGCTCTATAAAAAAAAAATACTCCCAACGTAAATCGAACTCGCTACCTCTCGCCTCCACATCGCTGTTACTACCTTGCCGACCTAACTACGAAACCCTTATCGGCAGTGCCGAACCTTGATTACGAGCAGGGATAAAAGGCTGGCCGCAGGAGCTCGCTCCCACTACTCTTCCTTCCTCCATCGCACCAGCCATTCTATCCGGCACCTCAAAATTACCACCTATCACATCGCCTACGCTACTAAACATCGTAGGCATCTCCTAATTACTACCAATCTTTACCGCTAACCACCTTTAACCAGATACCCGAAGCAAAAGCCCCAGTTTATAACGACACTACAACAACCATCACAGCAAAGCGGCCGGTTCTTTCGAAAGAACAAGCCCTAGCAATTCGGCATTACCTCCTAGGAGGCCCGAATATACCCGTCGAGCTCCTCGATAACGAGGAACTCTTAGCTATCGTCAAAGACGGCTATATCTTATCTAGGATAGAGAGGAAGGAACCAAAGAAGGGATTCTTAAAGGATATAAGGCGTCTCTACGAAGTAGATAATACTGTAAAGGTTTGGATCGACTAGGTAATCCGAATAAGGAAGTTCGTAGAGATGTGTTAATTAGATAATTAAATCCTGTTAAGACTTCGCGCCGATAAGTATATTACTGTATTTATATTAAAGGATACCTAGTATAATGCCCGATTGTACTATACCCGACTATACTATATCCGACTGTATTATACCCGACTATATTATACCCGATTACACTATGCCTGATTACATTATACCTGATTATCCCGATTATTTCTGTAAAGCCCTATACTAGGTTAATAAGATTATAAAAAAGATAGTAGCTAAATACGAGAAACTAAGTAAGGCTACTACTCCTATAAGCTTTAACTCGGAAAACTAAGTACTTTAGGGTAAGTAGACTCCCTTTTAGGGAAAGTATTAGTAAAGGTTATAATAAATAATATAAATAAGAAAAACGGATTTATATTATAGTTATTAAAAGGAGAATAGTTTTATATCTCCGTTACGATAGCTAACGATAAACTTTTAATTACTACTAAATATATCCTTATTAATATAAAAGCGAACGCGTACCTAATTATTAGCTAGTTTTTCGTTATTAAGTTAGAGAAGTTGTTATAATTAAAAGTAAATAACTACTTCGAACTTATTTATATAATAAAATTTAATCGTAAGAACGTTTAAAAAATTAATAAAGCTATTAAAAGTAACTTTATTACTTAACGACAAACCTATTATAATAAGTAAATACTAGTATTTAATACTTTTTATAATTTAATCCTTAGCCGTAAGTAGCTAAGTAAGTAGGATATTTAGCCAAACTATAGGTAATAACGTTTAATTTATCTAAAGGAATACCTCCTTAACCTTACTTACTAAACTACTATCCTTATAAATTAAACCGGCGATCTTCCTACATCTTTACATTTCAAAAAGGATATACGTTACCGAGAAAAGAAGATGGATAAAAAGGATAAACGTTAAAAGGAGAACTGTAAACTCTGTAAGTAAGTTATAGTAAAAGTTAAGGAACTTAAGATAATTATAAGATAAAAGGCGAAACCCTCGCTAAAAACGAAACTATAACGACTTATAAAGATTCTCTAAAAAGTATACTATTATAAGTAGGTTTAATAATAAAACCTAATTACTAAAGAATAATATATAATAAAAGATAAATTATTTAACGATTTTAAGCCGAAGAAAAAGGTTTCCTAGTACTTACTAAAGGAAAGGACGCCAGATACCTATCCTTTTTACGATAATTAAAGACTATACCGCCTTTCTTAAGGATAGTTCTAATATAAGGAGCAACCTTTAAACATCGCTATTATAAAAGCTTAGTCGTTCTTTATATTCGTAAACTATACTTATATAAACGTTACTAGTTTATACGAGATCGACTACTTCGTTAAGGATAAACGTTAATAAGAGAAAGGACTAAACGACGATAAAAAGGCTTTTTATCGGAAAGTTTTAAAGAAGGTCCTTTTAAAATACCACTAATATTTTAATATATTTAGTAAAGTTATCTTAGATTAGCTATTATTATTCCGACCAAAATACGACTATAAGATTAAGCTTATCGATAGGGTAAGACTAGAAAACTTTAACTTTAGCCCTTTATATAAGATAACCGTAGATAAGTTTAAAGCTTATTAGAAATATATTACAGAGAACCTTTATAAAGGCTTTATCGAAAGTAGTAACGCTCTATAGGTAGCCTTTATCCTTTTTATACTAAAGGCGAACGGTAAACTTTAGTTTTACGTCGATTATTATAAGCTAAACGTTATTACGAAGAAAGACTAGTACTTACTCTTCTTAATTAACAAAACCCTAGCTTAGCTAGCTAAAGTTAAGATCTTTACTAAGATCGATATCTAGTAAGCCTTTTATAAGATTAGGCTTAAGCTAGATATAATCGATTTAATAACGTTTAAAACGAGATATAAAATATATAAGTATAAGGTATTACTATTTAGATTAACTAACAATCCCGTAACTTTCCAGTAGTTTATTAACGGTATCTTTATAAAGTACTTAAACGACTTTACGAACGTATATATTAATAATATCCTTATCTATTCTAATAACTTAAAGGAGTATTAGATCTACGTTAAAAAGGTTTTTACTAAGTTAAGAGAAACGGAATTCTAAGCTAATATCGATAAATATAAGTTTTACGTTACGAATACTAAATACCTCGGTTTTATTGTAAGTACTAATAACTTAAGGGTTAACCCCGAAAAGATTAAAGTTATTAAGGACTAAAAGACCTTTAAATCTTTATAAGGTATATAGTCGTTCTTAGGCTTTTATAACTTTTATCGTAAATTCGTTAGTGATTACAGATATATAGTACGGCCGTTAAATAACCTAATAAGGAAAGGTAAGACGTTTAGTTAAAATAAGAGATATTAAAACGCCTTCGACGAACTTAAGCTCCGCCTTTTAACCGTACCGGTATTAATATACTTCCGTTACGATTGTAATATAAAAGTTAAAATAAACTCCTTAAATAGTATTATCGCTAAAGTCTTATTACAGCTAGTTAATAAAGACTAGTACTTTATTTCCTATTTCTCGGAAACTATATATAACGTTAAGATAAACTATCCTATTTACGATAAAGAACTTCTTACCGTAGTAAAAGCCCTAATCTACTAGTATATAGAGCTAGTCGGGCTTAAGAGACTATTCTTTATAATTACGGACTACGAAGCCTTTAAATATTTCTTAATAAAGAGACTTTTTAACGTACGATAGGTAGGATAGGTAAAGTTAATATCTTAATACTACTTTACTATTACGTACAAACTAGGACGTAATAACGTCGTTATAAACGCGTTAATATATAAGTTTAAAGACTTAAAGACTTTTAAAGCCTATAAGGAAGCCTATCGTACGATCTAGATCTTCTAATAGGTCTCCGAAACGGGGGAGGGTAATATATATACCGCCTTAATTAACTTAATTACTATTACAGAACTTACTAAGATCTATATCCTTTACGAAGATATTAAACCCGCCGACGATTTAGGGTTTATCTTAATAAACTAAGTTTTAAAGGTAAACCGGAAGGACTTTAAACTAAAACGTTATCGTAAGAAGGCTCGTTGTAATAATAACTACTTTTATATTAATAATAGCCTATTAATAAGATTTAGTAAGTTAGTAGTACCAGAGATTAATAATCTTTATATTAAGCTTATTAAGGAAATCTATAATAGGCTAACGATAGCCTACCTAGGCCGGAATAAAACTAGCTGTCTATTACAAGATTAATATTAATAACTAGGTATAGCTAAGGATTTTAATTAATACGTCGCTAATTATATAAATTATCGCTTTATAAAGGCGCTATAAGATAAAATACCTAGCTTTCTTAACTTAGTTCCCCTACCGTTAAAAGGTTAACGCCGCTTTATAATCGACTTTAATAAGCTCTTTAAAGATCGATACGAATATAATAACCTATTCGTAATAATCGACCGGCTAACTAAAGGCTTATAATATATCCCTTATATAGAGAAAGTAACCGCTAAAATAGCCGTTAAATTATACTATAAAGACCTATACCGTATCTTTAGTTTACTAAAAGAGATTATCTCGGATCGAGGCTTTTAGTTCGTCTTTAACTTTATTAACGAATTATTTAAGATCTTTAGCGTTACTTAAAAACTCTCTTTAGTAAGTTATTTTTAAACCGTTAACTAAGTCGAGAATATAAACGAATGGATTAACTAACGCTTAAGGCCGTTCGTTAACTATTATTAAAATAACTAGTCTAAAGCAATCCCCGCCTTTAACGTAGTATAATAAAACGTACTATATAACTTAACCGGCGTAAAGCCGTACGAGGTATTAATAGGCTACCTTATACCGTTTATATTTAACTAATAAGATAAAACGGACCTTACTTAACGTATACTTAAATATAAAAAGGTTAATAAATAATAGGCGTAGAAAATCGCTTAACGTATCTAAAGATACGTCGACTTCGCTAGAAACCTTATCTTTAAAATGTAGGCTACGTAGGCGAAGTAAGCGAATAAGTACCGTCGTAAGCCTAACTTTAGCGTTAACGATAAAGTTTTTATTATTAAATAAACGGAACTAACTGGTCGGCTAAGCTGTAAGCTCGACTATCCCCTTATTCAGTAATAGTATAAGATTTTTAAGAAGGTTAACGAAGTTACTTTTTGTTTAAGGATACTACTAAAGTATAAAGGAACTAATAATTTTTATATAAATTACTTAAGGTAGTACCTAGATAGCCCTTTACTAGGTTAGGAGGTAAAGAATCCGGAAAGCGAGATCCTTAAAGAAGGTAGTAATACCGAATAGGTTATGGAAAAGATCCTCGCTAACAAAGTTACTTATAGTAAGCTTCGATATTAAGTTTAATAGTAAAGATACGACTATAATAATAGCTAGTACCTTACTAGTAATTTTAAGAACGTAATAATAAAGTTTAAGGAGTTTTATACGGTTAACCTAAAATAAGTAGGGCTGTTAGTAAGACTCGACTAGTAGATCAAAGTAGTACTAAACGACCAGTTCGCGAAGGATTACGTTAATAATAAGAAGGCTGTAACCGTAGGAAAGCCGTTAAGGAGGTTAACGCGTAAGAAGTAATGGAATACGAGGAGGATTAACGATCTTAAAGATCTTGGACGGAGGATTTGGAGCGAATCCGCGGCGAATTTGTTTCTTTTCCGAGACTTACGGACGAGTTTTACTAAAGGGGGGGGGTTGTTACGGTATATAACGTTACTTACCTATCGCAGCCTTAAAACCGTAGTAGTTGTTAGTACCTAAGAACCCCTCGAGTGTACAGGCTACCTTACGCGTTATACTTTATCGCGTAGCCTACGCTATTTAATTCCTCCCTTCTTCTTTTCTATAGCTTTGGATTCCTGTAGATGACTTTTATTCTCCAGAGAACCCTCGCTTCCTATTATAACTAGTCGATTCCCCTTACAGATAGGCTTTATAGAACTATATTAGGGCGGCCTTTACTCTAGCTATAGCTTCGGCTATATCTGGTCCTTAAACGCGCCGGGCGTTAGTACGAGGCTTTATTTTATATTATTTATAGATAGTCTTCCTTTCTTTAATAAGTTTTCCATTTAATAAAATAATAGATATATATAAGCGGGGATTCGTTATAACGTAAGCCGGGATTCCAGTTAGCTAGCTAAAGTAGTAGTAGTTTTAGGTATATCTTTTTACGACTAGTTTACCTAGGTATAGACTCGCGCTACGGCCGTTATTAGTAAGTTCGAAGCTTGGTAATCGAGGTTATTTTTATTATTAGCTTATATTAAAATCTAAGGGCGATTTCTTATTAGAATAAGTTAGAACTAACGCCGATAATAACTTAATACTAATAAAGCGGCGTTAGTATCGCGATAACGCCCGCGCTAGTTTTAGCTAAAGATAAGCCGTTTAAACCTTACTCTCTACCTTACTTTGCTCGCTTTACTATATTATCGGCCTCCCGGTCCCTCGCCCGCGCCTTACAATACCTTTCTTATATGCCGTCTAGTGCCATACTACGACCGTAGCGTATTCCCAGGCAAATTCCAGGACGTAAGCTCCCGTCGTTTAATTACTACAGGGCTTAAGCCTAAGTCTAACCGTACCTAATTCCATGTTAAATACTAAACTTTAAGAAAAAATATCTAATTATTTTTATAGAAAAGATATTATTATATCCAAGCTAACCCAGACTTTACGGGTCCCCCCCGCTTTTGTTAAAACAATAGCCTAATCTAAGCCTATCTTAAGCTTCCTAACCAAGTACCTCTTCCCTTAATATAACTAAAAGGTTATAAACGCGCTAGCCGGCTTCGTTAACCCTACGAAGCGACGCCAGTTTAATAAAAAAACAACCCCCCCTCCCTAAATCTAATATTAATACTAAACGAATCTCGTCGCTATATTCCGATATCTAAATCCGATATATAAGGGGTACCGCTAGCCTAGCGGCGTCGTCTTTACGGCTATTAACGCCTACTACGACAATACTTATAATATAACCGTATATAACTAGCGATATAAAGCGTATAATACCTTAAGTAGCATTAAGTTAGATATCGACGTATATATGGAACGCGTCTCGTATTAGTTAAAGAAGTAGGCGGGCGTTAAGATAAAGCGGCTTTATACTAAGAATAAGAATATACTACTTTACGAGGAAAAGTATTACGATGGGTATAAGGCTAGTCTATATCGGAAGGGTGTAAAGCTAGTTTATATCGGAGGGGTTAAAGGTAAAAAGCCTACTTTAAAGCTTTCGTAGGTAGCGGAGTTTTAGTATACGATTTAGAGCAGGAAGTAACACTTATCTTAGAGTAACGGTATTCCTTTAATATTTCGTCGTAATTAATAGCGATTAGATTACTCGAGATAGAAAAGAGCTTCTCTAGCTTTCTCCTAATTACCGCGTATAATACGTATCGGGATACGACTTTAAGTAAGTAATATTCCTATAACTAACTAAAGTAATAAAAAAGTACAAAGAAACGGTATCTATTAGTTCTTTAACACGCGGGAGAATGGACTGGGTAAAAGAGCTATAAAAGCGATAAAGTTAAGATATTTTAAGTTACTATGGAATCGTTTAATAAAATATCTTTTTACTAACCTAATTATAACCGCTCTACCATATACCCCTTATGCTTAACAAGCTTAAATCAATCCTTATACTCCTAGTAATACCCTCTCTTACAGCCCTTACATAGATTTAATTTATACAGTAGTCGGTCTCACCGCTTAGCGTATAGCGGTACGTTAACGGTAACTCCTACCCACTTCTTTAGTCTAAATACTACGCGTTTAACGTAAATATTTATATTAATCTCTATTCTTCCCAGCTCGCTATAAGTTTGTACTCTTAGTTAAATACCTAAGCGTTATAGCCGTTACCGGGGTACTTATATATAATAATATAAATCTTTTTACTCGCTTAGACCTTCTGTATACTAAGGCTCCCCGTTAACCTAGTTATGTATTAATAGGTAAAGACTAAGACAATACTTACTATATATTATTCTCGTAGGTAAATAAACCTATAATGAAAGTAGAGTAATTATTAATTAGGGTTTACTTCCTCTTAACGAAGGAAGGCGCGGGGTTAATAAAACCGTGTAAAGCGCCTAATACCTTTTTATAAAAGTACGGAAAGATAATAACTAACGCCTTAGTACCGGACATAGTCTTAGGTTTATTAGGCTTTAACTTTAGTTTAGGGTTAGTTATAACTACGGAGTCGGCTTAAAGTTAGGAAATAAGTTAAGAAGGAGAAGCGAGGTCGCTTCTTAGGTTTAATAATATATTATACTATAAAATCCCCTTAGCTACCTAGTTATTTATAGTTAGTTTAAAAAAAAGAATACGTTATTTTATTTACTAGCCTGATTTAGCCGGAATTAGCTATCCCCGTATAATAAGCCCTTAGTATATACCACTGGATAGCTATTATAGTTTCGTTTACTATTTCCCCTCTCTCTATAGTCGAGTAACTAAAAACCTAATAATACGCTAAACCTAACTAAAACCTAGGTCTGTTCGTTAAAAATAGGTCGTACCCCTTTTTTATTCGGTAAAGTTCCTAAAATATAATAAGATATTCGATCGTAACGGGATAAGGTACTATAGCGTCCGGCTTCCCTTAAGCGATAGATATATTACGTATTGGCTAATTAAAGCCATCCTAGGCTAACCCCGCTCCTACGATTATAGTAACTACCTAACAACCTATATTTAAGAACGGCATCTAATAAAGCCGTCCGCTTTACGCTTATTATAATACCTTACTATATACCTACGCTACTCTTTCCCAACGCCTATTACGTAGTACGCTCTTCCCACCTATCATTTACTACCCCCTTAAAATATATAATAAGCTACTACTAGAGATTGCTATCTGGAATATCTACGTATAAATCTTTTATTAGTAACGTTTATATAATAAAACTTCGGATTAGATAATAAGGTAACTTTACGTAATATAAAACCAAGAACTCCTATTATTCCAGCCTTTAAGGAAGACGGTACTACTAGGCCCCTGCTTAAATATAAAGCTATCTACTTAATATATTAGTAAGAATTGCTACAAAAAACTTAAGTAAGATAAGTAGATACTTATTACTTAGTACGCTACAAGATTATCTAATCCAGGCTATATCTTATTATTAGGCTTTAGCTTCGGTACTAAGTTTTTATCCTTCTTCTTCTTCTCCTAGTAGTAAAGAGCTAAACGAGCTATTTAGCTTAATACCGAAAAAGAAGCCTTAGGTCGACTATCGATTTAGCGCGATATTTACAATCTTATACGCTACCCTAGCCCTCCTTATAATCTAAGAATCTATTACCAGCGCGACAATATTGGCAAGAAGTACTATAAGCTTAAGACCTATTACCTAAAAAGCCTAATTTAGTATATGGAGGAAGGCGGTATATTGTAAAGTTACGATAATATACCCGATAATATTCGCGACTAACTGTATCGTAAAGAATAGCAGGATTTAAAACACTAGCGGAAGCGTAAAGCTACTTCTATAGCTAATTACTTACTAATTAACATTACTAACGTCCTCCTTAGTTAAACCTTAGGTAGTTATACTATACCGGAGTTTATAAAAGCTGTACTATCGAGACCTTCCATCCGTCTTAAGATCCCTAGGCCCCGTAACGTTGCCGTTAAAAGATATAGTAATTAGTAATGTTTATAAGTTACCGACCGGACTTTTAAAATAAAGTATAAAAAGGCTTATAATCTAATCTTAGCCGACGGCTTTAACCTTAAGTTAGTATATAAAGATTAGCATATGGAGTTTTATATTAAAAAGGGTATAAAAAGTAGTATTATAAGGCGGTTTGTTCGAGATATTAAGACTTAGGCTGGGAGAGCGTAAGATTTAGTAGTATATTATAGGCTGTTGGAGTAACTTGCTACTAATAGCTGGAGTAGCTAAGTTTAAAGATGATAACGAGGAGTTATTAAGGCTCTGTATCTTGCTATGTAGCCGGACTTAGTCGTAAGCCATTTTCGGCTATAGTTAGGTACCGTAAACGCGTCGATCCTTAGCCCGTACGCTTACTGGTAGAATCGTTTAACTGCCGATACTTAGAAAGCCTACGCTTAGCCGGGTGTTGTACCTCGGAGTAAGGGTAGTAAGCGATAGAATTAGGTATAAGAAGAAGTAAGTAGTAGATATTAAAGCTATTAGTTAAAAAAACAGTTTTATTATTACCGGTTCTCGACGATAGTACGTTCGCCGATTTATGCTAACAAATTAGAGAGTTTTAAACTACTATAAGTAGTAACTTACATAAGTGTAAGTATGTATACTAATATAAATGTAACGTACTATACTACCGTATATATTAAGTGTTAATAATACAGGTATAGAGTAGTATTTAGAGTGATTAGAATATACTATATTAGCGCTAAAAGTGGATTTCTGGTCCGTAGCAGAATAGGTAGTAGTACTAGCGTGCCTACGCCTTCTAGTACTCCCCCGAACCTTTACTTAATATATTGCCGGGCGAGATGGGACTTATGTTTATTTCGGGAGGCGTCTCCTAGCCTTTTATAACCTACTTTATTATCCCTCTTAGTTACGGCTAATAGGTTAGTTAGCCCTTTTAGAATAAAACTTGTAAATAGGTATACGAGACTATAATATAATAAGCGAGGCTTAATATTTAGTAGTCCTAACGCGCTAGGTATTATACCCTTTTCTAAGGCTACTATCTTCTATTCTTCCCTTTCCCTACCTTCTAACCCCGTAATTCGGCCCTTTCGTCGCCAATCCCTACTATACCTTCTTCGTTTAGTTAACTCGGTATTAATTAGTCTAACGATAGTAATGGCTAAACTTACGCCCCCGCTAGTAACTTAGCCTAAAACGAGTCAGGCTATCTATAATTATAGAGAGATAAGGGATATTTAGT
>Ga0247817_10000664_pt1 | contig 18388 bp, 19 predicted proteins | sample UWRJL212509R1_FD_178010 | JGI IMG/M metagenome (GOLD analysis project Ga0247817, IMG submission 178010) | Plant litter microbial communities from Arlington Agricultural Research Station in Wisconsin, United States - UWRJ-L212-509R-1 | ecosystem: Environmental > Terrestrial > Plant litter >...
GTCGAAATCACGCCGAGCCTGCCGAGGCGGCGCGATCTCGGCTTCGCTCGATCTGGTCTCGACAAGCTCGACCACCGGAGACGGGTTAGACGCACTCGCACACCTGAGGGCTCCAGGCGGCGCGCTCCAGGGCGAGATCACCGATCGGGTTGACGCCGGGGCCGGCCGCGAGGGCGTGGCCCGCGAGGGCGTGAAGGCACTTGATACGGGTCGGCATCCCACCGGCAGAGATGCCTTCGATCTCGTCGACACTCGCGATGCTCTCGCGGTCGGCGAGGTATGCCTGGTGCGCGGCGAGGTACTGGGCAGCGATGTCGTCGTCTTCGAGAAGCACAGACATCTCTGCCATCACGCCGTTCGCCTCGAGCTCAGAAATTGCCGACGTCGCCGCGGGGTGGCACAGGTAGTACAACGTCGGAAACGGCGTGCCGTCACCGAGGCGCGGCTGGGTCGAGACAACAGTGGGCTTGCCGCAGACGCAGCGCGCCGCGATGCCCACGACGTCTCGAGCGGGGCGCCCCAGCTGCCGAGTCACTGTGTCGACATCAGCCTGCGTGAATGGCTCGAACGGTGGGGTTGTCATTTGGTGTCCAGAGTTGGGGATTCGAGTTCATCTGCCGTTGCATCCGTCAACCCCGCTGTGAAGAGGGACGAGAGCATCGAGTGCATCCAGTCGACCTGCGTCTCCTGAATTTCTGCGCTGATGGGCGCGCCATCGCTCGTTGTGACGGTCTCGCCGTCGTCGATCACGAGGTAGGTGTAGTCACCCGGGTAGACGTAGTTCAGACGGTCGCGCGCCTGCGTCTCGATGTAGGCGGGGTCATCCCAGCGCGCCACATTGTCTTCGAGGTCTTCGACCGACTCTTGCTTCTCCTCGACGACAGCACGCAGCTCAGCGATCTGCTGCTGCTGCTCGACGAGGATGCGAAGCGACGGGGCGAGAACGACGACGGCGAGCACAATGAGCGCAAGCACCGTGAACGCGAAACCGCTCAAGCGAATGTTGCGAAGCCAATGCTCCGGAGCAGTCTCAAGATGCGGCATCGCGACCGGTACACGCGTTGTGCCCTGCCGTCTCGCCATAAACCGAACCTAGGCCGTGAAGCGCGGGAAAGCGCTGCGACCCGCGTAGACGGCGGAGTCTCCCAGTTCTTCTTCAATACGAAGAAGCTGGTTGTACGTCGCGACGCGCTCCGAGCGAGCCGGTGCACCCGTCTTGATCTGACCCGTGTTGAGTGCGACCGCGAGGTCGGCGATCGTTGTGTCTTCCGTCTCGCCGGAGCGGTGCGACATCACTGCCGTGTAGCCGCTGCGCTGAGCGAGCGAAACAGCGTCGAGGGTCTCGGTGAGCGTGCCGATCTGGTTGACCTTGACGAGGATCGAGTTGGCGGTGCCAAGCTCGAGGCCCTTTGCGAGGCGCGTGGGGTTCGTCACGAACAGGTCGTCGCCGACGAGCTGAGTCTTGGATCCGAGCTCGGTGGTGAGCTGAGCCCAGCCCTCCCAGTCGTCTTCGTTCAGCGGGTCTTCGATCGTCACGAGCGGGTATGCAGCAACGAGCTCTGCGTAGTAGGCGCTCATTTCTGCAGCCGTCTTGGTGCCACCCTCGAATGCGTACACGCCATCCTTGAAGAACTCGGAGGCCGCGACATCCAAGCCAAGGGCGATGTCCTTGCCGGGCGTGAACCCGGCCGCGGTGATTGCCTCGATGAGAAGGTCGAGAGCTGCGCGGTTGCTCGACAGGTTGGGGGCGAAGCCACCCTCGTCGCCGAGTCCGGTGCTCAGGCCCTGCGAGTGCAGGATGCTCTTGAGCGCGTGGTAGGTCTCGACGCCCCAGCGGAGTCCCTCGGAGAAGGTCTCTGCACCGACGGGCAGGATCATGAACTCCTGGATGTCGACGTTGGAGTCGGCGTGCGATCCACCGTTGATGACATTGAGCATCGGAACGGGGAGAACGTGTGCGTTGGCGCCACCGACGTAGCGGTAGAGCGGCTGGTCGGCCGAGTCGGCAGCTGCGCGGGCAACCGCGAGGCTCACACCGAGGATGGCGTTCGCGCCAAGCTTCTTCTTGTTGTCGGTGCCGTCGATCGCGATGAGCTCGGCGTCAATTGCGCGCTGCTCTGCTGCGTCGAAGCCTTCAATTGCCGGGCCGAGAACGTCGATGACAGCGTCAACAGCCTTCTCGACGCCCTTGCCGAGGTAGCGCTTCTTGTCGCCATCGCGAAGCTCGTAAGCCTCGAATGCACCGGTCGATGCGCCGGAGGGAACCGCCGCGCGGCTCACTGTTCCGTCTTCAAGCAGAACTTCGACCTCGACGGTCGGGTTTCCACGGGAGTCAAGAATTTCGCGAGCGCCTACTGCCTCGATCAAAGCCACGGGTGGATCTCCTTCAAGTATTGGGTTTGTCCGTGGAGTAGCTTACTCGTGCCGGTTTGACTGTCTCCGCACCGTCGGAGTGCGCAAACTGTTGTTCACCTCCCCCACAGCCACAGTTTCTGCACTTTCATCAACCTCTGTTGGGTTTCAAGACATCGGGCGGGCCAAACCTCTCAGTATGAGTGGATGTCGCGAGCCCGACCCATTCCGTCACACCTCCGCCGCACGTCCTTCCGCGTGGCCGGTGCTGCCGAAGATGTTTCTGCGTGGCGCCTGCGCAGCCGCGATCTCGCGCGACCGTTTCACGGCGTGCGATCCCACGAGGTCGACCTCGCCGACCCGCTCGCGCGCTGCCTTGCCTACTCGCAACGCATGCTCGAAGGGCACGCCCTGAGCCACTCGAGCGCCGCACTCATCTACCGAGTGCCACTGCCGTCCGCCATTGAGCACGCGCCGCTCGTACACGAGTCGGCGGCTCATCCGCTGCAGCCGACCCGCGCTCGTGGCGCCGTTGGTCACCGCCATCCGGTTGATGCGCCGCCATTTCGTCGGTTTCGCGGCTATCGAGTCATCGACCCTGCAACGACCTGGTGCCAACTCGCCCTTCAGCTTTCGCATCACGACCTCGTCGCTGCGGGAGACTTTCTGATCTCCGGTCGGGTCACCGAATATCAGCGCGAGCCTCCGTTGTCGTCGATCGAAGAGCTAACTGCGGCGGTTTCCCGGTGGCACGGTAGACCCGGCTATCCGGCACTCGCGCGTGCGCTGCCCCGCCTGCGCACGCGTGTCGACTCTCGGCAGGAGACACACCTGCGGCTGACGCTCGTTGATTCGGGGCTACCGGAGCCCGTTGTCAACGAGCCGATCTTTGAGGGCGGCAAGCGGCTCGGAAAGCCCGACCTTGCCTACCCGTGGGCGCGCGTCGTTTTTGAGTATCAGGGGCTCGGGCATGCCGACCCCGTGCAGTTTCGCCGCGACATCCATCGCCGTGAAAGCTTCGAGGTGCACAAACATCGGGTCATCCTCGTGGTGGCCGACGACCTGACTGTTGGAAAGGCCGCCTTCCTCGCCCGGGTCAACGAGATTCTGGCGCAGCAGGCACTCACCTGGCCCAATCTGAAGCGACCGGAACTGTGAGAGTGCAAAAGTTGTGGTTTCAGCAGCCCGAAACCACAGTTTGCGCACTCTGGGCGACTCGCGTCGCGCGCACGTTCGCAGCGGCGCGCGGCCAGAGTGCGCAAGTTGAGGTTACGCAGAGCCATAACCACAACTTCTGCACTCTGGGCTAGCTGAGCTCGCGAAACTCCAGCGTCGACACCGTCGAGTCAGCCCGCACCGTCGCGACCCGCGCGAAGCCCGACTCGGCGAGCTGCGCGAGCAACGGCTTGATGTTGCGCGGCTTGCGCTCGAGGCGCACGCGCACTCCCGACGCGATGAGCTCGCTCTTGAGTGACACGAGCAGAGCGGCAGGCACGTCGTCTTCGTAAAGAAGAGCCGTCGCATCCAAGCCACCAACAGCAGCGGGCGAAACCAGATCGACGATCCGCTCGAAGCCCAGCGAGAAACCGACAGCCGGCACGTCGCCGCCGAGGAAGCGCCCGATCATGCCGTCGTAGCGTCCGCCGCCGCCGAGCGAGTATCCGAGCGAGGGGTGTGCGACCTCGAAGATCGTGCCGGTGTAGTAGCCCATCCCGCGCACAAGAAAAGGGTCGAAGACCAGCGAGGCGCGCGTCGCTTCGTCAACCGACGTCGCGAGCGAGGCGAGCTCAAGCACGGCGGTCTCGTCGACACCCTCTGGCAGGGCCTTGCGAATCGCGGCCTCGCCGAACGGCAAAAACTCCATCGTCTGCGGGCGGTTGAAGAACGCCTCGAGCTCAGCGATCGGCGCGGCGGGATACGCACGGTCGCGCAGCTCGTTGATGACCCCGTCGTTGCCGAGCTTGTCGAGCTTGTCGACGGTGATGAGCACCGATGCGTGCTCGCCCGCCGGAAAACCGAAGGCCGTCAGCATGCTCGACAGCAGGCGGCGGTCATTGATGCGGATGCTGCATCCATCGATTCCGAGAGCCGCGAGCGTCGCGGTGGTCGCGGTGATCAGTTCGATCTCGGCGATCGCGCCCTTTTCGCCGATGATGTCGATGTCGCACTGCACAAACTGGCGGTAGCGGCCCTTTTGCGGGCGCTCCGCACGCCAGACCGGCGCGATCTGAATCGCACGAAACACTGTGGGAAGTTCGGCCTGGTGCGACGCGTAAAAACGCGCGAGCGGAACGGTGAGGTCGAAGCGAAGTCCGAGGTCGGCCAAATCGAGCGGGGTGGATGCCGCCTGCAGATCATCGACGGTAAGCGCACGTTTCAGCACACCGAAGGCAAGCTTCTCGTTGTCGCCGCCGAGGCCCGCGTGCAGGCGCGACGACTCTTCCATAACGGGCGTCTCGATCTCGTCGAAGCCGTGCTGCGTGTAGACGGAACGAATTGTGCCGAGCACCCGCTCACGGTTCGCTTTGTCTGCGGGCAGAAAGTCGCGCATTCCCCTCGGGGGGTTCACCTGAGATGCCATGTATCGATTCTCGCGTATGACACGAGGTCATACTCGCGGTTGACGCGCCCGCGACGAAGCCCGGTCTATCGTGAAGTCCATGAGCACATCTCACGGCATAGTCGTCGACGGCCTCAGCCGGTCGTTCGGCGAAGTCCACGCGGTGCGGCAGGCGAGCTTCGAAGCGAAGCCCGGCCAGGTCACCGCCCTCATCGGGCCCAACGGTTCAGGCAAGACGACGCTGATGCTGATGCTCGCGTCACTTCTCGCCCCCGACGCGGGAACGATCAGGGTCGCAGGGCACGATCCGCTGACCGATGCGGAGGCCGTGCGCAAGCAGATCGGCTGGATGCCCGACATTCTCGGCAGCTGGGCAACGCTGAGCGTTCGCACAACTCTCGAGATCACCGGGGCGCTGTACCGACTGCCCAAAGCGCAGGCCGCGCAGCGCGCTGAGCAACTCATTCAACTCGTCGGGCTCTCGGAGCTCGCAAATCGTCCGACGCGCGTTCTCTCGCGTGGCCAGAAGCAGCGTCTCTCACTCGCGCGTGCGCTTGTGCATGACCCTTCTGTGTTGCTGCTTGACGAACCCGCGTCGGGCCTCGACCCGGTCGCGCGCATCGAGCTTCGCCAGCTCGTGCGTCGCTTTGCCGACGAGGGTAAGACCGTTCTCGTGTCGTCGCACGTGCTCGCAGAGCTCGACGAGATGAGCGACACCGCCGTCTACCTCAATCACGGAGTCACGGCGTCTGACGAGAGCATCGAAAGCGCGAAGGCGACGAGTCGCGCCTGGCGGCTTAAGGCAACCGACATGACCGCGCTGCGCGCGGGGCTGCTCAACGCCGGCATTCTCGACACAAACATCACAATCGATCGCAGCGAGTTGCTTGTGACACTGTCGGGCGAGACCGAGGCTGCTGCGCTATTGGCTTCGCTCGTCGCATCCACAGTGCCGATATCGACATTCGCGCCGGCCGTCGGGGATCTCGAACACGCGTTTCTCGACCTCAGCAAGGGGGCTTCGGAATGAGCAACTTCTTTGCCGGTGTCGGCACGATTCTGTCTCTCGAGCTGCGCCAGCGCGTGCGCGGTGTCGCCGCGTGGGTACTGCTCGGCATCTTTGTTGTGCTCGTCGCGCTCGTCACCGCGTCTGTCTGGGTTGGCCTCACTGGCTTTGGCCAGGAGGCCGGAGCGGGCGCTGGCATCTACTCGACGGTCATCTACTTTGTGCTGCTGCTCGGCACGCTCGTCTCCCCCGCACTTAGCGGCAACGCGATCAACGGCGACCGGGATGCCGGAACCCTCGCCACAACGCAGGTCACCCTCGTCTCAACCTGGCAGCTGCTTCTCGGCAAGTTCTTCGCCGCGTGGTTCACAGCGCTCGCGTTTCTCGTGGTGTCGGTGCCGTTTCTGCTCATCTCGCTTTTCGCGGGCGACATCTACTGGGACACCATCCTCGTCTCGCTGCTCGTGCTCGCCGCCGAACTCGCTGTCGTCGCCGCGGCAGGTGTCGGACTCTCGGCGATCATCTCGAAACCGCTGTTCTCGATCGTCGCGACGTACCTGTTGGTGGCCGGTCTCAGCGTTGGCACGCTCATCGCGTTCGGACTCGGCGGGCTGACGACGCAGTCCCAGGTCACAAATACCTACGTGGGCGCCGTCTGGCCCGAAGACGGTTCCGAGCCCGACTTCGATAACTGCCTGCCGCCCGAGGTGTCGACCTATAACGTTCCGCGCTACGACTACTGGTGGGGTGTTCTGGCCGCGAACCCCTACGTTGTGCTCGCCGACGCGTCGCCGTCGAACTTCGACAGCTCGGGCAACCCCGAAGATCTGTTCTCGGCAATCAAGGTCGGAGTGCGCACCGTTCAGCTCGCGCCCGAGCTCGAGACGTATTACAACGAGTGCGAAGACCAGGGCTACTACGGCGAAGATTTCGACTCCGGCGAAGAGATCGTCGCAAAGACGGTGCCGAGCTGGTTCGTCGGACTCATCATTCACCTGCTGCTGGGAGCCGGGCTTATGGTGTGGGGCTGGGCGCGCACGCGCACCCCCGCTCGACTGCTGACAAAGGGCAGCCGGATCGCCTAGTCGGTCGTTCCTATTACCCCTGCGTCGCTCGCCCCGAGCGCTTCCTCGGCGCGGATCTCGTCTTGCAGACCCCTCAGTGTGGTTCGCAGGGCGCGTTCCGCGTCGAGTCCGCTCGACTTCGCCGACGCCACGATGGCCAGCAACAGGCCCCCGAGTTCGTCTTCGGTTGCCATCGGAATTGCCGCGGCATCCACCTCTATGAGTCCAACTTTCTGAGCCCGACCGAGCACCTTGTCGGCGAGCGCGAGGCTCGGCATGCCCTGAGGGATCCCGTCGAGAACGCTCGTGCGGCCCGGCTTCTCGATCTTCTTGCGCTCGTCCCACATGGCGACGACCTCGTCTGCGGTGTCGGCGCTGGCTTCGCCGAATACGTGTGGATGTCGCCCCACCATCTTTTGCGTCATGTGAGCGGCCACGTCTTCGAGAGTGAACCTGCCCTCTTCGGCGGCAATGTCGGAGTGAAAGAGCACCTGGTACAGCACGTCGCCCAACTCTTCGATGAGTTCGGCGTCGTCACCGGCCTCGATCGCGTCGACGAGCTCGAACGTTTCTTCAACGAGGTACTGAACGAGGCTCTCGTGGGTCTGTTCGCGATCCCAGGCGCAGCCGCCGGGAGCCCTCAGGTGCTCGAGTGTCGCGATGAGTTCTTCGAGCTTGGGGTGAGTGGCCATGGGGCAAGCCTAAGCGCGGGGTTACCGCAGCAGCTCAACTCCGGGGTGCTCGGCCCAGGCCTTGTCGCTCGTGAGCACGGTGTCGCCAAGCCGCATACCTAACGCAATGCAGATGCGGTCGGCGAGCGATAGGCCACTGCCCTTTGAGTAGATCTCTGCCGCGCGCTCGGCATCAGCGATCGTGACGGGCTCCACTGTCAGGTCAAAGCTGAGCAAGAGAGCGGAGGCCGCGTTCCAGTCTTCATTGGCGAACCGCACCTTTTGCGCGACCTCCGACCAGTTGGCCGCGCTGCAGGCCGCGCCCCGCAGTAGCTCCTGCCGCACTCGCTCTGCACCCCTCTCATTGCGCAGCAGGGCAAGCAGAGCAGACGCATCGAGCACCGTCATCCGGCGTCTTCTGTGAGCGCTTCGGCACGGCGTTCTCTGATCAACTCGCCGACAAGATCGGTGCCCGCCAGACCGGCTTGCAGCGTTGCGAGCAGAGCGTCGCGCGACTCTATGAGTACACCGCGGTCGGTGCGTACAACGACCAAGACGGTGCCTTCGTCCCATCCACGCTCTTGGCGGAGGCCCGCCGGAAGCACGACACGCCCCTTGTTTCCCACCACCATGGAGTAATTCCCACTCATGGAGAAAGGGTACCACTCGATGGTTGTGGCGCTACTCATGGAATGCCCACTCCGGCAACACTCCGTTCTGCACAATCATCACCAGAACTTCGACCATTCCGTAGGTGTTGTCGATCGCCGTCGCTTCATCGAGGTAGGCGCCAGCGAGTGATCCGCGACCCAACGCCCAGTTGAGCCAGGTGAGCATGCACAACGGTGCAAGGCGGTCGGCGCCCACGAGTAGGGGAACGATTTTCAACAAGAGCGCGATTCCGGCCTCGATGCGCTCGGGGTCTGGCCGCGGGCCCTCGCCCAACATGAGGCCGCCGAGAAGCTTGGCTAGTTCGGGTTCCATCTCGTCTGGGCCCGCGACTGCCCAGTCAAAGAGCAGGTCGCCTGTCTGCGCGGTCGACGCCCATTGCAGCATGCATTGATCGCGCATGTTCGGCATCGAAACAAGCACCATCAGCAATGGCCCAAACTCAGCTATCTCGGCGTCATCCCAGGTCAGGGCAGCTTCAACAAAAACCGGCACATCGTTCATCGGGCCCAGCCGGGGATCAATCGACCCGCTCGCCACTTGGGCGGTAGAAGCGAGCCACAGGTCGGCCATAGTCGCGCGCATCCTCTCCTGCTTATCGGCACTCGCGTCAGGTATCCGCGCCTCGCCGACGCGCGAGCGCACCTGCCTCAGATCTTCGCTCGACACTGCGTCGAACACAGGCGAGGCGCTGATGTCGTCGAGGGTGTGGCCGCCGGGTGGCACGTGATCTGACAGGTACGAAGCCCACCCGTCACCCGCCTGACACAGGGCGTCTTTGACGACGAAGCCGCTGCGATCCAGCCGGTCGGCGAGAAGCTTGCCGAGAACGGCGTGCGGCACCGTGCAGCCTCTGTCGAAGATTTCGCTAGTACAGATCACCACAACAACCCCGTCGAGGCTTGGAATCTTGCAAAACGTTCCAACGATGGTCGTCGCAAACTTCTTCATAACGTCTCGCGAGGCCGCGACATCCGGAAGTCCGAATCGAATCGCGGCATGCGTATGTTTGCCTCGAAACCCAACGAGAACGACGCTGTCGTCTATTTCAATGCCGACGAGTTGCGGCACCATTGCCAGAAAGTCGGCCTGCGTTGAAGCTTTGACGATGGTTTGCATTGCTCGATAATCGACGAACCATCGGCGCGGTAGGGACGCGAAACCGAATCGGTGGATAACTTCGCGAGCGAGCTGGTTGTGCGAACAAAGAAGGGGCCGCACGCCTCTCGGCGCGCGACCCCTTCAGAGTTTGTGACTAGGCCTGTGCGACGGGGCCCTCGTACTTTGCGGAACCGAATCCGAGGATGAGGTAGCCAACGGCGCTGAAGAGCCAGAGAGCAACGATGCCGAATGCGCTGGACTTGCCGAACGCCTTGGCGAGGTCAAGCGAAACGAAGACCGACGCGATGATGTTGGCGACGGGGATGAAGTAGAGAACGGTCCACCATCCGGGGCGGCCAGCAATCGTGACGAGCGTGTAGATGTTGAGGATCGGAATGATCGCGTACCAGCCCGGCTTGCCGGCCTTCGAGAATGTGCGCCAGAGGGCGATGATGATGACAACTGCAACGATGAGGCCGGGAATCGCGGCGGCGGGGTTGCCTTCGGTCGACGCGCTGAACTCGACGCTTGTTGCAATGAGGGAAGCAGACATTGGGGGTCCTTGCTATTAAGTGAGTATGTGTAGTGCCGATCGAACTTATCGTGCTCAGGTAATTCTCAGGTAGCTTTTTACGCCGCGTGACTGCCCCCAGTTCGAGTGGTCTAGCGTGGAACGATGGTTTCCATCAATCCGGATGCCGTTCTCTGGAGTGCTCCGGAACGTGAACGCGCTGACCGCCCCCTGTTGGTTTTGCTCCACGGCTACGGCTCGCACGAGGGTGACCTGTTCAGCCTCGCGCCGCACCTGCCGCTCGCTCCCGTGATCGCGTCGGTGCGAGCGCCCGTGCAAGAGGGCCCCGGTTACGCGTGGTTTCCGGTCGGCGGATCGCCTGATCGTATCGCTGCAGCAAACGACTCGGCGACTGCGGTTGTCTCCTGGATCTCCTCGTTGTCGTACACCTCTGTTGGTCTGCTCGGTTTCTCGCAGGGAGGGGCGACGGCTCTGCAGGTAATGCGTCAGGCACCCGCTCTTGCTTCGTATGGCGTGATGTTGTCGGGGTTTGCCCTGCCTGACCCTCAGGCCGGGGATGCTGCGCTGGCCGCGTCGCGCCCGCCGGTGTTCTGGGGCCGCGGCACTGCCGACCAGGTTATTCAGCCCGCGTTCATCGATCACACCTCGGACTGGCTACCCGCGCACTCCACTCTTACTGAGCGAATCTACGAAGACCTGCCACACTCGATCTCGAATGCAGAACTCGCTGACGTCAATTCGTTCATTTTGGAGCAGCTGTTATGACCTACACACCCGGTACGCCCGCTTCTTCGCCTGCACCCAACCCGCTCGCCATGGTCTCGTTTGTGCTTGGTGCCATCTCGGTGGGGCTCGTGGTGCTTTTTGTGGTGTTGCAGACCGTGCTCATATCGAATGGCCAGGCGCTATCGCTCGGCATTCTCAACGCGGCTCACGGTCTTGTGTCGGGCCTGATCGGCGCTGCTGCGATCATCACCGGCGCGATCGCGCTTTCGGGCAACCGGGCGCGCAAGCCGCTCGCTGCGGCCGGGCTCGCTCTCGGCGCTGCCGAGGTAGTTGGAGTGCTGGCTGGGCTGGCGTCGAGCCTGCTGTTGGCGTTCGTGTACTGACCCGATGACTGACCGGCGATACGTCGAGACGACCGATGAAGACCTTCGACTCGGTCGAAAGATGCGGCGCGATGCTCGTGCTCGCAAAGTAGTCGTACTACTGCTGAGCATTGCGACCTTGGCTGTTGTCGCCTACCTCAGCTATCCCCCGCTGATGTCAGCGCTCCTGCCCGCTGTGACCGCGGACGAGAGTGCCATCGAGGTCGGTGCTCCTGCGGAGGCGATCGCGGCCACAGTTCTGTCGGTGCACGACGGTGACACCCTGCACCTCTCTACCTCGACGAATGACGACGTGACCGTGCGACTCATCGGCCTCGACACTCCGGAGGTCGGCGACCACCTCGAGTGCTACGGCGAGGAGGCCACGGTGGTTCTCGAGAAGCTCGCCCCCGTCGGCTCAACGGTATGGGCGCTCACCGACGGCGACACCGAAGACAAGTACGGTCGCTCGCTGTACTACCTATTCAGCGACGAGGGCGTGCTCGTCAACGTGGAGCTCGTGCGCCGTGGCGCGGGTGAGACGTTGCTGATCTCGGACAACGACCGGTACTGGGATGAGTTAGAGGCCGCTGAGGTTAAGGCGCGGGAGGGTGATCGTGGGCTTTGGGGTGAGTGTCGGTAGGGCAGAGGTTCGCGGCGTGATGCTCCGCGGCGTGATGCTCCGCGGCATTCGGCGAGCGACTCGCCGACCGGTTCGGTGCTCGCCAAGCTAGCTGCAATCGTTTAAGGACTGAACCTCGCGGTTCGAGCTCGACGCAATAGTTGCGGTGAGAAGCGATCTACACTTGGCCCTCCCGAAAAGGCGAGCCGACCAGAGTGGCTGGCAGAGGGACGCTCCATCACTACCGCGCGTCATTTGGTTCGATTCCTTTATGGATTCAAGCGCAGAGCTTGTGATGTTTTACCGAGAAGCGTCAGTGAGGTGTTGCACCTAGCGCGCAATAAATGTTCGGTGGATATTTCGTCTCACCGCACAGCCAAGCCCTGTTCGAGAGCACTCGCGTTAGAGTGTCAGCAGTTGATGCGACGATGTAAATTCAACTCGCTAACAAGACTGCAGATCGGGCTATTTTGAACTCACCACTTTCCGTTCTTGAGATTTGCGCTGGCGCCGGAGGTCAATCGCTCGGACTGGAACAGGCTGGTTTCGGTCACACACTCGCGGTCGAGATAGACAAACACGCCGCCGCTACGCTTCGCTTGAACCGTCCCGAGTGGAATGTGCACGAAGGCGACGTTCGCGAGATCGACGGTAAGAAATATTCCGGAGTCGACCTTGTTGCTGGCGGAGTTCCTTGCCCGCCATTTTCAATAGCCGGAAAGCAACTTGGCGCCGACGACGAACGTGATCTGTTCCCAGAGGCTATTCGACTCGTCCGCGAGGCGAAGCCCGCAGCGGTGATGCTGGAGAACGTTCGCGGATTGGCGTCGGCAAAGTTCGCGCCGTATAGACGTTCGATACTTTCAGAGCTCGAGGCACTTGGCTACGTTGCAGACTGGCAGCTGCTCTACTCAAGCTCATACGGAGTTCCTCAGCTCCGACCTCGTTTTATCCTCGTGGCATTCCGGGATGGTCTCGACAGTAACTTTCACTGGCCCGAACCTGTTCATACTCCCACTACGGTAGGAGACGAACTGCTGCCCATGATGTCGGCGAACGGGTGGAAGGGCGCCCGCGCCTGGGCCAAGAAAGCAGACAACGTTGGTCCGACGATTGTTGGCGGATCGAAGAAGCACGGAGGGGCCGACCTCGGCCCCACTCGAGCAAAGGCAGGATGGCTAGCTCTAGGCGTTGACGGCAAGGGAATTGCCAACGCTGCTCCTGACAAGGATGCAGACTTCGATCTGATCCCAAAACTCACGAACCCAATGGTTGCTAAGGTTCAGGGGTTCTCGGACGAATGGAAGTTCGCCGGTCTAAAGACCGCTGTTTATCGCCAGATCGGTAATGCGTTTCCACCACCGGTGGCAAGAAGCATTGGTGAGTCAATCAAGGCAGCTCTTGGAGCGGGAACTCTAGCGTCGACCGTCGACACCGCGCCGCACGAGCCAAAGTTGAGACTCGTTAGTTAGTAGTCCGCTCTAACCGTGGGCAACTCTGGGGCCGGCGCTGAAACTACTTCTCCCAGCGCCGCACGCCGCCAACGCCTGCCGTCTAGCACTACGGCCGCCGGGTCGTCGTTGTCCGCGAGAGTGACTCTAAAACTGACTATCTCACCAGGATTCGGCACGATCGCGCCAAATGCCGCAGCGATCTGTCGATGGGACTCGAAGTCTCCGCCCGGGAGGAGGAACCCTTCAGCTCGAAGATTAGTGCGCGAGCCACCATTGGTACGAACGCGCTTCATGTAGTCCTGCTGCTGTGCGACGGTCGCGATGGTATTGCGATGAATGCGCCGCCCTTCGGCAACTCGGAATAGCTCGTCAAGCCGCTTCTGACCCGACTTCAGCGACATAACCCGCTCAACTTCTCGCGCCGGAAGCTGCAGGAGAACGTTTGGCGCGAAATCGGCGTTCCGGAAAAGCCACGTGATGGCATCGCGTCCGATCGAATTAAGCCCCGACTTTCCGTCTCGGTTGCGTCCGTCTCGTAGATACTCGGGTCGGACCCGAACTACACCAATGCTCCAAGACGACAACTCGTCATTCGCGATGGCAACGAGTATCAGCCTGTCCCACGATTCAGGAGGCAGCATCCACCCGCCTTCACGGAACGAGTACTTGCAATCGACGTCGACCCCTGCGATCTGGTAGTCGAGATCGGACCCGTCAGCAAATTCGAACTCGCGCTGCAGGTTGATCTCGATGAGGGTTCCGTAGTGGGTCTTTTCCGTCTTGAAAAGCTGATCCCATTTGTATCGACCGGTCCTTTGACCGTCGTACAGCTGGTCGAACGTGGCCCGAAACACATTCGAGAATCGCTCTCCGTCGGGATCCTGAGATAGCAATGCTGCAATGACCGCGTCGAGTTCTGCATCTCGACCCGGATTGGTTGGCGGCGGTCGATACATTTGTTCCACCTCCGCATTCCGAATCTTAAATCACCTTGAACAGCGACGCCGGGTTCTCATGCTAACTGGCTTAGTCGAGCGAATTCGAGGCTCTAGTCGTCTACATTCATAGTCTCATCATTGTGACAATTAACGACTACGCATCCGCAGCCCGTGGCAACAGGGACTCAACTATCTGGGCAAGACTTGCATGACTTCCCAAGCCGTCGAATCGCCACTCTCGTAGTTTCAGTAACCTCAAGATCTAATTGAACCTATGTCAGAGGCGGGGAAGTAACCTGAGCTATGCACATAGACCCGCTGCGTGAGAGTCCGGACACCTGGGTCGAACTATTCCCTTGGCTATCAATACACAGGGACATTGCGCAACGCCTAGATCTGTCAGTCCATGATTCAGCTCTGTCAGCTGAGTATGCGCTCAAAGAGCGCGCGCTTGACGAAATAGCGACCTGGGTTGTTGACGGAGGAAAATACGATTCGCTTCAGACTCTTTTTCCAACTCTGCCCTTGGATTTCTCACTCCTCACCCTTCCAATCGGTGTTCGAGTTCGAAATGTAGTCATCCGAGAAAACATGGCGACGTTCAGGGATGTATCGTTTTCAACCTTCGAACGAGTGTCGAACTGGCGCTCGATCGGAGCGAATTCGGTCGTCGAATTCGCGCGAGCCCTTGCTGGTCGAGTGATAGAAGAGGCTCGGAACGAAGGCGACGAAAGCGATTCGGCCGCAGCTCGCGATGAAATGGCGATCGAAATCGCCAACGATATGTCAACTATTGCCAGTTGGAGCTTCTTCGTCGGGAACAGTGATCAGCCGATGCTCGCCAGCCGGCAGCTCGCACCGGAGCCCGCCCGCGTTACAGCAGCGCGACGCCGCCTGACAGACCGAACCGCTTTCGACTACTTAGGTGAGTCAGGGTCCATCAGCGCAGCCAACCATTTGGATCGCTGGATTCAGACCGTCGAGCCCCGACGCATCGAAATCCTTCGCCGCCGAGTATTTGCAGACTCGCCGGAGAAGCTCGAATCAATCGCAACGTCCTTCGGAAAGCTGACGAGAGAGAGAGTGCGGCAGATTGAAAGTGCTGCGAAAAACGACGTTCTCAAGAGGCTTTCTGAACGACCTTTTGCAGACGCACTTTCTGTCGTCCGAGAGCAAATCATCGGTGTAACCCCACTCGTTCAACTCATCGCGGCTTTTCCGTTTCTGCAGGATACGGTGCCATCTTTGAACCAGCCGATGTGGCGAATATTGTCCAGGCTGGAAGGTGGATACGAGATAGCTAATGGATGGTGCACCCCAGGCTCCATAGAAGCCGCGGTCGAGCGGACGCGCACAGGCGTGTTTGATCTCGCGGCCGGGCGGCCAGTAATCGCTACCGACGACGTGCGTACCGTTCTCGGTGACCCAGCACTTGACGCGACAAACCTCGACGCATGGATGGCGCTCTGTGGATTTGAGTCTTTCCGCGGCTACCTAATTCTCCAGGGTTCGGAGATGGTCGGCCGAGCACTCATTTTGCTAATGCTTTCAGGAGAGCCTATGGAGCTCGACGATATGCATAGTCAGCTTGAAATCGAACGAAGCGTGAATTCTCTCGCCAACGCTCTAGCAATCGACCCGCGATTCGATCGAGTGAATCGGCGGTCGTGGGGATTGCGCGAATGGGGGCTCGATACGTATCGCACCATCCGGGAACTGGTTCATCGCGAGTTAGAGCGATCCGGAGGCGCAATTGGGATAACCGAACTTGTTGAGCGCCTTACGGCGAGTTTCGCGGTCGCACCAGCGAGCGTCGTGCTGTATGCGAGCGCGCCTCCATTTCAAACGCGCGATGGATTGGTGCGACTGAATACTGAGGCGCCAACTCGAGGCCGATCACCACATCGAACGGCGCGGCTCTTTAGGCACAAGGATGCCTGGGCATATCGAATTACTATCACCGACGATCATTCTCGTGGGAGCGGGATGCAGTTCCCGAGTGGCGTAGTCAGCGCGCTCGGCCTTACGTTTGGTGAATCTCGTCTCATGTCTAGTCGTCGCGATGAACAGGTTATGACATGGACTAGCCCTCAGCCATCTCTCGGCAGTATCCGCCGTTTTGTGCACGATGATCCAATCGATATCGGCACGGTCGTCTTTCTTCTGTTTGGCGATACGGGGTCGTTTGACATACAGCCGATGAAAGAGACGAACTCGTTGCTCGGTAGCATTCTCGCAATGGCTGGCCTGGACTACTCTCCGGACCAGCCGCCAATGGAGAAACTTGCGCTGGCCATTGGAGCACCGACAGAATCGGGAATCGAAGAGTTGGTGATCGCCTTGCGCCAGAAGGGAGACGACGACATTGCGGAATTGCTAGAAAGCTCCTAAGTGCGACATAGCTACACGTGCGCGACAGCACAAGCATCGGAGCGCCTCGATCCGTCGTTGCAATTTTCGGTCGCAAGCCGATCTCCTGCCCTAAAGCAACTCACTGACTTTCGAAAATGTCTGGGCCGTGCACTCTAGCGAGCAAGTCGTTTCGGGCCAGTGAGGTCAACTTTTTGTCGTTCTTAACGTTTTTCGCAACGATACTCGCGGCACCGACACCGCTCTTCGGAACAACATCGCGAAGCACGTAGACCGTGAGACCCCCGTTCTCGAATGCATCGAGTATTAGACCAAGGTCACGAAGATCGCGCGCCCGACGCTCGGTGTGCACTGCATCACCAGTCAGGACACGAAGTTCATCTGCCGTGATTTCGCGTCCCACACGAGCGCAGAAGTAAGCAAACAACATTTCATGCACCCGCCCATACCCGCGAACCATTCGATATCGGATCGGGATATCAGGGAACAGCGCGTTGGCGGCGACTTCGATCTGCAGTTTTACAGCAGCTAACGGCACTGGGTCGTACCACAGATCTTCGCTTAGACCTTGGAACGCCCTTGCGAGCTGACGTTTCGAATCGAGGTATGCGACTACGAGACTCCGAGGTTCCGCGTCGACGTCGGCCAGCAATCCCGCAAGCGCACTTACGGACTCAAGCGTGCTGTGGCGTCGACTATTCCATTGATTATTCATGTTCTAGTCCCTCGGTAGGTTCGAGTAAGGGGGATATCTGAGCACGCTTACGTCCTCACCTGCTTGTTCAACCTCCGCGAGGTCGCCGAGCCATTCCCGCAAGAAACTTGCGCCAATGACGTCCTCTTTGGTCGCCCGTTGAAATGTCACTTTCGACGGAAGCGTCACGCGGACTTCATTTCCAGGTCGGGGACCTGGTTCTTCGAGAGCATGTTTTAGTTCTAAGCCCGCTGCAAACCGTCGAACATCCGACACGAAATCTAGAACTATGACAGATTTCTTATTCGGGGCCAGGCGAAGACCCCGACCAAGTTGCTGGACAAATATTCGCCTGCTGTGCGTTACTCGCTGGAAAACCACGAGGTTAACGTCGGGGACATCAACACCTTCGTTGAGCACGTCGACAGCACAAAGGATGCCGATCTTTCCATCTGAAAAATCCCAAAGGATCTTGCTTCGCTGGATAGGTCCCATAACTCTCCCGTCACTACCACGAGAATAAATCGCGGCCGCGTTCGTGAACCCGAGCGCATTGATTCGCTCTGCCATCCGTTCGGCATGTGACACCGTGCCGCAAAAAATGATCCCGCGACCACGTTCGAGTTGCGCCCAAGCCTCGGCTGTACGCTCAACCACCGCATCGTCCCACTCGTTGATAAACAACGTTCGATTTATCGCCTTTGGTGTGAAACGTTCGCCTTTCAGATTCCGCAACTGGTCCCAGTCCACGTTGTCGGTGAACATCCGGTAATCCACGTTCGCCAAGTATCCGGTTCGCAAACCTTTCACTAGGTCGATGCTTACCGTGGGTCCGTCAAACCATCGATCGAGCTCGTTCCCACCCGGTCGCCACGGCGTTGCACTCAATCCAATCAGATAGGGACCACCCATGTCCCCGACCCGTAAGTACTGAAGGAGTGAGTCGTAGGTTTGAGAACCAAGGTGGTGACACTCGTCAACCACGACGACATCAAAGTCGCCGAGGTCTAATCCCGATTCGGCGGCATTCACGAAAGTGTCCCGCGAGCCGAACACTAAGTCGAATCGAAGCAAGTCCTGCCATGAAGGCCGCTCCACGCCGTTAACGATCGCAGTAGCCTGATCACTTCGCAGAAAGGGCCAGAATGCGCGCTCTAGTTGATAAACCAAGTCGTTTGTGTGGGCCAACACCAACACTCGTAGGTCTCTTTTGAGATTGGACATTCTTCTGATGGACTCGCCCGCGACGAACGTCTTTCCTAACCCG
>Ga0247817_10000665_pt1 | contig 18368 bp, 20 predicted proteins | sample UWRJL212509R1_FD_178010 | JGI IMG/M metagenome (GOLD analysis project Ga0247817, IMG submission 178010) | Plant litter microbial communities from Arlington Agricultural Research Station in Wisconsin, United States - UWRJ-L212-509R-1 | ecosystem: Environmental > Terrestrial > Plant litter >...
GCGGGTTAAGAACTGCCTTAAACATACCTGAATAGCTAACTCCAGATGCAACCCGCTCAGTAACAGGGAAATCAAGTTTTGAAAACAGGAATCCGTATATAACGGTTGGTATCAGCATAGTGCCAACTTGTATCTGCCAACTGTTAACTCCAAACTTATTAAGTAGTACTACTATCAGCGTACCTATTACGATACCACTTGGAAACCAAAGGTGAAAATGGTTAAGCTTGGTTGTTTTATTATCAGTAAATAAACCAGCAACCAACGGGTTACACGCAGCCTCGATTGTGCCGTTTGCAAAGCCTACAAGTAGGGTGCCAATATATAACTGCGTAAAATCTTTAGCAAAAATGGTAAGGGCTATACCCGCAATGTGAAACAAAAAGGCAAAAACAAGCAGGCGTTTCATGCCAATAAGGTCTACAATAAATGCGCCCAATACTATCACCGCTGAAAAAGCGGTAAAAGCGGTAGATGCAATTGATGCCAGTTGAGCTTTGTCAAGGCTGAATTGAGCGCCCATTGTTTCCAGGGTTCCTGCCCTTATCCCAAAGGATAGGCCGGTAACCATCAAGGCAAGGCAACTTGCCGTAAATAATTGTGGTCGGTTAATTTGCATTCTTCTTTAATTTTGGTTTATAATCGGTTATTAATTAGTTGATTAGAGATTGGTTATTAGAGATTAGTAATTGATAATAATAAGATGATTAAGTGAATAGTTGTCAATAATGCATTAAAACAACTAATCACCTAATCAACTGATCACTAATTAACTAATACCCAATACCTTTTTGTTAAATTCCTCATCAGATCCTGTACCTGCAAAGTCGTCAAACGCTTTTTCGGTTACGCGGATAATGTGATCTTTAATAAAGATAGCGCCTTCTCTTGCACCATCTTCAGGATGTTTCATAGCACATTCCCACTCCATAACGGCCCATCCGTCGAAGTTATATTGTGCCATTTTACTGAATATAGATTTAAAATCAACCTGCCCATCGCCTAAAGAGCGGAAACGGCCCGCGCGCTCAACCCAGTTCTGGTAACCGCCATAAACTCCCTGGCGACCGGTTGGATTAAACTCCGCATCCTTAACGTGGAACATTTTAATACGCTCGTGGTAAATATCAATAAAGTCAAGATAATCAAGACATTGCAACACAAAGTGCGATGGATCATACAATAAACAAGCACGTTTATGATTGTTCACTTTCTCTAAGAACATTTCATAGCTTATACCATCATGCAAGTCTTCTCCCGGGTGTATTTCGTAGCAAACGTCAACACCGTTCTCATCAAATACATCTAAAATTGGTTTCCAACGGTTGGCTAGTTCTGTAAAACCGGTCTCTACCAAACCTGCAGGGCGTTGCGGCCATGGGTAAACTGTAGGCCATAGCAAAGCACCGCTAAAAGTAACGTGAGCATTTAAACCTAAATTTTTTGACGCTTGGGCAGCATATTTTAATTGCTGTACAGCCCATTCCTGGCGTGCTTTTGGATTTTTATGATATTCAGCAGGGGCAAAGCCATCAAACAGATCATCATAAGCAGGGTGAACCGCAACCAACTGACCTTGCAAGTGGGTTGATAATTCGGTTATTTCTAAGCCGTAACTCGCTACTTTACCTTTTATTTCATCGGCGTAAGTTTTGCTTTCTGCAGCTTTTTGCAGATCAAAATAGTTGCCTGCCCAAGTAGGTATTTGCACACCCTTAAAGCCCAGACCAGCAGCCCATTTACAAATATCATCTAAAGTATCAAACGGTGCTTTATCACCTAAAAACTGCGCTAAAAATATGGCAGGTCCTTTAATAGTTTTCATATAATTTTATACAGTGAATTTAGTCCATTTAAGATCTGATTTACCCGAAGCGATAACATTTTCAATAAATGCCATGCCTCTTAACCCGTCGCTAATGCCAGGGAAGTCTTTTGCTTCTGCCGATGCTTCTTTACCTTCAATATCAGCCTTAACAGTTAAAGCAAAGTTGTGGTAAAGGTTAGCAAAGGCTTCTAAATAACCTTCGGGATGGCCGCCCGGTGTGCGTGTATTATGCGACGCGAAAGAGCTTACATAGCCAGCGCCCGTGCGCCATATTTCGGTTGGTTTATCAGCGTATTTAACTTTTAGCGTATTGGCATCCCATTGTTCCCACTCTATACCTGCTTTATCGCCATATACCCTAATTTTAACGTTGTTTTCTTCGCCAATGGCAATTTGAGATGCTGTTAACACCGCGCTTGCGCCATTACTTAATTTCATCAGTACAGAGCCATCATCGTCTAACAATCTGCCTTCAACAACAATGTTCAGGTCGGCACATAATTGAGTAACCTGTAAACCTGTAACGTACTCGCAAAGGTTAAAGGCATGGGTGCCAATGTCGCCCATACAGCCTGCAATGCCGCTTTTACCCGGATCAGTACGCCATGAAGCTTGTTTATTATCTCCGCCCTCTAAAAAGCTACTTAACCAGCCTTGAGGATATTCAACATATATTTTACGAATGGTACCCAATTTGCCGGTTACCGCCAACTGACGGGCTTCTTTTACCATCGGGTAGCCGGTATAAGTGTGGGTAAGGCAGAATAGTTTATCGCTTGCTGCAACTACTTTCTCCAGTTCTTTAGCTTCGGCTAGAGAAAAGGTCATCGGTTTATCTAAAATAACGTGGAAACCATTTTCTAAAGCCATTTTAGTTGGGCCAAAGTGCGCATGGTTTGGGGTAACAATGCTTATTACCTGTACACGCTCATCCTCAGGAAGTTGTTTTTCTTTTTCGATCATTTCCTCGTATGATCCGTAAGCCCTGTCGGCAGAAATGCCAAGCGCTATACCGCTTGCTTTAGATTTTTCTGCGTTGCTGCTAAATGCACCGCAAACCAGTTCATAATCGTCATCAATGCGAGCAGCAATACGGTGTACAGCGCCAATAAAGGCTCCTTGTCCGCCACCCACCATTCCAAGTCTTAATTTCATTTTTTTTTTAGAAGTTTTAGTTTAATTGGTAACAAAACAAAGCTTACACCCCTAATAAGGTGTAAGCTTTGGTGTAGCAAATGCAATAAACAATTATACTATTTTTTTTGATACTCAATAGGAAATATTGGAAACAAAAGATCGGTATTGCTCACAAAGGCCACCTGCTTACCATCTGGTGAAAATGAAGGTGTATTAATGGTTCCCTGGCCGCCATATAAATAAGCTATAACCTCTGGTTTTCCTCCACCTATAGGCATGCGCTGCAAATAAACATGCCTGTAAAAAGGGTGATCCTGAGGGCCAACCTCGTTTAGCAGGAAGGAAATGTAAACGATGAATTTTCCGTCCGGCGATACGTGCGGGAACCAGTCATTAAACTCGCTGTGCGTAACCTGGGTTTGCTCACTGCCATCGGGCTTCATACGCCAGATCTGCATGTGGCCGGTGCGTACCGAGTTAAAGTAAATGTATTTACCGTCAGGTGTATACTCACAACCATCATCATAAGCAGGATCTGTTGTAAGTCTGGTTTCTTTACCTCCATCCGGAGATACGCTATATATATCCGAGTTATTATCGCGGGTGCTCATAAACACTATTGCCTTGTCATCCGGCGACCAGCTGTGGATGTATGACGGAGCAACTGTAGTTATACGTTTTGGCTGCCCACCTGTAATCGGCACAACATAGCCAACTGAACGACCATTATCAGGCCCGCCGCGAACGCCGAAACTACTTATGGCCAGCATTTTGCCATCAAAAGATATTACGTGGTCGTTGTTATTGCGTTTTACATCGCCGGTGTTTAACAGGGTAGGTTTGTTGGTTGCCAGCTCATAAGTGTAAAGCAGGTCGTCCTGGTTGTAAAGCAGTTTCTTACCATCACGCGTCCAATTAGGTGCCTGGATGGATTTATTGTATTGGTAGATAACACGCCTGTTTTTAGTTGCCAGATCCAGTATCTCTATATTACTGCCGATGTAATCTGTGTAAGGCTTAAAATCAAGTTTGTTAGGAACAGTTATTCTTACATTACTAAAAATCGCTTTTTCAACGGCTTTAGCATCATGGGCGCATAAAAATATGCCTACATAAGCTTCATCTTCAACAGCATCAGTAGTAAGCGAATCAATAGTAAAAGGATCGCCTTGCTTGGCTACCCACATTCTGTATTTATTGCCGCGGCGCTCTAATTGTATAACATCAGCGTTTTCTACTTTCGATATTACCTGCTTGGTGCTGTCGTTCTCTTTTGCGCGATACTGCATGGCAACCAGTTTGCCGCCGTGGGTTGCAACATCAACATGTTTTGAACCTGCGTTTAAGTTAGACCGCACCATTACGCCAACCTTGCGGTATTCGCTGGCACCTTTGCGGGGTAAAAAGCGGACGTTGGCTGTCAGAATAAAATCGCCTTTTATTTTACGCCACAAAAAATGGAAGGCATCTGTAGTGCCCCAAATATTAGCACCCGAAGATGTTAACGTATATTGTTGATTCTGCGAGTTATAAGTAGCTGTGCCTTTAGGTTTTACACTACCCACATCGCCCTGGCCTTCAAATATGCCAATAGATTGTGCTTTCGCGCTGTAGCTAATACAAACAGCAAGCGAAAAAAAATAAAATACTTTTCTGATCATGATGGTTATGATTGTTTGAGAAAATAATCGGTTCACTAAGGTAAAAATTCCGCAAGTAAACAGGCTACTAATCAATTAAAAAGGAGACAAAGTTTCCCTTGTCTCCCTGGCAATTTAATTTTATTAGTACACTATGCCGGTACGGCGATCTCTTCTTTTAATTGTTCCTTTTCTTTGCAAATTACTACAGGCACGTCACAAACGGGGGCATCGCAATATTGCTCATAGAATTGCTTTTTAGAATCGTTATATGATTTAACAGCACCTATCATACTCATAAATTTTATGTAGTACCAAGCGCTATCAACCTGGTAAGGTTTAAAACCAGAACGGGCGCTTTTCGGAAAAAGGTGATGATTATTATGCCATTCGCCGGCAACAATACCGGGCCATACTTGGTTAATAGACATATCATTACGGTTATAATCTACACCATCCTTGCGTTTATCCTCGCCTTTGCCGTGACCTTCGTAATTAAAAGTACGTACACCTACAGCCCAAAAGCCAGCGGCACCAAATAGGGTACAAGCTAAACCCATGCCCCCAATCAAATAAAAAGCGGTGAACCAAAATCCCCAGCTTAAAGCAACACTAATTAAAGTGCGCGTTGGGTTGGCAAGCGTGCCCCATTTTTTATATTGCGCATAGGTGTTAACGTGTACACCCGTATGCCTCATTAAGTTTACGCATTTGGCATAATCCGCCTCGCTCATGTTGCGATTTATGGGCTGATGATTAACATCTGCCAAAAAGCAATATAAAAAGCCACCACCCGCGTTATAAGGATCGCCGGGTTGATCAGATAGCGCATGATGCACGTGGTGCGATACAGCGTAGATCTCTTCAGGAATTATTTTGAGCGTAAGGTTTTGTGTAAAAAAACGCCAGAACTTATTGCTGAACTGATATGCACCGTGTGTGCAATACCTGTGGTGCCAAATAGTACCGTGTGTACCCATTACAATCATGCTGTAAAAAAAGGCCGCCAGTAATAATTTGAACGAGAAATATTTGAATAGGAACAAAAACAGGAATGGTGTCAGCACCACTATCATCATCCAGCTTAAAAACGATAGCCAGTTCTTTTTATCCTTAAAAACATTCAGTCTTGAAAAAAATTCAGTAAAAATTTGTTTGGGGCTGGGCTTTACCAGTTCACCTCGCTCATCACTCCATCCATACGCAGGTGGTTCCAGTACAGTATTTAAAAAAGCCATCAGAATAGTCTAAATTAATTTGAAATATCAGGTTTGTAATCCGAGTGTAATATATATAAATTAATTAGGTTGAAAGCTTTTTTATTTTAGAGAAATACGTTTAAAAGTTATTGCGCGATGAGGCAGCGCTCGCCGGCCAACAGATCCTGGCAATGTTCGTATTCATCAGGTACCGTAATGCTATCTACTTCTTGTTTATAGCTTTGCTTTATTTCTTTACGGCGTTTGGCCTCAATAAAACGCCTTACCTGTTCGCGGTTTTGCAGAATTAAACCGGGTATCATTACGGGTTTATTATGCTCATCCTTAGCCACCATTGTAAAGTAGCTGGTATTGGTATGCTGCACAGAGTTGGTCTTTATATTTTCTGATACCACCCGTATACCTATTACTAATGATGTTTTGCCCACATAATTTACAGATGCCATTAGCGATACCAGTTCGCCAACTTCAACGGGTTGTAAAAAGTCAACTGTATCAATAGATGCGGTTACGCAATAATTACCCGCATGCTTTGCCGCGCAAACATAGGCTACCTTATCCATTAGGGAGAGCAAGATCCCGCCATGTATTTTTCCGCCGAAATTGGAATAGGAGGGTATCATCAGTTCGGTAATTACGGTTTCAGAGAAACTAACCGATTTATAAGGCTGATCATCGTTTAAGGCAGGCATAATAATATCAAGTTCGAGGTTAGCGTTAGAAGTGTTGTTCAATAATTTATAATATTGTAAAAAATAACCGAGGTGAGCAAGTTTTTTATTTTGATAATGATGTTTTGCGGGGTACAGGTTTGCCTTGCGCAAACCGAAGTGGTGCGGAAAAACAAGATCACATCAACAGTAACAGAAAAATACAACACAGTTATAGCCGCCGACAGGCAGCTGAAACAAGGTCTATATCAGGCTCTCTATAATAAAAAGGTGGTTTTGGCGCAGGGTAAGTATGTTGATGATAAACGCGTGGGACTTTGGCGCTTTTTTGATAAGAAACAAAGGCTGTTACAGGTTTTTAATTACGATACCGGCAAGCTGGTGTTTGAAGCTCCTGAAGACGAAACATCCAACTTCCGTTATCAAATAGAATCAAACACTAAGGATTCGATACTCATCACAAAACCCTTAAAGCAAGGTGGGCGCTATTTTGGGTATTTACCATATCTGCGCTTTTTTAAAATGCCAGACGAAATGTTGGGTAATAATGAAGGTGTAAAAATAGTAATAGAGCTTTTTATAACCTCTATGGGGCGGGTGGCGGAATTTAAAATACATACTATTAACTCCTTTTATAAGAATACAGTTAAGATAGATCCCAACCAGCTTTTTGAGGAGGACCGTTCTTTTATACCAGCCACATATAACAACGCGCCCATATCAAGCAGCATTTTTATATCATGTTATATAAATAAACATGGCGAGCTTGATATGGACACGGCAGAGTAAATAAATTCTCTATGGTTTTGGCGGAGCCGGCGGTGTGCCCGGGCCCTTTTTAAATATTTTTAACGGATTAGGTGGCGGTGGCGGTCCTCCGGATCTCGCAGAACCTGGTGCTGGTGGTCTTTTTGCTTTTTTAAACGGGTTGATCTTTTTAAGGCCAGAACCTATCTTTTTAAAAACCTGGTCTGGCGGTGGCGGGGCAGGCGGAGGACTTTGCGCCATAACCGAACTGCTTATCTGACTTAAACCAAACGACAAGGCACCTGCCAAAACATATTTGGTTATTTTTTTAAAGCTCTTTTTTCTTGATAAATGCATAGCTGTTATGTTTTATAAGGTTAGCTAACATAAGTATAACAGTGTTTTGCGCATTTTGTTGCGTTGAATTTATTTAAGGGCCGGCAAACATGACGCTGTGTTTCTATTTCTTTGCCAATGTATATTCGCCCCAAAGGTCAGTAGTTCCCATTGTATTCATTCCCATTGGGGGCGGTGGTAGCGGCGGCGGACCATTGCCATCAAACTTCGGTGCAAATGATTTGGGTTCGTTTACCTTTATTTGGTAGCTGAAAGCCTTTAGTCCACCGTCAACTAACAAAAGGTATTTAAGGGGGATAGCTACTTCATAGGTATAGCCCAAATCATCGTCAAATCTTGCAGCTACCCGTATTCCCTTCTCATTATATATCGGAATTTCAGATGTTGCTATTTCTTTTATACCAGATATATCAATTGTTTTTGCTTTTGTATTAAACGCCACCGTTAATTCAGCAGCTGTAACAAGTTCTTTGCCCGGGTTTTTTTCTAAGCTACGTTTGTCACTTAATACCAGCATGTTTGCTACTCTTGACGCACCCTCAAGGTCAAAAGAGGGGTAGGTAACAGCTATTTGCCCATCACTTTTTTTATTAAGAGTTGGATTAACTTTTAAGGTTATACCCCCGCGCATTATCTTTATCATTATATCTTTAAGCTTAACATTTGCTGTAAGATACAGATTTTCATCATCGTTGGATAGCGTATAGAACAGTTCTGTAGCACTATTCTGCGCTTTAAATTTATTGTCCCACTCGGTTGCCTTACCGTCAATTTTAATAGTTGAAGGTGCGCGCACGCTTTCTTTTTGAATATTGGGGAGCTTTTGAGCACTTGCAGCTAACGTAGTTAACGTCATTAATGCAAATAAGATTTTTTTGGTCATTAGATTATTGGGTTGTGGATTTATGAAGATTATTTAGTGGTTGATATATTAGTTTTTCCATAAAGCAATAATACTCCATTTGATGCATCCTGGCCCCATTTAGATAGGGCGTACGGGTTATTGGGGCCATATGAAACAAGCGAATCTGATGCTGAAACTGAAAGATTACTGCCGGTATTTAATTGATCTTTTTGTTTTTCGCTAAGAACTACAGGTTTATCATTTACAACAATCAAACGCATAGCGTCGGCCCTGTTTAATGCACTATTTTGAGGGGTAACAATAACATTTTTAAAGCCGACTCTGCTAACGTTTCCGCCATTACTGTTTCTGCCGTTAAGTGCGCCACTTGTAGGTTTGTTAACTGGCGCCGCCACAGGAGCCATAGGTGGCGGTGGCGGATACATATTGTCGATCTTCATCGTTGGAAATTTATAGCCGTATTTATCGTTCAGCATAGTTATTTGCGCCTTGGTGGCAGAGTTTCTGAAATAAGCTCGTTCTTCACCATTTTTTAAATGTATAATAACCCGGAAGTTAGTTTCCTTCTCGTTAATCAGGTAACCGGTTTCTTCGTATTGGTACCCTTTATTGGTTGTTTGCAGTTCGCCGGTTGCTCCCGGCGGAAATCTAAGTTTATCTACTTTAGGTTTTGGTGGCGGTGGTGGCTCGAGTGTGCTTTTTTCTCCGTTCTTGCCTATAACCGTTGGCGGAAACTTAATCACATCGTAACCTCTTTTAGATTTTGCCGGAAATCTTACCTGGTCTATCTTTGGTTTTGGAGGTTCAGGTGGCAAGCTTCCTTTCGGAAACTCGTAACCATACGTATTTTTGAGCATTTTAATCATGCTGCCGGAAGCGGGGAATGATTTGTAAAGAGATTTTGATCCGTCAGTTTCGTAAAAAGTTACATTGCAAGCAGTGAAGCCATCTTCTTTATGAAAAGACTCAGTGTATTTATATCCTTTTTTCGTAATAAGTGTGTCTGCTATTAGTGATTTTGTGTCTATAGTCCCTGAAGATGTGTTTACACGATTAATGGGATCAAGATCTACCCAGCCGTAAGTTTTACTAAACACCAATGTAGATGCACAGAGCAGCGCCGCGCAAACAGGCAATGCTACAAGGTATTTTAGCCTGGCTAATTTGCCTGATCGTTGTTGGTTTAACATAATTATCCTCTTTTTTAACAGGTTATAATTGAAAAATGAATGTGTTATTGAAGACCCACCCGCGCCATAGGCGTTATTCACTAAAAATGATGAATAGGTTAACGAGTCGGTTTCGGTAGCAGCGGTTTGTTCGTCGGCTATGTACTCGTGTACAGTTTTTAAGCTGTTTTGCAGTAAGTAAATGCAAGGATTAAACCAACAAACCACCTTCAGTAATTCTAAAAACATAATATCTGCAGAATGCCTTTGCCTAATGTGTACTAACTCATGCGTAATAATAGTATTAGCTCCGGCAGCGCGTGTACCTATAAACAGGTAATTAAAAAAGGAGAAAGCTACATCTGTATCTTTAAGATATACCATTTTATAGTTACCTATAGCGGCCTTGTCATTCCTGGTCAGTTTTATAACAGAAAACAATTTAAGCACTAGCAGTAACAGTAATATTATCGCGCCAGCTAAATAAGCTAACCATAAATAATCATCAATGGTTAAAGCAGGTGCAGTTACCGTAACCGGTGCGTTAACAAGATTTGCAGTCAGAACCGGCTGTAAAGCGGACGTTACCTGATAGGAGACAGGCGCCGCAATTTGAGCTATAATATGTGGCTTTAACGTGCCTATTTGCAAAACAGGTAACACAAATGATGCTACGCAGCTCAGTAGCAAATACCCGCGGTTAAGCTGATAATGAGTTTCTTTAACTAAAAAAATGCAGTAGGCCACGTAAAATACGCACAGGTATAAGTTAGCTTCTGCCAGGTAATACAGCCAGTTCATTTCTTTTTATTTTTTAGGTCTTCAATTAATTTTGTTAGCTCATCCAACTCATTAACGCCCAACTTCTTCTCGTTGGCGATAAATGATACCAGGCTCTGGTAAGAGTTACTGAAATAGTTGGTCAGCATCTTATCAAACGTAAACTTTCTATAAGCTGCCTCGCTAATAAGCGGAAAATATACATGCGAGTTACCGTAAGCCTTATGGTCAATAAAGCCTTTTCCTTCCAGTACCCTCACCACAGTTGATACGGTGTTGTAGGCGGGTTTAGGTTCGGGCATTTGCTCCAGTATATCTTTTACTATACCTTCTTTTAAGGTCCACAGAATCTGCATTATCTGCTCTTCTGCTTTGGTTAGTTCTTTTATTTTCATCAGAAACTATTTTTGTAGTTGAGTGAAGGTAGAAACTATTTTGATAGTTTGCAAACTATTTTTGTAGTTTCTTAAAATTTATTTTTTGACATTCTTTAATCTGCACATTTGCATATCTTCACATCGCACATTTATACCATGTCACAACTGCATCAAATAGCTTTAACTTTTTTAAAAAATATAGGTCCGGCATCAGCCCGGCTACTAATGAGCTATTTTGGGGATGCAGAAACTGTATTTAAAACGCCCGCTGTGAAATTGCTTAAGGTGCCGGGGATAGGAGAGAAGACCGTAGCGGGGTTAAACTTTGACGAAGCATTAAGGAAAGCTGAAAACGAACTAAAATTCATTGACAAAAACGCAGTTGAAGTAATTTTTTATACTGATTCCAGATTTCCTAAACGTTTAAAGAATTGTGTGGATTCCCCTGTGCTGCTTTATAGTAAAGGCAATGCCGATTTTAATAAACAACGTGTGGTAAGTATTGTAGGTACGCGCAATGCTACCGAATACGGAAAAGACCTGTGCCGCCAATTAGTAGAAGATTTAAAACAGTATGATGTATTGGTATTAAGCGGCCTTGCTTTGGGTATAGATGTGGCTGCGCATAAAGAGTGCCTAAAAAATAACGTGACTACTGTTGGCGTAATTGGACATGGCCTGGATAGATTATACCCTGCCGCAAACAGATCAACGGCAGAAAAGATGCTAAGTAACGGCGGCCTTTTAACAGAATATCCATCAGGGACGATACCTGATAGAGAGAATTTTCCGCAACGTAACCGGATTGTGGCGGGTATGGCCGATGCGACAGTTGTAATTGAAGCCGGTATAAAAGGCGGCGCTTTAATTACCGCCGAAATAGCCAATTCTTACAACAGGGATGTATACGCTTTTCCGGGAAGGGTTGATGATATTTATTCAGAAGGTTGCAACGCGCTTATCCGCGGTAACAAAGCTGCACTGCTTACCTGCCCGGCAGATCTGGCTTACAGCATGGGTTGGGAACGAAGCGAAGACAATAAACCGGTTGAACAATTTATGTTACCGTTTGACCTATCGGCAGACGAGCAGAACATTTACCATATTATACAGCAACATAAAGCACCCCTTGCTATAGACGACCTGAGCCTTAAGTTAAATATCCCCATGAGCCAGATAACCATGGCATTGTTAAATATGGAAATGCAGGGATATATACGCTCCTTACCGGGCAAGGCGTACAAGGTAAACTAATAAGGCTGTAATGGCAATAACCAAAATATCACATGCAAGGTTAAATAAATAGCCCGATTGAATGTATCGCTTTTTTTTTCAATTATCATGCCCTCCTTATTACGGCCAACAGCACAGCAATTATGGCAATTACTAACAATACGTGTATTATGCTTCCACCAGTGGGATAAACAAAATAGCCCAACAACCAGCCAATTACTAAAATAACGGCAATAATGTAAAGTATGCTTCTCATAGCGAACGATTTTTTAAATGGTTAATTTATTCTAGCTAAAACCGTTCCAATTTTCGTTTTAAATAAAAAGCCGCTTTGAATTTATCAAAACGGCTTTTTTGTGTATGATTTTTTCTACTTAATACTCATCTTCGTTAAAAAAGAAGTCATCTTTTGTAGGGTAATCAGGCCATATTTCTTCAATATTTTCATATGGTTCTCCATCATCTTCTAATGCCTGCAGGTTTTCTATAACCTCAACAGGAGCGCCCGAACGTATAGCATAGTCAATTAATTCGTCTTTTGTGGCAGGCCAGGGTGCATCCTCCAGGTGTGATGCCAATTCAAGTGTCCAGTACATATTCTATCTATATTTTAGTGTTTTATTCAATTTTCAATTTTCGCAAAAGTATAACATTTTTATATCGTTTATCAATATATTTTTTTAATTTTTTTTTATCTGCGGAAGCCATTGATTTTCAGCTACATTACGTTCGTTGGCCAATTTGCGTCCCAAAACAAAAAGGTAATCGCTCAGCCTGTTAAGGTAAATAATTGCCAGATCATTAACCGTACTGTTTTCTGCCAAATATGTTACCGTGCGTTCAGCACGGCGGCAAACGCAACGTGCCAAATGGCAATAAGATACAACTGTGCTTCCACCCGGTAAAATAAAATGAGTCAGTGCCGGCAGTTGCTCATTCATTTTGTCAATGGCTGTTTCTAACAGCTCCACTTGGTTTGGTTCAAGATCCGGTAGTGCCATTTTAGAGCGTTCGGGATCAGCAGCAAGTTGCGAGCCTATTATAAACAACGTTTCCTGTATTTGTTTCAATAATTCTTTGTGCGCCGCATTAATTTCCTGATCGCCTATTAAACCAATCCAAGAGTTTAGTTCATCAACAGTACCATAACTTTCTATCCGTATATGGTGTTTAGGCACACGTGTGCCGCCAATTAACGAAGTAAGCCCTTTATCGCCGGTTTTTGTATATATTTTCATTCGTTTAGCCTAGCAGCTAAACTTAGTTAATAATTGGTACAATATTTTATATCTATTTTAAACAACGGTATTTTTACCAAAATTTTACTTTAAAATCTGCCATGAAGTTTACGCTGTTTTACACCCGCCCATTATTAATAGTAATATTAGCATTTACGCTATTCGGCTTTAAATGCAGCAACGCACCGGGTGTAGAGCAACAGACTAAACCCGGCCCTGTTGTTCAAAAACAATTTGATCTGATAACAGAAAAGCAGTTTAATCAGCTGTTTCCGCAACGAGATAAGTTTTATACCTACGCGGCCTTTATGCGGGCGGTTAAAGAATTGGGGAACATTAAAGTAAAGGTATCACGCAGGGCGGTATCGGTTTATCAAATCATCAGGACGGATAAAATAAAAGCTAGTAACTCAACAGTTAGGCAGGATGTTGATTGGAACGAACCCTGGGCCAAAGTAAAGCCCGACAGCGTTTTTAATGTTGATTACGGCGATTTTTGCACAGCGGCAAATGCTTTGACCAACAAAAAAGAACTATCGGCTTTTTTTGCGCATATAGCACACGAAACGCGCTTTGGCGAGAACGGCACTTATACCGATGGTTTGATGTTAAGGCACGAGGCTAATACATCTTTAGATTATTATGGCGAAAGCGATGAGTATCCACAGGTACCGGGTAAAAAATACTATGGCAGGGGACCTATGCAGTTAAGTTATAACGGCAATTACGGTAAAGCGTCTGATTGTATTTTTGGTGATAAAAAGGTTTTGCTGAATGACCCGGATAAGGTAGAGAATGACGCCGCGGTAGCCTTTAAAGTTGCCATTTGGTTTTGGATGATGCCCGAAACACACAAACCATCTGCCCATGATGTTATGATAGGTAAGTGGCAACCCAATGCGGTTGACAAAGCAAAAGGCCGTACACCCGGTTTCGGCATGACGATTAACATTGTTAATGGTGCGGTTGAATGTAATAAAGGAGAAAATGACGGTATGAACGACAGGATTGCCTTTTATCAGCATTTTTTAAGTCAGCTTAAAGTTACCGATGCCAACTGCGCCTGCTCATGCGGAAAGATGGAGTTTTATACTTACACCAATTAGCAAAAACCCGCCAACTGATTAACAAAGTCGGCTATCTCAATGGCTTTTTCGGGCTGCATAGGGTGGTGGCTGCCTATTATTAAGGTATGGTTAACTATTTCAATCATGAAATCATTATCGCGGATATCCATAACCGCGTTCCTGAACTTACGATCCATGCACACTTTTGCTTTTTGCACGTCGCTAACTATTACATAAAATGTATCGCTAAAAGCTTTATCGTCGTCAAAATCAAGCTCAAGCGGGTGTATTAGTTCAATGAGCTTATCGCGCAAAGTTTCAGGGCGGATAACTATTCTGCCGAAGTCTTTTTTAAGGTAAGCTAAAGCCCAGGTATGATACAGGTAATGTTCTTCTGCAACATGTTTCTTAGTTGCAGCGTCGCCATGTTTAGTTTCTATAAATAATAGATAGGAGTCGCTGCGATCATGCTTAATGACATACGATGCCCGCTGGTTAATTTCAATGCAATTTCTAAACGCTTCAAAATCTTCCAGATGAAAGTTGATGTGCCCTGTAAATTGTAAGTTGAAACGATCTTTTACTGACGAATAAATGGTTTTATAATTATCAATAGTGGCAATATTAAGGCCGCTATCATCAAAAGGTAAACTATCCATCAGTTAATATTAACTACTTAGCTAACTTGATTTTTGATGCCGGTTGAGCTTCTGCTTCCTCACCAGGTTCTACTGCTTCAGCTTTTGAAATTTTGCTTCTGTCAACCGTTATTATGTTGGGGTTTTGGTAATCTTTTTCAACCAAACCATCGCGCATACGTACAATGCGGTGGGCGTGCTGGGCAATATCCTCCTCGTGCGTAACCAAAATAATGGTGTTGCCTTTAGCGTGAATATCTTCAATAAGCCCCATTATTTCTATCGAGGTTTTGGTGTCCAGGTTACCTGTAGGCTCATCGGCCAATATTATAGATGGATTGTTGATCAGCGCCCTGGCCACAGCAACACGCTGGCGCTGTCCGCCCGAAAGTTCATTCGGCTTATGATCTATCCTATTACCCAAACCAACATTGGTTAAAGCCTGGCGCGCACGCTCGTTACGGTCAACTTTGCCTACGCCGGCATAAACAAGTGGCAGGGCCACGTTATCTAAAGCGCTGTTACGTGGTAATAAGTTAAAAGTTTGAAAAACGAAGCCGATCTCGCTGTTACGCACTTCGGCCAGTTCGGCATCAGTCATGTGACTGGCGTTTATACCGTTCAGAATATATTCGCCTTTGGTAGGCGTATCCAGGCAACCCAAAATGTTCATCAGGGTTGATTTACCCGAACCAGAAGGCCCCATCAGCGCCACAAACTCACCCTTGTTGATATTTAAAGTTACCGACTTTAACGCGTGAATAATTTCCGAGCCTATTACGTACTTTCTTCCGATATCTTTAATGGTGATGAGTGGCTTCATATTTTATTTTATTGCTTTGACGGCGTAGGGTTAAAAATGTTACGCGTATTTAGAAATTGTATTTATCCGATAACCTTGGCCACCTGAAAGTATTGATCGTTATGTTTAGGCGCGTTTTCAAGTGCCTGTGCTGTAGTAATATCCTGTTTGATCACATCTTCTCTAACAACATTCACCTCGTTTGACATATAAACCAAAGGCTCAACGCCTGACGTATCAACCTCATTAAGCTTCGCCATAAAATCAAGTATCCGGTTCATGTCGCCAATCATTTCCTGCGTGTCATCCTCGTGCATATCCAGACGGGCCAGGTGGGCTATCTTGTCAACGGTTTCCTTATCAATATTCATTTCTGTTCAAATTTTTGTTTGACAATGCCATGCACTTTATCGCGAAGGTCATCAGCATCATCTAAAGTTAGATTTGCCGTTTCTACCGGCTCATGTACAAATATATTACAAATACCCGGTTTGCTGCCATGCTGAGTACCACTATCCCATAAAACTTGCCAGGTATTTAATGAAGTAACCGGAATTATAGGCACTTTCAATTCAATTGCCAGCCTAAAAGGGCCGTTTTTAAATTCCTGCAGTTGGGGCGGGTAATCATCGGCAATTTTGCCCTCCGGAAAAATAATTACTGTTGTGCCACCAGCCAACGCCTCTGATGCTTTTTTAAAAGCCCGGTATGACGACATTTTGCTTTCGCGGTTAACGGGTATATCAACCGTTTTAAAAAACAGGCGGGTTACAAAGTGGTTCAATAATTCATCTTTCCCCATAAAACAATGGTTATTGCTTTTTACCAGCAGGGTCATGGCGGTAATATCCAGATTAGAGGTATGGTTGGGGCAGATGATATAGGTGCGACTCCAGTCTATCGGTCTTTCATATTTAAAACGGTAAGCTATCCCAACAAGTATAGAGCTTGCAAAACCCCACGAACGCCTTATGGTATTCATGTAGTTATAATTGCGTGGATTGCGCGATAAAAAGTATATAAACGGGAAGCATATAGCATAAGTAAGGCCCACTGATGCTGCATATAAAAAGCAGTGAACCTTCCTCAATATTATTTTCATCGCCATCAAAAATAGAAAAAATACTTACTTTCGCCGCTATGGAAATTGTTGTAAGTGGTATTCGTTCTACCGGAAATCTGCACCTTGGGAATTACTACGGTGCGATACAAAACTTCGTGAAAATGCAACACGAATACAATTGTTTTTTCTTTATTGCTGATCTGCACTCGCTTACAACACACCCTACGCCGGCAAGCTTGCATACTAACGTTAAAAGTGTATTGATAGAATATCTGGCTGCGGGAATCGACCCCGAAAAGGCCACGATCTATGTGCAGTCAGACGTTCCTGAAATTGCTGAACTCTATCTGTATCTTAATATGAACGCCTATCTCGGCGAATTGGAAAAAAGCGCATCATTTAAAGATAAAGTTAGGCTTAACAAGGATAATGTAAACGCTGGTCTTTTAACATATCCTGTGTTAATGGCTGCAGACATACTTATACATAAAGCAACTAAAGTACCTGTAGGGAAAGATCAGGAGCAGCATTTGGAGATGGCTCGCAATTTCGGTAATAGATTTAACTTTCTTTATAAATCCGATTATTTCCCTGAACCATATGCTTTTTCAAATTCTCAAAATTTGGTAAAAATTCCTGGCTTAGACGGGAAAGGAAAAATGGGAAAATCAGAGGGCGTTAATAATGCTGTGTATTTATCAGATACACCTGAGGATATCAGAAAAAAAGTAAAAAAAGCGGTTACTGATTCTATTCCAGACATTGATAGTAATGGAACTAGGCCAATATCTGATGCCATTCAAAATCTATTCGATTTGATGAAAGCGGTGTCTTCATCCGAAATGTTGTCGTATTATCAACATCAATATCAGGAGGGAACTATTCGCTATGGTGATTTGAAAGGTCAACTGGCCGAGGACATGATCATCGCTACAGCACCTATCCGCGACCGTATAAACGCAATTGCAGCTGATACAGACTATTTGAGGAAAGTAGCTCAAATGGGAGCACAGAAAGCCCGCGAAAGTGCATCTAAAACAATAAAGGATGTGCGGGAGATAATAGGCTTTAGAAGCTTTTAGTTAGTTCATGGTTCATAGTAGTTGTGAGTTGACAGTTGGGTGTTGGTATTTAATAGTTCAAGGCGTATATTGGCAATGATTTAATAGTAATATAAAACGGTTCTTTACAAATGGCTATGAACTATCATCCATGAACTACGAACTAACAACCATGAACTAAATGCATATAGCTATCGTTGGAAATATAGGAGCCGGCAAAACCACGCTCACCGAAATGCTGGCCAAAAACTATGGCTGGGATCCGCTTTTTGAAGCCGTTGACAATAATCCTTACCTGGAAGATTTTTACAGCGATATGAAACGCTGGAGCTTTAACCTGCAGATCTATTTTCTGAATAGCCGCTACCGCCAGATCATTGAAATACAAAAAAGCGGCAGAAACATTCTTCAGGACAGAACCATTTATGAGGATGCCTACATTTTTGCAGAGAACCTGCACGATATGGGCCTGATG
>Ga0247817_10000666_pt1 | contig 18363 bp, 24 predicted proteins | sample UWRJL212509R1_FD_178010 | JGI IMG/M metagenome (GOLD analysis project Ga0247817, IMG submission 178010) | Plant litter microbial communities from Arlington Agricultural Research Station in Wisconsin, United States - UWRJ-L212-509R-1 | ecosystem: Environmental > Terrestrial > Plant litter >...
AATGTTTCGGGTGTGACACGTGATAAATTGTATGATTTGACCAATGACACTAAAGGCTCACAGGTTTTGTATTTCACGTGTAATCCGAATGGGGAAGCCGAAGTCATTACGATTCTACTGCGCCAGGTTGGAAGCATCAAAAAACTGAAATGGGATTTGGATTTTGCAGCCATAGCAATAAAAGGCCGCGCTTCCAAAGGTAACCTTGTGACTAAATATCCGATCAAGAAAATAGAGATCAAGGAAAAAGGGATTTCTACATTATTGCCAAGAAAAATCTGGTTCGATGATACCGTTCAAAAATTGAATGTTGATGCCAGAGGCGAATTGCTTGGAGAATTCCGCCCGAATGATAAAATATTGGTCATTTCACAATCAGGAAAACTGAAAGTCATTATTCCTGAACTCACGACACACTTTGACGAAGACATGGTCGTCCTTGAAAAATGGATTCCGAACAAACCCATATCAGCCATTTATTACGATGGTGAAAAACAACGCTATTATGCCAAGCGTTTCCTTGTGGAAGCTGAAGGCAAAGAAGAGGCTTTTATTACAGAACATGCTAATTCGCAACTCGAAATTGTAGCGACAGATTATCGTCCGGTAGCCGAACTGATATTTGCCAAAGTAAAAGGCGTACAGAAAGAAAACCAAACGGTAGACCTCGAAGCATTTATAGCTGTCAAAGGGTTCAAAGCACTTGGAAACCAATTAACGGCAGACAAGTTAAAGCAGGTCAATATGCTCGAACCATTGCCTTATGAAATTCCGAAAGAAGTCGTTCCGGAAGAACTCGAAGTGGAAGGCGAAACACAAATTGAAACAGATGAAGGTGATATCCAGCTTGATGACGACGGACAGATAACTTTATTTTAGCCAATATTTGATGGCGTTAAATAAAAAGACCACGAAACAATTGTCTCGTGGTCTTTTTTATTTAGAATTCTTTTATTACTTGTTTTCTTTTTTCTTCTTTTCAGAATCGATGATTGCACCGGTTCCGGCACCCAATCCCGCACCGGCAAGTCCGCCAATTACGGCTCCGGTTCCTCTATCCTTTTTATTGATGATTGCGCCACCAATTGCACCGGCACCAGCACCAATTACGGCACCTTTAGCAGCGCCGCTCCAGCCTTTTCTTTTCTGTTCTGCAGCAGGAGCAGGAGTTGAAGCTACTGCGTTTGATCTTCTTGCTGCTTGTCTGGCCTGTTGTTGGGCTGCGATTGCCTGCATCGAATCAATAGATTTTTGCTTGGCCAATTCTGCCTTTTGTTTCGCCATTTCTACATTCATAGAATCAATAACTGCCTGCCTGGAATCTTCAACAACGCCCGCTTCGTTAGCTGTGTCTTTACAGGAAAGTAACATAATGGCTGCTGAAAATGCTATAACTAAATTTTTCATGATTTGCTGATTTAAAATTGAACTGTAAAGGTTACAAAAAACATGTCCTTACTGTTATAATTTATCGGCTCATTGTTATAACTTTTAGAATAATCGCTGATGCAATCAAAGGTAAATGTAAGTTTTCTTACTTTAACAAACGATTTTATCGCTTAGTAAGAACGTTTGGATCCCTAATAAGGACGCTTTGTATCCTAATACCGGACACTTGTATCCTAAATAGGACATTTTAACCCTAAAATAGGATACTTTTGACCCTATGGTAGGACAATTTACATCCTTTAATCAAAAACATCCTTATCTTCCAATTCCGGATCCTGTATTTTAGAATTGCGCAATTGTACCGGATTTTTTGATTTCCGCATCCTTAAGTTCAAGAATTCTACAAATAATGAGAAGAAAATAGAGAAGTACAAATACCCTTTTGGTATCGTGCCAATTTCAACGTCGTTTCCGAATTTAAAATGCGCGAGGTGCGAACCTTCGGCCAACAGCATTACGCCAATTAAAATCAGGAAAGACAAACCAAGGATTTGTATCGTTGGATGGTCATTGACAAATTTACTCACGGGTCCGGCAAATATCATCATGATAACGATCGAAATAATAATGGCAAGGATCATAATTTCCAAAGCACCCACAGCTCCAAATCCGCCTTCATTGACAGGCTTCATGCTAATTAAACCAATTGCGGTCAGGATACTGTCAAAAGAAAATACAAGGTTCAGGAGCGCAATTTGGATAATGGCTCCGGTAAGCGAATTTCCGGCTTTCGCTGTATCGCCGTCTTCCTCGCCTTCCATTTTATGGTGGATTTCTGAAACCGATTTGTACAAAAGAAACAAACCTCCGGCAAAAATAATCAGGCTTTGTCCCGTGACATGTGCCGAGAAAAATCCGAGGTCGATATGGAATAGAGCTTCCTGCAGACTCAAAACCCACGTAATTCCGAATAATAGCAGAATACGGAAAGCCATTGCAAGTAACAAACCAATCCGCCGTGCTTTGGGCTGTTCTTCAGGTTTTAGTTTCCCTGATACAATCGAAAGAAAAACGATATTGTCAATTCCGAGAATAATTTCAAGGAAAGTAAGCGTTAATAAAGCAATCCATGCATCCGGATTTAGTAATATTTCGAACATATCAAATACAAGTTAGGGGTTAGCGTTAAGTCTGGTAGCCGTGCCGCGCTGTTTTTTATCATTGCCCACGACACCGAATTCAAAGGTATACGAATTTTTTGAGGTAGTCAAAATTTTAATGTCAATCGCCTTTTTTTCAGCCATGCTTTTCGGATTGCGTTTCTGCAATACATATTCGCACTCGTTGATCCAGCGAACCGAAGCCGTATCGGTCTTTCCTTCATAGGTCTCGATCACCATATCTTCAGTGCGTATCGAAACAGTCTTTTTCTTTTGGCCGTTAATCGTAATTTCCGATTCAAATTTCCCGGTTTTAAAATCTTTGCAATTGCGGTCGGCATCATAACAGGAAACCAAAAGCAAGAGCAAGCAAGGCACAATCATTTTTTTCATATTTATTTTTTTGCAGCCAATCCCGCTATCCGTTGCAATCTTTTGTGTTTTAAAGAAAAACACAAAAGGATTTCCACTGCTATCGGGGCTGGAGTTTTGTGGTCATTTTAATTTTTTGAGTGCTTCGTCGGTAAAATTCCGGATGCTTTTCGCCTGCGAAAATTTATCGTCATTATAACTGCCTGATTTATTTTTTGCGATCGACAGTGTATTCCATTCGGCCTGTTTCAATTGCTTCGCATAAAAAACAATCTGCCCAATGTGGTAAGGATAATGTGCCAGTTGCCTGTTGATGGCTTCAACAATAGTATGGCCTTCATTTCTGATATAAATAATCTCAGAAAGCTGTTCGGGTTGTAAAGCATCCAATGCCTCGTTGAAGCATTGCCATCCTTTGTCCCAGTAATCCAACACCGCTTCTTTGGAAAGCAGGTCATTCTCAAATTCCGCGTCACGCTGCCGCCATTCTTTCTCACCATCGGTGGTTAAAAAATCGGTCCAGCGTGACAGCATATTGCCAGACAGGTGTTTGACTATTACCGCAATGCTGTTGGTATCTGGATCGGCCTGTTCAAAAAGTTGGTGCGGTTCCAGCTGATCCATCGCTTTTTCGCCCAGTGTCTTGTAATAGAGAAATTGTTTTTTAACGCTTTCCAGATACGGAATGTTGATTTCCATTTTACTCGATTTTAATATCATATTTGTCCAAAAGCCCCACGATTCCGGCATTAGAAAATTTTGCTTTTTTCATCGGGTTGTATTCCGGATCGATCTTATAGTTGTATGCCGTCCTGAAATCGGCTCCTGCTAATTGCGTGTCATTAAAAATCGCATTGTCAAGATTGCAGTTTTCAAAAATGGCATTGGTAAGATTAGCGCCAATAAAAGTCACTTCTTTAGCAGAACAGGAGTTGAATTGGGTCTTGGGCATTTTCTTATTGGCGAATGACGAATAATCCAGAATGCATTCTTCAAAATTAACAGTGAACAGAAAATCATTACAGCTTTGAAACTGGATTCCGAGCAGCTTACAATTCCTGAAATGGACCGTTTTAAGGTCACTGCCTGCCAATTGTGTCATTGATAAATTGCAGTCGATGAACTCGCAATCCACAAAAGCATTGTAGGAAAAATCGCTGTTGGAGAAATCACAATTTTTAAAAACGCAGTCTTCAAATTCGCGGTTATTGATCTTCTTGCCGATCACAATAACCTTTTCAAATGTTTTTCCGATGTGGATTAGCTCTTCCATTAATTGTCAAACATGCTTTTAACGATAGTATTAAGCCCTTTAAACATAAAGAACACAGAAAAAAAACAAGCGATTATTCCCACCGCCAGTACCAGATAATGCCACGGATTTCCCTTATTGATGAATGCATTATAAATCACAGTTGGCCCAACGAATGCCAGCGGTAATGCCCACGCCATGTACTTGATGCCTTTATTTAGTACTTCTTTATTGGTTCCCATTATATTGATGTATTGATGCGACTATTGTTTGGTGTAATTATCCACTGCATTTCTCACGCTGCCGTATTGTGAAAGCAAAGCGGAAGCTTCTTCATAGGAAACCGGTATTTCACCCATGATCATTTTCACGCCACGGTCAACCAGCTTGTTATTGCTGAGTTGCATGTCGATCATTTTATTGCCTTTTACTTTGCCAAGCTGGATCATGGTGGCGGTTGAGATCATATTGAGTACGAGTTTTTGCGCTGTTCCGGCTTTCATTCGGGAACTTCCGGTTACAAACTCCGGACCCACGACGACTTCTATGGGGAATTTTGCGGTTAATGACAACGGACTTCCCGCATTGCAGGTAATACAGCCGGTGGAAATATCATTTTCATTGCAGGTTTCCAGGCCACCAATGACATAAGGAGTTGTTCCCGATGCTGCGATTCCGATGACGACGTCATTGGTATTGATATTAAATGCTGATAAATCTTTCCAAGCTTGCTGCGCGTCATCTTCGGCATTTTCCACGGCGCGGCGTATGGCTTTATCGCCGCCGGCAATGATGCCGTTAACGAGATCAAAAGGAACACCGAAAGTAGGCGGGCATTCTGATGCATCCACAATCCCGAGCCGGCCTGAAGTTCCCGCGCCAATATAGAATAACCTGCCTCCGGTTTTCATCTTAGAAACAGTTTCGTTTACCAGTGCTTCAATTTGCGGCAATGCTTTTTCTACTGCAAGCGGAACGGTTTTATCTTCGGTGTTGATATTGGACAGTAGCTCGGATACCGGCATTTTTTCAAGTGCTTCGTATTTTGAGGATTGTTCGGTAGTTTTGGTAAAGGACATTTTTGAATTTTTATTTCAACATTCAACATTCTCCAAAGTTAGGAAGATAACTGGCAAGGAAGAAATTTTAAATGATGGATTTTGCAATCCGGGTGTTGAATAAACGATAATTCATTTTGGAAGTTGTATGCCGCGTTAAGGATGGAAGCGTAGTGCCGCGCACTGCGGACAGCCTGACCCGCAGGGGAACGCCCAAATAACTGTAATGAATAAATGTTGAAAAATTATAAAAAATAGGCGAGTGCCATTCCAACAATAATCATTGAAACCTTAGCGACATTGAATTTATGGCCTTCACTGCTTTCAAAAATAATGGTTGATGAGATGTGGAATAAAATCCCGATGACAACAGCGGTAATCTGGGTATAATAGGCATTCAGGAAAGGCAGGTAATTGGCCATTGCCGTTCCTAAAGGTGTCATGACCGCAAAGCTCAGCATGAATAGGAAAATCGCCGATTTATTAAGATTGGCATTGATAAAAAAAGTGGTCAGGATGATGGCAATTGGTAAATGGTGGATAGCAATCCCAAACGCGAGATTGTGGTGGTGGCTGACGGGCAAACCTTCGAGCAGCGCGTGCAGGCAAAGGCTGATGAACAGCAACCATGGAATACGGGACATATTTCCGTGGCCGTGAACATGTCCGTGCTCGGCGCCCTTTGAGAAAAATTCAAGGATAATCTGGAATAAGATTCCGACCATGATAAAAATTCCGATGCTGTGGTCGTGGCTTTCATAAACTTCGGGAAGCAAATGGATGACCGTTAAAGACAACAGAAAAGAGCCGCTGAAGGCGAGCAATAACTTGAGTCTGGTTTTGTTGTTCGGCTGTAGAAACAACGCAATTCCATAACCCAGTAAAACAGAAAGCAGCGGTAAAATATAATTCATCATTTGAAGATCATGATAAGGCGTTCGCTATCGGTTTTGTGAAATTTCCGGAGTTTATAATCGCCGAAGATATCCAGCAGGTAAATTCCGGCTTCATCCATTAATTGCTGGAAATCGGCAAGAGTTAGGGCACGGACTTTTTCGGTAAAATGGAATTTTTCACCATTGTTTTCAAAATCAATCTCTTTATAGATGTAGCCGTCAATGTGGAATCGTTTGATGTGGAAATCTATATCATCAACAGTCTTCACTTCATGCGGGACAAGATTGGAGATGACATTTGTGGCATTCATAAAATCAATGACGCCAAATCCGTATTCCGAAAGGCTTTCTTTTATCGCTGTTAACGTTGTAAGGTTATCGTTTTCGTTTTCAAAATAACCAAAACTGGTAAACAGGTTAAAAATGGCATCGTATTTTTCTTCAAACGGAATACGCATGTCGTGCACGCTGAAATGCAAGGTGTCATTTTCATTTTTTTTGGCTACTGAAATGCTATTCTCTGACAAGTCAACGCCCAGTACGTCAAACCCCAATTGGTTCAGGTAAATGGAATGCCGGCCTTTGCCGCAAGCCAGATCGAGCACTTTAGCACGTTCGGGCAAATTGAGGTAATGGGTGAGGTTGTCCATGAAAATTTGGGCTTCCCTGTAATTCCGGTCTTTATAGAGGATGTGGTAATAGGGGGAATCAAACCAGGAAATAAACCAGTTATCGACTTCTTTTTGCATGTTCGTTAATATAGGACTGCAAATTTAGTGTATTTTTGCAACGAATACCTGATTTTACAATGGAAAATAATTTTAAGATGGTTGCCAAAACCTTTTTTGGCTTCGAAGAAATACTCGCAAGAGAGTTGCAGCTCCTGGGTGCGCAAAATGTGGAACCCGGAATACGGATGGTAAGTTTTAAAGGCGATAAAGGTTTTATGTATAAGGCAAATTTGTCTTTGCGCACCGCTTTAAAAATCTTAAAGCCAATTTATTACTTTCGTGCCAACACTGACGAAGCTTTGTACAAAGGGATTTCAGGCATTAATTGGTCACAATACATGAATTCGAATCAAACTTTTGTGATTGATACGACTGTGCATTCGGATTATTTCAAGCATTCGCAGTTTGTTTCCCAAAAGAGCAAGGATGCGATTGCGGATCAATTCAGAAATAAATCAGGACAACGTCCAAGTGTTGATAAAGACCATCCCGATTTGAGGATCAATATCCACATTGATAAAGACCAGGTTTCGGTTGCATTGGATACTTCAGGCAGTTCTTTGCACCAGCGCGGCTATAAAACGGCCACTAATATTGCCCCGATCAATGAAGTTTTAGCCGCCGGGATGATTTTGCTTTCCGGTTGGGACGGACAGGGTGATTTTTTGGATCCGATGTGCGGCAGCGGAACTATCCTGGCCGAAGCAGCCATGATAGCCTGTAATATTCCGGCCAATATCAACAGAAAAGAATTTGCTTTTGAAAAATGGAATGATTGGGACAACGATTTGTTTGATCAGATCATGGATTCTTTATTGAAGAAAGTGCGTGAATTCCATTACACCATAAAAGGATATGATAAAGCGCCGAGTGCCGTACAAAAAGCAAAGGACAATATCAAGAACGCCAATCTCGAAGAATACATAACGATTCAGGAAAAAAACTTTTTTGTTACTGAGAAGGAAAGCAAAGGACCGCTTCACATGGTATTTAATCCGCCGTATGGCGAAAGGCTTGATATTGAAATGGAACGTTTTTACAGGGAAATTGGAGATACGCTCAAGCAAAATTATCCCGGAACCAATGCCTGGTTTATCACCGCCAATCTTGAAGCTTTGAAATTTGTAGGGTTGAAGCCTTCACGGAAGATTAAACTTTTCAACGGAAGTCTGGAAGCGCGTTTAGTTAAATATGAAATGTATGAAGGAAGCAAACGGACAAAATTCCAAACCCAAACCGACCTTTAAAAAATTAGAATTATGAGTAAGTTACAACTTCGCGCGTTTATTTTTCAGTTGCTTTGTTTTGCGACATTATTTATATTGTTTCGATTCCTGACAGCAAAGTATACTCATTTGGAAGGGATTTGGGTTTCACTGACTGCTTTTGTAATCGGTACGATATTGGCACCAAAATTTAAGGCGATGAAAACCAAAGATGGCGAGAAATTATTTATGAGCTGGCTGTTTTTGAAAGGAATCAGGGAAATAGGCTAATTCACATTTTCAATTTTTTATTTTTTCTTCGGAACGTTAACCACCGTTTTTTTCTTATAAATCGGAAGGAAATAAGAAACGGTATAGTTGAATCCGACACCAAAATCACCATCGTAAGTTTTATTGAAACCCGGAATATAAAGGTTGTCAAAATTTTCCGGAGTTTTATTGGACATCAGCTTATTGGCACGAAGGCTGAATCCGACATAAAAATTATTGAACACTTTAGCATTTACACCCACGACAACTTCGAACCATTGTGCCGATAAGCCACTGAATTTTTCGCCGGAATCAATCGCAACCGTCTCATTAAAGTAATCATAACGGTTGTAAATTGTATACGAATTTAATGTCTGGCTGAAAGTACTTACACCGTAACGCATCCCGATATAAACCAAATTTTCCATATCAAGCCAGTTTTCATAAAGATTGTAATCAAAACCTGCCTTGAAGTAAGTTCCCTTTGTGGTAAAATTGACACGATCATCACTGACGGTCTTATTTTCATTGCCCAATTCACCGGCGAGATAGTATTTTTTAGTCAACCGGTAATCACCAACAATTTCGAGCCCTTTATAATCTTTTTCATAAAATGAACGGGAAAGACGGAATAAGTCGATACCGACACGTAATCCGTAACGGTTTGTCTTTACGGTAACGCTATCTGCTTTTTTGTTTTCATCCTGTGCCTGTGCCATTAATGAAAACAATACCAGGGAAATACTAAAAAGATATTTGGAGGTGTGTTTCATTTTCGTTCAGGATATTGGGTTGTAACAAAGTTATGTTTTGTATCCACAATTGGTCAGGTGTGGCTGCATCGGTAAGCGTGTATGGATTCTCATTGTCTAAAACAAAAATGGTTTTGTAGCCACAAGCTCGCGAAATAAAAATATTATTTCTGGTATATCTGAATTCGAGATTGTCTTCATTAATACTAGCAGGATTGACCGTATTGCCATAATTGAGGATGAATTTATAACGGGTTACATCGGAAGACAATTTCAAAGGCACTTCAATCCTGCTGACACCGTTGAAGGCAATATATTCAGTAGAACCTTCACCAATAATGGCCAGATTCGGAACATTTTTAGACAATGAAGGATTATTGATATCATTAAATTCGATAATCAACCTTGGCGTTGTCGCGGTGTTGCTGTCGCAGATGTCGTCCTTTTCGCAACCTGAAGATGCGCAGGCAATCGCAACCAACAATAAAAGTATTTTTTTCATATTGCAATACTGAATCGATTATCTTTTTTCCAAAAGTACAACATTTTCCACATGATGTGTTTGTGGAAACATATCTACAGGACGAACTCGGGTCACTTTGTATTTTTCGTCCATTAATGCAAGATCGCGTGCCTGTGTAGCCGAATTACAACTAACATAAACAATTTTTTCCGGAGCAATTCTGAGAATCTGGTCAATGACATCCTTATGCATGCCGTCTCGCGGAGGATCAGTTATAATGACATCGGGCTTGCCATGCTGCGCGATAAAATTCTCGTTGAATACTACTTTCATGTCGCCCACAAAAAACTCGCAGTTGGTGATATTATTTCGCCTCGCATTTTCCTTTGCATCCAGAATAGCTTCCGGAACACTTTCAACACCAATAACTTTTTTTGCCAGTTTAGAAACAAATTGCGCGATTGTTCCTGTTCCTGTGTACAAATCATAAACCAATTCATTTCCGGTTAAGCCCGCAAATTCCCTTGTGATTTTGTACAATTCATATGCCTGGTCAGAATTGGTCTGGTAAAATGATTTTGCGTTAATGCTGAATTTCAGCCCTTCCATTTCTTCAAGGATGTAATCTCTTCCGTTGTATAAAATGATGTCCTGGTCATAGATGGTGTCGTTTGGCTTTGCATTGACCACATATTGAAGGGAAGTGATATTTGGAAACTTTTCAAGTATATGATTCAATAACAATTCCCGATTGGGTTGATCCTCCTCAAAAAATTGGACTAAAACCATTACTTCTCCTGTAGAAGCAGTACGGATCATAAGCGTACGCAACAAACCTTCATGATTCCGTGGATTAAAAAACGACAGATTATTGGCATTAGCGAAATCACGAATTTCATTCCGGATCGCATTCGATGGATCTTCCTGCAGGTAGCATTGGGTAATATTTAAAATTTTATCCCACATTTTAGGAATATGAAAACCCAAAGCATTTCGGTTACCTAGGTCTTCTGTACTGTCAATTTCTATTTCTGTCAGCCAGCGTGCGTTGGAAAACCCAAATTCCATTTTATTCCTATAGAAGAATTGCTTTTCAGAACCTAAAATGGGTTCAAATTCAGGAAGTGCCACTTTTCCGATGCGTTGCAGATGGTTTTTAACTTCGTTTTGTTTGTAAAACAATTGCTGCTGATAATTCATATTTTGCCATTTGCAACCGCCACAAACTCCGAAATGCTGACAAATCGGATCAATGCGGTGCTCTGAAAGCTCATGAAACCGAACGGCTTTTCCTTCATAATAAGCCTTTCTTTTTTTGAAAGTCTGAATATCAACAACATCTCCTGGAACAACATTTGGGATAAAAATCACTTTTCCATCGGGAGCTTTTGCAACCGAAACACCTTTAGATCCTGCATCGAGGACTTTTATATGATCAAAAACAATCTTGTCTGTATTTTTTCTAGCCATGGCGCAAAAATAAGGCATTGGTTAGATTTATGAATTTAAATTAGGAAATATTTTAATAAATATATTATTTTAACACTTCAATCGGATTGAAATAAAAAAGCGGTTTTGCTCTTGTGCTTGATACCTCCGATTAAATTTTAGTTAAATGTCAATAAGCTAAGGAAGTTTATTTTTTAATAAATTGTAAATTCGAAACACAAATAAAAACAACTATTATGAAAAGAAATGCAACTGCCGTTTGGCAAGGAACAGTCAAAGAAGGAAGCGGAAAATTAACAACCCAAAGCAAAGTATTGGATAACGCACAATATTCGTTCAAAACCCGTTTTGAAGATGGAATAGGTACGAATCCGGAGGAATTAGTTGCCGCCGCACATGCCGGATGTTTCACCATGCAACTTTCAGCATTTATAACAGAAGCCGGGCATGAGATTGAAAGCATAGAAACCAAATGTGATATCACTATGGAAAATTTCACGATTACAGGTTCCCATCTTACGATAAATGCAAAAGTGAATGATATTTCAGATAGCGATTTTCAGGAGTTGGTGAGGAAAGCTGAAAAGAATTGTCCGATTTCAAAGTTGTTCAATGCTGAGATTACTTCTGATGCCACATTGGCATAATGCTAATAAATAAAAAAGTCCTCTGTTTGGGGACTTTTTTGCTTATTCATGTGGCGTTTAGAAACTAATATCGAAGTTGCCGTTATTAAGTGTTATTGAATTGCCTTCGAAATCCATAAGTGTTCCTGAGAAAGTACCTTTGATGTTGTTTTCAGTTCCATTAGTGACATTTACCTGAAAAGAATTACCAGTCTCTATATCATATTCGATATCGCCTACATTATAAAGAAAATAATAGCAGGTTTCTGGTCCGGTGCGCATATGTTCCAGTTTAAACACCACCTTCGCAGAAGTGTCATTTCTCTTATTCGCAGTTACAATTAAATCAGTATAAACAACGCCAGCTTCAGTAATTATTTGTTTTTGGACATCGGTTTCATCAAACATGATATCTGTTCCATTGACATTTGCTTTTAAGAATTTCTCCACTTTTGCCGGTGGGGGAGTTAGTGAATTTACATCGGTAGGATTATTTTCAGAATCACAAGAGAATACGAAACAAGCAATCGTGAACAATAGTATTATTCTTTTCATAAGCATATTTTTGTGTTTCTCTCAAAATTAAAAAAATTAAACGAAGCAAAGCAGACAAAAATGTTAAAGTAGGTTCGACATTTGAAAATTAACATAAAAAATGAAAAATACACCAACTTTTAAGAGTGATATCTCTAAAAACGATTTCCCTGAAAAGGAAAAAGTATCCTGTAAAATCATCAGCAAACCCATTTTATCTCAAATTAAAAAGGAATATCCGGGCATTAGCAATATGCACTTTATTTCATTGAGTGAATTAAATACTTTCAGGCAAAAATATATTGCCAGCTATTTATCGAAAGGTATCGGGCAATTGAAGGAACTTGAAAGTATTATCCAAAAGTCACTTGATGATGATGAACTAATAGTCAATCAGTTACAGGAAGAAGGCACTGAGTTTACATTTGGGCAAAAAATTGCTGATAAAGTAGCGACCTTTGGCGGCAGCTGGACATTTATTATTTTGTTTACCGCTATAATTTTGGTTTGGATTGCTTCCAATGTGTTCCTCCTTGCTAATAAAGGTTTTGACCCTTATCCGTTTATTTTGCTCAATCTTGTACTTTCCTGTTTGGCCGCATTGCAAGCTCCGGTAATCATGATGAGTCAAAACCGGACAGAGGAAAAAGACCGAGAGCGTGCAAAAAATGATTATATGGTGAACTTAAAATCAGAACTTGAAATCAGGATGCTCCATGAAAAATTAGACCATTTGATGCTGCACCAACAAAAAGAAATGATCGAAATTCAAAAAGTACAGATGGAGATGATGAATGATATCCTTGAAAAAATGAAAAAATAGTGATTTGGTACTGTTGTTTACTAAATTCGTAATTTTATACCTATTTTTGCAATATAAAAGGATGATTTCTCTCCATAAGAAGGAATTGTAAATCAATATTTTAAAATTTATTAAAATGTCTGTTTTAGAAAAAACCAGCTCCGAAGCCATTATTGCTTTGGAAAATAAATATGGAGCACACAATTATCATCCGTTACCAGTAGTTTTAAGTCGGGGTGAAGGTGTTTACGTTTGGGATGTCGAAGGTAAAAAATATTATGATTTCCTATCTGCGTATTCTGCTGTAAACCAAGGCCATTGCCATCCAAAAATCGTAGATGCTATGGTCAATCAGGCAAAAACACTAACGCTGACATCAAGAGCATTTTATAATGATCAGCTCGGTCCGTATGAAGAGTATCTTACAAAATACTTTGGCTTTGATAAAGTTTTACCGATGAATACAGGTGCAGAAGCTGTCGAAACGGCCTTGAAACTATGCAGGAAATGGGCATATGAAGTCAAAGGCATTCCGGCGCATAAAGCACAGATTATTGTTTGTGATGGCAATTTTCATGGAAGAACAACAACTATCATTTCGTTTTCCAATGATGAAAATGCCCGTAAAAATTTCGGCCCGTATACAGAAGGATTTATTACAATTCCATATGATTCAATCGAAGCACTTGAGCTGGCTTTACAATCGACTGAAAATATTGCCGGTTTTTTAGTAGAACCTATTCAAGGTGAAGCCGGCGTTTATGTGCCGGCTGATGGTTATCTTGCCAAAGCCAAAGCACTATGCGAAAAATACAATGTATTATTTATAGCCGATGAGGTACAAACCGGAATCGCCAGAACCGGAAAATTATTAGCGGTCCACCATGAAAATGTGCAGCCTGATGTATTGATATTAGGCAAAGCTATTTCCGGCGGCGTTTATCCTGTTTCCGCAGTCCTTGCCAACGATGCTGTAATGAACGTTATCAAACCCGGACAGCACGGCTCTACTTTTGGAGGAAATCCGGTTGCCGCAGCAGTAGCTGTTGCCGCACTTGAAGTAGTTCGTGAAGAAAACCTTGCGGAGAATGCCGAGCATTTAGGCCAAATTTTCAGAGCTAAAATAGGGGAGTACATTGCTAATTCCGAAATTGCAACATTGGTAAGAGGGAAAGGATTGCTTAATGCTATCGTGATTAATGATACCGAAGAAAGCGATACGGCATGGAATATCTGTATGGCTTTGCGCGACAACGGATTGCTTGCGAAACCCACACACGGAAATATAATTCGTTTTGCGCCGCCATTGGTAATGAACGAAGAACAGCTATTGGATTGTATTACGATTATTATTAAAACACTGAAAGAATTTGAATAAAAAAAAGCTCCAATGGGAGCTTTTTTTTATTGGTTTTCCTGTTCGTATTTTATCTTTTCAATCAGGTTTTCCTGAAATTCTTTCATACCTTGTTCACCAACGACCGCATAAAAGTATATATTGACAAGTAGGGTGATTGCGCTCAATACGATTCCGATTATCGCCAGAATTTTCCCCGTACTGATATTAGAATAGCCAGTATAAAGTTCAGGATTTTCCGTGTAGAGCTGCGTATCCTTCTTTGCCAGCACTAGTGCAACTATTCCTAATGCTAATCCTATAATTCCCCAGCAACAGCAGGTAAGTATTGAGAGGATTCCAAGAACGAGTACGGCAGTGGCATTGGGTAATTTTTGTTTTTCCATTTGGTTAGTTTTAAAGGTGACTTATTTTGTAAATATATGAAATTATCATAATTATTGCATTCGAAATGGCCAAACCGACAATCATTTTATGGTAATTCCTGCCTTTATCTATAAAATGTAACGCAAGGACTCCGAAAAATAAAATCGTTGTATATATCGCCGGAAATTGATAAAGTGCCTCGAGAAATTCGCCCTTGAGAATAAAAAGAAAAGCCCTTTGTGTTCCGCATCCCGGACAATCAATTCCAAACAAGCTTTTGTTCAGGCAGGGAATCATATATCTTGTTGGATCCATAAATTGATTTTACATTACAATTTTACGAAAAATTATTCAGAAAGGAATTAAAGGATTATTGTTTTAAAGTTTGCTACTTTTGAATTTTAAAGACATTCTTAAATGAAAAAGTTATTAATTCCCATCATGGTCATTGCCATAATTGTTGCTTTTTATGAAGAAAGCAAAGCAGATAAAAACACCTACATTATTATAATTGCTATTGTTGTTTTTATGTATGGAATGCTTCGATTGAGTGCCAGAACACCAAGTAAAAACCAAAAAGAAAATGATGACGATGTTCAATAAAGGCGATAAAGTTTCGGTACTGGATGATGCTATTAATGGTGTTGTCGTATCTGTGAATAATAACGAAGTTTTGATTGAAACTGACGATGGGTTTCCGATGACATATTTTGTCAAAGAATTAATTAAAATACACAATACCAATGATTTAAATAAAAATATCGGAAGTTTTAATTTAAATCAGGTGAAACAGGAAAAGGAAATTCCGAAACCAAGAAGTTTTATAAAGGAAAAGAAAAATAAAGGCGAAATTCCGCCTCCGGAATTTGATTTGCACATTGAAAAATTAGTTAAGAATTTCAGAGGCATGAGCAATTATGACATCCTCACATTGCAAAGTGAAACCGCAAAACGGCATGTGGAATTTGCCATAAAAAACCGCATTCCAAAAATCGTTTTTATACATGGCGTAGGAGAAGGAATCTTAAAATCGGAGTTGGATTTCTTATTGGGTCGCTATGACAACCTCTCGTTTCAGGATGCCAATTATCAGAAATACGGATTAGGCGCTACAGAAGTTTATATTCGACAGCGATAATTTAGTCGGTTATTTCGCCAAATAAAATATCATTTCCATAATAGAAAGTAGCAGCACCTTTCCTGAAAGTAACTCCTCTTAGCCGAATAGTGTGAAGGAATGATGACGGACCATTTGTTGTTGTTGTGACTTCAATTATACCGCTCATATTTGCAATTCCATCCTCAGCCAGCCATTCTTCGTTCACTGCAGGAGTTGTTGGCAATGGTGACGAACAAAAATAAGATTCATTAGAATTGAGCGGTAAAGCAGTTGTTAGAAGTCTGTAGGAAAGTTTATTGGTTGTAGTGCTGATCAATCCTCTTTTTGGAACATTCAGAATGTCTGTAGACAGCAAAGACGGATCAATATTTTGGATAAACATGGCCTCTATCGCTGGGTTTTTTGCATTGTATATTGTAGATCTGGAAGGACATAATCGTGCATTTGCAGCAGGAAAATCCAATGCAAGCGCAGTTGCATCAGTCAAATAATCGCCAAAAACAAACTCATTGTAAAATTGCTCGCCTTCAGGCTTTGTAAATTTTAAAAGCTTAAAGACAATATTGTGGTTGTATTTTACAAGTTTGGTAGCGCCGGTTACAGGATCGGGTGCAGACATTACTGCTGTTGTAGTAATTTCAATACTTCCGGCAGAGGCAATCCATTCTACTGTAGCAGCCGGAAAAATCGGTTGTATGACATTCGGGCAGAGATTATTTGCCGTCACTTCACCATTGTAACTTCTATAGCGCACAACTACATCACCTCCAATCGGAATAACGTCGGGAGTATTGGGTGCGGTAATTTCATTTTTAAAAGGTTCCCATGTAGCAGGAATTTTTATAAACAATGCCTCGTTGCCTTTAATTTTATAGATCACTTCTCCGCAATCATCTGCCGCAACATCGTCAAAATTAATAGCCTCTACTTTAAGATCACCATCATCACAACCATTGAGTAATACCATAAGGACAAATATTCCGAGAAACTTTTTCATGCTTTTACTATTTGCCACAAAAATAGGATTTTAATCGACAACCAGCAATCATTTTTCAATCCATTAACATTGCAATTTCATAACTTTGCCACATGAAAAAAGTTTACCTTGACAATGCAGCCACGACTCAAATCTATCCCGAAGTGATTCAGGAGATGGTAAAAGTAATGGAAGAAGATTTCGGAAATCCTTCGTCTACTCACAGCTTCGGCCGTCATGCCAAAAGTATCCTTGAACTCTCCCGAAAAGCAATTGCTAAAGAAATCAACGCCACAGCACAGGAAATTATCTTTATTTCAGGCGGCACCGAAGGCAACAACTGGATTCTTCGAAACGCGGTCAGGGATTTAAAAATTACAAGAATCATTTCAAGCAGGATTGAACACCATGCCGTTTTGCATACACTCGAAGCATTGCAAAAGGACTTCCCGGTTCAGGTTGACTATGTAAAATTGCTGGCAAATGGCGAAATTGACACTACGCATCTGGTCGAATTGCTTTCTGAACAAATTCCGACACTCGTTTCGCTAATGCACGTTAATAATGAAACCGGAACAATATTGGATTTAGACCGCATTGGCAGAATATGCAAACAGCATCAGGCTTATTTCCATTCCGATACCATTCAGTCTGTTGGGAAAACGACAATAGATTTACAGCAAATTCCTGTGGATTTTATCGTGGCCAGCGCGCATAAATTTCATGGTCCGAAAGGTGTAGGTTTTACTTATATAAGAAAAGGTTTATTGATGAACCCGTTATTTTTTGGTGGCGAACAGGAGAAAGGTTTGCGTCCAGGAACGGAATCGATTCATAATATTGCTGGAATGGCTAAAGCTTTGGCTATTTCTTCTGCCGGAATGCAAGCACAAGAAACATACATTGCTTCTTTAAAGGATTATCTCATTGAATTACTTAATCTTCATCTTCCGGGTTTCAAAATCAATGGTAATCCTAACGGATTCTACAATATCATTAATGTATTGCTGCCTTTCCCGGAAGAAAAAACCGCAATGATTCTATTCCATCTTGATATGAAAGGTATTGCGGTATCACGCGGAAGCGCTTGCCAATCAGGAAGTTTGAAGCCTTCTCATGTACTTGCCGAAATGCTTTCTGAAAACGATATGAAAAAGCCAAGCCTTCGCATTTCTTTCAGCCATTACAATACAAAAGAAGACATTGATTATTTTGTTAAAGTTTTAAAAACAATGTAATTCTAAACATAAAGACAAATGCTTATTTCACTAAAACCATATATTTCCATGGTTCTAAAGTAAATACGTCATCGCCTTTCAATTCAATTTCTTTTTCTGTAAAAAGTTCTTTATACTTACCTTTCTGGTACTTTGAATCGAGTTTTACAATGGCGCTTTCCTTGTTGTAATTGATAATTGAGATAACCTGGTCTTTTTCCATTGTGCGTGAAAATGAAATCACCTGTTCGGGTTTGTCATTAAAAATACGAATCATCACACCGCCTTGATTGCCATTCCACAACGCGTGGTTTTGATGTTTGAGTTCGAAAAGCTTTTTAAATAATCCTTCGTAAGGCATTTTGCTC
>Ga0247817_10000668_pt1 | contig 18316 bp, 20 predicted proteins | sample UWRJL212509R1_FD_178010 | JGI IMG/M metagenome (GOLD analysis project Ga0247817, IMG submission 178010) | Plant litter microbial communities from Arlington Agricultural Research Station in Wisconsin, United States - UWRJ-L212-509R-1 | ecosystem: Environmental > Terrestrial > Plant litter >...
AGTGCAAGGATACAGACAACAAGAAGTGATATAACGACGGGTGCCCAATTGGTCGTATTGCGCTGGAACCATTTCTCTAATTTTTTGAACCACAGCACTTCACGTTTATCGTCAAAGAAGAAGTGGAGGGCGAGCATAAGAAGGAATGCTCCACCGAATGCGGCGATTTGTGGATGAGCTTCATCAAGTGCATGTGAATACTCTTCTGGGTTATTAAGCGCTAGGTCGACGACTGCGCCCCAACCAAATCCAGTTGTAATCATAACGATAACAATCGGGAACACGATGCGCATTCCAAAAATCGCAATAACGATACCGACGGTCAGAAAGAGGTTTTGCCAAAATTTCGATAGTTTTGCGAGAACCTTAGCGTTAATAATCGCGTTCTCGAAGCTGAAGGTAATCTCGACGACCATAAGAATGAGTGCGATAAGCAGTGCCTCTGGGCCAAGGCCGAACGCAACACCAATAAGTGCACCAAGAGTGGCGAGTGAGGAGAACCAGAAGATTCGGAATGGGTGATGAGTATGGAAAAGCGTAGGCATTATTACTAGCTTAACAGATTGTAGGACGCATCAAAAGGTGTGTGGACATAATCAAGTAATAATGGTATAAACATACTACTATGCAGGTGTTAAATATGCCAGAGAGAGAAAACGAGTTTAATCTCTCAAACCCGCCTAAAACTATTGAAGAAAGGGTGGCATTATTTAAGAGGTTCAGAGAACCATACGTCTCTGTATTTGACGAAGAAGCAAAACACCGACAGGATTTGGTAGAAAATGGCACCATTGAAGATGAGCCAACGGAAGAAATTTGGTTTGGAAAAGTGACGCTTGAGCTGAACCCGTATCCTTCTTTGTATCTTGTCGACTACTACCTACAACCTATTATGGGTCCAAGGTTAGAATTACATCTTCGCGGAAGAATAGGGATACACGCTGCTCGACAACAGATGGGACGTATAGCTCGGTATATTGACGCTCGAAATCTTTCAGAAGAGTTCCAGCATATATCTGCTATTACGTACCCGCAACTAGCGTTGGCGGCCCAAGCAATTACTGGTATGTCTCCTGCGATATACACACATACACCCGCCGTTATCAGTCGAGATGCGTACAGCCGCCTTGATGGAGCATTTGAGAGTCAAAATAAGTTTCTAAAAAAACACGGCAGGCCAAAAATAACACCAGAAGAGTTTAGTATTCAGTCACAGACGCTTCCGACTGCCGTATTTGCAGAACATTGGCGTGATCACATTTTATAGGCCGAATCTTTGTTGGTGAAACGCTCGAATCACGCTATGATGTAGGAAGCATATGCGTATTAATAAAAAACGAGTTTTACAGCGGGTAGCGCAAGTTCTTATTTCACTATTTGTGGGCGCAGCTATTATTAGTGCGCTTATTTTTGTGACGCAGGGCCGCGACATACCTGTACTTGATACACACGGAGCTATAGCTAACCAAGAGCGAGACCTTATCATTATCACCACCGCAATTGGTCTTCTTGTTGTCATCCCTGTCTTTATAATGATGTTTTCAATTGCTTGGAAGTACCGCGCGAGTAATACAAAAGCCAAATATGAGCCTGAGTTTGAAAGTCATCGAGGGCTTGAGGCGCTATGGTGGGGGATTCCGTTTCTTATTATTATTGTCCTGGCAATTATTACGGTTATTTCAACCCATGCGTTAGACCCGTATAAACCACTCGAGTCGCAAAAAGAGTCTGTGAAGATCCAAGTTGTCTCGATGGAATGGAAATGGTTATTTATTTATCCAGACAAAGGTATTGCGACACTTAACTATATGAATATTCCCGAGGGAACACCGATTGATTTAACGATTACGTCTGATGCTCCTATGAACTCACTGTGGATTCCTGCACTAGCAGGGCAAGTATATGCAATGACGGGTATGTCGACGAAACTTCACTTAAGTGCTGATGGTGTCGGAACGTATCGAGGCTCGTCTGCAAATATTAGTGGTGACGGATTTGCTGATATGAACTTTAAGGTTAATTCTATGAGCGAGAAAGATTTCGCAGAATGGCTGAAGCAAGCAGCTGACTCGAAAAACGTAATGAATACTGATGTGTATAAAAAGCTTTCAGCGCCAAGTCATAAAAATCCTGAAACGACATATGCATTGCGGACCACAAACTTGTATAATGATGTCATAACGAAATATATGCCTGCGGAGGGGTCTGAAATGTCGGAGGCACATCGCTAATGTTTGACGGTCTAAAAGAACTTATTTTTGGAAAGCTTGAGCTGTCCGACTTTATTCACGAGCCAATTATGGCTGGTGCAGGAATTGGTATGTTGGGTGCACTATTCCTAGCTATGGGTGCGTTAACGTACTTTAAAAAGTGGAAGTGGCTTTGGAAGAACTGGATAACAACACTCGATCCGAAAAAGATCGGTGTTATGTATATTCTGGTATCAGTTATCATGCTGCTTCGTGGACTAGCGGACGCTCTGCTGCTACGTGCGCAACAGGCCACAAATACTTCTGAGCTATTAAACTCTGATCACTTCCAACAGATCTTCTCGGCGCATGGCTCGATTATGATTTTCTTTGTCGCCATGGGTATTATCTTCGGTGTCTTTAACCTTATTATTCCTTCACAGATTGGTGCACGTGACGTCGCCTTTCCGTTCTTGAACTCGGTCAGTTTCTGGCTGTTTGCAGCGGGTATGATTTTGATTAACGCACCTCTTATTGTTGGAGAATTCTCGACAGCGGGATGGTTGGCATATCCGCCACTTTCGGAGCTGCAGTATAGTCCTGGGGTTGGCGTCGATTATTGGATATGGAGCTTGCAGATCGCAGGTATTGGAAGCTTGCTATCGGGTATTAACTTCTTTGTGACCATCCTCAAGCTTCGTGCACCTGGCATGACGCTGATGAAGATGCCGATCTTTGTATGGAGTGCGCTAGGAAGTACTTCTTTGATTATGTTTGCCTTCCCGATTTTGACCGCTACGCTTGGCATGCTGGCACTTGATCGTATGCTTGGGATGCACTTCTTTACGTCTGACATGGGTGGAAACCCAATGCTATACATTAACCTTATTTGGGCGTGGGGACACCCAGAAGTGTATATTCTTGTGTTGCCTGCATTTGGTATCTTCTCTGAAATTGTCGCAACATTTTCTGGGAAAAGACTATTTGGCTACAAGTCGATGGTTATTGCGCTCATCGCGATTACTATCTTGTCATTTACCGTGTGGCTACACCACTTCTTTACGATGGGGGCGGGCGCGGACGTGAATACGTTCTTTGGTATTATGACGATGATTATTGCCATACCGACTGGTGTGAAGGTCTTTAACTGGATCTTTACGATGTATCGAGGACGAGTCAGATTCACGACACCAATGTTATGGTTTATGGGATTCATCGTTACTTTCACAATCGGCGGTCTAACGGGTGTGCTGATGTCAGTGCCAGCGGCCGACTTCCAGTTCCACAATAGTTTGTTCTTGGTGGCGCACTTCCACACGATGATTGTTGGAGGGGTCCTATTTGGCGCGTTCGCAGGCTTCGCATACTGGTTCCCTAAATTCACAGGTTTTACCCTCAATGAGCGCCTGGGTAAACTCGCTTTTTGGAACTGGATTATAGGATTCCTAGTTGCATTTATTCCGCTATACATCCTTGGGTTCATGGGCGCGACCCGACGGCTAGACCACTATGATCCATCACTTGGTTGGCAGGGACTATTTATTGTTGCGGGTGTCGGTGTGGCTATTATCTGTGTTGGTGTTGGATTCCAGGTACTACAAATTGCTTACAGTATTTGGAAGCGTAAGGAAAACCGTGTTGGCGAAGATCCTTGGAATGGACGCACCCTTGAATGGGCAACTGCGACACCTCCAAAAGAATATAACTTTGCCGTTATTCCAACCGTGACTGAACGTGATGAATTCTGGGAGCGAAAGAAAAAAGGCCATCAAGTCACTCCAATCTACACTGATATTTGGCTTCCAAAGAATAGTGGGCTGGGTGCGATTATCGGGTTGTTTGCGCTTATCTTTGGTATTGGTGTCATCTGGCACATTATATGGATGATTATTCTCGGTGTCTTAGGAGTCATTATCTTGTTAATTATTCGATTAACTAGCGACGATACCGAGTATAAAGTTTCTGCCGAAGAAATCGCCGAGCAAGAACTTTCAAGGAGTGTACTATGAATGAAATAGAAGAAAAGGCAGTACAAGAGAAAAAGACGCTTGGCTTCTGGATCTACCTGATGACTGACTGTATATTGTTTGCCTCGTTGTTTGCGACTTTCGCTGTTCTGCGCACAGCAACTGCGGGTGGTCCATCGGGTGCTGATCTGTTCGATCTTGACTTTGTACTCGCGGAAACAATGATTCTTCTGGCAAGTAGTTTCACGACAGGACTTGCGATCTTGGGCGTAGCAAGAGGATTTAAGAAACAAACAATCTTTTGGCTGGGCGTTACCTTTGCGCTTGGTGCGACATTCTTGGCACTCGAGATAACTGAGTTTAATCATCTTGTTGCCGAGGGAAATGGCTGGGATCGTAGTGCATTCCTGTCCGCCTTCTTTACACTTGTTGCAACTCACGGGCTGCACATTACGGTAGGGCTTTTGTGGCTTGCGATTATGATTATTAGGTTAGTACGATACAACTTTAAAAAGACAGACTTAAACCGCTTGGCACTATTCGGACTGTTCTGGCACTTCCTTGACGTTGTGTGGATCTTTGTCTTTAGTATCGTCTACTTGATTGGAGGTATGTAATGAAAATTCCTATTGTTGTAGAACACCGAAATGCAGATGCTCGATACATTTCATATGTTGTTGGGTTTGTGCTTTCTATCCTAACCACTCTGGCTGCATATTTTGTTGTGGTAAATCACTTATGGCCGATGGAGATGCGCGTCTATATTATTCTTGGGATTGCTGTCCTACAGCTGATTGTTCAGTCGGTATTTTTCCTGCACATTGGACGAGGAAGCCACTGGAAGCTCGTGACGTACCTGTTTGCAATTCTTGTCGTTTTGATTGTCGTCGTAGGTACTTTATGGATTATGCACAACCTTGATTACAATATGATGCATATGTCACCAGACCAGATGCAACAGTATATGCTTGAGAACGAGGGTATTTAGTGGAGAAACGTTCACGGTCCTATCTACAACTTATAAAGCCGGGTATTACACTGAGTAATACGATTGCTGGTGTAGCTGGATTTTTCTTGGCTGCGAGTGTCGTGCCATTTCAGCTCGCTGCATTTATCGGTGCGTTTGTAGGTATTGCCGCAATTATTGCATCGGCGTGTGTATTTAATAATGTCCTCGACCGAGATATTGATAAGCGCATGAAGCGTACCTCGAAGCGTGATGTTGCGAGTGGCATTATTAGTGTCCCGAAGGCATTAATGTTTGGTGGGTTACTTGGCATTGTCGGGTTTACAGCTATATTGCTGCTGACGAATGTACTTACATTTGTGCTGGGTGTGATTGCGTTTGTTTGGTACATTGCCATCTATGGCTACGCGAAACGAACGACGGCACTCAGTACGATAATTGGAGGAGTTGCAGGTGCGCTGCCGCCTATGGCTGGCTATACAGCGTTGGTGGGCCATATAGATGCAGCAGCGATTATCCTATTTCTGATTCTGTTCTTCTGGCAGATGCCGCATTTCTACGCTATTGCGATGTTCCGACGATCTGATTATGCCAGTGCGAAACTTCCCGTATGGTCGGTAAAATATGGCATGAAGAGCGCAAAAAAGCAGATATTTATTTTCACTATTTTATACGCAATCTCATCGGGGCTACTGTATGTCTTTGGTTACGTTGGGATTGTATATCTTGTTCTAAGCGTTGCCTTGTCGGCCTACTGGCTTGAAAGAGGAATTAGTTCTTGGAAAAAGCTAGATGACGAAAAATGGGCACGAAAAATGTTCGGTGTTTCGTTACTTGTTCTACTATCAATGTGTCTATTAATTGCTGTCGGTGGCTATTTGCCGTAGTATACTAGAATTATGATTATACTTATTCACGTTATTATTGCACTGAGTAGCATCGGGATCGCAAGTCTCGCTTTCTTTAAACCAACAATGAAAAAGCTCCTGACGAGCTATGGTTTCATTCTTGGAACAGTTGCAACGGGAACGTATCTACTAGTCGCGTACCCAAGCCACATCCTAGAGAGTTGTTTGATGGGTCTTGCGTATCTTATGGTTATCTCGGCTGCGACAGTGGCGACACATGTTCGCCTCCGCCGCCGTGCCGAAGTAACTATTTAACGTCAAATTCTTGAGTTGGGGTAGGGAAGTACATATCTTCCTTGACCTTTTGTGCTCGCCAGACACCGAGTGCTTGGCCAAATGGAAGGATGTCGCTATACCCAACGAAGTCAGCCGCGCTACGAATTCTTGAGGCGATGTTACCTGCAAAGTGAAGCTTCTTGTATTCGAAGATTGCCCAATCTTTACCAACAGGCACGACGACAGGAGGCATTTTCGCAACGTACTTTTTCTTTGATTTGTGAAGGATGTGGTTTGCAACGAAGATACCGTCTTTTAATGCAGTTTGCGCAAGTCCGCTAAATTGAGTGAAAGCATTATCACCAATCACGTAGACATCTTCACCAGATCGAAGGTATTTATCAACGACAACTTTACCGTTCTTGGAAAGCTCAAACTGGCTAGCGTTTGCACCAAAGAAGGGGTTGTTTGCAACACCGGATGTCCAAATGACAGTATGGCTTTTAATTGGCTTGCCGCTGACGATAAGACTATCAGCTGTTTGTTCTTCGACTTTTTTGTTTAGTTCGACGTGAACGCCAAGTGACTTCAATCGGTCGAGGACAAGCTTGCTTGAAGCTTCGGACATACGAGGAAGAACACGAGGACCTGCTTCGATAATGGAAATTTTCATGCGAGGTTCTGGTTTGTTGAAGTGTTTCTTGAGCTGGTTGAGGTATGTGCCTAGTGCTGAGGCGAGCTCGACACCAGTTGGTCCTGCACCAACAACCAAGAAATCTTTATCGGCGCCGTCTGGCTTTGAAAATTCATCGAGGAGGTGTTGTTTCAAACGTGATATTTCTGCTGCAGATTTAATACCATACGCATATTGATCGAGACCTTTAATGCCAAAGTAGGTAGTGACAGATCCTAGTGCCAAGATAAGCGTTTTGTATGAGTGCTTTGCGCCAGAAGTTGTCGTAATCGTTTTTGTTGCTTTATCGATACTCGTAACAGTATCGATAACAACAGAAATGTTATCACGTCCAGCAAAGATTTCGCCAAGTGGCACCCATGACTGCAGGTGACTGTGTCCTGTTGCGGTACTGTAGAGTCCTGGGTAATACTGGAAATCGGTCTTATCGCTAATGAGGGTAATTTTGGCATTCTTATTTTCTGACAAATTCAGCGCAGCTTTCACTCCACCGAAACCTCCGCCTACAATCGTAATGTGCATTTTTTATTTGTTCCACTTATGGTTGGTTATATACCCGTATAATAGGGGTATTACACCGATAAATCAAGGGGACAAAAAATAGCTCTACGAGAGAGCTATTTTTGTATAGAAATGCCGTTAGGCGATTTCGTCGATAGCAGCTTTAATTTTTGTAGCGACACTTGCTTCATCAAGTGATGTGCCGTCTATATTAATATCTTTCATGAATGAAAGGAGCGCAGGGTTTGGCTTAAGATCTGTTTTCAGGAAAGGAAGTACTTCATTTAATGTCACAAGTGAAAGTGACGCGCCAGACCAACCGTATCCAATAATGACTGTTGGTTTGCCTTCCCACTCAGCTTTTAGCGAGTCGATGGCATTCTTTTGAATTGCACTGACAGTGTGATTGTACTCGGGTGTGAGCCATACAACTGCGTCGGCATCGGAGACAAGTTTACCCCATGCAATTACTGCAGGATCGGTCGGAACATAGTCTGGTGAAGCAGGTGAGTGCTCGTGGGTAAAGAAGGGGAGGTTAATTTCTTTAAGATCGCCCTTTGCGATCGTAACGCCGTCTCGGGCTTCAAGGTCTTTCTTTACTAGCTCGTAGATATTATCGGCGGCACGGCCTTTGCGAGCGCTGGAAAGCACAACTAATACATTTGACATAAAATAGACTCCTTATTCTTCATTCCGAAAATCGCGTGTTTATATTACGATGGACAATGCGGTATTTATTGGTATTCTTAGTATAGCATATTGCTATACATAATATAGTGTATTTATGATCACTATTTTAGGTATAATGAGTATTATATGGCTCATCAGATACATCTTGAAAATGGCGTTATTTTAGAAACTTTTGCGAAGATGCTCGTTATTAATGAAAAAGACGAAGCACTTATTCTAACAATCAGTGAGTACAAAGCTCATCCAGAGAAATCATTTACGCCAGACCTACCAGGAGGGATGGTTGAAATAGCCGATGGTGAGATGGAAAAGATGGGCGCAATCAGAGAAACGGAAGAGGAGTCCGGTATTGTGTTGGATCCTAAAAATGTTCACTTAGGATACGTTAGTACGCGATTTATGACTGAAGAAAATAAATCCGTTAATGGATTCGTCTATACTGCGCGTCTAGACCATACGCCGAATGTTCGCATTAGCTGGGAGCATTCTGCTTACGAATGGGTTCCGATTAATGAACTATTATCTACGAAGCAATTTAGAGAATTTCTTAAAGAATCAATCGGATTTATTATCGACAATAAATTATTTTAAGTCGAGAATCACAAGATTTTCGATGTGCGGCGTGCGAGGGAAGAAGTTGTAGCCTTGGTGCGCAGAAATTTCATACTTTTCAAGCAGTGCAGCAACGTCGCGAGCTTGGGTAACAGGGTTAAAGAAAGATAAATAATGCGTGCAGGCGCAGCCTCAAGGAGGCGTTCTGTCACTGTCTTATCTAGTCCGGCCCGAGGTGGGTCAACGATAATTGTGGCGTCACCTGTAATAAAGTCGAGTGCTTTTTCGCTTGGGGCATGAACAGCTTGGGCGGTCTTGATCTTTAGGCGGTCGATGTTTTCTTTCATCTCGCGGACTGCGCCTTCGTTAATTTCAACGAGGGTAAGATTGCCCGCGCCGATGGTAAGACCGATAGTTCCGACTCCACTGTAGAGATCGACGGTTGGTTTAGTGGCATCGACGTATTTCTTCATGTCTATAAGTGCTTGTTCGTACACCGGAAGATTAATTTGAAAGAAGCTTTCAGTCGCATAGCTAAATGGCACTTCGTTAATAGTGTCGGTAAGAGGAATGGTGCCCCATGCTTGCATACGTTTGGTGATAACACTAGCAGGGCTTTTTGGATTAGAGTAAATCATTTCAAAACCTTTGACGCCAAGGGCTTCAATATCAATCTCGCGGATTGGGTTGAATGATTCACTTTTAACGTACAGTTGCATCGAAACATCGCCCTTTTGGTTGGCGCGAATAAGGAGTGTTTTTAGCGAAAAGCCAGTGGCATGGTGAGCACGAAGCAAATCACGCATTGCAAGGGCGGTTTTGTTGATTGATTCCATCGCAAGATGACTTCCTTCAACGGGGATCTTGCTGTGTGTACCGCGGCCAAAGAAGGCAAGGTCAAGTTGCTCGGACTCTTTATCCCAATACCAACTAAATTCCATTTTGTTACGGTAAGCAAATTCATTGTTGTCAGAGAAAACGGTGATTTTGTTTGGAAGTTCGACGTTATGAAGATCAAAGGCCTCTTTAATAAGGGCGGCTTTGTGCTTTTGTTCGCTGGTGAACTTCATGATTTGCCAAGGACTAGTAGAGACGTAGCTGCCTGGGTCGAGTGCTTTGATTCGGTCTTTGGCTTTTTTAAGAACGTTGATAACGTAGCCTTCTGCGAAGCTATTCTTTTTGCGGAATAGTTGGACTTCAACTTCTTCGGTTGGTAATCCGCCCCATACAAAAAGTTTGCGGCCATCATCCATGGTCGCAAGAGTTTGGCCGCCACCAACGATTTTTTCGAGGGTGACTGTGACGATAGGGAAGGGTCGTTTACTCATTTACTATCCTTATTATACCTTAGAAACACTTATAGACATGAAAAACGGTCCGCAGCTGCCAGGTGGAGGGGCGACTAAGTCGCAAATTCCTCCACCGGGCGGCGCGGACCTAGCGGTGGTGAGTGAGCCAGAGCACGTCGAAACGCTCGGGCCCAGAGCCAAGGTAGTCGTTGTCGTTCTGGATCAGAACGTACTGACAGACCGTCTGCTCGTAGCCGTCGTCGGACAGCAGGATGCCGATGTACTCGGCGGTACCGATCTCGTCGTTCAGCGGGTGCCGAAGGACGATGCGGTACTGACCACGCCTGAACGGCGGCTCGGGGTCAACGAGCTCCCATCCCTGGATGATCGTTCCGTTGACCACGACGGTTGTCGTGTAGCTGGCTTCCATTCCTCTGACGTCGTTCGCCATCGAATTGAAAGCCTCAGGGTCCGCCAATTGGACGGACGCCGTGTTGCCAGCAGACATTGGTTCTCCATTCCACTTATTCGCACTGTGTGCTGTGTATATTATAACATAAAATTACTATTTTACTATACTTTTTAGACAGCTCGTTGTATAATCAAACAGACATGAACCGTCTTGATAATTATTCTCAGCACAACCTGCGCGGTCAGGACTTTATTAAAGAGCTGATTGGTCACACCAACATCAAACCAAATGATATTGTTTACGATATTGGTGCGGGAACTGGTGCTATTTCTGCTGCACTAGCAAGTAGAGTGTTACATGTCTATGCGATCGAGTTCGAGCCAATCGCAGCCCAGAAACTCCGCGAGAACATGCGGCAGTTTCAAAATGTAACCGTTAAAGAAGGCGACTTCTTGAACATGAAGTTACCAAATGGTGCATACAAGATCTTTGCTAATATTCCATTCCATCTTAGTTCACAAATTGTTCATAAAATAACCGAAGACGAGAATCCACCATCGGCTGCGTACTTAATTGTCCAAAAGCAGTTTGCCAATAAGCTTCTTCCAAACTCCGATAGGTTTACGGGGCAGCTAGGTATGATGATCGGACCGACTTTTGGTGTCCGTATTCGCCGACCATTAAAGCGAAGCGATTACACGCCACCTCCAGCAGTTGATACTGTACTGATTGAAATTAAAAAGCGTGATGAACCGTTTATTCCACTAGAAGACATGGAGAAGTACAGGGGATTTATTGAAGGTTGTTTTTCAGACCCGAAGATTTTTGCAAAGACACCACGAAAGAAAATTGGATTACCAGATGGTATAAAGCCTTCTGAAATGCGATTGCATCAATGGGTGGAACTTTTTAAAGAATACAAATTCAAATAGATATGAAAATGGCCGCGCTTGTTAAGACGCGGCCGCTTTCACCCGATCCGAAGAGAGGAGTGCGCCTTTAGGCGACGCCGTCCAGGGTGCAGCCGTAGCGGCAGCTACCGTGGTTGTTGCGCTGATCGCCGTTGCACGCGGTGCAGCTATCGACGCCACAGCATTCACCGCCCTCTTCCTCCATCGCCTCTCGTCGCGAGACGAACGGGGACCGAGTCGGCGGGATGTTGCCGACCGTGAGGTTGTCCCAGCTGACAAAGCTGGCGACACCAAACTGCTTCTTGCGCTCTTCGCGGAAGATGATGCAGATCGAGGCCTGGTAGTTTTCCTTGCCGTTCATTGCTTGCTGGAGCTGAGAGGGATTGATGTAGGCGTCGACATAGCTGCCGTTAGCGTGTGTGATGCGGTAGTTTGCCTCGGGCAATGCTACCACCTCCAATCTTGGTTGTGGGTGAAAGGTACACAGTAATGTGATAATTATATTATATCACATATATATGATATGAGCAATCTACGACTTTGTTTTCAAAAGGTGAAGCAGCCGCATTTCGTCACGACTCATAAATTTGCGCGGTCTGATTTTTTCTAATGACTCTTTCATAGATTTGATGCCAGATGCTTTATCGTAGGCGGCTATAACGCGCGGATCGATATACGAACTACGCGCAATTGCAGGTGTATTGCCAAGCTTTTCGGCTGTCTCTTTAACGACCTGGGTGATTATCTTAGTACGTTCTTTCTCGTTAACTGATCGCTCGGCGGCAATAAGTAGGGTCGTCGCGACTAATGTCCCACCCCAAGTTCGGAAGTCTTTGGCGGTAAACTCGTCACCCATACTGGCTTTTATGTAGGCGTTAACATCGGCACTGTGGATGTCGTGCATATTCATCTCGTCATCTTGATAGCGGAATATTTCTTGACCCGGTAATTCGTCAAGGCGTTTTACGATGCCAGCGATTTGTTTGTCGGTGATTTTCTTGGTATGTTCTTTACCGCTTTTACCAATGAAATTAAAGGTGACGGTATTGCCTCTGACATCGGTGTGTTTGCTGCGTAGAGTTGTGACGCCATAGCTTTTATTTTGTTTCGCGTACTTTTCATTGCCCACCCGAAAGTAGGCTTGATCGATGAGTGTGACGATCGTTGCGAGGACCTTTTGCTTGTCCATCTTGCGGCGATTAAGATCTTTCTTGAGTTGCCTGCGAAGCTTGGGAAGTTTAGTGGCAAAGCGAAGCGTGCGGTCGAATTTCAGCTTGTCCTGTTTCTTTCGAAAGTTTGGGTTGTAGATAGCTTGCTGGCGACCTGCTTGGTCGTGGCCCTTGGCAAGAACGCGTGCTTTTGGTGATGGGTCGATCATAACATCTGTCCACGCGGGCGGGATGACGAGTGATTTAATACGTTCTAAAGTTTCTTGATCTGTGACTTCGCCTGCGCGTGTTTTATAGGCAAACGATTTGCCTTTTTTATAACGAGTAATGGCGCGAGATGCTCTCATAGCAGTAGATTATACTCCTCATTCTTATAACCATGAAGATTGGAAACAGCTGATGAATAGGGGTATAATAAGTAGGTAAATAATTTAAGGTAAAGGAAAAACAGTATGGAACTTGCGAACACATTCTATATCATTGGAATCATCTGCATGAGCCTGATTACGATCATCCTCATCGCCTTAATCGCTGTAGCGATTGCGATCAAAGTAAAAATTGACCACATTCACTCACGACTTGAAGCACGCATTCAGCCATTTAAAGATTTTGCTGACACAGCTGTAAATGTTGCAAAGAAAGCAAAAGAAAAGTTTACCAGCTAATCTGGTATACTAGCTAAGTTAAACAATTAAACACATATCCAGAGTACAGCGAGAGATCTAGCTCTATGACCTGTCGGCAACCAGCTCGTATTCCATACGACGCAACGGTGCCCCTTCTAGCCCTACTCTAGGGAAGATACGACTAATACTCCTTCATCTTCCCTCGCGTCATGGCAAGAAAGATATGTAGAAGGAGTATTTTTTATGTCAATTTTTAAAACAGCCGAGAGTGTTTCACCAAAACATCCAGACAAGATCTGTGATCAAATATCTGATGCGATTTTAGACGCGCATTTAACGGAAGATCCAGATGCACGCGTAGCAGTTGATGTTGCCGGTGGGCACGGCAAAGTTTTTGTGACGGGTGAGGTGACATCGAAAGCGGTGAATGTTGATGTTGCGGCGATTGTAAAACGCCTCGCAGGCGACGTTGAGCTGATTGAACATATCGCAGCACAAAGTCCAGAGATTGCACAAGGTGTTGATACAGGTGGTGCGGGTGATCAAGGGATTATGGTTGGGTATGCGACTAACGAGACTGAAGAATTACTGCCTTTGGAGTTTGTCCTGGCGCGAAAGTTGAACCAGTATTTGTATAAGATCTGGCCATACGATGGTAAAACTCAGGTAACAACAAAAGACGGCAAGATCGTATCGATCGTGGCAAGTTTTCAGCATGCACCGCAAGCAGAGCTGACTCAGAACGTGTTGGATTGGGTGAAGCAAGAACCAGCAGCTGTTGTGGGTGAAGATGTCGCGCTGCATGTGAATCCAGCAGGGGATTGGAATGTTGGTGGGTTTGATGCCGACGCTGGGTTAACAGGACGCAAATTGATTGTTGATAACTATGGTCCACGTATTCCGATTGGCGGTGGGGCGTTTAGTGGTAAAGATCCTAGTAAGGTAGATAGGTCGGCGGCGTATATGGCACGGAGGGTAGCGGTGGATTATTTGAAGGCTCGTGATGCGAAGGAAGTGTTTGTGTATTTGGCGTATGCAATTGGGTATGATCAGCCACTGGAAGCAACGGTGGTGATTGATGGGAATGAGGAAGTGGTTGAGGGGTATGATTTGTCGCCGAATGGGATCATTAAGACGTTAGACCTAAAAAGGGCGATTTATGAAGACACCTCACGCTACGGACATTTTTAGATTGGAAGGATTCCAACTCCTGTTTAATTTAACTTGAAAAGGTTAATTACAAGTGACACAATAAAAGTATGTGGATTACAAATTTTATTAGAGACTTAATCGAGAGTAAGCCACGCACAAGACTCTATAGTATTGTGGCGTTTTGGTATGTTCTCCTACACGCGGACGTTCTTTACGTAGCATTATTCCAGAACGAGGAACTGATCTTTAAACAAAAGCACATGCTTAAGGGGGAATATTTACTTCAAGATATTTTGCATTTTGGTACATCAACGTTCTGGATCATTGAGATATCGAAACTCGTAGGTGCGGTACTTATAGGTGTTCTTGCTGTGTGGGTGTTACCAAAATATGTTACACGCTATGCATACAATCGCCAGGTGAGTGATGAATATGATTTAAAATTAGAAAAGAATAAGTATGATCGATTATTGCAAGATAAAAAGGTGAAGACCATCGATAAGCAACTTGAGATTGTCAATAAAGCGACGGAAGTGCGTAACAAGGAGGAGGACTTGGTAAAATCAGAAACAGAAGAATGGAATGAAGAGTATGAAACTTTTAAAAACAGTAGTTTTTATATCGATTTCGGTGACATAATTGAGTCTTATTTTGAGAAGTATGGAATAATCGTAGAATCAGATTATAACGGTAATCAGTTGTGGCGAATCGATAAGGACGTGTTAGCATATGCAGTCTCGAATAATTTAATTAATTTTACTGATAATCGACAGAGAATTGAACTCACCGATAAGGGTAAATATTTTGTAAAAAAGTACCAACTCGGGACTTAGTTATTTAATATAGCGCAACTACTGGAGTAGTATTAGGGCATGACTATTTTGCAATTCCTTACTCACTTTATCGCCGACGGTGCTGTCGTATTGGTGGTCCTCATCGCTGCCTACACCCTTATCTTTAAAGTTTCAAAAGGCGGCCGCTTCGAAGCCTACACTCGTATCCTCATGGCGGGCCTCACCTCATACCTTATCGCAAAATTCTTGGCTTCTATTTACCAACCATCATTTGAACGGCCCTTCGAAGCTTTAGGTGTTGAAGCGGGTGCACTCTATCTTAATAATCCTGGTTTCCCATCAGATCATGCACTCTTTGTCGCTGCAATCACAGCCGCGGTGTGGTTCGAGACTCGACGGAAGAAAACTACGCTAGTACTAGTGGTATTAGTCGCTTTAATTTGTATTGGACGTGTCATCGCACTCGTTCACACACCGCTTGATGTCATTGCAGGGGTTGTCATCGGCCTTATAGGTGCGGTATGGTATGTAAATAAGCCGGTGGGAGAAAAAGAGGCGAGTCATGGCACAGGTAATCATCACAGATCAGCAAGTCATTAGTACAGCTTGGGCAACGTGGGGCCGAACCATTATTATTGGTGCAGCCACAGGAATTATATTTTGGCTTTTAACAATCCTTCTTGCGCGCTACGTTGTCGAGCCATTAGTCTGTCGACAGATCACCGATGCAGCTATGTGCGCCAATGCAACGCCACTCGCTGGTAATATTGCTGCTGTGCTGGCGGGTGCAATTAGTATTATCTTTATGGTGAGGACAGGTGTTGCGCGTCCAATCATTATCGCCGTGGCTAGTGCGGCACTGTTATGGCAATTAGCAGCTTGGACAGAAGGACTTTTCTGGATCGAAGCATTAGTATGGAGCGCGCTGTTATATGCAGGTGCTTTTGCATTATTCTCGTGGATTACTCGTTATGCAATCCTTTGGGTAACTGTTCTACTGAGTGTGTTGATTGTCTTGATTATTCGTATTGCTCTTATTCTTTAAAAAGTGCTTATAAAACTATCGAAAGTGACACGCTTAGCATGACCAATATGCTAGAATAGCGACAGTAATAAATCCGAGGGTAGGGAATTAGGGAATGGTCGCTAAAAAGCCGAGTCACGTTACGTCTGCGCACAAACACGTTAAGTTAAAGGCGCACCACGCTCGGCCATATCGTTCTCGTCATGTCGGATTGTTTCTTATTTCTCTCGTCGCTATGGTGCTGTTAGGTATTGCGTTGGTTCAGTATCGCGACCAACTTATTGGCGGTGTTGCCAGCGGTCGAAGTTTCGTCAGTGACTTGTTTGCGCAAAATAAAGCCTACGAAGTGAAGGTGAACTCATCTTTAGGATTTAACCTTACGTATGATCAGAAAAAATATTACGCCAGTGCAATTACTTATGACACCGGTGATCTGTATATTGGTAGTGAACTTGGGCAACAGCATGCGTATAGTATTGTGCGTATCGCACCAAATTTCACCGCTGGATCAGCCGCGCCAACGACACCTTCGGCTTTAACTTTGACCGTTCATCCAGATAAAGCACAGGCCGAGAATGCTTCCGATGCAATTACCTTGCAAGATGGTGGTATCGACGCTGCGCAGGTATCACGTGTTGCTACTAGCCTGACGACTTTGGATGGTCAGATCTTCAAGAAGACAACATGGCAATCAAAGAACGCGAATGCGCTTAGCTCGTCCCTTAGTGCAAAATTCGTGACGTATTCCGGCTTTGTTCGCGGGAGTGTTGTGACAATTGTTGTTAGTTTAGGTGTTGGTGATACTGACGAAGAAGCGTATCTACCAATTATTAACTCATTATCGTTTAGTACGAAAATAGGTGCAGTAAGTATGCCGTCTGTAGCTGCAGTCGCAAAGGCACAATCTTCACGAAGCGTTCTGGATATGGTGATGGGCACAAATATTGCCACCGCTGCTTCATCTAGTACGGCCGACCTTACCGGTTCTGAAAAAGTCGCAGCATTGTATAGTCCTGCAGTCGTAAAGATTTATAACGCGTACTGTATGGATATAGCGATTGATGGAAAATCTTATCTAAAGAATGCATGTAGCGCTGCTTCAGGATCCGGCTTCTTTGTTAGTCAAGATGGGTATATTGCAACAAACGGGCACGTTGGGGCGACGAGTCCACTTGATATCGTGATTGCGGATGCAATTGGCTACTACTCGACAAAGGGTGACCCAAGGTACTTTAATCTTTTGTTGAGTCTGACAAGCTTGAAGCCATCGGACATTCCAGCCTCGGCGACAAACACACAAAAGCTTGGCATGATGGTTGATGCAATGTACACCATTAATCCATCACGCTTTACGACCAGTAATGATGTTGAGAATCTGTTAGTGCAAGTAACGGCAAAAAACCCTGACGTAGCGGCATTACTGCAAAGTACGAAAGATCGAAAGACATATAGTAATGATAGCGTGCTGAAGGCGAAACTTATTGCATCTGATTATCGACGTAGCGATGGATATGACGGCTTCAAGGCATCTGACGTGGCGATTATTCAGGTAGAAGGTTCAAACTTCCCCGTGACAAAACTTGGAAGCCTCGAATCTGTTCCGCAAGGTGCCGACCTTTCGATTCTTGGATATCCTGGAAACGCATCAAGTAATGGTATTGTCGAATCAACATTAAGCGAAGCGACGTTAACGACAGGAAAAGTGTCTTCCAAGAAAAATGCCGCAGGCAGTGAAAAGCGACTGATTGAAACCGACGCTACTATTGGTCATGGTAATAGTGGTGGACCAGCACTTGATAATAATGGCGACGTCGTTGGTATTGCGACATACACCGCTGATGGTTCGGGCCAGGGAAATGGTGTCTTTAACTACATTCGTGACATCAAGGATCTTATTGACCTTGCTGCTGATAACGACATTACTTTTGATACGAATAGTGAAACTCAACTAGCTTGGGAAAAGGGAATTGGTCTCTTTTATAGCTCGCGTTATTCGAAAGCATTGGTGAGTTTCAAAGAAGTTGAGTCATTGTATCCAAATGACTCGCGCGTTGCAGAGTTTATCGCTGCTTCTGAAAAACGAATCGCAAATGGCGAAGATGTCGTCGACTTCCCGTTAGTTCCCGTTATTGTTCTTAGTGCCGTGATCCTTCTTGGTGCTGGGGTTGGCGTATTACTGATGATGCGTCATCACAAAAAGCATATTATTTACAATGCAGGCGTTGCCCAGGGAACCGTGCACCAAGTAGGGACAG
>Ga0247817_10000669_pt1 | contig 18312 bp, 15 predicted proteins | sample UWRJL212509R1_FD_178010 | JGI IMG/M metagenome (GOLD analysis project Ga0247817, IMG submission 178010) | Plant litter microbial communities from Arlington Agricultural Research Station in Wisconsin, United States - UWRJ-L212-509R-1 | ecosystem: Environmental > Terrestrial > Plant litter >...
GGCTCTCGATGCGCCCGCTCGCTGAGGTTCTCGAAGCGCACTCATGACCAGAATTCGCCGCTACCACCCCGACGACTTCGACGACGTCTCGCGCGTCTGCCTCCTCACTGCGGCCGGCGGCGGGGATGCGACAGGCCAGCACGTGAGCGACGACCTCATGCCCGACATCTTCGCGCGGCCCTACGTGCTGTTCGAGCCAGAGTGGGCCTGGGTCGTGGACGACGGTGCAGTAAGCGGGTACATCATCGGCACGCCCGACACCCGGGCATTCGTGGCGCGGTACCGGGCCGAGTGGCTTCCGGGCTTCGCGGAGAAGTACGAGCACGTCGACCCGCCCGAAACGCACGATGAGCTGATCCAGCACCTCGGATTCGTGCCCGAGCGGATGCTCATCCCCGAGGTCGACGAGTACCCGGCCCACCTGCACATCGATCTTTTGCCGCACCTGCAGGGGCAGGGCCTCGGTCGCGAACTCATCGGGACTCTCGTCGACGCCCTGCGTTCCGCTGGCGTACCCGGACTCCACCTCTCGATGGACGCCGCGAACACCGCGGCGCGCGCCTTCTACGACCGGCTCGGCTTCGAGGCGCTGCCGTCGAGCACGCCCGACGGTCCGGTGCTGGGGATGCGGTTGTAGGCGGGTCCGCTGCCGCGCGTCGTGGCTAAGCTGAATCGCATGACGGATGCAGCAGCCCAGGTCGAAGCAGCGCGCAAGGCCCTCGCCGACGCCGAGGCCGCGCTCGCGGCGGAGCAGGCGGCCGCGGCGGTCGAGGCACCGGTCGCTGAGGCTCTCGAAGCGCCAGCGCCGCACGACGGCCGCCCTTCGAGAGCCTCAGGGAACGCGAATGCCTCAGGGAACGCCGGGACCGGCCCGCTCACCCCCGCCGAGGTCGACGCCATCCGCGCCGGGTACGCCTTCGACGGCCCCGCCCTCGAGATGGGTGCGCTCGTCAACGGGGATGCCCTCGCTGACGTTCCGATCCGCGTCCCCGTGGCCATGATGAACCGCCACGGCCTCGTCGCCGGAGCGACCGGAACGGGAAAGACGAAGACGCTCCAGGTGCTCGCCGAACAGCTCTCCGCCGCGGGAGTGCCGGTGTTCGCCGCGGACATCAAGGGCGACCTCTCGGGGATCGCGAGCCCCGGTGCATCCAGCGAGAAACTGCTCGAACGCACGCGCGGCATCGGCCAGGATTGGGCGCCCGCCGCGACCCCGACCGAGTACTTCACGCTCGGTGGGCTCGGCACCGGCATTCCGATCCGTGCGACTGTCTCGAGTTTCGGGTCACTATTGCTGAGCAAGGTGCTCGGCCTCAACGACACCCAGGAGTCGAGCCTCGGCCTGGTGTTCCACTACGCGGACAAGGCCGGACTCCCGCTCCTCGACCTCGAAGACCTGCGCGCCGTGCTGAGCTTTCTCATCAGCCCCGAGGGCAAACCGGAGCTCAAGGAGCTCGGCGGGCTGTCGAGCGCGACGGCCGGGGTGATCCTGCGCGAGCTCATCACGTTCGCCGACCAGGGCGCCGACGTCTTCTTCGGTGAGCCCGAGATCGACACGTCGCTGTTTCTCCGCACCTCCGCTGACGGCCGCGGTCTGGTCTCTCTGCTCGAGATCCCCGGTGTGCAGGACAAACCGGCCCTGTTCTCCACCTTCCTCATGTGGCTCCTGGCCGACCTCTTCAACGACCTCCCCGAGGTCGGAGACATCGACAAGCCCAAGCTCGTGTTCTTCTTCGACGAAGCCCACCTGCTGTTCAAGAACGCTTCGAGCGACTTCATCGAGTCGATCACGCAGACCGTGCGGCTCATCCGCTCGAAGGGTGTCGGCATCGTCTTCGTCACCCAGACGCCGAAGGATGTCCCCACCGACGTTCTCGCTCAGATCGGCTCCCGCGTGCAGCACCAGTTGCGGGCGCACACCCCCGACGACGCGAGGGCGCTCAAGTCCACGGTGAGCACTTATCCGATGAGCGGCTACAAGCTCGGCGAGGTGCTCACGCAGCTCGCGACCGGTGAAGCCATCATCACGGTCATGAACGAGCGCGGGGCTCCAACCCCGGTCGCCTGGACCCGCCTGCGCGCACCACTCGGCTCGATGTCGCCCACGCCGCCCGACGTCATGAAGGCGACGGTCGCGGCATCCCCCCTGCTCGCTGAGTACGGCACCCTCGTCGACCGTGAGTCAGCGCGCGAGATTCTCGCCGCGAAGATGAACACAGCGGCCGAGGCGGATGCCGCCGCCACCGCGCAGTCGACGACTGCTGCCTCGACGGCGGCAGAGTTGGCGAAAGCGCAGCGCGAGTGGGACGCCGCCGTCGCCAAGGGACGCAAGGCGACCACCCCGACGAAGCAACGCACGACGTCGACGAAACGCCAGCCGAACGCGCTCGAGAACGTGCTGAGCTCGCGCACCGGCCAGACCGTTGTGCGCGAGGTGCTGCGCGGGATCTTCGGAACGCTCAAGCGGCGCTAGGAATAGCTCCGGTCCACATGAGGACGCAGTAGACGAGCGCTCCCGCAACGACGATCGCCGCCGAGAAGATGAGGGCGGCGATGACCGGCCGGCGCTCGAACCAGTAGAGCAGCCCGGGGTACTCCTCGTGGATCTCACGGAGCTCGGATGCCGGGAGCTCGGTGATCGGCATGTCGAGGATGTCGGAGAGCTGCTGCATCGTCTCGATCGACCAGAACTGTCCGCGCAGGCGCACCAGCTTGTTGTCCTCGGTGTCGCACAGGAACAACTGGGGGAGCGTCTTGGTGCCGTCGCCGTGAAACGTCGGCGCCAGCATGATTCGCGCGATCTCGTCGCGGGAGTAGTAGTCGAGCCGACCGAAGAAGCCACGCTCGGCGAGTCCCGATTCATCCACCCAGACCCCGGTGCGGAAAAAGGCGAAGCTGGCAATGCCGAACAAGATCGAGGCGATGATCTGCATCACCAGGACGAGCAGCCACGGGCCATCCGGAATCGTGAGTACATAGAGGACGATGAGCACCGGGCCGAGAAAGGCGTTGGTCGCAAACAGGCTTTGCCAGAACACTGCCATGCGCGGTCGCAGGTAGGTGAAGCCTTCTGGCGGTCGGCGCAGGCGGGTCACCATGGCGACCTCCGTAGCGGTAGTTGCGAGTTCACGTGTTCCCCCAGTGGAGAACACTACCCAGATAGTCCATCGTTTCGTATAGAAATCTGGTGAGTCGACAGAGGTGTCTGTGTGCGCTATACGTGGCGGAGAATGGGGGATTCGAACCCCATCTGTGGGTGCTGTGCTTGCGCCCAACCGGTGAAACTGTGGCGGAGAATGGGGGATTCGAACCCCCGAGGGCTTGCACCCAACCAACTTTCCAAGCTGGCGCCATAGGCCACTAGGCGAATTCTCCTGGCGAATCTCTCCCGCGGGAACGGGTTTGACCTCGTGAAATCATACGGCACTCGGCGGGCTCCCGCGTTCGCCGCATCCGGTACCATTGATCTCGGCTCCTCACGTGGTGCTATCTTGGCCAACTCCCCCAGGGCGGAAACGCAGCAAGGGTAACCGGGCTCTGGCAGGTGCGTGAGGAGTCTTTTACATTTCCGGCCGAGGCTGCGCCCGGTCGACGTCTCGCTTCGCGCTCGACCTTTCTGCCGCGAGGGAGACGAAGCACGTCGCCGCGAGCGGGGCGCGCGACATCCATTCATCGCCGAGTAAGGATGCCCTCACCCAACGGTCAGCCAGCACCCATAGGGTTGTCACGTGGCTCGCAGCATTTACATCACGTCAGCCGAAGGACATTCGGGCAAATCGTCGATCGCGCTCGGGGTGCTCGACACCCTCAGTCACGAGGTTGAACGGGTCGGGGTGTTCCGCCCCATCGCCCGCTCAATCACCGAGCGTGACTACGTGCTCGACCTCCTGCTCGCGCACGACGGCGTCGACCTCGAGTACGACGAGTGCGTCGGCGTCACCTACGACGACGTGCACGAGAATCCGGATGCAGCGCTGCAGACGATCGTCGAGCGCTACAAGTCGGTCGAATCGCAGTGTGACGCTGTCGTGATCGTCGGATCGGACTACACCGATGTCGGAAGCCCGACCGAGCTCGGGTACAACGCGCGCATCGCCGCCAACCTCGGGGCACCCGTGTTACTCGTGCTCACCGGCCGCAGCGTCGACGAGTCGCGCGGACGCACCGCCGACGAGATGCGCCAGATCGCGGAGCTCAGCCTCCCCGAACTCACGAACGCCCACGCGAGCATTCTCGCGGTCGTGGCGAACCGCGCAGACGGCGACAACCTCGAGGCCATCAGCGCAGCGCTCGGTGAGGCCGCCGGCGTTCCCGCCTGGGCCGTGCCGGAGGATCCCTTCCTCGTCGCACCCACCGTGAGCGGCATCATGCACGCGGTGGACGGCGCGCTCCTGCAGGGTGACGAGGAGCTCCTCAACCGCGAGGCGCTCGGCGTCGTCGTCGCGGCGATGTCGATGGAGAACGTGCTTCCGCGTCTCATCGAGGGAAGCATCGTCGTCATTCCGGGCGACCGCAGCGAGATGCTGCTCGCAGCCCTCACCGCGCACGCGTCGGAGACCTTCCCCTCGCTCGCCGGTGTTGTGCTCAACGGCGGCTTCGAGCTCTCGCCGACCATCACGAAGCTCATCGCCGGTCTCGACCAGACGCTCCCGATCATCACGACGGAGCTCGGCACCTACGCGACAGCTCAGCGCATCGCCAACACCCGCGGTCGTCTCGCCGCCGATTCGCAGCGCAAGCTCGACACCGCACTCTCGCTGTTCGAGAAGAACGTCGACACCCGCGCGCTCCTCGATGCCCTGAGCCTCAGCCGCTCGGGTGCCGTCACGCCGCTCATGTTCGAGTACGACCTCATCGAGCGGGCTCGCGGAAACCTCAAGCACATCGTGCTGCCCGAGGGAAATGACGACCGCATCCTGCGCGCTGCCGCGACCCTGCTGAGCCGCGGTGTTGCGAAGCTCACGATCCTGGGCGACGAGAACGAGGTGCGGGGCCGCGCCGCGGGCCTCGGCGTCGACATCGCGGGGGCCGCAATCCTGAGCCCGACCGACCCGGAGCTGCGCGAGCGCTTCGCGGAGGAATACGCGAAAGTCCGTGCCCACAAGGGCATGACCGTCGAGGCAGCCCGCGACATCGTGACGGATGTCTCCTACTTCGGCACGATGATGGTGCACCTCGGGCTCGCTGACGGCATGGTCTCGGGCGCGGCCCACACCACCGCGCACACCATCAAGCCGGGATTCGAGGTCATCAAGACGCTCGACAACGTGTCAGTGGTATCCAGTGTCTTCTTCATGGCGCTCTCGGATCGCGTGCTCGTCTACGGGGACTGCGCCGTCGTGCCCGATCCGACGAGCGAGCAGCTCGCCGACATCGCGATCTCGAGCGCGGGAACAGCCGACCAGTTCGGCATCGACCCGCGCGTCGCGATGCTGTCGTACTCGACCGGGGAGTCCGGCTCGGGCGCCGACGTCGAGAAGGTGCGAGCGGCGACAGCGTTCGTGCGCGAGCGTCGACCCGACATCGTCGTGGACGGCCCGATCCAGTACGACGCTGCGGCAGACGCCGCGGTCGGTGCATCCAAGATGCCCGGATCCCAGGTTGCCGGCCGCGCGACGGTCTTCATCTTCCCTGACCTCAACACCGGCAACAACACCTACAAGGCGGTGCAGCGCAGTGCGGGAGCGGTGGCCGTCGGGCCGGTGCTGCAGGGACTGCGCAAGCCGATCAACGACCTCTCGCGCGGTGCCCTCGTGCGCGACATCGTGAACACTGTCGCGATCACGGCCATCCAGGCGCAGGGCGCTTCGAGTGCCTCAGGGAGCGTGACCGCATGACCCACGTCTTCGTCGTCAACTCCGGCTCCTCGTCGATCAAGTACCAACTCATCGACGTCGAGACCGCAGAGTCTCTGCTCTCGGGCTCGGTCGAGCGCATCGGTGAGCCGGGGCATCCTGCCGACCACACCGAGGGGCTCACCGCGGTTCTCGCGAGCCTCGGCGACACGAGTGCCATCGCCGCCGTCGGTCACCGTGTCGTGCACGGCGGTTCGCTCTTCGCGGATGCCACGCTCATCACCCCGGTCGTCGAGAAGGCCATCGACGAGCTCTCGGCCCTGGCCCCGCTGCACAACCCGGCCAACCTACTCGGCATTCGCGCCGCGCAGAAGGCGCTCCCCGGAGTGCCGCAGGTTGCGGTGTTCGACACGGCGTTTCACCAGTCGATGCCGCCGGAGGCCTACACCTACGCGATCGACCGCGCCCTTGCGGAGAAGCACTCGGTGCGGCGCTACGGGTTTCACGGAACGTCACACAAGTACGTCTCCGAACGCGCGGCAGCCTTTCTCGGGCGCCCGGTCGAGTCGCTCAAGATCATCGTGCTGCACCTCGGCAACGGGGCATCCATGGCGGCTATCGACGGCGGCCGGTCGATCGACACCTCGATGGGCCTGACACCGCTGCAGGGGCTTGTCATGGGCACGCGCTCGGGCGACCTCGACCCCGCCGTTCTCACTCACCTGCACCGCGTCGCGGGCCTCGACTTCGAGGAGCTCGACAACCTGCTCAACAAGAAGAGCGGGCTGCTCGGCCTCACCGGGTCGGGCGACATGCGCGACGTGCAGCAGGCGGCCGCCGATGGCGACGAGGCGGCACTCGCGGCGCTCGCCGTGTGGCGGCACCGCATTCGCCACTACCTCGGCGCGTACATCGCTCAGCTGGGCGGTGTGGATGCCGTGGTCTTCACCGCGGGCGTCGGTGAGAACAACGCCCTGCTCAGGCGTCGGTCAATCGCGGGCCTCGAGTTTCTCGGAATCCGCGTCGACGACGATCGCAACGAACTCCACTCGCGTGCCGAACGCCGCATCTCGCCCGACGGTGCACCCGTCGAGGTGCTGGTCATTCCCACAAACGAGGAGCTGGAGATCGCGCGGCAGACGCTCGCGCTGGTGGAGTAACGCGAACGCCTGTCGGTCGCGACGGCTACTCTTGGTGGGTGGTCACTGCCCTCTATCGCCGCTACCGGCCCGAGACGTTCGCCGAACTGATCGGCCAGTCCCAGGTGACGGATCCGCTGCGCACCGCCCTGCGCACCGATCGTGTCAACCACGCCTACCTCTTCAGCGGTCCGCGCGGCTGTGGCAAGACGACATCCGCCCGCATCCTGGCCCGCTGTCTCAACTGTGCAGAGGGCCCCACCGACACCCCGTGCGGTGTCTGCCCCTCGTGCGTCGAGCTCTCGCGCGACGGCGGCGGCTCGCTCGATGTCGTCGAGATCGACGCCGCCTCGCACAACGGTGTGGATGACGCGCGCGACCTGCGCGAGCGGGCGGTGTTCGCACCCGCTCGCGACCGGTTCAAGATCTTCATCCTCGACGAGGCCCACATGGTCACGCCGCAGGGGTTCAACGCGCTGCTCAAGATCGTCGAAGAGCCGCCGGAGCACGTCAAGTTCATCTTCGCGACGACCGAGCCGGAGAAGGTCATCGGCACGATCCGGTCGCGCACGCACCACTATCCGTTCCGGCTCGTGCCGCCCGCGCAGATGCTCGACTACATCCAGTCACTGTGCGAGCAGGAGAACGTCACCGTCGAGCCCGGCGTGCTGCCGCTCGTGGTGCGCTCCGGCGGTGGATCGGTGCGCGACACCCTGTCGCTCCTCGACCAGCTCATCGCCGGTTCAGAGGGCACCAACGTCGTCAGTGCTGATAACCCGACGGGCGAGCCCGTGAGGTATGAACGGGCGGTCGCCCTCCTCGGCTACACGCACGGCGCCCTGCTCGACGAGATCGTCGACTCGCTCGGCGCGCGCGACAACGCCGGAGTCTTCGGCGCCGTCGACCGCATCATCCAGACCGGCCAAGACCCGCGTCGTTTCGTCGAAGACCTGCTCGAGCGCCTGCGCGACCTCATCGTCGTCGCCGCAACCGCCGATCACGCTGCGGCCGTGCTGCGCGGCATCCCTTCCGACCAGATCGAGCGGATGGCACTGCAGTCCGCCGCCTTCGGTCCTGCCGAGCTGTCCCGTGCCGCCGATATCGTCAACGCGGCGCTCACGGAGATGACGGGCGCCACCAGCCCGCGCCTGCACCTCGAGCTCATGGTGGCGCGCGTGCTCGTGCCCGCGAGCGACGAGTCCGACCGCGGATCCCTTGCGCGACTGGAGCGCCTCGAACGTCGCATCGGCGTGGAGGGTGCGTCTCCGGCCGTTGCCCCGGCGCCGTCGGTGCGGCCCGTTGCCGCTCCCGTGACTCCACCCGCTGCCCCTGTGGCGTCGGCTCAGCCCGTCACGCCCGCACCCGTCGTCGAGCGACCTGCGAAGCCGGTAGAAGCAGCAGCGCCCGTAACTGCTCCGGCCGCGCCTGCTCCGACCGGGCCTGCTCCCACTGCACCTGCTCCGACCGCGCCTGCTTCCACTGAACCTGCTCCCGCCGAGTCGGCCAGCACCGAGCCGGCTGGCACCACGCCTGCACCGACCGCGACCGCGCCTGCGCCTGCTCCCGCCGAGCCGTCCTCGCCGTCCCCGGTCACTTACCAGCAGGTCAAGGACTCCTGGCCCGAGATCCTCGAGGTCGTTCAGGCCGCCAAACTCAACGCGTGGATGGTCCTCCAGACCGCCCAGCCACGCGCCTTCGAGGTCGACGTGCTCACGGTGAGCTTCGTGAGCGAGAACGATGTCGCGAGCTTCAAGCAGTCCACCCCGGGCGGCGACAGCGTAAGCGAGCACCTGCGTGCCGCGATCCTCTCCGTGCTCGGCCTGCGGGTCAAGTTCATCGCGCGACTCGAGCAGGGTTCTGCGGCACCGGCCGCTCCCGCGCCGACCGACGCGGACGCACCGGAGCCGTCAGCACCCGCCACCGACTCGAGCGGATGGGCCGTTGCATCCATCCCGGTCTCTGAAGACGACAGCGTCACGCGGCCAGCCCAGCGTGCCCCGCGCACGGCTGCAGCACCTGCGGCGCCCAAAGACAACCGCTACGGCGAGGCGGTCGTGCGCGAGATCCTCGGCGCCAGCTTCATCGAAGAACAACCGCATGCCGCTCGCGTCGTGCCGCGAGCGGAGTAGCGCGTGTACGAAGGCATAGTCCAGGAACTCATCGACGAGCTCGGTCGCCTCCCCGGAGTCGGGCCGAAGTCGGCGCAGCGCATCGCGTTCCACATTCTGCAGACCGAGAGCTTCGACGTCACCCACCTCGCCGAAGTCCTCATGGAGATTCGCGACAAGGTGCGGTTCTGCGCGATCTGCGGCAACGTCACCGAGCAGGAGACCTGCGGAATCTGCCGCGACCCGCGCCGCTCGCACGCCACCATCTGCGTCGTTGAGGAGGCGAAGGATGTCGTGGCGATCGAGCGCACGCGCGAGTTCCGCGGGCTGTACCACGTGCTCGGCGGAGCGATCAGCCCGATCGACGGTGTCGGGCCCGACGACCTCTCGATCCGGCAGCTTCTCGGTCGCCTGGGCGATGGCGAGGTCACCGAGGTCATCATCGCGACCAACCCCAACCTCGAGGGCGAGGCGACGGCGACCTACCTCACCCGCCTGCTCGTCTACCCGAACCTGCGCGTCACGCGGCTCGCGTCGGGCCTCCCGGTGGGCGGCGACCTCGAGTACGCCGACGAGGTCACCCTCGGGCGCGCCTTCGAGGGCCGCCGCAACGTCGAGCGCTAGGCGCGGCGGGCCGTTCGCGGAACCCTGACGCGCTCGTGGAACCGTGACGCGCTCGCGGCACCTTTACGAGCTCGCGGAACCCCTCTCGCTCGTGGAACCTTCAGGCGTTCGCGGAACCGTGGCGCGCTCACGGAACCCCACTCGCTCGCGGAGCCTTCACGCGTTCGCGGAGCCCAGACCGTCGGGCTCCCCGAGCACGGTCGGGCTCCGCGAGGGCTCGCGCGCCGCATCCCGGCCTCGCGGTCGGACACACGTCGCGCGGCGCGACACATCTCGTCCAGCGAGGTCGCGGAACCCTGACGCTCTCGCGGAACCCTGACCGTCGGGTTCCCCGAGCACCGTCGGGCTCCCCGACAGCGCGCGCCGACCTGACCGACCCGCGAGACAGTTCACCTCGACCGACCCGCGAGACAGTGCACCCCGACCTACCCGCGTGACATCCTCAGCCACTCGACCTCGTCAGGGTGCGCTGGATGCCACGGCTCCGAAGTGAACCGCAGCACGCACGACGAGCGCTCCTCGTCGACGTCGAGCACGATGGACACGTGTCCGGGCGCGACTGCCAGCACTGACGAACCGAAGGCGATCCCGATCGCGACGCTCTCGTAGCACCACGCGTCTGAGCCCTTGGATAGTCGCTGCACCGGCTTGAGGGTGTCGAGCGAGACCCGGTTGGCGAACGCCTCGAGTTCGGCGGGGGGCATCCGCTCGACCAGGTCGGCAGACGGCTCCCGAAAGTAGGTGCCGCCGACCGCGGCGACCAGCCCCGAGTCGAGCAGCATGCGCAACCGCGCGGGCACGGCGCGCGGGTAGCGGGCCGCGTCATCCACCCATCGCTGCATTGCCTCGTTGGCGACGATCGATGTGCTCAATGGGCTTTCCAGACTTTGGCTAAGATCGACAGGGGTCCGGCGACATGCCGCCGCCGAGAACATCCGGGAGTACTACGTGAGCCTGATCGTACAGAAGTACGGTGGATCTTCCGTCGCTGATGCCGAGGGGCTCAAGCGCGTCGCCAAGCGCATCGTTGAGACCCGCAAGGCTGGCCACGAGGTCGTGGTCGTCGTGAGCGCCATGGGCGACACGACCGATAACCTTCTCGACCTCGCTGAGCAGGTCGTTCCGATCGCGAGCGGTCGCGAACTCGACATGCTCCTGAGCGCGGGTGAGCGCATCTCGATGGCACTCCTCGCCATGGCAATCAAGAGCCTCGGCGTCGAGGCCCGCAGCTACACGGGCAGCCAGGCAGGCATGATCACCGACGCGCAGCACGGTTCTGCACGCATCGTGGATGTCACGCCGAAGCGCGTGCGCGAGGCACTCGACCAAGGAGCCGTCGCCATCGTCGCGGGCTTCCAGGGCTTCAACCGGGGCACGGGTGACATCACCACCCTCGGTCGCGGTGGCTCCGACACCACCGCGGTGGCCCTGGCCGCAGCGCTCGACGCGGATGTCTGCGAGATCTACACCGACGTCGACGGCGTCTTCACGGCTGACCCCCGGGTCGTGCCGAACGCTCGAAAGATCGACGTCATCACGAGCGAAGAGATGCTCGAACTCGCAGCCGCGGGTGCCAAAGTCTTGTACATCCGGGCCGTCGAGTACGCCCGGCGTCACGGTGTGACACTCCACGTCCGCTCCTCGTTCAACAACAACGAGGGAACGCTGGTCGTGGGTTCCAAGGATGGAGAGAACGTGGAAGAGCCGATCATCACGGGTGTCGCTGCCGACCTCAGCGAAGCGAAGATCACTGTTGTCGGTGTGCCCGACATCCCCGGCAAGGCCGCGCAGATCTTCACGATCGTCGGAAAGACCAACGCCAACATCGACATGATCGTGCAGAACGTGTCGACGGCCGCGACCGGTCGCACTGACATCTCCTTCACGCTCCCCAAGGCGAGCGCGCAGACGGTGCTCACCGCCCTCACCGCCGAGCAGGGCGAGGTCGGTTTCGACTCACTCCAGCACGACGACCAGATCGGCAAGCTCGCCGTCGTCGGTGCGGGAATGCGCTCGAGCGCGGGCGTCACCGCCGCACTCTTCACCGCGCTGTTCGAGGCCGGCATCAACATCGAGATGATCTCGACCTCGGAGATTCGCATCTCCGTCGTGACGCGTGCCGACACCGTCAACGATGCAGTGCGCGTCGTGCACAAGGCTTTCGGGCTCGACGCCGACGAGGTCGCTGTGGTTCACGGAGGAACCGGCCGCTAGGGGCGAAGGCCATTTCTGGCCTTCGCGCGGCCGGTTCCCGAGGCCCTCTGGGCCGAGGTGGGCGCTAGGGGCGAAGGCCATTTCTGGCCTTCGCGCGGCCGGTTCCCGAGGCCCTCTGGGCCGAGGTGGCCGCTAGGGGCGGAGGCCATTTCTGGCCTTTGCGTGGCCGGTTCCTGAGGCCCTCTGGGCCGAGGTGGCCGCTAAAACCGTCGAAAACTGCGCCACAAACGTACGTGTGGAGCACTTTTCCACGTTTGTTACGGGTTCAGCCCCTGCAGCTGGTCGCCGAACGCGAGGAGCAGCGCGATCGAGCTTCCGTTGAAGAACACGTGGGCGACGATCGCTGCGCCCAGCCTCTTCGTGCGCAGCGTGATGAGCGCGTTGAGCGCCCCGAACGCGAAAGTCGACAGCGCGAGCGTGATGAGCAGCGTCGGGTCGAAGATCGGCTGCAGGTGCAGCACGGCGAAGGCCGTTGCGCTCACGAGCACCGCAAGAACAACGGCCCGAGTGGATGCCGCGGCTCCGCGGTTGCGCAGCACAGCGTTGCGCACGCCATTGAGTACGAACCCGCGAAAGAACAGTTCCTCGACGAGGGGTGCGAGTAGCGACGCGATGAGGATCCCGGTCAGCGCCGCCCAGACCTTGTCGTCGCCAAGCTGAACGTTCGAACCCTCGGGGACGCTCCCCGTGATCGCCATCGCGATGAGAACGAAGACGACCCCGAGCACCTTGGCGAGCAGGCCCACGCCGAGCCCGATCGCGAGGTCGATCGGCTTGAAACGCAGATTGAAGTCCTTCGCAAAACTGCGCTGCCCTCGACGCACGCTGACCACGATGAGAAAAACCACCATGACGGCATACGAGGCGAGGCTGAACCAGAAGGAGAACGCGTTGGGGTCTGCGATCTCGACGAACCAGCCGATGGGGTAACTGGAAAGGATGACGGCGAGGAACAGCGCGATGCCGATGACCACGTCAGGGACTCCGAAGCGGGACCCTTCGGGCGGAGCGTACGGCGCCGCCGGTGCGGGCAGGTCGACGCGGTCGGTTGCAAGCGGTGCAGGAAGGGTCACGAGTCACAGGATAAGCGCCAGTCACCGAGCACTAGCTGCCAGCGAGGGTGTGCGGCCCCGTAACATCCGGTCGCCGCTGCATAGAATGGGGCGTTACGGATTCCCGAGAAAGAGCGAGATCATGAGCGGTGTACGGATCGGCGTTGTTGGCGCCACAGGACAGGTCGGTGCCGTTGTGCGCACCCTGCTCGAGGAGCGCGACTTTCCGATTGCCGAGATTCGCTTCTTCGCTTCGGCACGCAGCGCGGGCACCACGCTCTCGTTCAAGGGCGAGGACATCGTCGTAGAAGACGCCTCGATCGCTGACCCGACCGGGCTCGACATCGCCATCTTTTCCGCCGGTGGCACCACCTCGAAGGCCCAGGCGCCGCGCTTCGCGGCCGCCGGTGTGCTCGTGATCGACAACTCCTCTGCGTTCCGCATGGACCCGGATGTCCCGCTCGTCGTCAGCGAGGTCAACCCGCACGCGATCGCCGAGGCACGCAAGGGCATCATCGCCAACCCGAATTGCACGACCATGGCAGCGATGCCCGTGCTCAAGGTGCTGCACGCCGAAGCCGGCCTCGAGCGCCTCATCGTCTCCACCTACCAGGCTGTCTCGGGCGCCGGTCTCGTCGGCGGCGAGGAGCTCTACACCCAGACCAAGGCCGCGATCGAGCAGGACCCCCGCTCGCTCGTGCACGACGGTTCATCCGTCGACTTCGGCTCTGCCGAGGCGTTCCCGAAGACCATCGCGTTCGACGTGATCCCGCAGGCCGGAAGCTTCGTCGACGACGGACTCTTCGAGACCGACGAGGAGAAGAAGCTGCGCAACGAGAGCCGCAAGATCCTCGAACTGCCGTCGTTGCTCGTGTCGGGCATCTGCGTGCGCGTCCCCGTCTTCACCGGTCACTCGCTCGCGATCAACGCCGAGTTCGGCTCCTCGCTCTCCGTCGCACGTGCCAAGGAGTTGCTCGCGGACGCTCCCGGCGTCGTGCTCACCGACGTTCCCACCCCGCTCGAGGCAGCGGGCAAGGACCCCTCGTACGTCGGCCGCATCCGGCAGGATGAGGGCGTGCCGAACGAGCGCGGACTCGCTCTGTTCATCTCCAACGACAACCTGCGCAAGGGCGCGGCCCTCAACGCCGTGCAGATCGCGGAGCTCGTCGCAGCCGACCTCGTGGCGGCGGCAGTCTAGGTTTCGCCGTGGTGCCCGCACCAAACCCGCACCCCGGTGGTGTCGAATAGCTGGCATGACCCGTTACCTCGCCCTGGCCGTCGTCGGCGTCGCCCTCCTGGGCGGATGCTCGTCCGCGCCGCAAGCGACGGGGCCGAAGGTCGCGTTTTACGGTGACTCGTACACGCTCGGTACCGGCGCCGCCGACCAGGCGAACCGCTGGTCGAGCGTGGTGAGTCGCGACCGCAACTGGCAGGAGTTCAACCCGAGCGTCAACGGACTCGGCTTCGTCACCAACCGGGGGAGTCTCGACCTTCCGGGTGCGGTCATTGCCGAGGATCCGGACATCGTCTTCGTCACGATGGGCCTCAACGACAACTTCTCCTACCCGGAGGAGGCTGACGACATCCATGCACAGATCGACTCCGACATCGATCGGCTGACCGATGCACTGCCGGATACTCGGTTCATCATCGTCGAGCCGTTCTGGTACACCGACTACCGCCCGGAGTCGGTCGACGTGATCATCGGCTGGGTGAAGGAGGCGGCTGAGCGAGTGGGAGCCGACTACGTTCCTGGTGCGTCGCGCTGGATCGAGGGGCACCCCGAGTTGATGGCGAGCGACGGCCTGCACCCCAACGACGACGGTTACGCCGAGATGGCGCGGCGCATGGATGGCGCCCTGACTGAGCTCGGTCTGCCTGCGAACTGACCGCACACCACGTGAGCGGCAACGCCGGGGGAGGCGGGCACGTAAACTTGTGGCGTGAACAAGCCCGTAGACGTCGCCCTGATTGGTGGCGGCATCATGAGCGCCACGCTCGGAACCATCCTCAAGCAGCTCGAGCCCGACTGGGAGATCCGCATCTTCGAGCGGCTCGGCGAGGCAGCCCTCGAGAGCTCGAACCCGTGGAACAACGCCGGCACCGGCCACTCGGCCCTGTGCGAGCTCAACTACACGCCCGAGCGACCGGATGGCACGATCGCCATTGAGAGCGCCGTGAAGGTCAACGAGCAGTTCCAGGTGTCGAGGCAGTTCTGGGCATTCCTCGTCGAGAACGGGGAGCTGCCCGAGCCAAGCTCGTTCATCAACCCGACAGCGCACATGAGCTTCGTCTGGGGCGAGAGCAACGTCGAGTACCTCCGCAAGCGCTACGAGGCTCTCAAGGGCCACCCGCTCTTCGCCGGCATGGAGTACAGCGAAGACGCTGAGGTCATCCGCTCCTGGGCCCCGCTCATGATCCCGGGGCGGGCGAAGTCCCAGCCGATCGCCGCCACCCGCACGGATGCCGGCACCGACGTCGACTTCGGCTCCCTCTCGCGCAGCCTGATCAAGAACCTCACTGACGGCGGCGCGGAGCTCACCACCGACGCGCGCGTCACCAACCTGACCCGCCGCAAAGACGGCAGCTGGCGCATCCACTACCGCAATGTCATCGGCAACACCCCGCTGTACACCGACGCCCGCTTCGTGTTCGTGGGTGCCGGCGGCTACGCACTCGGCCTGCTGCAGAAGTCGGGGATCAAGGAGATCCGCGGCTTCGGCGGGTTCCCGGTGAGTGGCGAGTTCCTCCGCACCGACAACCCCGAGGTCGTGGCGCGCCACAAGGCGAAGGTCTACGGCAAGGCCGCGGTGGGTTCGCCGCCGATGTCTGTTCCGCACCTCGACCTGCGCGTCGTCGACGGCAACCCGAGCCTCATGTTCGGGCCGTACGCGGGCTTCAGCCCCAAGTTTCTCAAGACCGGTTCGCTGCTCGACCTATTCGCGTCGATCCGCTGGCACAACCTGTATCCGATGGTCGCCGCCGGCCTGCAGAACCTCGACCTCGTCAAGTACCTCGTCGGCCAGCTCGCCGCGAGCAAGCAGACCAAGTTCGCCTCGCTGCAGGAGTTCTTTCCCGACGCCGACCCGAAGGACTGGTACCGCATCACGGCCGGTCAGCGCGTGCAGGTGATCAAGAAGGACGCCAAGAAGGGCGGCGTGCTGCAGTTCGGCACCGAGGTCGTCTCGGCGGCTGACGGCTCGATCGCCGGGCTCCTCGGCGCAAGCCCCGGTGCATCGACGGCCGTGCCGATCATGATCGGTCTCATCGAGAAGTGCTTTCCCGACCGGGTCGAGGCGTGGTCGCCGCGGCTGAAAGCCATGGTTCCGACCTACGGCACAACGCGACTCGTGGATGACGCGGCTCCCGTCATGGCGAGCACCGCGAAAGCACTCCGCATCCCGCGCTAGCGGGCAGAGGCAGTTGACACTCGCGCGAGGGCGCGCGTAGTGTCGACCCTCGTGAAGCTGTAACGCCCCCTCCGACCTGCGCCCGAGGCTCTGCCCGGCAGGTATCTCTCGTATCTCGAGAAGGGGCGTCTTCGTGCGCACATCCATACCCACTTCACACATTCGTATCGACGGCGTCTCCCACAGCTTCACGGACCTCCCCGTGCTGTCCGACGTCTCCTTCACCGTCGCGAGCACCGACCGCATCGGCCTCATCGGGGAGAACGGCGCCGGCAAGTCCACGCTGCTCGCCATCGTGGCGGGTGCGCTCGCACCCACGAGCGGCATCGTGCACCGGCCGCCGCGCACGGGAATCCTGCGGCAGGAGGTCGTGCACGCGGCAGACGACACGGTGCACGACCTCATCGAGGGCGCGCTCAGCGATGTCCGCAGCGTTGTACGCGAACTCGTGGATGCCGCCGCTGCGCTGTCGGGCGACGACGGCTCTGCGGCATCCATTCGCTATGAGCGGGCGCTCGAGGCCGCCGAGCGTGCCGAGGTCTGGACCATCGACGCCCGTCGCGACACCCTGCTCGCGGGGCTCGGTGTCGGCGCCGTGCCGTTGGGCAGGCCGCTCGCCGAGGTCTCGGGCGGGCAGCGCAGCAGGTTCGCGCTCGCGGCTCTGCTGCTGAGCAAGCCGGAGGCCCTCGTGCTCGACGAGCCCACCAATCACCTGGATGACGCCGCCGTCGCGTTTCTGCGGGAGCAGCTGGTCGACTGGCGTGGTCCCGTCGTGTTCGCGAGCCACGACCGCGCGTTTCTCGACGAGGTGGCCACGGCGCTCGTGGATATCGATCCGTCGCGCGCGCGTGATCGACGGGCGGGCCGGCCGTGCACGACCGGGGAGGATCCGAAGCCGGCCAGCACCGTGACGCGGTTCGGTGGCACCTACACCGACTATCTCGCCGCGAAGGCGCTGGAGCGTGCGCGCTGGGAGGCGCAGTACGCGAACGAGGAGCGCGAGCTCGCCGAACTCGAGGTCGCCGTTGCCGTCACGGCGCGTGACATCGCGCACAACCGGCCGTGGCGCGACAACGACAGGATGGCGAAGGGCCTCAAGAGGAACACGGTAGAGGGGCAGATCAGTCGCCGCATCCGCAACGCGCAGGTGCGCCTCGAGACCCTCGAGGAGTCCAGGGTGGGCCGGCCGGTGGAGCTCCTCGACTTCGCGGGGATCCCGACCGGCTCGCACCCGCTCGAGGGAACCCTCCTCGAGCTCAGCGATGCGCGGATCGCGGGCCGGCTCGACGTCGACGAGTTCTCGATCGGGTCATCCGGCCGACTGCTCATCACGGGTCACAACGGCGCAGGAAAGTCGACACTGCTCGCGGTGCTCGCCGGTCAGGTGAAGGCGGGCACGGTGACGCGCCGTAGAGGCCTGCGCACGGCCCTGCTCGCGCAGGATGTCTCGTGGCCGGATCCGACCGCAACAGCCCGGGCGCTCTACGCGCGCGCGGTCGGCGAGGGGCGGGCGGAGACTGTGCCCCTCGTCGATCTCGGGCTGCTGGCATCCCGCGATCTGGACAAGGCCGCAGGAGCGCTCTCGATCGGGCAGCAGCGCAGGCTCGCCCTCGCCGTGATCATCGCGCGCCCGCCGCACCTGTTTCTGCTCGACGAGCCGACCAATCACCTGTCGCTCTCGCTCGCGACCGAGCTCGAGGAGGCTCTCGGCGGGTACCCCGGAGCGGTCATCGTCGCGAGCCACGACCGCTGGCTGCGGCGGCGCTGGAACGGCCCGCACCGCGCGATGCGTGAGGGGAGTTTCGTCTGAGGCGGGCGGGCGTGTGACCTTGACTGGGGAGAGCAGCAGCGGGTCAAACCCCATACGCTCGGAGAAGAGCGCGGGTTATTGGGAGGCAAGACTGTGTCACTGGGTCTGCCCGTTCATCTTGCCCCGATCGGCGTCGCGCGAGCGATGGCTCGCGGCATGC
>Ga0247817_10000670_pt1 | contig 18296 bp, 18 predicted proteins | sample UWRJL212509R1_FD_178010 | JGI IMG/M metagenome (GOLD analysis project Ga0247817, IMG submission 178010) | Plant litter microbial communities from Arlington Agricultural Research Station in Wisconsin, United States - UWRJ-L212-509R-1 | ecosystem: Environmental > Terrestrial > Plant litter >...
AATAATTATATATCGGCATGAATAGAATTGTTATCGCTTTTTACGAATTTTTCAAAGCCAGGAGAAGTCTTTTTTATTCAATTCTAGTAATTCTATTTATTATACTTGGTTATTTTTCCTCAAAAATAACGCTGCAAAAAGATATCACAAAAATGATTCCGGATGATGCGGAAACAATAGGATATAAGTCAGCGATTCAAAACATACGGATATTAGATAAAATCATTGTGAGTTTTGAAGCTGACAGTGCCGGCATGGAAGACTCTCTCATTGCGTGTGCAGAGAAGTTTGTTGCAGACTTTAAAGCAGACTCATCTGCGAGCAGACTCGTTACGGATATTCGCTACCGTATCGACGAAGAGCGAATGGCTGGAGTATATGATTTAATCTATTCAAACCTGCCCATTTATTTAACGCCTGAAGATTACACACATATTGATAGCATTACAACAGAGGACGCAGTTAAAGAAAGCATTGAACGCAGCTATCACAAACTGATTTCACCAGCAAGTCTGGTTTTGAAACAATTTGTTTTAAAAGATCCATTATCTATCTCCACTTCAGCTTTTGTTAAATTACAAGGCATGCAGGCAGAAGAAAATTTTGAGCTGCACGATGGATATATTTTTAGAAAAAATAAAAAGACCTTAGTTCTGTTTTTGAGTCCAGTACATGCTCCTAATAATACAGAACGTAATGGGGTTTTAATTGATGCAATAGATAAAACGCTTGCCGGCATAACCAAACAATATCCTCAACTAGATGGTACGTACTTCGGTGCTGCAGCAGTTGCTGTTGCGAATGCACGTCAGATAGAATCAGATATCAAAGTTATTGCAACAGCCGCAATGGTTATTATATTAGGCTTTTTGTTTTTCTTTTACAGAAGCTGGTCTTTACCAATATTAATGATTACACCCGTTTTATTTGGCGGTGTGTTTTCGTTGGGCGTTATTTATTTTATTCAAGGGACAATTTCTGCAATTGCAATAGGAGCAGGTTCGGTAATCATTGGGATTGCGCTCGACTATTCCTTTCATGTGTTCGCGCATTATCAACATACACGTAATATAAAATCGGTAGTTAGTGATGTCGCTGTTCCTATGATGATTGGCAGTGTTTCTACTGTAGGTGCATTTTTTAGTTTACTATATGTTCACTCAGATATTTTAAGTGATTTTGGATTATTCGCTGGCCTGTGTTTAATAGGTGCTTCGGTTTTTTCATTGTTTTTTTTACCACATTTAATTGAAACTTTTGCTAAAGCGCCTGTTGATGGATCTTTAGGATCTCAACGAAAAGCAGAATCTTTTTTACTGAAATTGATTGCACGTAAAACGGAAACAAATAAATGGTTTGTTGCTGCTGTACTTATCTTAACAGTTGTATTTATTTATTATTCAAATCGTGTAACGTTTGATAGTGATCTGTCACAAATCAATTACATGCCCGATGGACTCAAAGCTGCTGAAAATAAATTATATCAATCGGATACAACACGTGGCAAAAGTGTCTTTTTTATTTTTAGAGGCAAAGATATGTCTGAAGCATTGTATCGAAATGAGCAAGCATTGGGAATTATTGATAAGTTGAAAGAAGAGAATCACATTCATCGTTATGCAGGTATTTCCGGGCTATTGCCGTCGGATTCCCTTCAGCTGCAACGTATCGCGTATTGGAATGCTTATTGGACTCCTGAGAAGATTGCTCAAGTGCAGGGATATATTATCAGGTATTCAGTAGAATTGGGCTTCAATGCAAATGCATTCAATCCGTTTTTTGAGTCCCTAGCGACTAAACATGCTGTAATGAATGCAGCACATCGTACATTTATGCAGGATGTGTTTTTGAAAGACTATGTCCAGACGGATAGCAATGGCGTTGCAGTGTTGGCTAGCATGCGTGTTCCTACGGCAATGTCTGATGATATTTATTCAGCTTTTGATGGTATCGAAGGACTTACCATTTTAGACAGACAGCTATTTTACAATAAATTTTTATTGATCGTTAAAGATGATTTTAATCAAATATTAATGTCTTCATCGATACTCGTTTTTATGATTTTATTAATTTCTTACGGCAGGCTGGAGCTGACCTTAATTTCTTTTTTGCCAATGGTGATCAGTTGGTTCTGGATACTGGGCTTGATGGGTATATTCGACATACATTTTAATATTGTAAATATTATCATATCTACATTTGTATTTGGTCTGGGCGATGATTATTCCATCTTTATAACAGATGGTTTACAGAAAAAATATGCAGAAGGGAAAGATAATTTACCTTCTTATAAAGTATCTATCTTTTTGTCGGCTTTTACGACCATTGTTGCCATGGGCGCATTGATATTTGCAAAACATCCGGCGTTAAAATCAATTGCACTTATTTCTATTATAGGTATTGCATGTGTATTGCTTATTTCATACACAATCATACCTTTATTGTTTAGATGGTTTATTACTGACCGAACAGACAAAGGTAAAGCTCCTTTAACTCTGGTAACACTTGTACGATCCTTATTCGTATTGATATGGAGCTTATTATTATTTATTCTTCTTGTTATATTAAAAAATATATGTTTGACTGTATCTGTATTTGGGAAATCAGCCATTCGTAAATTCTATAAGTTTGTACTTTATAGAATTACAAAAATGATGTTGTTTTGTACCTTTTTCCTTTCAAAAAAAGGTACACCTTTGCTTGGGGATTTCTATAATAACCCACGAGTAATTTTATCCAGCAATCAATCTGTTTTAAATTACCTGTTTTTATTGTCTTTGCATCCGCGTCTTGTTTTTTTATTCAGCGCAAGGGATGCATTGACAACACTTGAGAAAATCATACACTATGTGTCCGATATTCAGATCGAACATTATATAGATGAAGGAAATGCTGAAGTTGGAATAAGAACAACTATTAAAGATGGGTATTCACCAATCGTATTTGATACGAACGTATATATACAAAAGATTTTAAATGCCAATATAGAAGCAGTTTCTGTAGTCATTGCAGGAACGGAACTATCGATTCGTAAAGATGATTTTGTATTTAATCGGGCAAGAGTATACGTATATTATTCTCCGCTTCTGCAGGGCAGTGCTGCGGATAAACTAAAATCTTATTATACAGCAGTAAAAGTTGTTCATGAAGAATTGAAAATGAATACCTATTTCAATAAAGTTCTTAGCTCTTATATTTACAAAGGGCCGGTGCTAGAATGGTATTTTAGAATAAAAGTACAGCTGGAACAATCGTATCAGGTATTTAAAGACTTGTTGCCTGAAAAAGGAGTGATCTATGATCTGGGCTGTGGGTATGGTTTTTTGGATTATTTCTTACTGCTGCAATCTGATCACCGGACAATTATCGGCGTTGATTATGATGAAGACAAAATCCAGGTAGCAGATCAGTCGTATTTAAAAAACGATCGGATTACGTTTGAAGCAAAAGATGTAATGGCTGTTGATGTACACAATGCCGATGCGGTCATGATCTTAGATGTGTTACATTATCTTTCAGTAGAAAACCAGCATGCATTGATTCGTTCTTCCTTTCAGGGATTAAAATCTGGCGGGATTTTGATCATCAGGGATGGAGATAGTTCGCAGGAATCAAAACACAACGGTACTAAACTAACAGAGTTCTTTTCAACCAAATTGCTGAAGTTCAATAAACAAACAGAACAGGATCTGTGTTTTACATCTTCAAAAACAATCATAGACACATTGAGTGATTTCAATGTAGAAGTTAAAGTAGTAGATACAACGGTGTATACATCCAACATTGTGTATTATGTGGTCAAACCTTGAGTGGCCACATAATACAATTATTTTTTCTCTTCTGCTGCTACTTCGTCGTCAGGTTTTCCAAGTAATCTGCCAACCAACAATACAACAAATAAGTTAGACCATACCGCTTCAATGATACCGAGATTTTGTATCAGGGGAATGGCTTGTAAAAATGCATCATGACCGCCAATAATAGTCATACTGTAATAAATACAAACCATATAACTTTCCAATCCTTGTGACAATGGAATCCCCATACTACCGGGATTTACAATATTTATTAAGTCATAGACACTCCCAAATGAAATACCAATCATGAGGTAAATACAAGCCGCTCCCCAAATTTTTTCGGCTGAAAGTTTTTTACCCGTGAAAATATCATATACACAATGATATATCACAGTTGACTCTATTATAAAAAGCGATAAATGTATAAAAAACAAATAGGGACGTTTGGCATTTTCATTTTCAAAGAATTCATATACAGGATTTACTGTAAAGAAAGCAACGCTTAAGCCAATCATCATAAGCACAAACATTCCAATAATAAGCGTATTGGATTTTGTAAGATTTCTTAATATATCCCATAATACAATCACGTATAATCCGCCCAGGGTGAGAAATAATATATCCCGAATCATATTTGATACTCTAATATCAACTCCTGAAATGGATAATACTTCCTTCAATAGCATTGCGGAAAGAATAATAAGCATTTGTAAATAAACTATATTTCGATAATCTTTATTTTTCTCGTCATTTAACTCTTTAGTATTTAGGTTTTTACGTCTAATGTGTGATAGAAATCGCTTCATAAGGGCTGGCCGAAAAAATTTTAATTTTAAATTTTTCATTTTTACGTAGGGGTATTTTTCTTGTCGCTTGTCTTATATACGGAACAAAACAATAATTGTATGTATAGAGCTAGTATTAAACAAATTTTAGTGACTATTCTATCAAGAGAGTTATTACTAAGACTCACAGAAATCCACACTGTAGACTTCTTTGACAAGAATTTACGATTGACTTCGGAAGAATTTAACCGTTTTTTATATTTTGTTGAAATGGAATTTAACATCAATATTTCTGAGGATGATATTTCCATCAACAGCAGATTGTCTGATTTGGTGAATTGCGTTTATCAAAAGACATTACAGGAAAACACTCTTGTATTGAAATCAGCTTAATTATCAGCTGATTTCAATACAATTTTCATTATTTTTTTATTTTTATATTATATTATAATATAAAATTGATCTTTTTCAGGAATTGGGCTACCTTCAATTCATGAAAAGGATATTTGTACTTATTTTCTCGGTTTTTATTTTCCATACATTCAGTTATGGACAAAATCTATTGTTAAATTCGGATTTTGAAAACGGGTCATTTGCACCCTATGGTCTGTGGTTTTCTCCGTTGCCAACTGCTACATCATATAGTGCGGCTATGAGTGTCAGTACAGATAATCCTCATGCAGGAAGTAATGCTCTTCTTATAAATGTATTGAAAACAGATCCTACTGTTACCAATTATTACGATAATATCTGGAGAGTACAGTGTACGCAGGATGGTTTTTCTACTACACAAGGCCAGCAAATACTATTATCCTTCTGGGCTCGTGCCGATGCACCGCATCCGATTCAATTTGGTATTACTAAAAACAGTGATCCATACAATGATTATTCAATGGAAGCAACAACTGTAACAACAGAATGGAAAAAATATGAAATGATTTTCATTAGTCCGGTTACAGGAACAGATATCCGAATGATGTTTAAATGTGGCAATAGTGTAGGTCAATATTATTTCGATGATATCTCATTAACAAGTCAGGGGATGTCTGATCTAGACTGGTATGCTAATGCTGAGCAACGTATCAATCAGATCCGGAAGGGAGATTTTGTTTTAACGGTTCAGGATGAAAATGGCAATCCTTTAAAAAATTGTGATGTGAGTGTTGCACTTAAGCAGCATGATTTTAAATGGGGTACAGCTTTGGCATTTAAACCTGCAATAACCTCAGATGAGGCTTGGTACCGCAATACAGCAGCTACTTATTTTAATGATGCTGTTTTTGAAAATGATTTTAAATGGCCTAATATGGAGGCTGCCAACGGGCATGTTAACTATACGAATGTTGACAGATATCTGAACTGGGGGACAGAACAACATATAAGTTTTAGAGGACATAATTTGGTTTGGGGAGGAAAATACAACGCAGCGAATAACTACTGGTTAACACCATCTTGGGTGTGGGATGTTTCAATTGATTCCGCTTATTCGCTTATTAAAAGAAGAATTAAACGGGACATAGGCAATTACAAAGGAAAGATATTTGAATATGATGTGGTAAACGAAGCCTTGCATGAAAAGGCTCTAGCCACCTGGCTTGGAGACAGCGTATATGTGAAAGCATTTAAGTGGGCAAAAGAAGCAGACCCGAATGCCGCATTATACATCAATGATTATGATAATGTTGATGGTACAACAACCTCCATGTATAAATCATATATTTCGTATTTATTGAGCAAGGATGCTCCGGTTGAAGGTATTGGAGTACAATGCCATTTTCAATCACTTATTGACTGGCAATCTGTAAAGCTTCGTATGGATTATTTAGGTGATTTGGGTTTGCCATTGAAGATCACTGAATTTGATATGAATGTTCAAACCATTGGAATGAGCGAATTACAGCAAGCAAGTGAATATTCTAAAATGATGCGCATTGCATTTTCACATCCGGACGTAGAAGGCTTTCTGTTCTGGGGATTCTGGGATAGCAAACATTGGATGCCTAAAGCAGGAATTTTCAGAGAAGACAAGTCAGCCAAACCAGCTGCAGATTCTGTTTACAAACTTATTCATCAAAAATGGACAACAAATGTGAATTTAAAAACGGATGAAAACGGTCAAATTTCTTTTAGCGGATTCTATGGAAGGTATGATGTACGTGCTGTCGGATGTGTGCCGGGCAAATTTGCTGATGCAACATTTACAAAATCAAATCTGTCAAATACAGTTGAATTGTCTTCAACCATAACGGGAATTATTTCTACTGCTCAAACCAAAGAAGTAACATTATTCCCAAATCCAACAGCAAACAAGACTTCGCTGCTATTGACTTCCAATGATCACATTCAAACGGAATATGTGTTGATAAATACAATTGGGCAGGTTGTTAAAACAAAAAAGATATCTGTGTCTGCAGGACAAAATCAAATTGATATTGATGTATTTGATTTAAAACCAGGTGTATATACATTTCAAATGAATATGAACGGCAATGTATATGTATCGAAGTTGATTAAATCGGAATAAAAAGTCATTTAGTCTCAGTACAAAAGAACCCTAAGATTGTATTACAATCTTAGGGTTCTTTTGTTATTATTACCTTTTATTCTACATAGTTGCAGTACTTAAAACATAGACTTATCTTTAAAGGATAATTCATTCCAATGAAAAACTATAAAAAATACTATATCATTCCTGCTCCTCCTGAGGAAGTTTATTTAGGTTTAACAACGACCACAACAATTCTACTTTGGACGGGTGAAGACGCTGTTATGTCTACAGAACCAGGTTCAGAGTTTTCTTTGTGGGATGGAAGTATCGAAGGAAAGAATATTGAATTTGTTGAAGGGAAAAAGATCGTTCAGCAATGGTATTTTGGAGATCAGGAAGAAGAATCTATTGTTACCATCATTTTGCATGATGATAAAAAAGGTGGAACATCTGCTGAATTAAGACACACCAATATTCCCGATGAAGCCTATGACGATATGGTTGAAGGTTGGGATACAGCGTATTTTGGTGCTCTGCAGGAATTTTACGAAGAGGAGTAAAAGTACATATTTAAATACATCTATTAAAAGATATAAGAATGAATAAGAATATTACAATGTCACTTGCCATTTTATTATGGCTGATTTCCTTTTCTCAGACATTTGCTCAAAAAACAATTGTAGAAAAGTATGGACACCTGTCTGTAAAAGGATCGTTTATGGTTAGTGAATATGGAGATACTGTTCAGCTAAGAGGGATGTCTTTATTCTGGAGCCAGTGGATGGGACAATATTACAATGGAGATGTTGTTAAGTGGTTGCGTGATGATTGGAAGTGTACCGTTATCCGTGCAGCTATGGGTGTTGAAATGGGAGGATATCTGGAAAATCCGGATACAGAAAAAATGAAAGTATTGGAAGTTATCAATGCAGCTATTTCAAAAGGTATTTATGTAATCGTTGATTATCACAGTCACGAAGCGCAGAAAAATCCTGCTGTCGCTCAACGATTCTTCTCTGAAATAGCAAAGAAGTATGGTAATGTTCCCAACATAATTTATGAAGTATATAATGAGCCTTTACAAGCAACCTCATGGAATAAGGATATAAAACCCTATGCAGAAGGTGTTATTACAAAAATACGTGTGTACGATACAACTAATATCATTGTTGTAGGAACAAGACAATGGTCGCAATTGGTTACAGAAGCTGCTGCAAATCCCATCAAACGTCAGAATATCATGTATACACTGCATTTTTATCCTGGTACACATAAACAGGAATTACGTGATGAAGCAAAGAAAGCGATTGACATGGGCATTGCTTTATTTGTAACAGAATATGGTACATGCGATGCGTCGGGTAACAGCAATTTCAGTCCGGAAGAAACAGCATTGTGGTATGCATTTATGGATGAACATAAATTAAGCTACTGCAATTGGTCTATTGCAGATAAACCTGAGACAGCTTCAGCATTGGTTCCAGGCGCAAGTATGTTTGGCGGATGGGCAGATTATGATTTAACACCTTCAGGACAATTAGTGCGTGCAGATATGATACTGAAAAATGGTCCGATCTTCGCAACCTTAACGAAGACAAGTTCTGCTGCAGGCGAGAAGAAAAAGAAAAAATAAAAATTTTATTCTGCTATGCTACTAACCTATAAGGATTTTTGTGTAAATTTTATTATTGAAATTTTAGCACAAAAATCCTTATAGGTTTTTATTTGTAGAATAGAGCCAGATAAAATTACCAATATCAGTGAAGAACAAAGATCATTTATTTATTTTCAATTTGGCTATGTTGAAGAAAAATACATCGGTTTTTCTTATTCTTTTTTTTATAAGCAGATCTGTTTTTGCCCAATATGAAGATACTATGACCTATCATATTAAGGCACAACTTGCCGGCGTTGCCAACAGAACAAACACAACAAGATCCTTCATTGCCAATAACGGCATCCAGTATAGCATGACCAGAGTGCATACTTCATTTAATTGGAGTGGAAACTGGATCTATGGCAAACAAAATGGCGGTATAACCAACAATGATTTTTCATCCATAATGGATTATAATTTATATAATAAAAAGAAACGTCTCTATGGATGGTGGTTTGCTGCATACGATAAAAGTTATTCGCTGAAGATCATTGATCGTTTGCAAGCAGGGCTTGGATTGGGTTATATATTTGTAGATAACTCTAAGTTGAACATTAATGTAAGTGAAGGCATTATCTATGAAAATACGGATCTGGATCAAACATCCGATCCCAATGTAATGGACATTGAAACATTTAGAAATTCATTGCGTCTCAAATACACAATAAACCTAAATACAATTATTGTTTTACATGGAAGCAATTACTGGCAACAGTCTATAGAAAAAGAAGATGATTATATTATAAAAGCATACAATACATTGAATGTTAAAATAAGACAGTGGCTCAGCATTAGTGTAGTGATGAATTATAATAAGATAAATATTACACAGCGGGAAAACTTTATGCTCACCTATGGTCTTACCTTCGATAAAACTTTTTAATTTGTCTTTTTACATTAACGATTCTTATAGAATTTCTTTAAAAAATGTCTAGCGCATTATTTGTTTATGCTTGATTGGAAAAATTTGTACAGCCCAAAGCGTTTGGGTGCAGAAAATAGAGTAGAGGCAGAGCCCGATGCAATACGTAATCCGTATCAACGGGATTACGATCGGTTGATTTTTTCGTCACCTTTCAGACGATTGCAAAATAAAACTCAAGTGTTCCCTTTACCGGGAAGTATTTTTGTTCACAATCGATTAACACATAGCTTAGAGGTTGCTTGCGTAGGCAGAAGTATCGGCAGCATTATCGGACAACGTATTGCAAAAGAATATGGCAAGGATGATGAAGATTTTCAACGCTTCTATAATTATGAATTAGGTTCTGTAATTGCGGCTGCTTGTTTGGCGCATGATATCGGGAATCCGCCCTTTGGACATTCCGGTGAAAAAGCTATTTCGGCCTATTTTAAAAATCTATCTGCAGAAGAAACGGCAATTTTAAAAGCACAGGTTTCTGAAAATCAATATTCAGATCTAATCCATTTTGAAGGCAATGCAAATGGACTACGCCTATTAACGCATCCATTCAATGAAAACTCTGAAGGCGGTATGCGTTTAACGTATACAACCATTGCATCCATGATCAAGTATCCATGCGAAGCAAGCGCAGGACACGATAAAACAAATCTCCATAAAAAAAAATATGGATTTTTCGATTCTGAAAAGCATACCTTTCAAAAAATTGTTTCAGAATTTAATTTGATCTCCATTTCAACCGAACAGATTGCTTATGCACGCCACCCCTTTGTTTACCTGGTTGAAGCTGCAGATGATATCTGTTATCAGATCATCGATTGGGAAGATGCATACCGATTAAAAATCATTTCACTTGAAAAAGCTATTGATGGTTTGTTGACGTTCTTTCCAGCAGAAGGAGTGCTGACACAGTCAAAAGTTAAAAGTACAGTAGAGAAGATTGTAGATTCAAATCAAAAGATAGCCTACCTGCGTGCTACTATAATTAATATGTTACTTGACAATTGTGCGCAAGTATTTTGGAATAACCGTCAGCAGATTTTAGCAGGTGAATATAAAAAAAGTTTGACGGATGATTTAAGCCCGGAGATTGCAGTTCCATTTAATAAGCTGAAAGATATTTCGATCAAAGAAATATATAACTATCGTTCGGTTGTTGAAATAGAATTGGCAGGTTATAAAATATTAGGAGGTTTACTTGAAGAATTTATTCCGGCAGTATTGTATCCGGATAAACCCAATTCAGAAAAATTGTTGCAGTTATTACCTCCTCAGTTTACATATCAGGGAGATGAACTATATTTGAAACTACAATCGGTTATTGATTTTATTTCAGGTATGACAGATATTTATGCCGTAAATCTATACCGCAAGATAAAAGGAATCGCTTTGCCGGAGTTGAAATAATTTACTCCTTACATATATCATTCTTATTTGATGAAAAAAATTCTTATTGTATTGTTATTTTCATTGATTGCCTTATTTTTATTTGCTCTAATTGGTGCTGGTTCACACGGACACATAATGTTTAGGCCTCATATGATAGAAGACTGGTTATTGTGGGGATTTATGATGCTATCAATTTTCCTTGCAATCTATTTTCTTATTAAAAGAAAAAAATAGTGCATTGTGCATTTTTATTCATTTTTAAAAAGATAAAATAGTTTTATTTATTTCTTTTCAATTCTCTCTGTATCGACTCAATCAACAATTTCCTGGATTTTTTTAACAGACCAATAAAAATACTATTGATAATAGGATAGCCACTTAAATTCATTGATTCAATAACTTTTACATTATTGGTTTTGGTATCTTCAATAAAAGTATAATCGATGTGAAGAAATACCCCATTGCTCACTTCAGATTGATATTGAATATTTTTTTCAGGGAGAAGAATAATAACTTTTACATCATAGCATGGTTTCATCGGAATTATATTCCATAGCTTTAGCGATTCATGTACCCGATATAAATTGTTCCATTGTTGATCGATACCTAAGTCGCAAACTTCGATCATATACGGATGGTGTTTTCCAAATAAATGAAAGTCGCTGAAGTATCTGCTTATTTCACTTCCGTTTCCTTTAAGTTTATATTCAAACGTAATATGTGTTTTCATAGTGGCAAAGTAGCTAAAAACAGTTTGATATTGGCATATTTGTACTGTTGGAACAAATAATTTGAAATAGATGTTTAAACATATATATATTGAATAAAGAATCTTTTAAGGGATATCAGAAAGGACGTTTTTTATGGATAGAAATGAATTTATAAAAAAAGGAATGCTGGGTACAGGTATGTTTGTAGCAGCTTCCGCTATGGGTAGTGTTATCACAAATGATATCGACGAACTCAAAGAATTAGAAATTTTAGGTTTTAATCATATTCCCAATACACAATCTGCGCTTATGGAAAATGCAGTATTACACAAAGCGGCAACACGCGGTGATGCAAATCATGGATGGCTGCACAGCCGACATACATTTAGTTTTGCAAACTATTACAATCCTGAACGCATGCACTTTGGCGTGCTTCGAGTATTGAACGATGATATTGTGGATGGAGGAGAAGGCTTCGGCACACACCCGCACGACAATATGGAAATTATAAGTATTCCGCTTGAAGGAGATCTGGAGCACAAGGACAGCATGGGTAATGTTACTGTTATTCGAAACGGAGATATTCAGGTAATGTCTGCCGGTACAGGCATTAAACACAGCGAATACAATAAGAATAAAGATAAACAGGTAAAGTTTTTACAGATCTGGGTTTTCCCAAATAAGAAAAATGTAACACCACGTTATGATCAGATCACATTAAAATCTGCAGATCGTCATAATACATTTCAACAGATACTTTCGCCCAATCCGGATGATGCTGGTGTGTGGATCAATCAGAATGCCTGGTTTCATTTAGCAACGTTTGATGCAAATCATGCACAGGTATATAAGATGAAAGACAAAACAAATGGTTTATATGTATTCAATTTGAATGGTGATATCACTATAAACAATCAAGCATTAAACGCACGTGATGGTTATGGGATCTGGAATGTTGATGAAGTAACGATCAAAGCAGATTCAGCTGCTGAGTTTCTGCTGATGGAAGTACCAATGACAGTTTAAAAATAAATTCCAAATTCCAAATAACAAAAGTCATTCTCTTATTTAAAGTGTAAAGTTTAGAGTGTAAAGTGTATTCGTATCTTAATAACTTTCAATAGTTATAAGATTAAGCTGCTTGAATGCATGTACACTTTTAACTTTACACTTATTTCTATAACAAGAATTATATCGAATTAAAATATACATCCAATTACAACACAATGATTAAACACGCTATTACCCAATTTCCTGTTCTTGATCTGATCAAACAACGATGGAGCGCACGTTCATTTTCTCCAAAAGAAGTAACAAAAGATCAGGTTCTCACCATACTGGAATCGGCTAGCTGGGCACCCAGCGCTAACAATGAGCAGCCATGGGAGTTTATTTATGCACTCAAAGGAACAGCAGGATTTGATACCGTTTGGAACTGCTTAATGCCCGGCAATCAGCCCTGGAACAAACATGCTGCAGGCTTTATCATAACCATTGCGAATAAAACATTTGCTGCCAATGGTAATCCAAATGCAAATGCGGAACACGATTCAGGTATTGCTACCGGTTATCTTCTTTTACAGGCTTTATCTATGGGGATCTATACACACCCGATGGGAGGCGTCGACAAAGCAAAATTAAGCGCTGAGTTGAATGTAACAGAAAATCAAAAAATCCTATGTGTTATTTCATTCGGCTATTTAGATGATGCAGAAAAATTAGAAGAACCTTTTAAAGGCAGAGAGCTCACTGCGCGGACACGCAAGGCTGTGGGAGAGATTAGTAGAGCAATTTAGTTTCCAGTTACTAGGTACTAGTTTCAAGATAAGAGAAGAAAAACAATAAAGAATGATTATAATATCTGTTATCTATATTTCTTTTAGTCTAGAAACTGGTAACTAATGCCTGGTAACTATAAATCCATCAAATGCTCAACATCCTTGATTTGTATCAGCAATGCTTTGTTGGATAAATAGACTTCAATCGAACACAGGGCAAGAGAGATCAACATCGAGATCAAGCTCAATCCAAATACCGCGTGTACCCATTCTTCCAGATTGTAGTAAATCAAAAACATAGAAAAAGCTGCAATAAACATGGTAGCAATACCAAACAATTGCATGTTTCTAATGAGGAAAATACGTCTTTTAAGGATATTGATCTGCGAAATAATAATCGTGGATTGTTCGGTTTTATATTGAGAGTGCAGTGCCCTGATTCGGTTACTGATCGCTATATACCGATTGGTATAGGCCAACAATAGCAGTGAAATTGTCGGAAAAAGGAGTGCAGGCGTATTTAATGTAACTTCTGTCATGCAATTAAGGATTTCTTTAAATATATCAGTTTCTTTGAAAGATTCAATCACTTTTCTTGTTTCTGAGTCACCTTGATTATTTATAGGTATTAATAATCAAGGTATTATATATATTCAAAAGGTCTTTTCCAATAATTTTGTATATTGCAGCATGAAAACCACATTATTCGATTACGAGATTCGAGCTAAATATCGTAAATTAATACTAACCGTTTCTAGCGCTGAAGCTAAAAGAATTATCATGAAAGGTGACGATGAGTCTGCACCTGTTGAAAAAGAAAAATTGGCAACAATACTTAAAGGATAAGCTATCCGATTAAGAGCATGAATGAAAAACCACCACGAATGTTTCGTGGTGGTTTTTTTGTTTAAATCAATTGTAAACAGTAGTCAGCAAACAGTAGTCAACAGACAGCTCTCTACCCATATTATGTGACCTAGGACAGGGAAGCGCTCTCAAAAAACTTGTAGTCAGGAACAGCTCTAAGTTTTTTTCTGACAACTGACCACTGTTTACTATTTACTAATGTCTACTGATCACGAATCAATTTCTTCGCCATTCAGATCAGTTGTTAAGATCTCGCTCATGTAATCCAGATACGGACGCATTTTTTTAAACGTATTTGAAACCAATACATGAAAATTCGGAGCAAGGACTTCTTCGTTCGTAAAAGAATGCTTTACAATAAATTGTTTGTTTCGAATAAATTCAATAGCCGGATCATTTACATCAAATCCTCTGGGTGCTGTCTTTACTTGTTCTCCCAACAAGCCGCCAAATGTTTTTTTGAAGGTTGGTTGGTTTAGTATATTTTTCAATGTTTTTGGGTCAGCAGATAGATGTTGGCGGATGTGTAACAAGTCTTCCGCATTGGGAGAGAAGAATCCTCCTGCAACAAATGAGTTGCCCGGTTCTATATGATAGTAATAACCACCACGTAATTGTTTTGTTGCACGTTTTAATCCACCGCCTAAATTATTTTTATATGGACTTTTATTTTTTGAAAAACGCACATCGTTATAAATGCGATACAGGCTTTTCTTACCGGAAGGCGTTTCTATGGTATCATGCTTATTCATCTCTGCCAGTACCAAATCTGCAAAAACAATTAAATCCGAATATGCTTTTTGATATACCTCTTTGTTCTTCGTGAACCATTCTTTATGATTATTTTTTGATAATTTTTTTAAGAAATCCAGCGTTAAATGTAGGTTATAGGTAGATTGCATAGATGTTGATGAAATGCGTTAGATAGTTAGTATGGTGATCAAACAAATCCCGAAGAGGATTGTTGGATAAACAGGCCAAGTTTCACAAGTTTAACATTTTCGATTCAATAATTGTTACGCTTCTAAATAAATTAAATTGTATTTTTGATGTATGTCTGTAGAAGTTTGTTTTTGTTGTTCAGGTAAGGCGTTTGAAGTTTGCTGCAAGCCCTTTATTGATGGTATCCGCAAGCCGGGATCTGCTGAAGAGTTGATGCGTTCGCGTTATTCTGCTTATGCAACATTGGCAGTTGATTACATAATTCAAACAACACATATTTCTACGCGTAAGCAGTACAATTCAAAATCTATTCGGGAATGGGCAGGAACCAGCCGATGGTTAAAACTGGAAGTGTTGAATATGCAGGAGGGCACAGAAAATGATTCAAGCGGAAAAGTTGAATTTAAAGCATATTTTAAAGATGCTTTTGGTATCAATCATGTGCACCATGAGTATTCAACTTTTGCAAAAGAAAATAAAATTTGGTTCTTTGTAGAAGGTACTGTTTCTTAATTGAAAGCAAATGAAAGATTGGAAAATTCGGCTTATACTTTTTGGCAGCATGTTTTATTTGAATGCCTGTGCTTATATAAACCGGAGGTTTTATACAGAACCTGAAAGTTTTTTTCAGAAAGCAGTTTCAAAAGCACCCTATGATGCATTGATCGTACCAGGCTTTCCACATATGAAAGATAGTATGACTACAGTTGTTCAGAACAGAGTGTATTGGGCCTGGTATTTGTATGATCAAGGCATTGTAAAGAATGTTATTTTTTCCGGCGGTTCTGTTTACACTCCCTATAGAGAAGCTGAAATTATGGCCCAATATGCAATACAAATAGGAATTCCTCCGGAGCATGTCTTTACTGAGATTCAGGCTGAGCATAGCACAGAGAATTTGTATTACTCATATAAAATTGCTCAATCTAAAGGATTTGAACGGGTTGCTGTAGGAACTGAAACAGCACAATCAAGTTTTATGTACAGCATCAACAATCATCGGTTTCAAATTCCGGTAGATTTTATACCTATTGTATACGATACCTTAAAAGCAATTGAAAAAGTAAAGCCTTTAATCAATCAGGATACCGCCTTTGCATCCGATTTTGTATCTATTATTGATCGTGAAGGATTATTAAAACGTTTGCGGGGAACAAAGGGGAGAAAGGTTGACGCGTTGATGAGGGAAGACAGAGCTAAATAGTTGTCAGTAGACAGTAATAGTGGTCAGTGCACAATTAGGATAGGAATGAGTGGGGATAGCTATTAAATTTATGGTTTTTTATTCAAATTAAATATAAATCAAATGAGAACAATCGTTTTATTTTTATGTGCAGTTGTTATATTCGGATCGTTTACAACACGCACCAATGCAGATCTGATTGAAGTTCTGTACGATTCCAAACCTATTGATTATAAAAAAGGTATTAAATTAGAGAATGGGAAGGAGTTACTAATCGTAAATAAATCGGGAGGAAAAATTTATAAAACGGAAGTAATAATATCTTTAGGAAAAAGACCTTGTTATCAGGTTACCTATTTAAAAGAAGATGCTGCAAAACCAATTCCTGTTTCTTCTTTTATGACTGCTGCTTGTAACGATGCTAAGGTAATTATTCTGACTGTAAATGTGTCTACTATTATTACTATTCCAATTATTCAATAATAGTTGCGACTCTTTAAATAAACTCATGAAGGGGTTCAAACCCTTCATGAGTTTGTTATATAAATAATTTTATTGATTATAAGCTGCTGCAAATTCCTTTGCAAAATCCTCCAGTTTCGTTTTTGATATATTAACAGATGCTTTGTTTGCATTATAATCTTCAAACATACTGCCTTCACGAACTGCTTTTCCCATTTCTACATAATTCTTAGCAATTTCTTCAGGCAAACCTGCACCCAACATACCAGCGAGACTATCTTCGTCTTTAAAGTCTATCCACGGCAGTGCTGGTTTACCAATTGCTGTACCAAGTACTTTTGCTATGTCGTTCGTTGTGCGTTCATCACTGATCACATATCGTATGCTTTGGCCTTTAAAAGATAAAGACGTTAATTCCTCAGATGCAGCTGCTGCAATGTCTTTCGGATGTACCAAAACAATACTTGTGTTAGCACCATAATTGCCACCTATTATACCATTGTGTTTGATCATACCAATGTTGGCGTAAAAGTTTGTATAGAAATTACCTGGACGAAGATGAATAATGTTCACACCTGTCAGTGCATTCAATACCTGTTCAACACGATAAATGCCGCTTACCGGTCCGCAGCCCTCTGCCATATGGGCACCTATGCTGCTGAGATTCACTACATATTTTATACCCGCCGCTTTAATAGCATCTGCATAAATTTTGCCTGTATCGCCAATGTATTTTTTCCAATCTGTAGCAGCAAATGTTGGCGGCACCATCGTGTAAACAGCATCAGCCCCGGTAAATGTTTTCGTTAAAAAGACAACATCTTGAACAGAGCCAATAGCTGCTATAGCTCCCAATGCTTCAATTTCAGCTCTTTTACTTTCCTGACTGCTGATAACTGTAACAATGTGTCCTGAAGCAAGTAGTGACTGTGTCAATGGCTTGCTGATATTTCCCAGAGAACCTGTAATAACGTATTTCATATGCATTATTTTGTTTGAGTGATTGATAAAACAAATGTATATTTGTACTTACTTTATTACAAGTACTAACCCTAAAGTAGGTATCTTATGACAGCGATTAAGGAGTCTTCAACAAATCAATTGAATAAGCAAAATGCAATTACGGATTGCCCGGTCTCATATACTCTCACCAAGATCGGAGGACGCTGGAAGCCGATCATTATTTTCAATTTATTAAATGGGGGAAAGCGTTATGGAGAATTAAAACGATGCATTCCTACAATTACTGAAAAAATGCTTATTCAACATTTGAAAGAATTAGAAGCGGATCAATTGGTTGTACGTATTGCTAAACC
>Ga0247817_10000672_pt1 | contig 18252 bp, 17 predicted proteins | sample UWRJL212509R1_FD_178010 | JGI IMG/M metagenome (GOLD analysis project Ga0247817, IMG submission 178010) | Plant litter microbial communities from Arlington Agricultural Research Station in Wisconsin, United States - UWRJ-L212-509R-1 | ecosystem: Environmental > Terrestrial > Plant litter >...
GCTTGATATACTTATTAATGCTGCGGGAGGAAATATGCCGGGTGCAACCATTGCTCCTGATCAGGCTATTTACGATTTACAGGTCGAGTCTTTGCAACAGGTAATAGATCTTAATATTATCGGAACCATGTTACCATCTCAGGTTTTCTCTGAACTTTTCGCTCAGCAAAAAGAAGGTATTATTATTAACATATCTTCTGCAACGGCAGAAAGACCTTTAACGAGAGTAGTTGGCTATTCTGCATCTAAAGCGGCAATCGATAATTTTACCAAATGGATGTCAGTTGAACTGGCTACAAAATATGGCGAAGGAATCAGGGTAAATGCAATTTCTCCAGGTTTCTTTATTGGAGAACAAAACAAGGCATTATTACTTACACCGGAAGGAAAACTAACACCTCGAGGTGAAAAAATCATAGAATCTACTCCAATGAAAAGATTTGGAACTCCTGAAGACATAGAAGGTGCTCTTTTGTTTTTATGCAGCGACATGTCTAAATTTGTTACAGGAACGATTATCAAAGTAGACGGAGGATTTTCTGCTTCGAGCATCTAATTATCAACTTAAATTATTATACAAAAAAGAGCAGGAATTGTATGATTTCTCTTTATTATTCTCTTACTTTGTATGAACTCACAAAAAAAATATATCGTATGAAAAAATTTAGTTTACTGGCAATTGTTTTATTACTTGCCGTTTCAGTTAATGCTCAAGACGTAAAATTTGCTCCACTAGACGCTAGTCCGGTTGATATTGCTTATTTCCCTAATAAAGCGGTTAAATTCAAAAAAACAGATAATCCTTCACCTTCTATTAAAGTAATCTATGCAAGACCTTCTGCTAAGGGACGTGAGATTTTTGGAAAATTAATTCCGTTTGGTGAAGTATGGCGTGTTGGTGCGAACGAAAATACAGAAATCAAATTTTACAAACCTGTAACAATCAATGGTGTTGCTGTTGCAGCAGGAACCTACAGCTTATTTGCTATTCCTGAAAAAGACAAATGGACAATCATTATCAACAAAGAACTTGATTTATGGGGCGGATATGCTTATGATGAAAGTAAAGATGTTGTAAAAATTACTGTTCCGGTTAAACCAGTATCAGCAGTAATCGAAGCTTTGTCTATTGCTTTTACTTCTAAAGGTGATGTAACAAATTTGGTTATTGGATGGGACAAAACAACTGTTGAAGTACCGATCACTATTAAATAGATTTTTAGATTTTTAGATTTTTAGATTTTTAGATTTTTAGATTTTTAGATTTTTAGATTTTTAGATTTTTAGATTTTTAGATTTTTAGATTTTTAGATTTACAAAAAAAACTCCTTGCGGAGTTTTTTTTGTTTATACGTTTTATGTTAAAGGTTCCAATATTTTATCTAAAGTAATGGGCAGATTTCTAACTCGTTTTCCTGTAGCATTAAAAACGGCGTTTGCGATTGCCGGCGCCATTCCAACTAAAGCAGTTTCGCCAAGGCCTTTTGTTCCCATTGGATTACTAATTGGATCTTTCTTATTGACAAAAAACACTTCCTGTTTTTCTATATCTGCATTTACCGGTACATGATAATCTGCAAAATTATTGTTGATCGGACGACCAAAACGGTGGTCTATTTCTAATGATTCCATAAGCCCCATTCCAATACCGCCAACTGCTCCTCCGTACATTTGTCCGGCAGATGTTTTTTGGTTAATTACGGTTCCAATATCAGCACAGGAAACGACATGCGCCAATCTGATTTTGCCAAGATTAGGATTCACTAAGACTTTTACAAAATGTACAGAAAAAGAATAAATAGAATATTTCTTTGCTTCTTCTGTTCCTTTTGATTCGTTCTCTACCGACAATTCATTTAATTGATTTGCACTGAATAAAGCCTGAAGCGTTATTGTTTTTTTACTGTCTTTTTTAGACGTAATTGTTCCGTTTGCAAATGCAAGATCAGTGATGGGTACGTTTTTAAAAGTTTTACTTTCAACAGCCAATCCCAAAGCTTTACTTACCAACAAATTACAAGCATCATGAACTGCAGATCCAACAGATGATGTTGTAGCAGAACCTCCCTGAGTTGGTCCTTTTGGAAGTCCGCTTCTCCCCATTTCGATAACTACATTTTCAGATGGTATTCCAGTAATTTCGGCTCCAATTGCAGTCATCATGGTTGCTGTTCCGGGTCCCATATCGTTTACACTACATTGCAATACTAAAGAACCATCTGCTAAAAATTTTGCTTTTACAGCTGTTGCATTTCTAAAAGATCCAAAAGTTCCGGTTCCCATTCCGTATCCTACAAGCCAATCCCCTTCTTTAACGGAGCCAGGTTTATTTTTTCGGTTTTTCCAGCCAATTCTTTCCATTCCTGCATCATAGCATTCTAAAAGATATTTACTGCTCCAAGGTTTATTTTGTTCCGGATCTTTATCAGCGTGATTACGTTTTCTAAAATCAATAGGATCTAAATCTAATTTATAGGCTAATTCATCGATAGCACTTTCTAAGGCAAATGAACCTGTAGCTTCTCCTGGACCACGCATCCAAATAGGTGTACAAGTATCTGTTTCAACTATTTTATAGCGCGTAGAAACATTTGCACAATCATACATAAAACGAGACATGTTTACAGTAGCTTCCGTAAAATCTTCATAGTTGGAGGTTTGTGCCACCGCTTCGTGTGTTAAACCGGTAAGCTTTCCTTCTTTGGTAGCTCCTAAACCCATTTTTTGAATGGTATACGGACGTGACCCTACGTTGGTAAACATTTGCTCACGATGCAAGACTAACTTTACAGGACGTCCAATCTTTTTGGATCCTATTAGCGCCGCAATTTCATAAGGCCAGGTATGCAATCCCATTCCGAATGCTCCACCCAGATATTCTGAATGAACCTCTACATTTTCCGGTGCAATACCAAAAACGTTTCCAACACTTTTTCTAGTACCTTCAACACCCTGACTTTTGGTGTACAAAATGGGCTTATTTCCATCCCATTTGGCGATTATATTCGCTAATTCCATAGGATTATGAACTTCCGTCGGAATGATATATTGTTCTTCTAAAAAAACTTCGGCATTTTTATAACCATCTTCAATACCACGATTATAATCTTTAGCACGTTCTGGCGTTTTTCCGTTTTTCTTAACTTTTTCAAGTTCTGTTACGTGCTCCTCTTTTAAATATTCTGCTTTGATAAGACTTGCTGCATACTGCATACGCTCAAAAGTATCCGCAATAACTAAAGCAATTGGCTGATCGTAATACCGAATTGAATCATCTTTGAATATTTGAAGTGGCTGTCCTAAATTACCACGCTCCTTTGGGTGTTCATAACCAGCAGGTTTATCTATATTTAAGTGGGTAATTACGGCTAGCACTCCCGGAGCCCATTCTGCTTTTTTAGTATCAATTGATTTAATACGTCCTTTGGCAATGGTACTTCCAACCAAAAAAGCATACGCTACATTGGGCGTTTTATACTCTGCCGAATAGGTAGCGGTTCCTGTAACTTTGGCAAATCCGTCAACTCTGTTTATATTACTTGTCTTGCTCATAATTTTACTTATTTAGCGGCTGCTATCGTTAAGGCTTCGGTAATTGCGTTTGGCCCGAGTGTTAGTTTAAAATCATTATCACCGTAACTTCTGGCACCTTTCATGGCTAAAGTGGCTGCTTGTTTAAAAGTTGCTTCTGAAACTGGTTTCCCTTTTAGAAATTGTTCTGCTTCTAAAAGTCGCCACGGTTTATGTGCTACTCCGCCCATCGCAAGCCTTGCTTCGTTTATAATATTGTTTTTAATCTCTAAACCTACCGCCACAGAAACTAATGCAAAAGCATAACTTGTTCTGTCACGGACTTTTAGATAATGACTATTTTTAGTAAAATTATTATTCGGAATTTCAATAGAAGTGATGATCTCTTTATTTTCAAGCGTATTATCTTTTTCAGGTGTGTTCCCCGGAAGACGATGAAAATCAGTAAACTTTATTTCTCTTTTTCCTTTTGGACCTTCAACAAACACTTTTGCATCCAATGCTGCTAAAGCGATACACATATCACTTGGATGAACGGCAATACAACTATCTGAAGCACCAAAAATGGCATGCATTCTGTTCGATCCTCCAATGGCTCCGCATCCGCTTTTGGGAACGCGTTTGTTGCAGGGCATATCAGTATTGTAAAAATAAGAACAACGCGTACGCTGCAGCATATTTCCTCCTACTGTAGCCATGTGCCTGATTTGTTGTGATGCTCCGGCTGCTAAAGCCAATACTAATAGCGGAAATTTTTCTTTTATCACTTCATCTTCGGCAACCTGACTGTTTTTAGCCAATGCGCCAATGGTTACTTTTCCGGTAAGGAATTCTATTTTCTTTAAATCAATACCATTGATATCAATTAGTTTGTCTGGAGCGACCACATTTTTTTTCATTAAATCAACCAAATTGGTCCCTCCGGCAATAAACGCGGCTGAACTTTCTTTAGCAATACTGGAAACGGCTGAATTTGATGATAAGGCTCTGATTATTTGAAAGTTTTTCATAGTGCTTTCCCTCCTTCCTTAACTTCTGTAATAGCATCTACTATATTATGATAAGCGCCACATCTGCAAATGTTACCGCTCATATATTCTCTAATTTCTTCTCTACTGTTGGCGTGACCTTCTTTTATACAGGCAATCCCCGACATGATTTGCCCGGGTGTGCAATATCCACACTGAAAACCGTCATTTTTAATGAAAGCTTCTTGCATTGGGTGTAGTTTTTTTCCTTTTGAAAGTCCTTCAATAGTCGTTACCTGTACATTTTGCTGCATTGAAGCCAGTGAAAGACATGATAGAATTCTGGTACCATCTACATGTACAGTACAAGCACCACATTGTCCGTGATCACAGCCTTTTTTTGTACCTGTAAGTTGTAATTGTTCTCTGAGTAAATCAAGAAGCGTAGTTCTGGGTTCCACATTTAAGTTGTGTTTTATACCATTTACTTCTATAGAAAGTGGAACAGTTTCGAGGTATTCTGCAATTTTCTCATCCCATTTGTTTTCAGAAGCAAGCACAATAGAAGGAGGTGCTAAAGCAAATGCTGTTAAAAGACTTGATTTTTTAATAAAGTCCCTACGTGACGAATTTGACTCCTCTTCGACTACTTTGCTGTTAATTTTTCTTTTTTCAGCCATGCATACTATCTTTAGAATTTTTGGAAAAAGTACATCTTACTCTCAACAAATTTAAGGAAGCTATCTGACAAAAAGTTATAAAATTCACATATTCTGCCTTTTCATAACTTAATATCTTTCTTAAAACACAGTTTAATTTACAAATTGTACTTTTACTTTATCAACTACTTTAACATGCGACACCAAGATCACATCTATTTAGACAATAACGCTACAACCCGTCTTGACAAAAGAGTTTTGGATGCCATGCTCCCCTACTTAACTGAATCTTATGCGAATGCCGGAAGCAGTCATCTTGCAGGATTAACAATAAATGAAAGTATTCAGGAGGCAGCCTGGCAAACTGCTAACTTAATTGGAGCAAATGAAGATGAAATTATTTTTACATCTGGCGCTACAGAATCGATAAACTTAGCAATTAAAGGCTTGTCTAATTCTCCTAAAAAACACATTGTAACAATTGCAACTGAGCATAAGGCAGTATTGGAAACTTGTCACTATATGGAAACTATTGGTTTTACCGTAAGTTATTTACCTGTTGCTTCTGATGGACTTTTAGACCTTAATCTTTTAGAAGAAATAATTACCGACAAAACATTGATTATCATAGCTATGATTTCGAATAATGAAATTGGTGTCATACAAGATATTACTGCTATTTCGCAAATGGCACACAAGAAAAATGCGCTGTTTATGTGTGATGCAACTCAGGCTGTTGGAAAAATTCCTGTTGATGTAAAAAAACTAGGAATTGATCTTTTGCCAATTTCTGCACATAAATTTTATGGTCCAAAAGGTATCGGTGCTTTGTATGTTTCGGCGCAAGCGAAAATAAAATTGATGCCCCAAATACATGGTGGTGGGCAACAACGTAAATTGAGAAGCGGAACACTAAATGTAACCGGGATTATTGGTTTAGGTAAAGCAAGTGAAATCGCTTTAAATGAAATGGAAACCGATAAAGAAAGAATTAAAGAATTAAGAGATCATCTGGAAAAAAACCTACTAAAAATTGATGGTTCATTTGTAAATGGAACTACTTTAAACAGAATTTATAACACCTCAAATATTTGCTTCCCAGGCATAAATTCAGAACGACTTATTCTTGCTTTAAAAAACATTTCGGTCTCTAGTGGCTCCTCATGCTCTGCTGCCACTTCTACACCTTCACATGTTTTAAAAGCTTTAGGCTTGTCTGATGAAAATGCATTAAGTTCGATTCGGTTTAGCCTTGGACGTTTTACCACTTTAGCCCAAATTGAGGAGGCAATTGTGAGAGTTAGTTCTTTAATTAGGAGTTTTTAGTTAGTTAGTACCTAGTGCTTAGTACTAAAGCTAAAAACTCATAACTCATAACTCATAACTTATAACTCATAACTCATAACTTAATTCATAATTGAGAATAGTCTTCTAAGGTATCTATATCAATACTCCCTTTTTCAAACGGAACGGCGATTGTATCCTCTAAAGATCTGTTAATTACTTTTTTAGCACCTTCCCGACCTGTTAGTTCCAACAATTCTTTAAAATATTTTTTCTGAAATAATGCGGGCGTTCCTAAAGTAGCTTCATAAGAGGAAGCTATAATCCCTTTTGCATTTTGATGATATGTTTTTATAAGCTCATTAAAGATTGAAGTTGTTATATAAGGCTGATCGCAAACGGCAAAAATACAAGCATCTGTTTCAGGAAATACATCTATCATTTTTTTTAAACCGCAAACAATAGAAGATGCCATTCCGGATTCCCAGTCGGGATTGAAACTAGCCTTTACATTAGCTTTAAGAATATCCTTTTCTATAAGTTCGTTATTTGCTCCCGTTACAACGAGTACTGATGCATTGTTTACAGCAACAGCTTCGCGGATTGTATGCCGTAAAAGCGTTGTGTCTTTATAAGTAAGTAATTGTTTTGGACTTCCTAATCTCGAAGAGCTACCAGCAGCCAGAATAACAATTCCAACGTTGTCTTTTTCATTAACTTTCATAGGATACAGTGCTGTGTATTTTGCCAGTCTTATATTTTAATGAAGTTCCTTTTTTACCACTGATTATTGCTTTAATTTCAGCAACGACTGATAATGCAATTTCTTCTGAAGTTTCGGCACCAAGTTCTAATCCAACGGGTCCGTAAATTCTGTTGAGCTGTTCTTCGTTTAATGTTATTCCAATGTCTTGCAAATCATCCAGCATACGGTTTAATTTTGTTTTAGGACCAAGCAATCCAATATATTTACAATTGGTCGAAGCGAGAATCTTAAGTAATTCTAAATCATATTTGTAATTGTGTGTCATCAGAACAAAGTACGTTTGATCGTCAATTTGAATTCCATTTAAAAAATCTTCCGTTCTTGCCACTTTTACTCTATTTGCTTCGGGAAATCTCGATTGTGTCGCATGAGTCGATCTCCCATCTCCTACTGTAATTTGCCAGCCCAAAATATCAGCCATTTTTACAAGTGGCTGTACATCATTACCTGCTCCTGCAATAACAAGTGAAATTGGAGGACTTATGTATTCTAAAAGTGCTTCATTCTCATTGGTATCATAAAGCTTTTTTATTAAAGTTGTTTTTGTATTCAAAACTTCAGCTGCATTTGTAAAAAGTACAGAAGCAATTTCATTTGTACATATCGCCCTTGAATTTTGTCTGTAAAATAAAATGGTTCCTATTTGAATGGCTTGTCTCCTTAGCGAAAAAACAGTAAGTATCACAGCATCTTTTCGGTCATTCTCTAATTGCTGCAAAAGCTGAATGGGATTGTTGATTTGTTCATCATCAATATATTCAAAGAGAATATGAACGATTCCATTGCAGCCCAATTGCAAACCTACTTCTGAATCGTCTTCGTTTGTGGTGTTATAAGTAATAAGCTTGTTTTGTTGCTGATCGATAGATAGAAGTGCTTTTCGTAATGCATCGCCTTCTAAACAGCCTCCGCTGATAGCTCCCGTAAGCAATCCGTCTTCTGTAACCAGCATTCGGGCACCGGGCTGTCTGTATGACGAACCTTCGACCTTAACAACAGTTGCCAAAGCTGATTTCTTTCCTGACTTCTTTGCTATTCTATACGCCTTTAAAATTTCGCTTATTTCTTTCATAATAGATATTCTCTAACAAAAATAGATAATTATAATTTGAAGAAAGCTGCAATAAGATAAAGTATTAACTCAAAAATAGTATTTCTTACAGTAAATTAAATAGTAATTAATCCCATGACTAATGCTGTTTGTACTGCCTCAGTTGTATTGGCCACTTTCATTTTCTCAATTATATTTTGTCTGTGTCGGCGAACTGTGTATACGGAAATATTCAATTGGTTAGCAATTTGTGTGCTATTGCTTCCTTTAGCTACAAGACTCAGCGTCTCAAGTTCTCTTTTGGACAGCAATGATTTTTCGAACTGTTTGTATTTTTCAATTGCAACGACTTCTCCAGTCTGAATGTTTACTATTTTTCCATCGATTCCCAAACGAGGCTGCACATCAGTTGAAGGTGCATACAAACAAAGTGCAAGCCAAACACTTCCATTACTTAATGTTTTAAGGTAAATCGTGCGATGATTGATGTAACTACAATACTCTGAAATATTTTGTGTTCTAATTCGGCTAAAAGTGCTGTACTTTTGAGAATCCTCGTATGGTACGGTTTTTAAAAACTGAAAATAATTGAGTTCTAAAATGTGTCTTTCGATAACATCTTCAGGATGAATTTTACTAAAGATGCATTCTTCAAAAGCGGAATCAATAACCGAATTTTCTTCAGGTAAACCAAATACCTTCCCAAAATTACCCGCATAGATATAACTGCAATCTGCCTGAAAATCTGATAATACTGCTACACACTGATCGATGCTTACATATCCTGCCACCATTTTTTTGTATGTTTCGATATCATTTGCATCATCGATTGAAAATGTTTGTTCTAATAAAGTAGCTATTAATTGATTTTCTATCGATGCATTTGACATGTCCGGGCTTATAAATTGGTTAATTTTACGTATTGTACCTTTTATCAGGCAATGGTATTTTTGACAAACTAAAATAGAATTTTTCTACTTCTAAAAAAAACATTTTATGAAATCAAACTTTTATAACTTCTGCACTCTTCTTGGATTATTTATTTTGACAAGCTGCGGAAATAACAACACTAAACCAACATCTGAAACTCAATCTAAAACTAGTATTGATTCCGGATTTGTAAATGGTTCTTCATGTGACATCAAACTTTCCAGCATTCACTTTACAAAATCAATTAATGGTGCTGACACACTTGCAAAAATTCATTCTAATGAAAAAATAACATTCCGTGCAGGTGAAAAGTCGGATTATTTTTCTGATCCGGATGGAAAGCTTTCTAACAATACAGCTCCTATCTTACTTTCTAAAATTGATAATACTAAACCCTTTACATTAACGGCTAAAGTAACACCTGAATTTACCGAAAAAGGTTTATACAATGCTGGCGTTTTATACTTATATGTTCATGATAATTTTTATCAGAAATTCTGTTTCGAACAGGACGAACGAGGCAATCATCGTGTTGTAACGGTTCGAACAACAGGTACATCAGACGACAACAACCATGATGTAATAACAAATCCAAGCATTTACATGAAAATTTCTTCTGATACTAAAACTGTAGCAAGTTATTATTCGCTGGACAACAAAAACTGGCAAATGGTACGTTTATATAAAAACAATTATCCTGCTGAGTTCTGGGCTGGAATCAGCACCCAATGTCCAGTAGATAAAGGAACCCAAAGCATTTTTGAAGAAATCAATCTGCAACAAAAAAGTGTACTTGATTTTCGTTTAGGAATTTAAAAAAATTATGAGTTATGAATTATAAATTATGAGTTGCTAGTTGACAGTTGTAGTGGTTTAGCAAATTCATAATTCATAACTCTTTCAAGGTAAGGGTATAATTTAAATCTGATTTGTTTTTTTGTCTTTTATGATCAAGAGCGTACAATTTGTCGGGAGCTCCGGCATTATATCCAAAGTAGAGTTGCTTTTCTTCAGGGAGATTCCAATTCAGTATATAAATTGTTCCGTTTGGATCTTGTTCAAGTCCTCTTTCCAGATTAAAATTACCTTTCTGAAAAAATTTCTTTTCCGGTGATTTTCCTTTGTAAATAGTAGTAAGTTCAAATTTGTGACTTTCCATAGTACCATCTCCCTGATAGATTTTCAGAATTGTTTGTATTCCGGAGCAATCGGCACAGGGCAACACACCTTCGTATATTGAGGTTTCTTCTAAACTCTTGGTGTCTGCAATAATAGAACTTTGCATATCCGCTAAGGGAGCATGCAAAACTCTTTCGCTTCTTCTTGAATTACAAGAAAACAAGAAGCCTGAAATTAAAATAATTAAAAATATTTTTTTCATGAAATTATATTTTTAAAATATTGTATTAAATAAAATACACTAATTTTTTGATTCTTTAAACCTCTTTAAATTTGTACTCTTTGTATTACACTGATTTTGAGTTATCAAAAATCATCCCATTTTTAAGAAATCATTATAAAAACCAATATTATCTTACTTTTAAATCATAAAAATTTAATCAGACAACTTCATTTTATATAACTAAGTTTTGTATTTTTATTGATCAGAATAAATTATGCATAACCTTAAACCAAAAAAATACTATGGGAAAATTTGTAATTACTAAAAGAACCAACGGGGAGTTTCAATTCAATTTAAAAGCCGGAAACGGTCAAACTATCTTAGCTAGTGAGGGCTATACAACAAAAGCAGCATGTACAAACGGAATTGAATCTGTGAAAAAGAACTCACAGGTTGACGAAAGATTTGATAAAAAAGAAGCTAAAAACGGAAAACCTTATTTCAACCTAAAAGCAACTAACGGTCAAATTATTGGAACAAGTGAAATGTATGAAAGCACTGCTTCAAGAGACAACGGAATCGCATCAGTAAAAACAAATGCGCCAGACGCAACTGTAGACGATCAGACAGTATAATTATAAAAAAGAAACGAGGTTTAAAAACCTCGTTTCTTTTTATCTAAAATGAACCGAACCTCTTTTTATAGCGTTCTAATTCCTGCTCTGTCTGATATAATAATTTTTCTAAAAGTGAAATTTTGTCTTCATATAACTTTTTTAGAGCTTCGCTGTTATCAGAATTAATTAAGATACTACCGTTATTGTTTCCTTTTACTCTATTAAAGTTATTAAAATAACGCTGACTATCAAAACTGATAATATCTTCAACACTTATCTCCAGTATGCGGGCAATCTCGACCAATTTCTCGAATGATAATACCGTTTTACCTTTTTCAATTTTACTGTAACCTGCCTGCGTAACTCCTAATTGATCTGCCATGTATTCCTGAGTGTAATTTTTTAACTCTCTAATGCTTTTTATTTTGTTTTTTATTGAAGTTGCCATAAGATTATTGGGGTGGTATTGTATAATGGAACAGCCAAATAGTAGTATTTGGAGGTACCTGTTCTAATTATACCTTTTAATGCATAAAATGCGACTACAATTGTAATTTGGTACTGCAGTTTTTTTATTCTTTTTTTGTAGTAATAAAGAAACCATATACAATAGCAACTACAATAAAAGCCAATTCGTATTTTGGTATATCAAATAGTAACATTTATATTTTTAGTTTATTAGGTTCTGCTCCTGTAACATATGATCGAATTGTATGTTTAAATACTGGTCGATTTGTTTTCCTATCACCGGTCTGTCTGAAGGATTTATTTTTACTTTAGTCTGGTTTTTATAAACATCCCGGACAATCACATAGTATTCAAAATCAATAGTATTATGAAACCGCAATATGATAAGAATTGTGTAACATAATAAAGTTGGAATAATATAATACAACTCTGTTACATCTGAAAAAACCATAAAATAGTACGCAAGTGCAGTAATGGCTGCAAAAGCACTATTTTCAAGAAAGTAAGACTTCTTTTTTTTAAGTAAACCCAGCTCCACAATTTCATCAAAATTGTACTGCCATCGTTTTGATCCGTAGTGAAATTGAACCTGATCGTGAGTAAGAGTAAAGAACATAATAATTAGTTATTTATAAAACACAGAAAATTGTTGTAATAAAGACTTACAAAGCATCCTGCAGACTTGCATTTCTGACTTTAGTATTAAGTAAGAAAAACTAATATACCGTAACACTCTGCTTCGCAATATTACGCATTATCCTATTTTTTTTTCTTAGGAACTTCCTTATAGAATATAACTAAAAGTTGTAATTAAATCTTGCTTATCAATTTTTACTTATCGTTTGATGACGAGATTGGCTGATTTTACTTATATTATTTTTTAATCCTAATTCTTATGATTCTGACTCCTATCAACATACAAAAAAATAAAGGCTACTTCTACTAAAAGAAACAGCCTGCGTTATCCTAAAACGATTTAGTAAAATATTTTAACAAATTTCGACCTAAATGTGTAAAAACAATATCTTTAACAATCCCATACTTATTAAATAGAAACTATTTCAAAAAATAGACCTTAATAAACGAGCTGCTACTTCAAACTTTATTCCTATTAGGTATAAAAAAAGCTACAAATTATTATTGATATGGAAATTATTGCTCTTTCAGTAAAAAAAAGGCAAAAAAAAACCTCGTTTATAAATTATAAACGAGGTTTTGAATTCCTACAAAAATATTATTTTTTTGATTCTTCGATAGAAACTTTTCTGAACTCTTTTAAAAGTTTTTCAATTTCTAAAGTTGACTTACGTGCTCTTGGTCCAGCAGCTTTAACACCTTTCTCAGTTAATGATTCAGCCTCTGCTTTGAATGTGTCGATTTCGGCGTTGATTTTTAATAATAGATCTTTCATGCTTATACTTATTAAATTAGGGCACAAAAATAGAAGTTTGATCGATAGTTACAACAAAAAAGCTGTTAAATTTATCAATGTTTTTGGCTTTCTCTTTTACAATAAATTAACCTGAAAGCTTAAATATTAATATTCAATACTTTACAAAACAGTTTTTCACCTTACTACTTCATAATCACTGCTTAGTAATTAAAAAAAACTTTTGTTTTATAGCCTTATTTACAAATTTATTATTAGTTTTTGTAAGGTAAAGATTCTAGTTTTTTAGAAAAAAATCGATTAACGAACTCACCTTTGCTCATTTTAGATTTTAACGTTGTCAAAAACTTATTCCAATATCATGATGCAATTTAATCGTACTATTACTCAGCTTCTATAATTTTCAAACTTTATCACAACTATACCTTAATGATGTTTACCCTATTACTTTCTACAAAAGTGATAAGTTCCTTCATATTTCGACCATCACTGGTATGGTTAGAAATTGAAATGATATGTGAATCATCCTTGATATACAAAAAGAAAAAATCTTTCGTTAACACTGCTTTTTCGATCTGACACCACTTATAGGTAAAAGTTCCTAATGGAGCTTGCACATAGATGTTCGAAGCGGCAAAATTTAATTTGTACTTTCCAATAAAATCTGTGTACAAAACAAGCTTACTTATTAACTCGAGAATTACGTTACAAATTGCATTTACAGAGAAGCAATAAAAGGTAATAAACAAAATTATTAATACTAAATTTTGAAGCTCCCATTCGATTAGGTCATCCTCTGTTTTTAAAGTGAAAAAATTAAAAAAAATAATGTAAAATAAAATTAATATCAGAAAAAAAGTGACTTTCTCTTTGCATAAACGCCTAAAATACATATTATTCAGCTTTCTGATTTCGGTAAGATTTAACTCAAATTCTAAAGAAATTTTAGAGAGGTTCATATAAATTTAAGATAATAGCAATTAGTACTAATTTCACAGGTCTGCTGATTCTTTCTTTCTCGTAAAAAAATTAATAGTACACCTGCAGGTTTTGTACAAAATTACTTAAACATAAAAGTAAAAGGCGTTTTTACAAACGCAAAAATTACCAACATAGGACATAATTTTACACCATGAAAGCAATTAAAAAACAGTAAATAAAAACCTAAATATCAATAATTTAATTACCCAAAAAAACTTTGAGAATGCCTGCTAATTCATAAATCAAGCAGCTTAGTAAAATGGTCTTATTCGTCAAACTTTTAACTTACTTGATGACTTTCGGTATATCCTTTAAATTGAATTGATATTTTCCCTCCAAGACTACATTGACAGGAAGAATCCTGAGTTAGAAGTTTAAAATTATTAATAGTGTCTTTAGACGCAGTCTTTTGCCATTTTGCAGGCGCCGGACAACACGTATTTTGAGTAAGACTGCACACTCCAAAATTTGGAATATTGAGTTCCGGAGCTATATCACCCTCTGTCGCGATGCGCTTATTTTCGATCAGGCAAAAATCCTGACTCATTACTTTTAACTGACTTGGTTTTGCTCCTTTATCACAAAGCAAAATTGCTTTTTCTGTTACTTTCTCAGACATATTTTTCTATTTACGATTTAATACATTCCCCCAAAAATTGATACTCGTATTTCTTTCTTCATAATTTTGATGCCATTCGTCCTGAAAACGCTCCCACTCTTTTTTGGTATACTCTTTCCCTTTGTATGTTTTATAATAAGCATTATCTTCTTTTTCTTTACTTTCTAACGAATACAAATACTGATCAAAAGGAGGTATAGATTGATCATCATGAGAATAATAAGCACTTTCAAATAAAACATCGCCTGTTGTTCCATCTATGAGAATATAGTCTCTTTTACCAATTGAATCTTTCGATGGCAGATAAACTTCATAAACAGGTTTCTTAATTTTTTCCTCAATTCTCCGACCTACAACGATATTTTGTTTGTTATCTTCGATGTCGATATCATGTTCTTTTTTAATTTTCAGAATTAATTCTTTTAACGAAAAACTGTAGGGTTCATCATGATCTGTCTCTTTAATAAGGATACCATTTTCATTATAAAACTTTGCAGTAGAAATTGGAAATTGATTAAAGCACATAACATAAACTCTTAAAACAGATGATTTTTTATCATAAACCCACGTTTTCGTGTATCGATTAAAGGTTAAACTCCTTTTTATTTGTATTTTATCTTTATGTGAAGTAATGCGCACCCGCTCATTTCCTTTTTTCAAAAATTGATCATTTTCTGATGAAGTCCAGTCTTGATCAATCTCCCAGTCTTGATATTTAGCTATAGTAAAATATTCCATTTTATTTTGGTTTATAGGATTAGTATTGCTGTTGTATTTGCCGTGAAGCAGTTCATAATGATACCAAGCATAACATTATGAATATCTTAATCGTTTAATTAAAAAATATTGCCATTAAATGATATTATCATTTATAATTTTCCATTGCCAGTACCATGTCGAATAAGCTTCTTTGCTATATCCCATTATATTGTTTGTAGCGCTTGTCGGATTGGCTACTGGCTGAATAGTGTTACCTTTTCCATTAGGGAAAGTATATTTATAATTAGATGTATGAGACGGTATTACATCATGGTCCCGATGTGAATGATAAAGCCCCAGACCATGAAGAACCTCATGAGCCAAAACATGCTCATAACCGCTTGACACATCTGTGTACATAATAACATTCGATATCCCTACAGCTTCAACCTCCCCAAATGTACCAGTATCATTGGAACTGACTCCAAATTTAAAAACCGTAAAATGATCCTCATATTTTTCATTCTCCAAAGTGCCGGTTGAATCTTTAACCTTAAAAAAAAGTTCTTTACACTTTTCGTATAAATCTGAATTTAGCACACTTTTTCCGTGCATCGTTATCATATGTTTTATGTTTGATCCTGATAAAAATTTACCTGAATTTGTAAAATCCGGATGCTCACTTAAATCCAAAGTAGTATCCTCTATAATAGGCACAATTAGTGACTGATACAAAGCCTTGTATAAATTTTCTTTTTCTTCGGTAGAAAATGATGCATATTCTGTAGGTAATGATGGATCTGTAGCGGTCCAAAGGCCTACTAAAACAAAATTTTCTTCATGACGCACTGTTTCATCATTTTTAAGAACTTTTAATCTCCCCGCAAGTTTTCTCTCTATCATATCTGTTGCTACAGTCTCTCCTGAAGCATTAGAAGCTATTTTTGGATAAGCATAAATATCAATATACTGATCACAATCGAGATCCTCAAGGCAGGTTATTTTTATAGTAATGCTTTTATCTTCCAGTCCGTTTGTTTTTGTATTCTCGCTAAGAATATCCGTATCTACTTCTAACAAATCATCATCATATTCAAACTCCAGTTTCTCCAGGTCTTCCTCAATATCAATAAGCAGTTTTAACTCCGCTTCATAAGCAGGCATAACTAAAGGTATATCGATCAAAGAGTCTACAAATTCCTCTGAAAACAAGGTTAGATAAGGTACAAAGTATTCTGTCGGGACAGATGCAGATCCTGGTGCAGGCATCGTCTGTCTTGTAATGGGGATAGACTCATATTCCAATTTTAATTTATCAAAAGCTTCATCATGCGTCAGATTGGTTTTACCGTCTTTGTAACCGCTTTCAATAATACTTTCGTAATCAGGTTCTGTGCTTAAACCATTGTCTTTTTCACGAAGCCAGTCAAAACCAAATTCTCCTTTCCATGTGGAAAGCGGTCTGAAGTAAACGGTAGCAAGTGCTATATTTTCTGTTGGAGCAGCCTCTATTGTTTCAGGTAAATTGGTAAAGCTATTACCATCTGCACCATGTATTTTTGCAGTACCCAGGCTGTTGATAATGGCCTCTTCATCAGAGTGTACGATTACTTGTTCTTTACCATGCGTTTTAACTACTTTACCTTCGATATCAATGGTGTCACTGCTATTTATTAACACTTTACCGCTACATAAATTCATAAAACCCTTTATGTATTGCTTCATTTCTTTTGCACTGCTATAAATTTTACTCAGTGCATTGAGCATATAATCATTCGTAGTTATCTGAGTACTTTCTGATGCGTTGATGATTAACTTTTTAACATCAATATTTAGGGTGTCTGATCTAAAATCGATAGTGTGATCTCCATTCAGCCCTATCTTACTGTTTGAAGCGTCCTGAACTAAAATACTTCCTGCACTATCATTCATTACCAAGCGGTTACCGCTTCGGGTTGCCAGTACTTTGAGATCGTTGTTGGGTGTACTGAAACTGCTTTTTTCTTTATTACTGGTCATGATACCTTTTACAACAGGCAGTTCTGCATTACCTCCCTGAAAATCTACCAAAACAGTGTCACCAACCTCAGGAATAATATGCGAGCCTCTGCTGCCTCCATAATTTTGTAGTAATGGAATATAAGGTGTGGTTTTATTTTTGGCTTGCTGCCAGGTCATTTGTACCTGAACGCCACTTAACCCATCCGGATCAGCATTGGCGGTTACTATTGCAGTCTGACTTATGCAATGTGGCAGTAAATCGGGATTGGTTTGCGGAGAGAAAACGGAACCATTAAAGTTTACGGCTGTAAAATGATTTTCGTAAGTTCCCTGATCTTCGCAAAAATGTGATATAGCCGTTACACAATACGTACTTTCGAGCTGTACATCAACACCTTTTATACGCACTGTATTGCCAAGTGTAATTCCGGGAACTTCGCTTGTTGCTTTTATTTCCATTAGTTCACTCAGGACTGAGCGCATCTTGTTTTTGGCGTATTCTTCTAAAGTTGTTTTTCCGCGTCCGCCAACAGCATTTTGATTAAGCTGTAATTGCGATTTCTGATTAAAAACCGTAGTAGATTTGTTTAAAAAATTCTGATGAAAACCATCGCATTCGTTACGATATTGCATGATTTCATCTGTTGCATAATCCCCGCTGCGATTATCGTTTTCTATAACTTCAAAAAGAGAAGGAACCATTTTCATCGTATAATCAAATTGCTGCATGTTTACGCCGTACACCAATGTGGGCTCACCTCCCGAAGTTCCGGGAGCACCAAAAACCATTACACGACCGTTGTCGTAAAAATAATGTCCGTATCGTTTGGCCAGACGGTTTAAAAAATCAAAGGTGCTTTCGTTGTACTGCACGGTATACGGCAGGAGATTCTTGTAAAACGTAAAGATATTCAGATCGATGTCATAGCCCGCTTTGGTCTCGGTT
>Ga0247817_10000673_pt1 | contig 18251 bp, 15 predicted proteins | sample UWRJL212509R1_FD_178010 | JGI IMG/M metagenome (GOLD analysis project Ga0247817, IMG submission 178010) | Plant litter microbial communities from Arlington Agricultural Research Station in Wisconsin, United States - UWRJ-L212-509R-1 | ecosystem: Environmental > Terrestrial > Plant litter >...
CCGTGGATCTGAGCGTACAAAATTATCAATGCTGCGTCGTAAAGTAGCTGAGAGATTAGTTGCTGCTAAAAACGAAACAGCAATGTTAACTACTTTTAATGAAGTTAACATGACGCCAATCAACTTGATTCGTAACGAATATAAAGATGCTTTCAAAGCAAAACATGGCGGCCTTGGTTTAGGTTTCATGTCTTTCTTTACAAAAGCAGTTACAAGAGCTTTACAATTATATCCAGACGTAAACTCTATGATGGATGGTGATTATAAAGTAGCTTACGATTTTGCTGATATCTCTATCGCAGTTTCAGGGCCAAAAGGTTTAATGGTTCCTGTTGTTCGTAATGCTGAAAACTTAAGTTTCCGCGGAATTGAAGCTGAAATCAAAAGATTAGCTTTAAGAGCCCGTGACGGTCAAATTACTGTTGACGATATGACTGGCGGAACTTTCACTATTACAAATGGTGGCGTTTTTGGAAGTATGTTAAGTACTCCAATTATCAATCCTCCTCAATCAGGAATTCTGGGAATGCACAACATTATCGAGCGTCCGATTGCTGTAAACGGGAAAGTTGAAATTCACCCAATGATGTACGTTGCTCTTTCTTATGACCACAGAATTATTGACGGACGTGAATCTGTTGGTTTCTTAGTGGCTGTAAAAGAAGCATTAGAAAACCCATTAGAATTATTGATGAATGGTGATGCTAAACGTGCTTTAGAACTATAATTATTAAATATTTCGGCATACTACTAAGCCTGTTCACTTTAGAACAGGCTTTTTTTTGTCTTAATATTGCCTTAAATCTTGCTTAAGATGTTAATTTTTTAAACAAATTTAAATTTTATGCTTTAAAAAATATTTTATTTAGAATAAATAAGAATAACTTGTATAGTTGACAATCAACAACTAAATTTGCGCTATTAAAATCAATTCTAAATAAAATGAAATATAAATTTACAATTTCTCTTTTGAGCCTTTGTTTTTTTCTATTCGCTGCTACAAGCATTTCAGCTCAGGAAAAAGCTTCTGTAAAAGGTCAGATTAGTTTAACAAATAATCAGACTGCAGACAATGTTTCGGTTACATTAAAAGGAACTAAAATAGGAACCAATACTGACAGCAATGGTTTTTACGAAATTAAAAACCTTAAACCGGGAAGTTACGTAATCAAAGTTTCTGCCGTTGGATATTCATCAAAAGAAAAAAGCATTTCTCTTAATGCTGGTGACGAAATAGTTGAAGACTTCACCATTAGTTCAAACTCTGAACAATTAGACGAAATTGTAATTAACGGAGGTACTAAAAAAAATCCATTAGCCCGTAAAGAAACACAACAAGTATCAAGACTACCCCTTAAAAATCTTGAAAACCCACAAGTTTATACTACCATTACAAGCGAATTATTAAAAGAGCAAGTAGTTACTAATTTAGATGACGCATTAAAAAACTCACCTGGATTAACACAGCTTTGGGGCTCTACTGGTCGTACAGGAGATGGTGCAGGATATTTTTCGTTAAGAGGATTTGCTGTTCAGCCAACCATGATCAACGGATTACCCGGATTATCAAACGGAAGTTTAGATCCTGCTAACATTGACAAAATCGAAGTTATAAAAGGACCATCAGGAACATTGTTTGGAAGTAGCTTGATTTCTTACGGAGGACTAATCAATGTTACCACTAAAAAACCTTACGATCATTTTGGCGGAGAAGTTAGTTACACTTCCGGAAGTTATGGCTTAAACAGAGTTACTGCAGATATTAATACTCCTTTGGACGACGAGCACAAAGTAAATTTTCGTGTAAATGCAGCTTATCATAATGAGGACAGTTTTCAGGATGCTGGTTTTAAAAAATCGCTATTTGTTGCGCCGTCGTTATCTTATCAGGTAAATGACAGATTATCATTCCTTATCAATACTGAGTTTTTGAGCAGCGAAATGACAAATCCAACCATGTTATTCTTAGACAGAGGAACTCCTTTAAGAGCTCACAACATCGAAGAATTAGGCTACGACAACAAACGTTCTTATACAAGTAATGATCTTGTAATAAAAACACCATCATATAGCCTTCAGGGTCAGATGAATTATAAAATTTCAGACCAATGGACTTCACAAACTGCTTTTGCAAGAAGCTCTACAAAATCTCAGGGTTACTATAATTACTTATATGACATAACAAGTAATTTTCAAAATATTACTAACGGAATTGTTTTTGGACGATCATTTACAAATAATAATTCAAAAACACTAACAACTGACATTCAACAAAATTTTATTGGAGATTTTAAAATAGGAAATCTAAGAAACAGAATTGTTGCCGGTTTAGATTATTTCAACAGAATGCAAGTTGATAACGGAACAGATTATGAATATTATGAAAGCTTAGTATATGTTGGTAGAGATGACCTAAAAACAGTAAACGAAAATGTATTTAAAATCATTGATCCTTCTCAATATATTTTAGACGGAGATAATGGTATTTTATCCCAATCACATGCAGATGCTGTTTTATCGGGCAAGGGTGTAAGCAACAGCAAACAAAAACAAGAAGTTTTTAGTGCTTACGTATCAGATGTTATTAATTTCACTCCTGCCCTTTCTGTAATGGCTAGTTTACGTATCGATCGTTTTATGAATTCAGGCGAAGTAACGACAAAAGATGATGATTTTAATCAAACTACTTTTTCTCCAAAATTTGGTGTTGTATACCAGCCAATTATCGACAAAGTTTCGATTTTTGCCAACTATATGGATGGTTTTGTAAACCCATCTCCAGTTACTAATATATTAGCTGACGGAAGCAGACAACCAAGAACTTTTGGTCCTGAACATGCAACTCAAATTGAATTTGGTACCAAATTAAACGTATTCAAAGATAAACTATATGCCACTTTTAGCTATTATGACACAAAAGTAAAAGATATGGTTTATACAGATTATGGCGCAACAACTACAATCAGTTATGAGGATGGCGCTCAAAGAAATAAAGGTTTTGAAGCAGAAATAGTAACCAACCCGGTTGATGGTCTTAATATCGTTTTTGGATATAGTTATAACGATGCGATCTTAACAGCAGGACTTGATGATTTCGTGAATCACAGACCTGAAAGTGCAGGACCACAAAACTTAGCAAACCTTTGGGCAAGCTACAAATTTCTTCAGGGAGACTTAAAAGGTTTTGGTTTAGGTTTTGGAGGTAATTATGCAAGTGATAATAAAATCATGAACAGAACAGTTGCCGGAGTATTTACAATTCCAGAATATACTGTTATGAATTCTTCTATTTTCTACGGAACAGAAAAATACACTTTAACTCTTAAAGTTAACAATATCGCAAACGAAGATATTTATAGCGGATGGTCTACAGTGAGTCCAAGAGATGCAAGAAGCGTAGTGGCAAGTTTCTCTTACAGATTCTAAAAAACAAATAACAAAAACACCTTTCTCATTTGAAGAAAGGTGTTTTTAAATTCTATAAAATTATGATAACAATAGCAAGTCTCATCGTTTTTTTAGCTTTTTACACTCTTTATTACACCTCAAAAAGAGCTACTTTATCTTATGACTTAGGTTTTGAGAAATGGATGAAAAGTAATCCTAAGCCAACCAAATATATGGGTTTAGGACTTCTTTTATTAGCGTACGCTCTTTGGTTGTTCACACAATCACTTTGCTGCGGAACTTTAATGTTTTTTATTCAGCTAATGACCATTGGAAGTTTGATTATTATTCTGACTCCATTAAAAAAAATTAGCCCATTCGCTATTATTGCTTTATTTGTAATTGTCGCTTTAATAGAATTTTATTACAACTAACTTATTTCTAACCAAAATATGCCAGCAAATCCAAAATATCTAACCCAATCTAAGTGGCAACGATTTGCCAAAATTACAGCTGCTATAATTGGCGGCTATTTTGTTTCAGTCAGTTTTCATTTGGCTTTAGCATCCTGGTTCAACCGTGCTAATATCCTTATAACAATGGCATTTAGCGGATTCATTCTTTGGGTAGCGCTTATGATAATTGCTTTCCTGGCAAAAAACGGATTGAAAATTTGGGGGATTTACATACTCCTTACCTTGTTTTTTTCACTCTTCATTTATCTTGGTCAAACTTACAATCCGATAGCAAAATAAACTATGAACAATCGTAATTATAACATCTATTTTCACACGCATACTGTTAGCGGAATTGTTATTAGTGTAGTCCTCTTTGTGATTTTTTTCGCAGGATCTTTTTCTTTTTTCAGGGATGAAATCAACAATTGGGAAAGAAATGAATCTACTGCAATTACAAAGGAAATTCAGTTAGACTATAATACCGCTTTAAATAAATTAGATAAAGAATACGTTTTACACGGCAGAAACATTACGATTTCTAAAAACAGTAACGAAAGAAGAGTTGCCGTTTATATGGAGGGTACCAAAGATACTTTGGCTCCAGCCAAACAAAAAGAAGGAAGCTTTTTTTATCTTGACACCAAAACTTTTAAAACATTCACTTACGAACAATCTTATTCATTAGGTGAATTTCTTTACCGATTACATTTCCTGGCTCAAATTCCATATCCGGTGGGATATTATCTTTCCGGCTTTATTGCTTTATTTTTCTTATTTGCAATCATAACCGGTGTTTTATTGCATTGGAAAAAAATCGTTTCGAACTTTTATATTTTCCGTCCAAAGGAAAAATTAAAAACATTATGGACAGATGCTCATACCGCTTTAGGAATGATTGGTTTGCCTTTTCAGTTCGTGTATGCTGTGACAGGGGCATTTTTTATGATTAAACTTTTGATTGTTGCTCCTGCTGTAATGACATTATACAAAGGAGATCAGGATAAATTATATAAAGAACTGGAATACAGTGATCCCGAATATAAATTTGAAAATAAAAAATTAGCTACACCATTTAATATCGATCAGTTGGTAGCTAAAGCCAAAAGCAATTGGAAGGATTTTGAGATTACACGTGTTCTTATTCAGAACTATGGTGATGCCAATATGCATGTAGTTGTTGAAGGAGAAATGCCAAGTCACAAAAAATTTACAGGAATAGGAAAAGTGATTTACAGAATTGCTGATGCAAAAGAAATTGCCAGAAAGAATCCTGTTACGCAAAACAACTATCTTGATGTTGTAAAAAATGTTTTGTATAAAATACATTTTGGTGACTATGGCGGTTACGCTTTAAGAATCGTAAGCTTCGTTTTGGGTATTATTACTTGTTTTGTCATCATTTCGGGTGTAATGATTTGGTTAGTTGCCAGACAAAAAAATAATTTACCTGAAAAGAAAAGACGTTTCAATGCTGCCGTTGTTCGTATTTATTTGGCAATCTGTCTGAGCATGTATCCTATTACCGCACTTGCCTTTATTGCTACTAAAATATTTTATCCGTTAAGCCAAAATAATCTATTTCTGGTTTATTTTGGAGGATGGCTACTTCTTGCAATCTTTTTTATTCTTAAACAGAATGATGCCTTTACCAATAAATTCTGTTTAATTTCGGGCAGTATTTTAGGATTTCTAATTCCAATTACAAACGGAATCGTATCTGGAAACTGGTTTTGGAACTCGTTTATGCACAATCAGATTCAGGTTTTCTTTATTGATGTTTTCTGGATTATTTTGGCTTCGCTAACATTTTACGTCGCGTATCATTTAAAACCAAAAAAAGTAGCTTCTTAAAAATTAGCTTAAATAATTTGCCCTCTATTGATTTAGCATATACTTTTACGCTTTATTCAAAAAAATGGGTTTTAAGAAACAAATACGTTTTCTACATAAATGGCTCGGATTAATTTCCGGGCTTATTGTTTTTATCATCAGTATTACGGGTTGCATTTTTTGTTTTCATGACGAAATAAAAGACATTACGCGAAAAGAATGGCGATTGGTTGAACCTCAAAACCAACCTTTTATACTTCCATCTGTTTTACAGGAAAAAGCAAAAGAAATTCTTCCGAATTACAAACAATCAATGGTTTCTTTTTACGGAAAAGACAGATCTGCGATTGTTTACACCTATTCTGATACCGAAAACAGATATCTCTACTTTAATCCGTACACAGGAAAATATTTAAAAACCGAAGATCCAGCGACTGATTTTTTTATTATTGTTGAGTACATTCATTTGTATTTGCTTTTGCCGGATTATATTGGGAAACATATTATTGGCGGTGCAACAATTATTTTTATTCTTTTATTAATTTCAGGAATTATTCAGTGGTGGCCAAAACGCCGAAGCGATATCAAACGAAGTTTCACTATAAAATGGTCTGCAAAATGGCGTCGTGTAAATTATGACTGGCACAATACAACCGGATTTTATATTGCGATTATTGCCGCTATTATTGCGATTACAGGTTTAACTTTTACTTACGAATGGGTGGGAGATGGTATTTACAAAACCTTCAACTTTGGCGGAGATAAAGCATTAGAAACAAAAGCACCCGTAATTGACACAACAAAGTTTGAATACAATACTTCGGCAGCAATAGATCGGGCTCTTTATCAAACCATGAAAAAAAATCCTAAAGCTGAAATGTTTTACGTTATGCTACCGCAAAAGAAAGGCGATATAATAAATACAGGTGCTTATCCACATGCTTTAAGATACGATCACCAAAGCAATTATTATTTTCATCCTTACCACGGAGAATTAATGCAAAGCCAGACTTTCGACAAAAAGAGTTTGGGTTTACAGGTTGTAGAAATGAATTACGGAATTCATACCGGACAAATTTTAGATTTACCGGGAAAAATTATTACTTTTACAATTAGTTTAATTGCGGCAGCTTTGCCCGTAACTGGTTTTGTAATTTGGTACGGAAGAAGAAATAAATCCTGTAAAAAAATTAAGGCCTAAAAAAATTTAACCGCAAAGAACGCAAAGTTTTTTTATTTATAGGATTCTATATAAACGCAAAGTTCGCAAAGCTATAATTATAAAGCTTTGCGAACTTTGCGTTTGTTATCATAACGATAATATAAAAACTTTGCGCTCTTTGCGGTTAAAATGATTAGCCAAACACAATATTTACTGATCCAAAAAAAACCGCTAATTAAAGCGGTTTTCTAAATTATTCAAAATTGTATTAATTTCTATTTGCTAAAGCATTTTTTTGTAAATTCTTAACTGAAGCTATTTTGCTGTTTTCGTAAGCAACCTCGCAAAGGTTTTTTTCATTAAAGAAAATCCATTTTCCAGTTTTCAATCCGTCTGTGTATTCTCCTACGGCAACTTTATTTCCTTTTTCATCATAAGATACCCAAACACCATCTAATTTACCATCTTTAAAAAAGCCTTCTTGTTGTACTTGACCATTTTCATGGTAGTAAGTAGCTTTTACTTTGTTTCCAACAGCTTCTAATTCAGGTTTTATCTCTTGTGCAACTAAAATTCCAGAGAACAATATTGCAACTAAAATTACACACTTTTTCATATCTTGAGGTTTTAATGTTATCAAATCGTTATCAAATATAATTAATTGTTTACATTAAAAAAACTTTTACTTAACAATTTGGTAACATTGACTAAAAACTTAACATTGGAAATTTAACTAAAACAAAAAAACCAGCGCTTAAGCACTGGTTTTACTGGGTTTTTATAAAAAACAAAAATTTACTACAACGTTATAAATTTGGTAAATAAATTACTTCAATAATGCGTCTAATTTCGTTTGAAGCTCTGGAGAGGAAGGTCTGTCAGCATCTGCACTTAAAACATTTCCTTTTGGATCAACAATAATAAATCTCGGAATTCCGGTTACACCATAACTCGTTACAAATTCAGATTCCCAGTCTTTATCTGCAAATAATTGAATTCCGCCCAAATTTTTATCGGTTACAAACTTTTTCCATTTTTCATTGTCTTTCAATTTATCAATCGAAATACTCACGAATTCAATATTTTTTCCATGATACTTTTCCTCTATTTTTTGCAAGTATGGAATTTCTGCTCTACAAGGCGCACACCATGTTGCCCAAAGATCAATGTATACATATTTTCCTTTAAGGTCAGAAAGTTTTGTCTTTCCTCCTTTATGATTATCATAATCAAATTCAGGAGAAGGTTTTCCGTTAAGTTTATTTGCTTTGGCTACCCTTTCGTAATTCTCAACAGAGTATTGGTTAAAATGCTCAAAATTACTTTTCATCGCAGTAATAAATTCCGGATCATAAGATCCTTTTGCCAAACTTTCTATGTCTGCCTTTTTCTTAGCCTCAAATAACAGCGCAAACTCAGCTGGTTCTTTTGAAAAAGCTTCTTCAAATTTTTCATTCCTTAAAGCTTGTTGTGCCATAAAATTACTTTCATCTACACCCTTACCTTTATATACAATCGTTTCGTCGAATTCTTTAGCATTCATTGTCAGGTTTACTTCAGAATTTGGTTTTAGGTATAAATTAGAAGATTCTGTCCCGTCAGAAAACATATAAAACCCTTTTGGAGCATCAAAATTGGCTGCAAAAACCTCTTTTTTATTAATTGGGATTACTTGTTTAAAGTTATCCCTTCCTTTAATTACTAAAGTATCGCTATTTCTATTGGTAATTTTAGCCGTAAATTTAATTTGATTTTTGGTTTGACCTATAACATTCAAAGCGCTAAAAATCAACAGACCAGTAACAAAAAGTTTGTTCATATACATTAAAGTTTGTTTTTAGTGATTCAAATCTAAAGAAATTACAGCTCTCAAATTTAAGAATTAACAAAATATTTCAAATTATTGAGCATCTAGTGATCACTTTACTACATTAATTTGAATTTTGTGTTTACTTTTGCAGTCTAAAATTTTGATCATGTATAGAAGTCATAATTGTGGCGAATTGAACGCCTCAAATATTAATACGGAAGTTACACTAGCGGGTTGGGTTCAAAAATCACGCGATAAAGGATTTATGAATTGGGTTGATTTACGCGACCGTTACGGAATTACACAACTTATTTTCGACGAAAGTCGTACTGATAAAACTGTTTTTGAATTGGCAAAAACTCTTGGCCGTGAATTTGTAATTCAGGTAAAAGGAACTGTGATTGAGCGTGAAGCCAAAAACAAAAATATTCCGACTGGTGAAATCGAAATTTTAGTTACTGAATTAACAATTTTAAATGCAGCACTTACGCCTCCATTTACAATTGAAGACGAAACTGATGGTGGAGAAGATATCAGAATGAAATATCGTTATTTAGATATTCGTAGAAATCCGGTAAAAAACAGTTTGTTATTCCGTCATAAAGTAGCGATGGAAGTTCGTAAATATTTATCTGATTTAGATTTCTGCGAAGTTGAAACGCCTTACTTAATTAAATCTACTCCTGAAGGAGCAAGAGATTTCGTTGTACCAAGCCGTATGAACGAAGGTCAGTTTTATGCTTTACCACAATCGCCACAAACCTTCAAGCAATTATTGATGGTGGGCGGAATGGATAAATATTTTCAAATCGTAAAATGTTTCCGTGATGAAGATTTACGTGCAGACCGTCAGCCTGAGTTTACACAAATCGATTGCGAAATGGCATTTGTGGAACAAGAAGATATTTTGAATATTTTTGAAGGATTGACAAGACATTTATTAAAAGAAATTAAAGGTATCGAAGTAGATAAATTCCCAAGAATTACCTACGACTATGCCATGAAAACATACGGAAATGACAAACCGGACATTCGTTTTGGAATGGAGTTTGGTGAGTTAAACGAATTTGCACAACATAAAGACTTCCCTGTATTTAATGCTGCAGAATTAGTAGTTGGTATTGCTGTTCCGGGAGCCGGAAATTATACCCGTAAAGAAATCGACGGATTGATTGACTGGGTAAAACGTCCTCAAGTTGGTGCGTCAGGAATGGTGTACGCAAAATGCAATGACGATGGAACTTTTAAATCATCTGTAGATAAATTCTACGATCAGGACGATTTAGGACAATGGGCAAAAATTACAGGAGCAAAACCTGGCGATATGATTTTTGTACTTTCAGGACCGGCAAATAAAACACGCGCGCAACTTTCTGCACTTCGTATGGAATTGGCCACTCGTTTAGGTTTGCGTAAACCGGAAGAATTTGCTCCGTTATGGGTTGTAGATTTCCCATTATTAGAGCTTGACGAAGAAAGCGGACGTTATCACGCCATGCACCACCCGTTTACATCTCCAAAACCAGAAGATATGGCCTTGTTAGAAACCGAACCTGGAAAAGTTCGTGCTAATGCTTATGATATGGTATTAAACGGAAATGAAATTGGTGGAGGATCGATTCGTATTCACGATAAAGCGACTCAGCAATTAATGTTTAAATATTTAGGATTTACAGAAGAAGAAGCAAAAGCACAATTTGGTTTCTTAATGGACGCTTTTCAGTTTGGAGCACCACCACACGGAGGTTTAGCATTTGGCCTTGACAGATTGGTTGCTATTTTAGGAGGTCAGGAAACAATTAGAGATTTTATTGCTTTCCCAAAAAACAATTCAGGACGTGATGTAATGATCGATGCACCTGCTGCAATCGATGATGCTCAATTGAAAGAATTACACATCAAAATTGATTCAATATAAATTCTTAGAGTTTTAAGAATCTCAAAAAAGGAATTCTCAAAACTAAAATAAATGTTTGAGAATTGAATGTTTGAGATGTTATTTTAGAAATCTGAATAAAAAATAGAAAAAGAAGCTGTTTCACGAGTTGGGGAACAGCTTCTTTTTTTATTACTCTTTTTTAAGCAAAATAATTTCCTGTTTCAATAATGAATTCTGTTCTTTCAATAATTCAATTTTATTTTCTAAAGATTTCAGCAAAACATCTTGATCTGTATAATTATTTTTTTGTTTAGCTCTTAATAATACCGAAACATCTACCTGCAATGCGGCGGCAATATTTATTAGAATTTCAATATCAATTTTACATCTATTATTTTCAATTTTAGAATATGTTGATTGACTCACTCCTATTTTCTCAAATACTTCTTCTGCTTTTATATCTTTATCTCTTCTGTATTTTCTAATGTTTTCACCAATACTCATAAATAAAATTTAAATTATTTTACAAATATATAAGTAAATTCGTATAAATAAAACGATATTCTTTTAAAGAATTATTTATTCTTATTATGATATGCAGTTTTTAAACTAAAATCCACAAATTTGAAGTATAAAATTATTCTTACTAATATAGTTAACTGCAGTAACTCATTATAAAGTAAGTCTAAGTTATTTATTAATCAACTAAAAAAATAAACAAAATGAGTAAATTAAGTTTAGAAGCTTTAAAAGAAAAAGCAGAAGCAGTTGCTTCAGAAGAATTATTGGAATCAATTTCAGGAGGTACAATGTCTAATTGCCATACTCTTGCCCAAGATATGGCTGACTTTGTTAATTTTTGGTTCTATTAAAACATTAAAATTTATAAAAGTAAATAAAACCTTGGAATTAATTTTCCAAGGTTAAATAAAATAAATAAATGATTAAAACTTTTTTTGAGGATTTTAAAAATGTTTTCAGTAGTCCGGACTTAATTTGTTGCAATAATAATAAGTTTAAAGAATCTATTAGCTACTTCCTAATTATTCAATTTTTCTTTTTTGTTACTTCTTTTCTAACATTCATAATTGCCAATAAGTTTAAACTTATTATTCATTATGACAGCCTTAAGTTTTTTTTTTTTAATGTTGTTATTATTGCACCTTTAAAAGAAGAACTTCTTTTAAGATCTTTCTTAAAGAAAAGTAAAATAAATATCATTTTATTTTTAAGCATGTTAACTTGTTTTTTTCTTGACCATAGTATAGATAACAAATTTATGATCTATGTGGTTAGCTTTTCATCCATTCCTATATATTATTTTCTGTTAAGTTTTTGTATAAAAAAAACTTATTTTTTGAAACCCTACAGCAAAAATCAATTATTGATTTTGGTTTATTCCAGTTCAATTTTATTTGGGCTGGCACACATTGTAAATTTTCAATTCAATATAAATGAGCTCTCAATTAAATTGCTTGTTTTATTGATAATAGTCTCAATTCCAAAAATATTTGGTGCATTTCTATTTGCGATGTATCGAATCAAATTTGGCATATTACCATCTTTCTTATTGCATGCTTTTAATAATTTATTAGGCTACTCTCTTATTCATTTATTAAAATAAAATTCTTTAAAAAAATAATTAAATTAATAAATCATTTTAAACTATGTTAAATATTCAATCTTGCCAAACCGAAATAATAAACACAATCAAATTACTTATATATAAAGAAAACCCAAGCTTATTAGAGAAAATAGATTTTGATGATGACACATTATTTCTTGAACCTTTGTTGTTTTTTTATTTTAATCAAAAAGTTGATTTTCTTTTACCAGATGGTCTTTTACCAGAACTTATACAAGGTTATTTTTTAAATAAATACGAGCTAAATATTAATCATTCCTTTTATAAAAATGAAATTACGTATCTGCCAAAATTAGGATACTTTAAAAAAAATGAAACAACTTTTTCTGATCCGATATATTTGATTGAAAACACGGATATTGAAGTTCTTAAATATTCAGGAAATTTGCTTCGGAATATTTTTACAGATATATCAGGAAATTTAATTTCTGATTGTGATATAATCCTTGACATTACATTATTTGAAAAAAATATAGCCTACTTAACAAATGCTGTAACTTTTATAAAAGAAAATTCAAATGATCATTTTCAGTTAATCGAAAAATGTTGTAAAAAAATATTACTTTTTAAATCAGAACCTACTAACACAAACTCATTTGCTAGTATAAAAGCTCATGGAATTGCATTTTTAAATGTTTATCAAGATGAATATGATGAAGTCTTTTTCATAGATGATATTGCCCATCAGACAGGCCATATTATTTTAACAACCTTATTTTACAATAGAAAGACCATATTTAAAATAAACGAAGAACAAGATGTTGAAGATATTTTAAAATTAAAAGATCATAGAACGATATACATCCTTCTCCATGCACTTTATACCTATTATACCACGTTTTTGTGTTTAGACAATTGTTTAAAAAACAACAAATTTAACAAACAGCAAGAAAAAGAAGCCATTGGAAGAATCGGTTTTTACTTGAACAAATGCTATTTTGATTTGAATAGATTTGAAAAAATAAACCTTTTTTATAAGGGCATAGATAATGTTTTAACAGAAGATGGTAAAGAAATATATAATTTAATAACGAGAAAGTATCTTGAGATTTCTCAAAAATGGCAAAGTACAACAAACAATTTTGATTATAGTAACCAACCTTACAACTTTACATTTAAACTTTTCGACAAACTAAATGCATTAGAAAGAACTCAGTTATGAAAAATATCATTTTAATTATCTTCATTAATATCACTCAGTTTATTTATCCTCAAAATAGTCCAGCAATTAAAAGGACACAAGATGCCATAATTCTGGAACATTTAACTAATTGTGCAGAGCGGTATAATTATAATTATCAAATGGCAGAATGGCAAAACTGTTTAGATAAGGGGTTAAAAAAAGACAGCACAATTTCTTATTTATGGCAACAAAAAGCAATGCCATATTTTAAAGCTCAAAAATACGAAGTTGGACTGCAATATATTGACAAAGCTGTTTTTTATGCCCCTCAAGAATGGCAACCTTATAGAGCTTTTATAAAATGCATTTTTGCTAAAATTTATAAAGATGCAATCATAGATTTTCAGGATTGCATAAACAAATATGGTAATGGATACATAATGGACCATAGTTATAGTTTTTATATAGGACTATGCTATCTACAACTAAATGAATATGAAAAGGCTGAAAAAATATTCAAAGAATACAACGATAATCTGTTCAAAAACAGAGATGGCTTAGAACATCCTACAGCATTATTTTATTATGGAATTGCAAAATATGAATTAAAAGAATGGACCGAAGCAATACTATTATTTGATAAAGCATTAAAAATTTATCCAACTTTTTCGGATGCAAAACAATACAAATCAATATGCATGATCAAATTAGGAGCAAATCGGGAGGAAATTAAAATCTTATTTACACAGGCAAAAGAGGATGCAAAATTAGGATATACCATAAATGAAGATAACACTATTTATGAATTCTATCCATATCAGGTAAGGTGGAAATTTTAATCACAAAACATTACTAATGATCTTAATCAATATTAACCAAAAAGAATATCTGCAATTGGCTTAAAAAATAAAAATAATGATTAAAAAAAAGTTTCCGCATTTCAAGCAATTAGATAATAATGATTGCGGCCCAACTTGCTTACGAATGATTGCTAAATATCATGGCAAAACTTTTTCGCGAGAATTTTTAAGGGATAAAGCAAATATAACAAAGATTGGAGTGACAATGGCAGGAATTGCTGAGGCTGCCGAAACTATTGAAATGCGAACACTTGGAATGCGTATTTCCTTAGAAAGCTTAATAACTGAAGCTCCAACTCCATTTATTGTACCCTGGAGACAAAAGCATTTTGTTGTAGTTTACAAAACATCTAAAACAAAAATATGGATTGCAGATCCTGCCCAGGGTTTACTTACTTATTCTCATGAAGATTTCAGAAATGCATGGACAGATACGATAGACACAACAGGATTTATATTAATATTAGAACCTAACGCAAAATTTAATAAGCAAGATGATTATAAAGAAAACTCTAATGGCTTTTCTTTTTTATATCCATATTTTAAGCCATATAAAAAATTAATTTATCAAATTTTTATAGGATTGTGTATTGCCGCAATTATCCAATTCATATTGCCATTTTTAATGCAATCGATAGTTGATGTTGGTGTTAATAATCAGAATATCCCTTTTATTTATTTAATACTTGTTTCTCAATTTGTCCTTATTTTGTCACAAACTTTGGTTAGTGTTTTCAGAGAATGGATTTTAATACATATAACAAGTAGGTTTAACATAAAAATGATTTCCGATTTTTTATATAAAATGTTGAAATTACCTGTAAATTATTTTGAAACCAGAAATTCGGGAGAACATTTACAAAGAATTACAGATCATACTCGCATTCAAAATTTCATCTCTTCTTCAAGTTTGAACATGATTTTTTCAATAGTTACCTTCCTTATATTTAATGCAATTCTGGTTTATTATAATTTGACAATCTTTTTAGTGTTTTTAATTGCATCATCACTTTATGTTGGCTGGACTTTTTTCTTTTTAAAACAAAGGGCTGAACTAGATTTTAAAAGATTTGATCAACTATCTCAAAACCAAACGTCATTAATTCAGATTATAAATGGAGTTAAAGAAATTAAAATAAATAATTCACAAAGAAAAAATCGATGGAAATGGGAATTCAATCAGATTAGTTTATATAAAACCTCTTTAAGCACGCTAAAACTGGCACAATATCAAACCATTGGCGCAAACTTCATCAATGAATTCAAAAATATAATCATCACATTTCTTTCAGCTAAAGCTGTTATAGATGGTAATCTAACATTGGGAATGATGACTTCTATACAATTTATCGTTGGTCAGCTTAATATGCCATTAGGAAACTTTGTTTTATTTATTCAATCCTGGCAAGATGCAAAAATAAGTTTAGAACGTTTAGCACAGGTGCATTTAAGTGATGACGAAGATGTTCCTTCAACTCATAAGGCAAAAGAATTGCCCAAAGATAAATCGATTATTTTAAAAGATTTATCTTATCGTTATGGTGGAAAATCCTCTCCTTTAATTTTAAAAAATATTAATTGTATTATCCCCGAAGGAAAAACTACAGCCATCGTTGGTGCTAGTGGAAGTGGCAAAACTACTTTGATGAAATTACTTTTAAAATTCTATAATCCTACAGCTGGAAGTATAAATATTGGACCTGTCAATCTAGATGATATTTATAATGATTTTTGGAGATTAAACTGTGGAGCGGTTATGCAGGATACTTTTATGTTTAATGATACTATTGGCGGAAATATTTCAGAATCTGAACAAAATGAAATTATTAACAGAGACAAATTAAACAATGCTGCATTTGTTGCCAATATAGAAGACTTTATCGAAAAGCTACCTAATAAATACAATACAGAATTAGGTACATCGGGAATAAGATTGAGCGGAGGTCAGGAGCAACGTATTATGATTGCAAGAGCCGTTTATAAAGATCCTTTCTATTTGTTTTTTGACGAAGCTACAAGTGCTCTTGATGCCAACAATGAGAAAGTAATCATGGAAAACCTGAACAATTTCATACGTGGAAAAACAGCTATCATTGTTGCACATAGATTAAGTACTGTAAAAAGTGCAGATAATATTATTGTCCTTGAAAATGGAGAAATAGTAGAACATGGAAATCACAATGATTTGGTTAAACTAAAAGGTAAGTATTACGAATTAGTAAAAAATCAACTAGAATTAGGAAATTAAAATGGAAGAACTAAATGATGGATTGAAAATTTATAGTGAAGAAGTAAGAGATGTTTTATCTGCTCCTCCTATATCCATTCAAAAATGGGGCAACGCAATTTTATTATTATTTATCATGATTTTATTTTTAATATCTTGGTTTATAAAATATCCTGATATCATAACATCACAAATTACAATAACTACTAATACACCACCCCAAAAGGTAGTAGCTAAGGTATCTGGAAGAATTGAAGCAATTTTAGTAAAGGACAAAATATTCGTTAAACAAAATACCGCACTTGCCATTCTTGAAAACTCGGCTAAATATCAAGATGTGCTTTTTTTAAAAAGTATTTTGGACACTATAAATATTGATAAAATCAAGTTTCCTTTCGAGAAATTAAATTCGGCACAATTAGGCGAAGTAGAAAGTGCATTTTCAAACTTTAGAAAAGAATATATTGCAGATCAACTAAATTCTGAACTTCAGCCATACCGTGTAGAAGAATCAGCCCAAAATTATGAAGCAATTCAGCTTCGGGAACGATTAAACTTATTAAAGTCACAAAAAGAAATTAACCAAAATGAATTAATTCTTCAAAAAAGTGAATTAAACAGATATGAAATTTTATTTCAAAAAGGAATTTACTCGTCTCAGGAAATAGAGAAACAACAATTAATCTATTTACAGGCTCAAAAAAGTTATAAAACCTTACTAAGTACTATCTCACAAATAAAATCATCACTCAATGAATTAACCAGAAATACCAAAACCACACATATAAATGAAAGCAGAGAATCAATAAACTTGGAAAATAATAAAATACAAGCCTTTTATCAATTAAAAAAAGCGATAAAAGACTGGGAATTAAATTATCTTTTGAAATCTTCTATCAATGGTAAAATAAGTTTTTTACAAATTTGGTCTAAAAACCAATCTATTGAAAGTGGCTCCACTATTTTTGCAATAATTCCAAGTAAGGAAAATGGTTATATTGGAAAAGTTAAAGCTCCGGCATTAAACTCCGGAAAAATAAAAACAGGTCAAAAAGTTAATATCAAACTAGCTAATTTTCCCGACAGAGAATTCGGAATGATAAAGGGTAGAATAGAGACAATATCATTAACTCCAGACAAAGAAGGAGATTTATTAATTGATGTGTCATTACCAGACGGATTAGAAACTTCATACCAAAAAACAATTCCATTTCAACAGGAAATGCAGGGTAATGCGGATATTATAACAGAAGATTTAAGATTAATAGAACGATTATTATATCAATTTAGAGATTTATTTAAAAGGTAAGTGGAAATCAGCATTTTATTTTCTTATCAATAATGAATCTCAAATGAAGTACTTTCCATCAAAATTGATGCGATATAAATTCTTAGAATTTTAAAATTATATATGGCAGCTCAAAATTTAGCTGCCATTTTTTTTGATTTTCACTGTTTTTTAACTCAAATTTAATAGTGTTTCAAACCAACAACATCAGTAATTACAACTATTCTGTCACATTTACACAGTTTTAAGGATCATCCTGTGCATAATATAAGAAAAATTTGTAAACTATAAGCTACTTTTTTAACTTTTATTCTTACAATTAATGATTCTTAAGTAAATTACTTCCATATCAAAATTGATGCAATATAAATAGCGAAAACACTGTGAATCAATAATTTTTACAAAAAATTAACACCTTATTGTCTTTTGTATGAATTTATATATTACATTTGCTTCATTATAAATTATTATTACAATTACAATGCGTACAGGTACAGTAAAATTTTTCAATGAATCTAAAGGTTATGGATTCATTACAGACGAAGAAACAGGAAAAGATATCTTCGTTCACGCTTCAGGAAT
>Ga0247817_10000676_pt1 | contig 18189 bp, 15 predicted proteins | sample UWRJL212509R1_FD_178010 | JGI IMG/M metagenome (GOLD analysis project Ga0247817, IMG submission 178010) | Plant litter microbial communities from Arlington Agricultural Research Station in Wisconsin, United States - UWRJ-L212-509R-1 | ecosystem: Environmental > Terrestrial > Plant litter >...
GCGAATGATCCAGCTCGGGGCGCAGGCACTCAGTCGGGACGCCCTCGTTCCGCTCTGCCGCGCCGCGATGGAAGACCTCGTAAAGAGCACGGGGGAGTCCGTCTACCTCAGCCTGCGCGCCGGCGCCGATACCGCGCTCTACGTGGCGATCGTCGAGGGCACGAAGTCCGTTCGCCACGCGAACTGGGTCGGCCGCGTGTTTTCACTCGAGAACTCCGCGGCCGGGCACGTGCTGCTCGGCCGCACCCCGGCATCCGGATTCGAGGTTGTCGAACGCGGCGTCGAAGCGGATGTCACGGCCGTCGCCGCTCCGCTGTACTCCGACCGTTCCGTGGTCGGCGCCGTCAGTATCGTCGTGCCGAGCTACCGGGTCGAACCCGGAGACATGCAGCGATTCGGGGCCATGTTAGCCGCCGAAACCGCGGGCCTGAGCGCGGCTCTCAGCCACTCGTCCGTTCCGCGACGCTCGCACTGACATTTTTACTAGGCGGAAACCAGTCGTTATTCATCGGTAACAACCCGGGTCTACAGTGACCTCATGACTGAACCCCGCAGCATCCGCGCCGCGCGCGGTAACGAGATCACCGCGAAAAGCTGGCAGACGGAAGCCGCCGTGCGCATGCTCATGAACAACCTCGACGCCGAGGTTGCCGAGCGACCGGAAGACCTCGTGGTCTATGGCGGTACCGGCAAAGCCGCCCGCAACTGGGAAGCCTACGACGCCATCGTGCGCACGCTCGAAACGCTCGAGAGCGACGAGACGCTGCTCGTGCAGTCGGGAAAGCCGGTCGGGGTGTTCCGCACCCACGAGTGGTCGCCGCGCGTGCTCATCGCCAACTCGAATCTTGTCGGCGACTGGGCGAACTGGCCGGAGTTCCGCAGGCTTGAGGAGGCCGGTCTCACCATGTACGGCCAGATGACGGCCGGATCCTGGATCTACATCGGAACCCAGGGCATTCTGCAGGGAACCTACGAGTGCTTCGCCGCAATCGGCGACAAGCGCTTCGGCGGAAGCCTCACCGGCACGCTGACTCTCACCGGTGGCGCGGGCGGAATGGGTGGAGCTCAGCCCCTCGCCGTCACCATGAACGGGGGAGTGGTGATCATCGTCGACGTCGACGAGTCCCGTCTCCAGCGTCGCATCGACCACGGCTACCTCGACGAGTTGGCGACCGACCTCGATGACGCGCTGTCGCGGGCCGACGCGGCCAGGGCATCCGGAACCGCGCTGTCGATCGGCATCGTCGGAAATGCGGCGACCGTGTTCACCGACATCCTCGAGCGCGGTGTCGCGGTCGACATCGTCACCGACCAGACTTCGGCGCATGACCCGCTCAGCTACCTGCCCGAGGGGATCTCGGTCGACGAGTGGAAGGCCGCGGCCGAGGCTGACCCGGATGGATTCACCGACCGTGCCCGCGCCACGATGGGTAAGCAAGTAGCGGCGATGGTGGGTTTTCAGGAGGCCGGCTCTGAGGTCTTCGACTACGGTAACTCGATCCGTCGCGAGGCTGAGCTCGGGGGCTACGACCGAGCGTTCGAGTTTCCCGGGTTCGTGCCCGCCTATATCCGGCCGCAGTTCGCCGAGGGGCGCGGGCCGTTCCGCTGGGTGGCGCTTTCCGGAGACCCCGCCGACATCGCGCGAACCGACGAAGAGATTCTGAAGCTGTTCCCGAATGACGAGAAGCTGCGTCGCTGGATCACGCAGGCGAGCGACAAGGTGCATTTCGAGGGCCTTCCCGCGCGCATCTGCTGGCTCGGCTACAAAGAACGCCATCTGGCCGGACTCGCCTTCAACGAACTCGTGCGCACCGGACAGGTGAGTGCGCCGATCGTCATCGGGCGCGACCATCTTGATTCCGGCTCGGTCGCTTCGCCGTACCGCGAGACAGAAGCCATGCTCGACGGTTCCGATGCGATTGCCGACTGGCCCATTCTCAACGCGCTGCTGAACACGGCGTCCGGCGCCACCTGGGTGTCGCTCCACCACGGCGGAGGGGTCGGCATCGGCCGCTCCATCCACGCCGGGCAGGTGCTCGTCGCCGACGGCACGGATCTCGCCGCCGAGAAGATCGAGCGCGTACTCATCAACGACCCGGGCACCGGGGTCATGCGCCACGTCGACGCCGGATACGAGCGCGCGGCCGAGGTCGCCCGCGAGCGCGGCCTTCGTGTGCCGATGTGGGAAGGGCAGTAGCTGTCGTGATCGTCGAGCGCAGTGTCGCGACCCTGCTGCGGCAGATCGCGCACATCGGCGTCGACCCGAAACGCGGTGGCTACAGCCGGCATGTCTTCGACCCGGCCGAGCGTGAGCTGCGCGAGTGGTTCACCGAGCGAGCGACCGATCTCGGCCTGTCGCTCGAGACCGACCGCAACGGCAATCTGTGGGCCTGGTGGGGTGCTCAGGGGGCGGATGCCGTGGTCACCGGAAGCCACCTCGACTCGGTTCCCGGCGGCGGGCCACTCGACGGGCCCCTCGGTGTCGCGACGGCGCTCGCCGCTATCGCCGCGCTGCAGGCCGAGGGCTACTTGCCTTCGCGTCCGTTCGCGCTGGTCGTCTTCGCCGAGGAGGAAGGTGCCCGTTTCGGTATAGCCTGCCTCGGCTCGCGACTGCTCACCGGCGCCATCACCGCAGAGCTCGCGCTCGCACTGACGGATGCCACCGGCACAACCTTCGGCGAGGCTGCATCCGCCTTCGGCCTCGACGTCGCCCGCCTCGGCGCCGACCGCGCCGCCCTCGCCCGAATCGGCGTCTTCGTCGAACTCCACGTCGAGCAGGGCCGCGGACTCATCGACCTCGGCGCTCCCGTCGGTGTCGCCTCCAGCATCCTCGCCCACGGCCGCTGGCGCATCCGGGTGCGCGGCCAAGGCAATCACGCCGGAACAACCGAGATGGCCGACCGCCGCGACCCCATGGTCGTCGCCGCGCGAGCCATTCTCGCGAGTCGCGAGGTGGCGATCGCGGCCGGCGGCGTGCGGGCAACGGTCGGCCGCATCGAGCCGGTTCCGGGAGGGACCAACGTCATCGCGAGCCAGGTGTCGACCTGGTTGGACGTGCGGGCCGGTTCCGACGCCGAAACTCTGGACGCGGTGGCCGCGATCTCCGAGGCCGCGCGATCCGCGGCTGTGGCCGAGGGCTGCGAGATCGACATCGTCGAGGAGTCGTACGGCGGCGAAGTGATTTTCGACCCGGCGCTGCGTGACTCGCTCGCCGCAACCCTCGGCGCTCCCATCCTGCCGACCGGAGCCGGACACGACGCCGGCGTTCTCGCCTCCGTCGTGCCGACCGCGATGCTTTTCGTGCGAAACCCCACCGGCATCTCGCACGCGCCGGACGAAGGCGCGACCGACGAAGACTGCGAGGCCGGGGCAGCCGCCCTCGTCACCGTTCTGAAGGGACTCCTGTGACCGCGGTCTGGGCCGAGCGCGTGCTCGTCGACGGTGTCGTAGAGACGGGCGTGCGCTTGGAGACGGATGCCACGGGCCGCATTACCCGGCGAGAGAGCGGGGTTGCGGCGCTCCCCGGTGACGACCTCGCGGACTTCGTCGTTCCCGGCTTCGCCAACGCGCACTCCCACCTCTTCCACCGCGTGCTGCGCGGGCGCACCCACGACAGCGGCGGCGATTTCTGGGCCTGGCGGGAGCAGATGTACGCGGTGGCCGCCGAACTCGACCCCGATGCCTACCGCGAGCTCGCCACCGCGGTCTTCGCCGAGATGCTCGCCGCCGGCTACACGGCCGTCGGCGAATTCCACTACCTGCACCATCGGCCCTCGGGCGCCGCGTACGGCGACCACGATATGGAACTCGCGATCGCGGATGCGGCGGCGACCGTCGGCATCCGTCTCACTCTTCTCGACACCTGCTACCTCGCCGGCGGAATCGGGCAACCGCTGTCGCCCGAACAGGCTCGGTTCAGCGACGGTGACGCTGCCGGCTGGCTCGCGCGCTGGCATGCCCTGCTTGCCCGGCTCGACGAGCGGGACAACCCGCTCGTGACCCTCGGCGCCGCAATCCACTCAGTGCGTGCCGTGCCGGTCGAGGCGATCGCCGAGATCGTCGCGGGGCTGCCGGCCGACGTGCCGCTGCACCTGCACCTTTCGGAGCAGCCGCGCGAGAACGACGACAGTGTTACCGCGTTCGGACTCACGCCCGCCGGTCTGGTCGCGAGCCTCGGCGTTCTCGCCGAGCGGCTGTCGGTCGTGCACGCGACCCACCTGACCGACCACGACATCCGCTTACTCGGTGATGCCGGAGTGAGCGTCGTGATGTGCCCGACGACCGAGGCCGACCTCGGCGACGGTATCGGGCCGGCGCGCCAGCTGGCGGATGCCGGAGCCTCGATCGCGCTCGGATCCGACCAGAACGCGGTCATCGACCCGTTGCTCGAGCTCCGCGGCCTTGAGGCGGGGGAGCGGCTCGCGAGCGGCGTACGGGGGCGGTTCGCTCCCGCCGAGCTGATGACGGCCGCAACTAACAACGGCTACCGGTCGCTCGGGCTCGGAAGTGCCACTCTCGCGGTCGGCGAACCGCTGGATCTCGTCGAAATAGATGTGCACTCGACGCGCACGATCGGTGCGCGACTCGGCCAGATCGCACTTGTCGCGACCGCGAGCGACGTAACAGGTGTGTGGGTCGCCGGCACCAGAAGGGTGCGCCGCGAGTCTGGAGGTATCGTGGCAATCTCGGGTATTGGTTCCCTCTCGCGGCTTTACCAGCGAGTGTTAAAGCACAAGGCAGAGACGCCAGAACGTGCCGAACCCGCTGCACCGGATCAGGAGTCCAGTGCCTGAAAGGTTGCAAGTGACCAGCGAACTCATTACCGGAATCGCCGAACTCACGACAAACGACCCCGAGCGTCAACGCATGAACGACGCTGCCCTCGTCATTGAAAATGGCATCGTCGCCTGGGTCGGTCCCGCCTCTCACGCGCCAGCCGCTGACACCTCGAAAGACGTGGAGGGGCTCGCGGTGATGCCGGGCTGGGTCGACTCCCACAGCCATATGGTCTTCGCCGGTGATCGTTCCGAGGAGTTCGAAGCCCGCCTCGCCGGCAAGAAGTATGAGGCCGGTGGCATCCATTCGACGGTCGAGGCCACGCGCGCCGCCACCGACAATCAGCTCACCGCCACCCTGCTTCGGCTGCGTTCAGAAGCTCTGCACAACGGTACGACCTGGATGGAAACCAAGACCGGGTATGGCCTCACCGTCGAGGAAGAGCAGCGCTCGGCGCGCATCGCCGCCGATGTGGTTGACGATGTCACCTTCCTCGGCGCCCACGTCGTGCCGAGAGGAATGGATGCCGACGAGTACGTTTCACTCGTGACCGGGCCCATGCTCCAGGCTGTCAGGCCGTATGTCTCGTGGATCGACGTGTTCGCAGAGCGCGGGGCGTTCGACGAAGAGCAGTCCCGGGCCGTTCTCGCGGCGGGTGCCGCGGCCGGACTCGGACTCCGCGTGCACGGCAACCAGCTCGGCTATGGACCGGGTGTTCAGCTCGCCGTCGAGTTCGGCGCAGCGAGCGTTGATCACTGCAACCACCTGACCGCGGCGGACATCGATGCCCTCGCCAACTCGGATGTCGTTGCGACACTACTGCCGGCGTGTGACCTCTGTACGCGCGAGCCCTTCGCCCCTGCCCGGGAGCTGCTCGACGCCGGTGCCACGATCGCCCTCGCAAGTAATTGCAACCCGGGTACCTCGTACACGACGTCGATGCAGTACGCCGTAACCACCGCCGTCTTGCAAATGGGGCTCACTGTCGACGAGGCGATCTGGGCGGCGACGAAGGGTGGAGCAACCGCCCTCGGACGCGCGGACGGCCCCGACGCGATCGGAAGTCTTACCGTGGGGTCGCGTGCCGACCTGCAGGTGCTGGAGGCGCCATCCGTCTCTCACTTCGCCTATCGCCCTGGCGTGCCGCTCACGTGTGCGGTCTGGAAGCTCGGAATTCCGGTCTAGAGCGGCACGACGCGCGCGGGCCCCGACGCCGGTTTGGGAGTCCCGTCGGAATAGGCTAAAGTTGACCGTCGGCCCCGCTTCGGTGAGGCCCTCTTGGGGTATGGTGTAATTGGCAACACGGAAGATTCTGATTCTTTTGTTCTTGGTTCGAGTCCAGGTACCCCAGCTTTAGAAATATAGAAAAGCCCCGCTCACGCGGGGCTTTTTTCGTGTGGGCCAACGCTGAGCGTCAGGACTTGGGCGGGAGAAGACCGCGTTCGAGCATGCGATCGGCCGACGTGATCGCATCTTTCACGAACCTCTCGGTGAGCGTCGTGTACTGATCGATATCGGCAGCGGACCACCCCTCGAGCACCTCGGAGATCATGCGATCACCAAGGGCGTAGACACCGCGTGCCGCCGCCTCTCCGGCTTCCGTGAGGCTGATGAGAGTCGCGCGGCGGTCTGCCGGATCCATCGACCGCGCGACGAGGCCGTCTGTTTCGAGCCGGCGCACGATCTTGCTGACGTGGGACGCCCCGGTTGCCAGCATCTCGGAGAGGGCGGTCGGCCGCATCGGGCCCCAAGCGAGCAGGTGCCGGAGGGTTTGGTGCGACTGTTGGTCGATGCTTTCGCCGCTCTTAGCAAGGATCTCGCCCTGAATGGCGGGTGAATCCCACAAGAGGATCAGGGCACTGAGGTTCGCGAGCAGGTCTGACCGGTAGGGAAAGTTGTTCGCACTCAACGATCGCGAGCCCTTGGCTTCTTTGGTGACGTCCACAATCACGATTCTACTGGCCTACAGGACATAATCTCCAAAAATACTGTCGCGCCGGACAGTAAATATGATACTGTCCATTTGGACATGAAAACGTGTCCCGGGGATACCCGCCATCATTGAAAGAGAGAAAAGAATGAGCGCCATTACCCTTCCGAAAGCCGTCGAAAACTTCGTCGCCGCGAACAATAATCACGATGTCGAAGCCCTTATGGCGACGTTCGCCGCGGACGCGATTGTGTCTGACGACGGCGAGACCTACACGGACGATGCCGGCATCCGCGCCTGGATCGGCAGCCACCTCGTGGCCCCGAGAATTGACATCACTCCGACGTCCTTCGACGGCGACCGCATGGTCGCTTTGTCCGCCGGGGAATTCCCGGGAAGCCCTATGTCATTCGCCTACAACTTCGACATCGATGGCGACCTCGTCAAGGGTCTGTCGATCGACCTGGCCTGAAGCGTCGAACGGGAAGTCTCGTCGGTCGGAGTGGCATTCATGCTGCTCCGACCGTCTTTCGTCGCCCTTCTCTCATTGAGTGGACAGCGCCTAATACGGTTGCTGCAGTATTCCATTGATGTAGTCGACCGAGGTCTGCGCGACACTGCCATGCTGTGCAAGAACCGGAACCACCCGGCGGATGATCTGCGGTGAACCTGGGTTGGCGACAAGCTCTACTCGGTAGTCGTCGCTCGACAGGCCCCTGATGACGTAATAGCCATCCGCATCCGTGTAGTCGTACTCGCTCGCGCGGGTGAGCGCCCCGCGGGCACGCACCATCAGGTTGGCGACGGGAACTCCGGACTGGTTGACGATGCGTCCGCCGATCGACCCGGCCAGTCGCATCCGCAGGGCTAGCCAGGAATGACTTCCGGCGACCACTGATACGTTCTCCCTGTAGTTCGATAGCCGGGTCCAGGCGCCGTGATCGCCGCGCTGGGATACCTGCACCGTGTATTGCGATCCCGGCTTCAGGCCCGTGAAAGTCGTTTGTCCAGAAGCGTCGGTGCGCTGGGTCGCGCTGAACTGCAGCGGTCCGTAGAGGCCGACCACGACATTCGCCAGCGGCAGTTTTTGACCGCTGGTCGTGATGATCATGACCGTCAGAGTGCCGGTGGACGCGGCGCTCGCTGACTCCGTGGTGGCGCTTGCAGGCTGTGCGCTTCCGCCGGCCAGGAGCAGGGCAAGCAGCGCGACTGCCCACCGGCCGCGTGTGCCGCGAGCAAAAAGAGACGGCCGTATGAATGTCATGGTGAACCCCCGTGTTGTGTGCGCGATCGTTGCGGCGGCCGCGCGGGGTACGGGTCACCCGTAAGGCTCTTGTTCGCGATGCTACCTGCCCACCCGCGAATCCGTACCTCCACGGATGAGCGCCGGACGAAGTTTCCGTACCGTCTCGACATGGCGGTACAGCACCGCTCACGAGTGTGGAGACGATACGACAAGATGACCACGACCCCGAACTACTCGAACGTGCACGGTATGGAACCGGAGCCACGGGTCGAAGATTACGACTACATCGTCATTGGAGCCGGAACGGCGGGGAGTGCGGTCGCGTCCCGGCTCAGCGACGACTCGCACACCACGGTGCTGCTCCTCGAGGCGGGCCCGGCGGTCGCTGTGCGCTTAACGACACGGCCCGGAACGCCTAGTGTGTCTCCGGCCGACGCAGCGCGCGAAGAGCCGTTGCCGACCGACGGTCAGAACTCGGTCCGGCCGAATCTGCGTATCCTCGCCAAGTCCGCAGCTCGGCGCTTGCTCATTCACGATGGCATATGCACCGGCGTCGAATACGGCGACGGGGTCGTTTTCGGGAGTGTGGCGACGGCGCGGCGCGAGGTGATTGTGACCGCGGGGGCGATTGGAACCGCTCAGTTGCTCATGCTTTCCGGTGTCGGCCCCGCTGCACATCTGGTGGAGCGCGGGATTGCCGTGGCGGTCGACAGTCCGGCTGTGGGAGCAGATCTGCGCTATCAACGGATTTCTGCAGCCTCGGTGGATGAGGGAAAGTGTTCGAGCTACCGGGGCACTGTCCGCCTCTTCGATCGCGATCACCGAAGTGCTCCAGTACTCGATCCGATACACCTCGACGACTCGCACAACGTTGCCGCGAGAACAGCGTCCACTTTTCGGTACGCGGGAACCTGCCGCATGGGGACGGATGAGATGTCCGTCGTCGACACCGAGCTACGCGTCCGCGGGGTTTCGCGTCTCCGTGTGGCCGATGCCTCGATCATCCCGTCACCTGCATCACTCGCGACTGACGCCGCCGTGATCGCAATCGCGGAGCGAACGGCGCAACTCCTTCTCCAGTAGACGATCGCACGTGCTTATCCGTGGCGCGACGTTCGAGGAGCGGAAGCGAGCGGGCTCCGTAGCCGCACGGATGAGCGCTCGTTCAGATGCTCATAGTGTCGTCGGTGAGTCGCATCGCAACTCGAGACTACGGAAAGAAACATGCCCGCATCCACCCCAGACCACAGACGCACCGGTGTTCGGTCGGCTGCCGACGAGCGCGGGATCGAGGCATCGGCTTCACACGAGCTGGTCGCATCCTGGAACGAGGCGCTCGGTCTGTTTCGGACGCACCGGCTGCTCGAGCTAGGCCGCACCCGACCCGGTCCGCGGCCGTTGGGGCGTGCAGCGGCGACGAAAGAGCGCATCGTGGAGGCTGCGGCGGAACTCTTTGACGCAAGGGGCTTTCGTGCCGTCAGCGCCGACAAAATCATCGAGCGCGCCGGTATCACCAAAATTACCTTCTACCGGCACTTCCCTTCGAAGGACGATCTGATCGTCAGCTATCTCCAGCGCCGATCAGCGTGGGAGCGAACGGCTATTCTCGCGGCGAGCGACGAGGCGGGCGGTGATGCCGACACTACGCTCCGGCTAATGTGCGAGGGCATCGGGCGGGAGGCATGCTCGCCCGGATTCCGCGGCTGCCCATTTGTGAATGCCGCTGCCGAGTACACGGATGCCGTGCACCCGGTGCGAGAAGTTGTCGCTGCTCATCGCATCTGGTACCTGACAATGCTGAACAAGCTCACCGCCTTGATGGGTATCCGCGATCCAGCGGTGGCCGACGAGTTGATGATGCTACGAGATGGAGCAATGGTCGCCGGTTACCTCGGCGACGCAGAAAAGGTCGGCGCCGCACTGCTGTCTGCGAGCCGAGCGGCCGTTCGTCACGACCGGTGACTCCCGATCTGTCCGGCCGAATGCCCGTCAGCTACCCGCGAGGCGCGGCGATGGCTGCGCGACTTGCCGCGAGCAGTGTCGAGGCGACGGCATCAGCGTTGTTGAGGTAGCCGCTGACCATCGCGCCGTCACGCAGCATCATGAGCTCGTTGACTACAGCGGTGTCGTCGACCCCAATTGAAGCCAGGAGCTTCTTCAGCATCTCCGTGAGCCACGCTCGATGCGTGGCAACCGCTTGTCTGACCGGGTGGGAGGCATCCGCATACTCGGCGGCGGCGTTGATGAATGGGCAGCCGCGGAATCCGGGACTGCACGCTTCCGCCCCGATGCCTTCGGCAATTAAGCGGATCGTTTCATCGACGTCTCCGTTCGCGGCCTCGGCTTCGCCCAGAATCCTGTCGCGCTCCCAGGCCGCCCGGCGCTCGAGGTAGGCGACGACAAGCTCATCTTTCGAATGGAAGTGCCGGTAAAAGGTGACCTTGGTGATGCCGACGTTCGCGATGATCTTGTCTGCACTGATCGCTCTAATTCCCTGGGAGTAGAAAAGCATTGCGCCCGCATCCACGATCCGTTCGCGGGTGATCGCACCTCCGCGGCTACCCGGTCCAGTGGAACGAGATCCTCCCGCAGCATCCGGACCCGTCGTTGACGACACAATTGCTCCCCACGTCGCGGGGCTCGTGCCCATAATGTGATCCTAACCACTGGCAGGGTGACGAGTTCGTCTACATCGCGCCGTCGTGTCCGCGGCACCTCTGTGAGAGCTGACTGTTTCGAGCTAATAATTTACAAATACGTATTGTAAAGTAATGGACATCGATGCTGCGATAATCGATTGCGTTACGCATCATCCTCGCAAACGAGAAGAGTGATTGACCGCCATGATCGACCCAACTGCCGATGCTCCGGAGAATATCCACCATCCTGAAGACGCGGCGTCTCGCGGTGGACGTCCTCGGGACCCCGCAGTGGACACCGCAATCATCATTGCCACTCGTCGCAGGTTGGTGATCGACGGCTACTCGAAGATGACAATGGGAGATATCGCCAAGGATGCCGGCGTGACTCGCCCGACTCTGTACCGCCGGTGGCCAGCGAAGCTCGACCTGGTAGTCGATGCGTTGATCTATGGATTTCGGGCACAGCGGGCAAGTTATCCGGTCGAAGCCGTAGAAGCGCTTCCAGCTGTTGAAGCTCTGACGGAGGCCGTTCGCCGCCTGGACCCGACATATTTCAACCCCGATGGGTTGGTGCTAATGGGGAACTTCATCGGAGAGACCCTGCGCACACCGGAACTTCTCGCTGTGGTGCGGGAGTACGGCCTTGAACCCCGCGTGTCGCTTATCAAGCAAGTGATCGAAACTCTCAAAGAGCGCGGCGAGGTGCGAGCTGACGTGGACACCGAGACAGTGGTGAGCCTCTGCTTTGGCAGCTACTTCGGCGCATCCCTCCTGCATGGAACGGATCGAGAGGCGCTGGCGAATCGCGTCGTCGCTTTACTCTGGCCGAGCATCAGGGCCTCCGACGAGCTCTAGGCGCCGGCTGGCGCGGCCCTCGATCTCCGGTCGAGTGCGAACATGCTGAGGCCGGCCGCAATAAGCACCAGCGAAATTGTCAGGAAGACCGCCATCGGCGCAACACCACCGCCAAGCGCGGCCCCTACGAGGATCGGGCCGATGATCCCTCCCACCCGGCCAATTCCCAGCGCCCAGCCAACTCCTGTCGATCGAAGTCGAGGAGGGTAGATCAGCGACGCCACGGCAACGATGCTCATCTGTCCGCCCGTGACGCATGTCCCGGCCAGGAACGCGGTGGTCAGCAGCATCCAGGGGCTGCTCTCCAGCGACATGCCCAGGATGCCGACGAAGATCGATCCGAGTACGTACACGACACCGAGGGTGACGAAGGGGCTGATCCGGTCCATTAGTGGGCCGATCGCTGTCGCGGCAACGATGCCGCCGACCGTGGTGAGAACGGTGGCCGCGATAACTACCGATGGCTCCCTCCCCGACGAGCTCACTATGCTCGGCATCCAACTTTGGATCGAGTAGAACGCAGCCAGGTTGGCGATGAAAGCAATCCAGAGCAAGAGTGTGCTTGCCAGCCAGCGTCGACGAATCAATTCGATCACCAGCGAACCCGCGCGCTGGCGCGCGTGCGAATCTTCTGTCTCCATGCCGACGACGATCGTGTCTGGAAACGCGGAATCGATTCGAAGAAGTAGGGCGCGCAGCCGGTGCACTAAGGCCGGGCGAGTGAGCAGGTATCGCGGCGATTCGGGAAGGAACGCGATGAGCGCGATGACGAGCACCAGCGGGGTGACGCCGCCGAGAATGAACATCGCTCGCCAGCCGAACTGTGGGATGACAACGCCCGAAATCAGGCCTGCAGCCACAAACCCCAATGCGAGCCAGCAGTATATGAAGAGGACAGAGCTCGAACGCCGACGTCGAGGCGCGAACTCACTCGTCAAGGACACGAGGCTGGGAATAGCTGCGCCAAGGGCTGTTCCGGTGAGGAACCTCAGTGCGATCAACTCGGTCGGACCCGAAGCAAACGAGCACAGCAACGTCAGGACGCCGAACGTGGCCGTGGTGAAGATGATCACCCGGCGGTGTCCAACTCGGTTGGCGAGAGGGGACAGCGCGAGATATCCGACCATGAGTCCGAAAATCGCCGCCGACAACAGTGTGCCGAGCGCCGCGGGCGCCACGTTCCATTCTTTCGCCAGCGAGGGCGCGGCAAAACTCAGAGCTTGAGTGTCGAAACCGTCGAGAAACATGACGAAGCCGCACAACATAAGCACTGCAAGCTGCACGCGCCCCACGGGGCGAGCGTCGATTATCGAGGAGAACGATACGGGGCCGGCGGCGTCGGACTGCCTGGCAATGGGTGGGTTTCTCGAGGTCATGGCTCACTCGCTTCAGCTGGTCATGCCCGATATTCCTGTTGTGGGGAGCAGCCTAGCAACGCGGTGTTGCGCCTGTATTGCGAATTGAGCTTGACGTGGAGGCACGCACCCGTTACGTTACGAGCAGAGGTTGTAACGTAACCCCTCGATCCCTACACATTGGCCCTCTGCACGTGGCTCGTTATCGGGGGATCGGCACGTAATTCGATCGGGGAAAACTCCATCCTTCGAAAGAGTAACTAGTTCGTCTACATCACTTCTCGTCCGCTTCATCCGGCCCACTCGGGCCACCTCCGGCTCCACCACAACGAAAGAAGCACCCAATGAACATCTTCTCCACAGTCGCCAGCTCCAAGCCCAGCCGTATCGGCGTCGTCATCGCTGCATCCGCAGTGGCAATGGTCGCCCTCGCAGGCTGCGCGACTACTCCGGTAGTCGCCACCGAATCGAGCCAAACGCCAGTCGACTCGTCGAAACCCACGATCGTGATGGTGCACGGCGCATGGAGTGACGCCAGCCCGTTCGACGCTGTGAGCGACGAATTACGCGCCGATGGCTACGCGGTAGTGAACTTCGCGAACCCCCTTCGCGCTCTCGGCTCGGACACGGAATACCTGGCCTCGTTCCTCGAGACACGCACCGACGGTCCGGTAGTTCTTGTCGGGCACTCCTACGGTGGCGCGCTTATCAGCGGCGCAGCCCTCAGCGACCCCGACGTCACGGCGCTCGTCTATGTGAACGGCTTCGTGCCGGAAGAGGGCGAGACCATTCTCGAGCTCTCGAGCAAGGCTGGCCCGGTTGACGCCGACGCTCTGTTCGACATGGCGCCGTTCCCCGGCGACCACAACGTCGACCTCTACCTGAAGCCCGATGCTTTCGCCGGCGGCTTCTCGAACGGCCTCACCGACGCGCAGACCACTACCTATTTCGCCAGCCAGCGCCCGATCGCCTACGCGGCCCTCATCGAGCCCTCGGCCGCAAACCCAGCGTGGAAGACCCTCCCGTCGTGGTACATCGCCGGCACCGAGGATCACAGCATCGACATCTCAACGCAGCGCTTCATGGCCGAGCGTGCCGGATCCACCCTCGTGGAGGTCAAGGCCGGACACCTCTCGATGGTCGCTGATCCCCAGGCCGTGACCCAGGCGATCCAGGATGCCGCGGCTACCAAGTAACTCCGCTTTCGACAACAATCCCCTCATTTCAAACCCTTAAGAAAGAAGTCATCATGACCATCACCCAGCCCACCATCGTCATCGTTCACGGCGCCTGGAGCGACTCCAGCCCCTTCGCAGCGGTCGACGCACTGCTCGCCGCCGGCGGATACACCGTCAGCCACTTTGCCAATCCACTCCGCTCGCTCGACAACGACACCGACTACCTCGCCGCATTCCTCCAGACCCGCACCACGGGCCCGGTTGTCCTCGTCGGGCACTCCTACGGTGGAGCGGTCATCGGTGGAGCGGCGCTGACTCACCCCGATGTGAAGGCGCTGGTCTACCTCAACGCTTTTGTGCCTGAGGAAGGCGAGACCATTCTCGACCTCGCCGGTCACGCCGGCCCGGTCGATCCCGGAGCTCTCTTCGATACGGCGCCGTTCCCCGGCGACCACAACGTCGACGTCTACCTCAAGCCGGGCACTTTCGCCGGCGGTTTCGTCAACGGCCTCCCAGAGGAGCTGGCGGCGACCTTCTTCGCCAAGCAGCGTCCGATCACCTTCCAGGCGCTCTCCGAGCCGGCCCGCCCCAACCAGGCCTGGAAGTCGCTGCCGTCATGGTACGTCGCTGGTACCGAGGACCACAGCATCGCGTTCGAAACTCAGACGTGGATGGCCGAACGCGCTGGTTCGCGGCTGACGGTCGTCAACTCGGGACACCTCTCGATGGCGGCCGAGCCTGAGATCGTCGCAGGTGTGATCGGCGAGGCGGCCTCCTTCTCGAAGTAACGCCTCGTCCAGTGGAGCGTGCGGTCATCACTGACCGCACGCTCCCTTTTCTGCCTCAGCCTGTCGACCGACGAAAGCGCAATCATGACAAAACTGGACACCGACACCGATGGCCGTGCGGTGGATCGGACGACAGCAGCAGCACTCATCGCCGCACTGCCGACATCCGAAAATCAACGCCTTCTGGTGGTCGGGGAGCCCGGTATCGGCAAGTCGACACTCATTAGTGCGACGGCTGCCCGTTTCGCCGCGTCTGGCTCACTTGTGCTGCGGGCAGGGCCGACTTTCGCCGAGAGGCACACGTCCTATGGCGTGCTGTGGGATCTGCTCGGCAACATCGCCCTTGCCGAGACCGACAAGGTCGTGGGGGAGCACCGCACCATCATCGAGGTCGCGCTCGGTCGACGCGAGATCGCAGCGGAGATCCCCGCCCTGGCGACAGCACTTTCGTTCGAAAGCATCCTTCGTGCGCTTGCGGTGCGCTCGCCGGTAGTGCTCCTGGTTGACGATGTGCACTGGTCTGACCCTGAGTCGATCGCTGTCGTCGAGCGAGCGCTCCGACACCTCGCGGACGATCCAATCCGACTCGTTGCGACCACTCGCGAGTTTGGGAGGCGGTCCGCCCACGTCTCTGGCCTCACCTTCCGCCCCGGCGAAATTATCGAGCTCGGCGGATTGACGGTCGACGAACTCGAACGCCTCGCACGTCCGGCATGGCCGTCCACTCCCACCCGCTCTCAGGTGATTGCACTCCGAGAGCACACCGGGGGCAACCCGATGTGGGCGCTCGAACTCATTCGCCGCGGAGCCATAAGCGAGCTGGGAGCACTGCAAGTCGGGACGCTCGACGCGCCGCTTCCCCTCGCCGCAGTCGTGGCAGAGAGACTGCGGGCCCTGAGCGGTCCTGCTTCCGAAGTTGTGGCGATCGTGGCCCTCCTCGGGCGTCCCACGCTTTCACTCCTCGGCGACGTCCTGCGGTTCTCGCAGATCTCGCAAGACGCCATCAACGAGGCCGAGGATGCCAGCTTCCTGCACGTGATGACGGATTCGGCGATCACTCGGCACCCGCTGCACGCATCGGCGGCTATAGCCAGCCTCGGCAAGTCCAGAAGACGCGAGCTACATGCCTTCATCGCTCAGGCGGTCACCGACCCCGTGCTCCAGGCGCAGCACCTCGAGCAATCCCAGCCGCCGGGGCCCGACGAGACGATCGCGGTAGCACTGGCGGCGGCCGCGGTCGTCATGCGGCAACGAGGAGCGCGACTTCGGTCCGCTCATTTCGACGCGCAGGCCGTCGAACGAACCGACCCCTCGACGGACGACTATCAGAGCCGTCTTCTCACCCAGGCCCAACATCTTTTTTCCGCTGGTGATTATGGCGCCTGCCGCACTGCCCTCAGCCGTGTTTCAGTGGGGCTTCTGGACGTCCGGCAATACGACACCTGGATCGCGCTGATGACCAGCGCCGATCCGGCGCTCGCCCGCGATTTCCTCTCGTCCTTTGCGCCTCACGACCGCGTTCGCAAGGCGATACTGGCCGCTAACTCCGTGTCGTCGGCAGAAATCCGTGTGTCGGAGCGCGCGCGACTCTCGACTTACGTACTTTCCACGCTGTCCGACGCCGACACTCCTAATGCGACGCATCGAGCGCTCCGCGGACTCGCGCTCGCGCGGCTCCAGGCTGGCGACGCTCTCGACCAATCGATCATCGCGGACATGGATCGACGTCAGGCTGTGCAGCTAGTCGTCGGACTCGATGATTCTGGTCTCGCGACCGCGGGCTTTCTCGCGCATCTGGCAGACGACGTGGATCTCTCCCGTCGATCCTTGGCGAGTCTGGTCGCCTGGGCGCGGGCGGAAGGAAAAGAGGGTATCGAGCGGGTCTTTCTGGCGCATGCCGCTCTCGTCGAGATCGTGAGCGGCGACCTGCGAGCGGCGCGGCTTTTTGCCGATCAATCCGGATTCGAGCTCACTTCGCCTGATTTGCCGTCCGGACTTCATGGCATGGCGGGGATGCTTCTGGTCGCCTCTGGCCGTCACGACGACCTTCGCCGGGTGGTTGACTCATGGCGCTCGTCAACCGATGACAGTGCGCTGGAACTGGAAGCGCTGCTCGGAATGTCCGCCCTCGCTCGTCGCGAATGGCGCGAGGCGATACCGCATCTGAGCGTCGCAGCGCACATGGCAGACGACCGGGAGCTGATCGAACCGGGTAGCCGCTTCCGTATCGACCTGCCCCTCGTCGAGGCACTTCTGCAGGTGGGAAACACGCGGGAAGCCGGCATCCGCCTAGACCGCGTCCGCGCATTTCTGCGGACAAGGGATCGGCCGATCTCGCAAATCAGCCTGCACCGGATGACGTCGCTCCAGCTGGCCTCGACCGGTGACCTGACGGCGGCCCTCGATGAGTCCACCAAAGCCGTCGATCTCGCGGCCCAGCATCGCAGGCCGGGCGACGAGCTGTTGGCCCTCGTGCAACGAAGCCGCATCCTGCGTCGGCTGCGACGAGTGTCTCAGGCTCGCGAAGACCTCCGTGCTGCTGCGCGACTCTTAGATGAGACGGGGATCGAAGGCTTGCGCCACCACCTACAAGCCGCCGCAACCGAGAAGCGAAAAGTAGGTTCATCGACGCAGCTGACGGTGGCGGAGGAACGTGTCGATGTACTGATTCGCGACGGGCAGAGCAATGGAGAGATCGCGGCCGCGCTTTTCCTGAGTGTGCGAACTGTGGAGTCGCACATTTCAGCAATCTTGCGGAAGACCGGCTCAGCCAGCCGGTCCAAGCTCATTGCTCGCGACTGACCGGACACGGTTTCTTAGCCCTCGTTCACCCACCGTTAGCGACTCGGCGGGCGTCCCCGGCCATCTGCCGGAGGGCGCCGGTTGCCGAGACGGTGAAGCCGACGAAAGAGAACCCCGGCGACGCCTGGACGCCCGACGCCGACCGTGGGTCGCCGTGCTCGTCGAGAACGCCGAGGCCGCCAAGCAGGCGCTCAAGGCCCCGGCTGTATCCGGTCGCGAATATCACTACGTCGGGACGCGCCCGTCGTCCGTCAGCCAGCAGAACCGCATCCCGGTCGAAGCCGGTGACAGCTGAGACCGGAACTACCTCTCCGGTTTCGATCAACTTCACGATGCCCGTGTCATGGACTGGTACCGATCGGTCCCGACGAATTCGCGTGTAGAGATCCGGGCGCGGGCGTTCCAAATTGCGCGCTGAGAGATCCGGGACCGTGAGGTGCGCGATTGCGGAGGCGAATCGATCGGCCAGCCAGATGGGGAAAATCCCCATGGCAATGGCGATCGCTTGCATCGACACGCCTCCGACACGTCTCCTGACGATGTGCGGAATCGTGCGCACCGCCATCGTCACCCGCCCGGCTCCGTTCGCCGAAAGCTCGGTGGCTGCCTCGGCCGCA
>Ga0247817_10000677_pt1 | contig 18181 bp, 8 predicted proteins | sample UWRJL212509R1_FD_178010 | JGI IMG/M metagenome (GOLD analysis project Ga0247817, IMG submission 178010) | Plant litter microbial communities from Arlington Agricultural Research Station in Wisconsin, United States - UWRJ-L212-509R-1 | ecosystem: Environmental > Terrestrial > Plant litter >...
TTTCAGCTGGAAGCCTACGCCGGGTAATCTATGGTATGGGCTATCTCCGTACGTAGCTATAATAATTATAGCCGATTTGCTGTAGACGATATCTATCTGGTAGGCCTACCGGGCGAGCTTAACGTAGTCTGTCTGGTCTATATAGTACCGGTTAACCTATAGATAACGGTAGCCGAGGTTTTACGTAACCGTTATAGCATCCTCGATAATCTACGGTAGCCGCCGTCTTAGTTAATACTTATTACCAACGTCGTGGTTCCCTAGCCCCTAGACGTAGCTAAGCGTTAGGAAAGTATTATCCGGGCGGTTACGGACTAGGGTACGTTCGACGTAGTCGATAACTTTAAAGTTAAATTCTTTAAGCTCGACCGTCGAGGGCTTATACAGGCTGTGTATCTTTAAGTAATGCCACATCGCCCTCTGGAAGTAACGGTAGTTAAACAGCTCGCTTACGGGCCGGAGGAAGGAGAGTTTATGCTTATCTGTTACGGTAATGGAGTGGAGTGGCGTTATAGCGCTTCCTTTAAGTTGTTGTAGGATATATATACTAAGATGGACGCGAATTATACCGAATCCGATATAGTAGCTACCCGACTAGCCCCCTATATCCTTTACGTCTGTCTTTAGCGAGACAAAACCCCCCTCGGGAATACCGTTATCGAGCTGCACTATCTGGCTTATATAACTAACCGACATGCTCCCCGCCATACTGCAAAGCGGGCAGCTAACATAGCTAGCCGAGCTTGTATATTCTGGTTACTTCCTCTATACATTAACCGCTTAAACCACCGTATCGTATAGGTATATATAAAGGCAGATAATAGGGACGTAGTAGTCCTTTTTGATGGGGACGTAGTAGTCCCTCTCGAGGGTTAGGGTTATCTATGGGGAGCCAGAAATCCAGCCTTGGCAAAATTCTAAACGGACAAGACAGCCATTTCCACCACAACCACTACAATCGCCAGAACAGCCAAGACTACCGTGTCGTACCAGCGTAAGCGATCTAGTCGGATTAATTAAGCCACCGTGCGCCCTTGCGCGCCGCCGCCCCCCTGCGAACGGTATGCTTCAGCACCCTCCTGTAGCTACCTACCCCTATTAATTTAGGGTATAGAATCAGCCATAACGCTGTAAGGCCCCGACAGCGTTACGGCCGCCCGCCTCTAAGCCGACGACGACGACGATTTCGTAGGGTTCTCTGATTCGAGTAACTACTTCGACGACGACGTAAGCCCTCCTATCGTAGAGGCGAGCTATTATACCTTTAGGCTAACTAATACCGTTAAGCTCCTTTAAGCCGAGTTTAATCGTTGGGTTAAAGGCTAGGGCTTCGCCGTTATACGGGGGAACGCCCGTAACAAGTAAGGCGGAGAATACAGTCGATAGGACCTTATATACGATCGTTACGGCGCCCCTCGACTATTACGGTTAGCCGGCCTTCGTAAGACTACGAGTCGTAGGTATAACTGTAAGTTTAGGATTATAATAGTAAAGACGGTAGTAGGTTAGATACTTTACTGTTATATAAACCTAGCCTTATATTTTTACAACTATCGTTAATCTCTCTACGCCTTTACTTATCCCTAGTACCGTAAGATATCCAACGAGGCTTGTAAGTCTATCGCTAACCTGTCTAAATATAACGTAATTTAGGTAAGGAAGATACGAGCCGTTGTTAACGACTACGACCCCGATAATACTGTACTTATAAGGAGGGATGTATATAACGTAAGGGTGGAACTTAGGCGTAAGGAGCTCGACGGATATATAGCGGCTAGGGCGCTTATCTGGAACTTTAACGCCTTTAAAGAAGAGATAAACCTCGACTATCGCGTTAAGTAGGAGGATAAGGAGAAGACGCGTTTTCTTAGCCTAGTATTTGCCTTTATAGGTAGTTTAGGATTTTATACTTAATTTCTAAACCTAAGGTTTATTGATATAATGTATAATACTAACGTTTAAGGGCTTCCTCTTTACTATTTTACCTATATTATAGTAACGAGCTAGGTAGTTAATACTATCTTTAGTATAATCGATAACGAGAAGAAGGAGTTCTTTATTTTCCTCCTTTAAGCGACGAAGGAGATCCTCGCGGTTACCGACCCCCCTATCCCTAAGCCGTTTATCCTCTTAACCGACTACTATAAGGAGATAAAGGCTGTAATTAACGAGGTCTTCCCTAATACCTAATAATAGATCTGTATATTCTATATCCTTAAAGACGTATATCTTAACGCTACTAAGAAGTTTAAGAGGCCTAGAGATCCTGGCTCCGACGACGAGGAGTACGACGAGAATCTTAACGTTAACGGTAAGGAGCTTAGCGTTGTAAAGAGGGTAGCTATTATTTAGCGCTTTAACGTAGGGCTAGCCTCTACGCCCTAACCGTTACGAAAGATTACCTATAATCTCTAGGAGATCTACGATATATTCCAGTTAATGGTATACGCTATAGACGAGCCGTTTTTCTTTAACGCCTAGGAGGCGTTAAAGAAGGAGTTCGAGGACTAACTAGCTATTTATTACTATCTTAATAAGTAGTGGCTGCCGCTTTATAAGTAATAGGCCTACTACTATACTAAGAAGTATCGTAACTTTGGCTATAAGGTTATATTATTAGTCGAGTCTATAAACCTTACGACGAAGAGCTATCTTCTTACAGATTGCTCGGACCTTATACGGCTTATTAAAACTCTTTACAAGATATATACTAACTAGTAAAAAGAGTACGACGAAGCTACCGCCTATTAAAATACTAAGACGAAGTATAAGTATCGTAATAAACCATAGCTAGGCCTTTTATTAAGAGCGCTATTATATAAAGGCTTGGAACTTATTAACTATAAGTATATCGTTTAATAGAATGGTTTTGTTCCAAAAAAAAGTATACTCTACCCTATACTTAGCTCTGTAAAAAAATGCTCCCGATATAAATCGAACTCGCTACCTCTCGCCTCTATATTACTATTACTACCTTACTAATACTACGAAACCCTTATCGGCAGTACCGAACCTTAATTACGAGCGGGGATAAAAGGCTGGCCGTAGGAGCTGCTCGCTCCCACTACTCTTCCTTCCTCCATCGTACCAGCCATTCTGTCCGGTATTTTAAAATTGCCACCTATTACATCGCCTACCAAGCATCGTAGGCATCTCCTAATTACTACTAATCTTTACCGCTAACTACCTTTAATAAGATACCCGAAGTAAGAGCTCCGGTTTATAGCGATACTATAACAATTATTACAGTAAAGCGGCCGGTTTTTTCGAAAAAATAAGCCCTAGCAATTCGGTATTACCTCCTAAGAGGCCCGAATATGCCCGTCGAGCTTCTCGATAACGAGGAACTTTTGGCTGTCGTTAAGGACGGCTATATCTTATCTAGGATAGAGAGGAAGGAACTAAAGAAGGGATTCTTGGAGGATATAAAACGTTTCTACGAGGTAGATGATACTGTAAAGGTCTGGATCGACTAGGTAATCTGAATAAGGAAGTTCGTAGAGACGTATTAATTAGATAATTAAATCTTATTAAAACTTCGCGTCGATGAGTATATTGCTGTATTAAAGGATACCTAGTATAATGCCCGATTATACTATACCCGATTGTATTATGCCCGATTGTACTATACCCGATTGTATTATGCCCGATTGTATTATATCTCGATTGTCCTGATTGTTTCTGTAAAGCCTTATACTGGAACTATAAGTATAAATACGCGTTAGCCGTTTTGCTAGTAAAGGCGTATTAGCTAACGAGAGAGGTAATAGATTTACCTCCTTACGACGACGACTTTTATACTATTAGACTATAGTTTAGTATCCCTTACCGTTATAAGATATATTAGTTATTAGTAGGAAATAAGATAAGAGAGGAGGGTTAGAAACGTACCCTTTACCTCCGCGACGTCTACCCTTACTAGTATCTGGTGATACCTTTTAATTATAAGGATGCCTATCTTCGGATTAAAGACTTTAAGATGGTAGTCTTTAAAGGTAGGCCTAGAAATAGTACAGCGCTATCGTTAACGAGGGGTTTTGTTATTTAAGATACGTTACTATAGACCTTACGGCGCTATTTAACGCCGAGAACCCCTTTATAAGGGTAAGGAACTACCTTATAGCCTCGTCGATAGCGAATAAAACCAGGGCTACCTTAAGGCTTAGCGTTAAGGATAAGTAATAGTATCCGCCGGAACTTCTTGTAGTAGGAGTTGGAAGGAGATAAGGCTATTTAGGCGGGCCCGTACGTAAAGGAGCGGACCCGGCTAATAATAGCCTCTTTACGGCCGAGGGTAGGCCGACTACTTAGCTCTAGCGCTCCTTGACGGCCTACCCCCGAGCTACGAGAGGATTTACAAGGGCTATAAGAGGGTTTACGAGAGGAGGGTTTACGAGAGGAAGGTTTACGAGAGGGGGAGTTATAAGAGGGGGAGGCCGCTATCGAGGCGCCTGCGCTGGCGCCGAAGAGACGAGGCCGCCCCCCTAAAAATAAGGAGACGGCGCCGGAGTAAGGCCTATAGGTACCCCTTCCGTAGCCGAAGGAGCGAGGTCGCTCCTTTAAAAATAAGGACACCGCCGTTATGGCTACGCCGGAGCTAAAGCCTAAGCGCTAGCGTAAAATACCAGGAGAGGTACCCCTTACCGCCGTTAGTAGTATAGGAATAGCTTTATAGAGAGTAATTAGTACGTAGGCGGTAGTTAGTATAATAGGCCAGATAACGAGGTTTAGCCAGCAGGTTAAGTTAACCGAGAAGGTAGCTAGGGTACGGAAGGTATAAGAGTACGAGAGTCGGCGAGGGGGGGTTGTATATCTTTAAGGCTGTATATATATATCTAGTTTATATGTGTTTTGATAGGTATATGTCGTTTAACAGAATGGTTCTGTTCCAAAAAAAAAGTGTGCTCTACCCTGCACTTGGCTCTGTAAAAAAAAAATGCTCCCGACGTGAATCGAATTCACTGCCTCTCGCCTCCACATCACTGTCACATGCCTTGCCGGCTGCCAACCGCCCCGCCGTTACATGCCGTGCCGGCGACTGCGAAACCCTTATCGGCAGTGCTCGAACCTTGATTGCGAGAGGGGATATAAAGGGCTGGCCGTAGGAGCTCGCTCCCACTGCTCTTCCTTCCTCCATCGCACCGTTGATAGATATATAGATGTCTGAATCTTGCTTGTAGGACTAAGCCTTAATTGGCCGTCTACTACGCTGTACAGTAGTGGAAATGGCTGTTCTGGCTGGTTCGGGGTGGCTGTCTTGTCCGTTTAGAATCTTACTAAGGTTGGATTTTTAACTAAGCCGGAGAGGTGGGGTGGCTCCCTATATATAACTCTAACCCAAACTACCCTTAAGGACTACTGCGTCCCTATTAAAAAGGACTACTGCGTCCCTATTAAAAAGGACTACTGCGTCCTTATTATCTGCCTATATAAAAGCCACCCTGGCGGCCCCGCCCGCGCCAGTCTTCCACCAGCTCGCGCGATTGGTTTTGGCCTTTTACCGCTTTCTATTTCCGAGTAATTGGTAGCCTCTTGGAAAATGTAAAAGAGACGACCCCGCATTTATATAGCAGAATTGTTCTAGGCGGTCTGATGTCTTCCCCGCTCTGGAATAGAAGAGAACTTTAATTAAATTCTAATACGTTCAATCTGGCAATAGCGGATTGCAATACCTAGCACTGCCATCAAAATTATTACATCCATCCCTTTCTGCCCTTGCTTCCATACTTCACCTAAAGCGCTGACCTTGTGATCATTTATATCTCCTACCATATCACTCCGACAAGCAATCCGTAAGTCCGAGTCTACTCCATGGCCACTGCCCGGCCAGCCAGGGTACGCTACGTTAATGGACGATCCGGCGCTTAAGGGTCTGCCCAGCTTGAAGTACGAAAAGCTACCGGACAGTGGATATTTTTGTCTTGTCAAAACTGTTCAGCTCACAGCGTCTGTGATCCGGCTGGAGATGGATACGGTGCCACTGGCTTCGCCGCCTGTGTACATTGCGCTATCGTACACATGGGGGACCGCCACACCCGACGACGGCATGACTGCGGATCGCAATCGCACTGTCATCTGCAATGGAAAAGCCATCTGCGTAACCGAGAACCTATAGCTTGCTCTCCGCACCATTGTGCCCAAGGAGGTGCGTCTTTGGGTGGACGCCATCTGCATCAACCAGGACGACTTGGAAGAGCGCAGCTTACAAGTGGCCCAGATGGGTCAGATATACGCAAGCGCAGGTAAAGTCGTCGTATGGCTCGGCCCCGCTGACCCATTCTCTGACATGGCCTTGGTTATTATCATGGATTTTGTCCTACGTCTTCGCGATCTGGCAGCACAAGGAGGCCCGAACCCAATGAACTATGATGCCGACGACGACGCCCTTTGGGCCAAGATTGGCCGTCCGAGCTTTACAAACATAGAAGCCAACCTTATTAATCGCTTCTTCGGTTACCACTGGTTCGCGCGAACCTGGGTCATCCAGGAGATTGTCCTGGCCTAAGAGATCGATGTTCGCTGCGGGACGTCCAAGTTCGATTGGAAAATGCTGGTCGTCATGTCCCGGTTTCTTTACAAGAGTGGCTATAGCGGGAAGATGCAGAATCTCCGGCTCCAGTTTCTGGGAGTCCAGCAAGGGAAGGACGTAGGGTTTAAAGCATTGATGATGGACACATTGAGAGAGTGCTGTCGGAAAGGGACTCTTGTGTCAGAAACGGAACTGCTCCCGCTTCCTGCCGACCTTCCATCCGAGACGCGACAGGACGTCTTTTATCAATTTCTCGAAAGTCTCATCTACTGTGCTCGGATGCACGACGTCACGAAGCCTCATGACAGGATCTTCGCGCCCCTTGCACTTGCGCGGTACCATTTCAGGAAGCACCTCCCCGACATTGTGCCTATTCCAGACTATGGGAAGTCACTCGAGGAGGTTTACCTCACCACGGCGAGCTGTATTCTACGGAGCACCCATCGTCTCTTGCTCTTGGACTGGGTTGAGGACCCTTCCATGCGCGTGTGCGATCGTCTTCCATCATGGGTGCCAGATTTCCAGGCCAGGGGGATTGCGGTCCTCTCGCTTTTGAACGGCGGCGGGCGGGAGAGTTTCCAGTGCATGAAAGGGATGGACGCTACATTTAAACTGTCCATTTCTGGGCCTCAATTGTCCATCAACGCTTTTTTCCTCGACAGTGTTCTCAAAGTCGGGGTTTGCGATGACCCAGTCTCGCAGCCCACGACAGGTTCGGTTAATGTCGCCTCACGCCCTACTGCCTGGGTGGAATTTGCCCTCTCTATGAACAACGATTATGTCAACGGGGAGTCGGCGATGACTGCATTTATTCGCACCATGATTGGAGATCAGACAAAAGGTGTGGACAGTTATGATCTCCGGGAGCGCTTCTATGCTTTCCTTCTCGTTGTTCTCGCTTCCTCCAGGGATTTTAGCGATATAATACACCAGTACCAAGAGCTTACTGGCATCACCGACTACAAGAAGCTCTTTACGAGCCTAGCGGAAGAATCGAAAAAAGGCACTGAGGCGGCCGTTAAATGGCACGTCCTTAATGTATTTAAGCAGAGATCTATAGCTGCTGTTGTATGCGACGAATCTGGGCATACGAAATTTCCTTTTTAGTACCTCGCCCACGTAATACTGCTTACCTTGGCTTAGATTTGGCTTAGTCCCTGCTCAGGATTTGCTTAGGTAGGCTTACCTTTACTCACCCTAATTACCATTTTCGGCAGGTCGAATTACTTTAACTCTAGTTGAGGGGGCCTAGAACTGGTCTAATATATAAAGATAACCAAAATGTATCTGGAAGTGGGTAAGTTAAGGCTTAAATTTGGGACCGCGGCTGGAAACTGCTAAGAGGCGGCAGTGCCCTTATAGCCTAAATTCTGGACTACTGTCCCGAATTTTACGCAGGATATACCAGTACATACCCTAGGATGGTACAAAATACCCCAGCTCGGAATTTTGGGATAGTACATAATATCCCAGTACCGATGGGATAGTACATAGCACCCTAGCTCGAAATTGGGACAGCACTAACGGTATATCCTATAGTACGCCAGTATATAATGGGATCTATAGTCCTTTAGGGCTGCTTCGGAGCGCTGGCAGGGCGGGGGGGTCTGGTTTATCGTATACGACCGTTATAAGGTTCGTATCGTCTGCGAAGCCTACTAATATAATTCCCCCTACTCCGTCTAGCCTCGCCTACCTCTCGATATTCCATATATTCCTAAGGTTCGTCTCCCTTCCTATAACGTCTAACGTATTCCTCTAACATCTCCTTTACGTTACCGCTATCTCCTTATCTTACTTCGCGATTACCTCTTTTCTCTCTTAGTACGAGTAATCGTTTCTATATCTCCTTTATCTCCTCTCCGCCCTCCTTACCTCTTTAACTACCTCCCTTACCTTATAATTCCACTATATTACCTTACTCCTTATATTATTCTTTCTCTTTAATATTAACTTTTCCGCGATCCGAAGTAGCTTCTTTATTATAATATTTCCAGTACAAAGCTTTACAAAAACAAGGGGATAATCGGGGCATAATACAATCGGGCATAGTACAACCGGGCATAATATAATTAAGTATAGTATAATCGGGCATAATATAATTAGGTATAGTACAATCGGGCATTATACTAAGTATCCTTTAATACAGTAATATACTTATCGATGTAAAGCGGGTCTAATTAACACTCCTTTATAAACTTCCTTATCCGAATTACCTAGTCGATCTAAACCTTTATAATATTATCTTCTACCTTATAGAAACGTCTTACATCCTCTAAGAATCCCTTCTTTAGTTCCTTCCTCTCTATCCCAGATAAGATATAGCCGTCCTTAACGATAGCCAAGAGTTCCTCGTTATCGAGGAGCTCGACGGGCATATTCGGGCCTCCTAGGAGGTAATGCCGAATTACTAGGGCTTGTTCTTTCGAAAAAACTAGCCGTTTTGTTATAATGGTTGTTATAGTATCGCTATAAACTGGGGCTCTTACTTCGGGTATTTTGTTAAAGGTAGTTAGCGGTAAAGATTGGTAGTAATTAGGAGATACCTACGATGCTTGGTAGCGTAGGCGATGTAATAGGTAGTAATTTTAAGGTACCGGATAAAATAGTTGGTACGATGGAGGAAGGAAGAGTAGTAGGAGCGAGTAGCTTTTGCGGCTAGCCTTTTATCCCTGCTCGTAATTAAGGTTCGGTACTGCCGATAAGGGTTTCGTAGTTCGGTTTACTTTAGTAGGCCGGTAAGGTAGTAATAGCGATATAAAGGCGAGAGGTAGTAAGTTCGATTTACATCAGGAGTATTTTTTTATAGAGCTAAGTGTAGGGTAGAGTATACTTTTTTTTGGAATAGAACTATTCTGTTAAACGATATAATATTATCTACTTCGTAAAGGCGTCTTACCTCTTTTAAGAATCCCTACTTTAGTCTATTACCCTTTATCCTAAATAAGATATAGCCGTCCTCGACGATAGTTAAAAGTTCCTCGTTATCGAGGAGCTTTATAGATATATTCGGGCCTCCTTAAAGGTAATACCGAATTATTTAGGCTTATTCTTTCGAAAGGATAAGCTACTTTACCGTATTAGTTATAGTTTCGCGATAAACCGGAGCTTTTACTTTAGGTATTTAGTCGAAGGTTATTAGTTAGTAGTAAAGATTAGTAGTAATTAGGAGATACCTACGATACTTACGTAAGCGATGTAATAAGTAGTAATTTTAAGGTATTGGATAAAATAATTAGTATGATAAAGGAAGGAAGAATAGTAGAAGCGAGCTTCTACGGCTAGCTTTTTATCCCTACTTGTAATTAAGGTTTAGTACTACTGATAAGGGTTTCGTAATACTAGTAAGGTAGTAATAGCGATATAAAGGCGAAAGGTAGCGAGTTCGATTTACGTTAAGAGTATTTTTTTTTACAAAGTTAAGTACAGGGTAAAGTACACTTTTTTTTAAAATAAAACCATTTTATTAAACGACTTATATTTCTTAATATTACCTTAGTTAACGTTACTTTATTTATTTCCTCGAGTTTAGTTTAAAGTATTATTAGGTATTCTTCGTAGTTTATTAGTACCGCTCTTAGTACTTCCTTTATTAGTAATAGTAATGTTTTTCTTTTAATCTTAGCTTTTAAGTTTAAAAATACTTTCTTTACTTAGTATTCGTTCGCCAGATCGTTAAAGGCTTATTATATATCCTCCTCGAAGTATATTATTAAATCGTAGCTTTTTCCTAAGATCGTCGTAGCTTTATAAACCTACTTTCAAGTCGCGGTCGCGTTAACCTCGTTAATTTTCTTTACGATTATATTTACCCTTATATTATCAAAGTATCTTTTTAGTACCGTTACTATAATATCCCTTAAAACCTTTTTTAGTAATACGAACTCCTTTATCTTATTTATAACCTATACCCTTACTCCCCTACTTTAGTTTTATATTACTTTTATAACGACTTTAAACTAAAGGAAAGGAGCTTCTTACTTATAATACGCCTATTCGCCCTTTTAATCTCCTTTTATTTTATCTAACTTTTTATTTATCTTCTTAATTAAGTTTTCGATATCGCGTAGTTTACTATTAGTATTATCACGTATCGTAGTTAGTATAATATCGATTCGATCTTTAATAAATAAGTATCCGAAAAGGTTATTAACCTCCTAAACGGCTTTTACGAACGCCTTCTTTAATACTAAGCTAAAAAAAACTTTTCGAAGAGTCGCTTTAAGTTATTATCGGTCTTCGCCCTTCTTTCGATCTCGCTAGCTTTATACCGCTTTCGCTACTATAACGGCGTACCGTTATCGCTTTAAGGGCCGTTTGTTATATTACTTCGCGTCGCGTACTAACTTACGTCCAGCCCTCGCTTACGACTATAGTTTCCTCCTTTATCGCTGTTAGTATCCGCGCCTTCCTCCCGCGCTCGATGCTATATCGTCTCCTGGGAGAGTCGAGTACGTTAATTCCAATAGCATTAGTTTTAGCGATTTTGGACGTAGTTTCGAATATAGGGGGGGGTACTGGTTCGGCGATTCTCTTTAGTTTTAGGATATTTTATAACTAGTAGTTATAATATTAAGGTATAAATTTTAAAACCCCCTTACTTAGTTATTATCCTCGTATTATAGCTAAATTATATTTCCCTTTATATTTATAAGTACTATATTAAAACCCGAAAGTATCTTTAGCTTTAAATATATATCAAGGCTTATATATAAGAAAAGTAATAGGAAGAAAGATACTAAATAAGGGTTTCTATACCTTTAAACAAATACTTTATACTTACTTTAATTAGTATATATAGGTCGTCGTTACTAAAGCAGGTAGTTCGACGCGCATATAGTAGGACGTATAAGTTAGGGGTTCGGCCGTAAAGATAGCAAAAGCTATAAATTAAATTAACTATCTTACTCTTCTTACTATGCTTAAAGGGCCCGACAAGTTTAATTATACGTAATTACGTTATATGGACTACTATAGTATGTAAGAAAGGAGTAGTATTAATATCTAAACTAAAACTATCAAGGCGCGAGAAACGAATAATATACTACTGCGTTAGTAGCTTAGCCGGCTAAAACGCTATATTTACTACCTAAGGGCGGGAACGTTATATAAAGCATACCCTATACCTTAACTTAAACTTCCCTTCGAGCTTATAACAGCTCCTACGAACAGACTCGACAACCTTTAGCTATCTAAAGTCTAATCCTATCCCTTAGCCTATAAATTACCCTTAACCTTAGTCTTCCGCTACCCTTCGGCTTTTACTTATAGTACCAGATATAACCAACTATAACGTTATTAGGTAGTAAGTTAATTAGCGCGGCTTATAAGCCGCTTATTAGGGGATCGGGCGGCTACCGCCCTTTCCTAAACTACTCTTTTTACTATTCGTCTAGCTAATACGTAAGCTACCTAGCTATAAAAGTTAGTAGTATACTTAAAGGATAAGTACTAAACTGGAGATACTCGATATTTAAATAAAGGTACTTCTCTAGTCCCTATAATCTGTAAAGTAATTATAGATAAGTTATCCGACCTAATACTAGGAGACTAGGATAAGTATTATAGCTAAGGATAGCGAAGCGTTATTAGCGTAAGAATAACGGAAAAAGGGTCCGATAAAGGGTTTAAGGCGATCAATATACGGTTTAAACGGGGTATTGTATAGTCTTAGTAAAGAATATTAAACGATTAAGGCTAGGGCTACTAAGGCGTACCCGTCCGGGACGACTAACGAAAGCCTATACTTAAAGTAGGACTATTTATATTAATATCGGAATAGGCTAAAGTAGCGTCTAGATAAGTTCGAACGGATAACGGCGTTAATTAATAAGATACTTAATCTTACTCCTTAAGGAAGGGGTAGCTTAGGTTATAAACGTTAAGGCTAGGTTATTTATAGATTTCTTTACCTACTTAAAGCGCGCGCCTATTTTAAAGGCTGTAAGAAAGGCTTAATAGCGTTATTTAAAAACTATAAGGCTAAAAACCCTAGGATAATAGTAGGGGCTTTAAGTGGTTAAAGTCGGTATAACGTTTAAAGGAACCGAGCCTAGTAACTAGAGGAAGATTAGTAGATTCGTACGCTATCCTTACATTACGTCCTAGTACTTTTTAGTTTAAGTTTTACCTAGGCTAACGGTAGCGTTAAACGGGATATTAAGCGAGGAGGTAAGGAAAAGCTACTAAAGGTAGACTATAGTATAAGTATAGTTGTAATCCCTTATCGAGAAGCGTTTATACTATACGATATCGAAGAATTTCGTAATATATTATAACCTAATCCTAAGGCGGGATAACCAGGACTGTAGGACCAGGGAGGCCTAAGGCCGTTATAATAATCTAATAGAAAAGGGCTAGCTAATTAGCTTAGCCAATTAGCTAGGAGCTAATATATCGTTTAACAAAATGGTTTTATTCTAAAAAAAAGTATACTCTACCCTATACTTGGCTCTGTAAAAAAATACTCCTAATATAAATCGAACTTACTACCTCTCGCCTTTACATCGCTATTACTACCTTACCGGTACTACGAAACCCTTATCAGTAGTACCGAACCTTAATTACAAGCGGGGATAAAAGGCTAGCCGTAAGAGCTACTCGCTCCTATTACTCTTCCTTCTTCTATCGTACCAGCTATTCTATCCAGCACTTTAAAATTACTACCTATTATATCGCCTATACTACTAAGTATCGTAGGTATCTCCTAATTACTACCAATCTTTACCGCTAACCACCTTTAACAAGATACCCGAAGTAAGAGCCCCGGTTTATGGTAATACTATAACAACTATTATAGTAAAACGGCCGGTTTTTTCGAAAGAATAAGCCTTAGTAATTCGGTATTACCTTTTAGGAGGCCCGAATATACCCGTTAAGCTCCTCGATAACGAGGAACTCTTAGCTGTCGTTAAGGACGGCTATATCTTATCTAGGATAAAGAGGAAGGAACTAAAGAAGGGATTCTTAAAGGATGTAAGACGTTTCTACGAGGTAGATAATACTATAAAGGTTTAGATCGACTAGGTAATCCGAATAAGGAAGTTCGTAAAGATATATTAATTAGATAATTAAATCCTATTAAAACTTCGCGTCGATAAGTATATTACTGTATTTGTATTAAAGGATACCTAGTATAATGCCTGATTATACTATACCTGATTGTATTATACCTAATTGTACTATGCTCGATTACATTATACCCGATTGCATTATGCCTCGATTGTCCTAATTGTTTCTGTAAAGCCCTGTACTAGAGGAGCTAATATATTTTAACCCGGTATCAGGACAGTTTATATCGAGTCCTCCTATATAGCTAATTAGCTAAGGGCTGATACCTTTTAACCTAGGCTCGGGACTAAAAGCGTCGGCTCTCTTATACTACTCTTTAGTACTTAGGTAGATTAGTATAAAAAGACTAGTAGATAACCCTTATATAAGGAACTAGTTCTTATTCCTTACGTAAGTAATATATATTCTCGTTTATAATCTTATAAATACCTTCTTTAAGCTTTTTATAAAATACCCTAATAAGACGATAGTATAACTACCTAAACCCTATATAACTTTTATTTACCCTTAGTATATAGAAACCTTAACGGCGTACCGCCTTATAGTCTAACTCCTAAAGTATAGGTTATAATACATTACTTACGTTCCTAATACCGAATAAACGTTATATCCAGATACTTTAAAAGACGTTATAGTACCTAAAGGATTAATCGTAAAATCGGACGTAAAGTCCCTGACGATAGTCGGAGTTACAGCTTAATTATTAAAGCTATCTATAGCCTATAATAAGGTAAGTAATAAACTTAAGGAAATCGAAAGTACTAAAGAAGGGGTAAAAGAATCCTAACGTAAGCTAGTTAAGCTCCCTATCCCCCCCTGGTTTAAGGGAAACTTTGTAAACCTGGACGGATAAATCCTATAAGTTAAAATATACTTCGAATATAACGACGTTAAGTTCGAAGATAATAAGGGAAAGACCTACTTTACTACAATACTCCTTAATAGGGTTACGGCTAGGTAGTTCGAACCCTTTCTAAGGCGTTACTACGAGTATAAGGACTCTAACGAAGAAGAAGAATAAGTACTTTTAACCTATTACCCAGACCTAAAGGAGATATTCGATAACTTTAAAGCCCTATTTGTTAAATTACGGGCGGAATTCGGAGAGTTAAACGCCAAGCTTTATACTAAATAACACCTCCTAAACCTACGCTAAAGGATATTCGTTACCGACTATATTATTACCTTTAAGGTTAAAGCCTTTAAGATAAACTTAGGTAACGAAACCTTAGTTATACTCTTCTATAACAGCCTTAAGAAGTACGTTATTAACGATATCTATAAACTCGATAAACTTAAAACGCTATAAACTATAATCGAACTTATAACTCGAGTTAATAATCGATATTTTAACTACTAGCGAGAGTTTAACTACAGGCGTACGAAGGGAAACGGCTATAAACCTAGGTATAAAGGGAATGGAAGAAATAATTATTAGTAGAAAACCTGTAATAGTAGTAGCTATAACGGCTAGGATTATCGATAAAAGTAGTAATAACTTATCCTAAGTACCTTTACTAAAACCTACGTTAGACCTATAGATATTAGAGTAGTTTAAGGTAATTAAAGCGGACGCTAAAATAATAAAACCCGAACTAATAAATCTGTTATTTAATACTATAACTACGACAAGCTTAGATATTACGTATAAGAGTATAAAAGCCTAAAGAAAGAAGGATAGAAACCAGTACTAAAATAAAAGAATACCCGATTTATAGCCTTTAACGACAAGTTTATTAAAATAGCCTATATAAAGGACTACGACGATTTAGTAAGCCTTAAGTACTATAGACCTAAACATATATACCCTGACTCCGACTTAAAATAACAGAAGTTTAACACCGATAAAGAGAAAGTATAAGTTAAGTACAACAGCCTAGTAAATAACGCTCCAGGAAATTTAATAAGAGAAGCCGTAAAAGCTTTAGAAGTTAAAGAAACGACGGTAGTTAGGGAGGAAATAAAGTAAGAAGAGGATACCGATATTCGGCTTTAAATACTAATAGAATATATACAAAATACTATAATAGCTAACTTAGTTTAGGAAGATCTATACTAAACCTATACGGCGGTAATAGCGGAACTCGCCTAAATAACGAATAAAGCCAGGACTAAGGTCGTAACTTAAGCCGAAGCCGTTAATACTACGGTCGTTATAACCTTTAAACGGCTAGATAATATTATCGAAAATACTAAGAAGTAAAGCTTTATAAACGAAAAGGAAGGAACGCTAGGAGAAAATACGAAGACGACTATTAAATACGCCTATACGAAAGATAACGAGTCCTAGATTATATTAAAAGTAGCCTTAAGTATAAAGGCGAGCTCGACTACGCTTTAGATTTAGAAAAACTTAAAAGCGATATACTATAACTCGATCTTAGCTATAAGGACTAAAGATATATCGCCTAATTCGAATACTATTATCCGAAGTACTTAAACTATAAATAGTAGAAGCTTTAGTACTGTATAAACCTTATTAAAAATATTTACAAACCTATTACTAAAGTTTATAACTTTAATAATAACGAGGAATAGGATATTAAAATATAAAAATTATACTCGTAGGAAGGAAACTTCGGAATATATACTAATTTCTATATTATCAAAACTAAGGCGATAGCCTTAAATAACTATATCTAAAGACGAAACTCCTACTATACGTACCTTAGTATTAAATATATATACTATTAATATAATAAGGTACGAGACTAGTACGAATCTAAGTCGGAACGTAAAGAATACGAAGAAAAGAGGAGATAAGAGAAGGAATAGAGAAACGTAATATACTAATAATAGAAAAAGTTCTAACGAAGTATAGCTATCGATATTCCAGAGGAAGTAGGAAAAGACTAAGAAGGTTCGTACGCCCCTAATAGGTAGTACTAAAAAGTAAAGCCCGGGCTGAAACTCGTAACCGAAAATAGCGAGCTAAGCTATTAGAAAGACCTTTTAGGCCTCCTATAAATAAAGTAGTAGCTTTAGCCGACGTAGTATAAGATAATACGTTATACCTGGAAGTATAATACCTAACCAGAAACGGGTTAATAATAATAGTAATAACGCTAGTAGACTTAGAAAGTTTTATTAATATTATTAACCCTAAGTTTATAAACCAGCTATAACTTCCCTAGTTATAAAAGAAAGTACTATATAATGTCGTTTAACAAAATGGTTCTGTTCCAAAAAAAAGTGTGCTCTACCCTGCACTTGGCTCTGTAAAAAGTACTATATAATATAAGGACCTATAAAGGAAATAAGGCCTTATATAATAAAAGACGAAGTTAAAAGGAATCGATACTCTTAATTATAGTAGGCGAAGACTTTTAGGAAGTAACTCTCGATATCTTACTAATAGGACTAAGATACGATATTATCTTAGAATTTCTATAGTTAAAGAAATATAACTTATAGATAGACTAGGAGAGTAGCTACTTTAAATCCCGACCTAAGAAGACCGAAGGGATAAAGCTCCTAAATACCTAAAGGATACGAAATCCTTACGAACGAAATAATCGATTAACCTATAATAAAGCGACGATACCTAATAACGAACTATATAAAATAATTATATATATTAGAATAGATATAGGAAACTATCCCGAGGAACCCGAAAAACGACTAGAGGACCTCGAAGGAATACCTTTGGAATACTATGTATATTTGGTATTTAGAAAGAAGATTATCGACAAACTTCCTATACGAACTCCTTTCGATTACAAAATCGAGCTTAAGGAAGGAGCGGAGCTTAAATATTATAAAGTTTACTATCTTAAACCTTAATAGGACGAAACCTTCTAAGAATATATTTAGAAAAACTAACCTAAGGGATTTATTAGGAAATTACAATTACCTACTATATTCCTAATCCTATTTATCCTAAAAAAGGGAATTACTAAGTTACGGCTTATAGTAGATTATTAACGACTAAACGACGATATAATTAAAAACCGCTATTTATTACCTCTTATTAGGGAAATAAAGGACTAACTAATAAAAGTACGATAGTTTACTAAACTTAACCTTCCCTAAGGATTTAGGTATATCCGAGTTAAGGAGGGAGACGAATAAAAGATAGCTTTTTAAACTCGCTATATAGGTATTTTAAGTACTAGGTTATACTTATAAGACTTACTAACGCCTTTATAATATTTTAAAGTATGTTATTTAATAGAATGGTCTGTTCCAAAAAAAAGTGTACTTTACCCTACACTTAGCTCTGTAAAAAATACTCCCAACGTAAATCGACCTCGCTACCTCTCGCCTTTATATCGCTGTTATTACCTTACTGGCCTGCTAGAGTAAACCGAACTACGAAACCTTTATCGGTAGTGCTAAACCTTAATTACGAGCGGGGATAAAAGGCTGGCTGTAGGAGCTCGCTCCTACTACTCTTCCTTCCTCCATCGTACCAGCTATTCTGTCCGGTACCTTAAAATTACTACCTATTATATCGCCTACGCTACTAAGTATCGTAGGTATCTCCTAATTACTACTAATCTTTACCATTAACTACCTTTAATAAGATACCCGAAGTAAAAGCCCCGGTTTATAGCGATACTATAATAACTATTATAGTAA
>Ga0247817_10000678_pt1 | contig 18177 bp, 14 predicted proteins | sample UWRJL212509R1_FD_178010 | JGI IMG/M metagenome (GOLD analysis project Ga0247817, IMG submission 178010) | Plant litter microbial communities from Arlington Agricultural Research Station in Wisconsin, United States - UWRJ-L212-509R-1 | ecosystem: Environmental > Terrestrial > Plant litter >...
TTTCTATTTTATCATTTACACATATCCAGCGCTTCTACAAAAACACGTAACGAATTTAAATCATTTCCAAATTCATTTTTATTGGCTCTTGCAGCTAATTTTGGACATGATCTGGCTAATTCTATAAACTTAGTTCTCGTATTCATTTGCCAGCCTACAGAACTGGTTGAAGCTCCGTGTTGATCACCTTGTTTTTTTATAATAATTTCTCCGTTAAAGCATTCATACAAAGAAATATTTTTTCCGTTTAAAACATCTCTCACAAACCTCGCTACAGGTTGTCCTCCTCCGGAAACCTGTGTTGCCGCTTTGAAAGAAACGGTACTGTAAAAATCGTATTCTCCAACAATTACACTTGAAACATCACTTGCATTGAATGTTTTAAAAGCAACATGAAGCCCGTTTTGATCCGGAATACTAACCTTTATTATTTGATCTAAATGTAATAGCTTACTTAATTTAGTATAAGCCGAAATAGTATCATTCGTTTTTAGAACAAGCTTTACTAAACCATATTCTTTATCCTCTTTAAAAGAATGATTTGCTCCTACCGCTTTATCATCATTACTATTATCAGCAATTCCATTTGTTCTGGGCTCAACATCGAGATGTGTGCTAGTAATTTTATTAATTGCAAAACGTTTTCGTAATGTTTCATTTCTGGCTTTCATTCCTTCACCATCTGACGCATCATATTTATTTGCTATTAATTTATTACACCAAATATCAGACTCATCAGGCATGTCTAAATAATAATAAATCGTTGCTAAATTATAATAGGCACTGTAACGCAACTTTTTATCCTTTCTATCTTCAGCAGTAAATCTCGTGTCAATGGCTTTGAGATATTGAATCGTTTTGTCTAATTCTACCTTTACTGGTGTAATTTCCTGATTGTAACGCATTTTATTGAAGGCGGCACGAATATCAGTCAAAGCCTTTTTACTATTATCAAATTCCGAATGTTTTTTAGAATCTAAAATCCACAAAAAATCTGTAGTTTGCTGAATTACAAAACCATAACTACCACTCAGTTTTTCAGTCATATTGGAAGCTACCGACTCTAGAAAATCATTTCCAATCGTTTTTAGTACAGCGACCACAAATGCCTTACCTTCATCAGGATTATTACAATCTCTTTCCAGCGTATACTCACGATCTAAACTAAACAATCGGTTAAAAGAAGGATCACCAGCACAGTCCAATTTATAACTACCTCTTTCTTTACAGTTAACGATAGCTTTATAAGTTATTATTGTCTGCTCGACACCATATACATCTTTTTCCTTCCTTACGATTCTTTTTATTTCGCTCGAAGCAATAGAGGGTTCATACAAAGAAACTGAAATAGAGAAATATCCGTTTTCAGGAACATTTTTAAAACCGTCTATAATTATATCATCTGAAATATAACCTTCTTCTTTATTAAAAGTAGGAATACCATCTGCTTTAATTTTTACCGAAAAAGTTCTGTTTTGCTTCTCTAAAACCGGGCTAAAAGGCAATCTGACATAAGACAAATTAAAATGATACGGATCTAAATCAACCGATTGGGAAAATACAATTTGAACTAAAAAAAGGGAAAAAAGAGTAATTATTCTTTTCATATAAAAGGCGTTTTTGGCTCACCAAATATATAACATTTACTATTTCATTTTTAAGAAAATATCTCTTTCAAAACATCAAGCGATTTAGGCTTTTTAAATCCATCCAGATGAAAACTATAATAGTCAATCAAAACTTTAAGCAATATTTGTCTTTCGATAACGTGAAATACTTTTTGACTGTTGTCAAACTTTAAATCAATTAACTTTTTAAATAATGTTGTTTCATGATCTGTAAGCGCGGTCGATCCATGAAAGGGAGTAAAAATACCTTCAATCATTTCAAAATAAGGCAAATCAACATCTGAAATATCCGGATAAAAACCTAAATACTTCGTCGTTTCTAAAAGTAAAATCAAATGGAAATTAGAAATATCATCATGGTGATCCAACCATGTTAGTGCCGTTTCTAAAAACATAAAAAGCGATTCGTTTTTTTCTTCTTCCTGAATAGAATAATGAAGCATTTCAGACAAAAACATGACCATGGTACTTTTTACAATATCAGTGTGAATGCTCTGAAAAGGAACAGCGGTTTTTATTTCTTTAAAATTCTCTAAAGTTCCTTTGTTTTTGTGAACGGCTTCTATTTCAAGAATAGACAAAGGCTGAAAATAAGCAATTTTCTGACTGGTTTTACGAGTCGAAAACGCATCACGAACGAAGTAAGACTTAAGACCGTTTGAAAGTGTAAAACATTTTACAATCAAACTTTTCTCCTGAAACTTCAGGGACGAAATAACAATTGCTTTGGTTTTCACTAACATACTGGCTCAATTTGCTTTAAACTATTATTTTTAAATCGATCTAAAAATCTTTTTTCTACAACAAACCAGGAAAGGACGGCAAAAAATAAGGTGAGTAAAATCGCTCCAAATGAAACGGCAAAAGGATTGTATTTTTCGAACCAATTATACTGTCTCAAAAGCTGGATTATTGGAAAATGATAGATATAAATGCCATACGTGAAATCACCATATTTTCCGAAATTATTAAAAAACGAAAAACTGTAAGCAGCAATAATTACTAAAATTCCAAACGCAGCAGGATACAACATTCCGATTGTCATATTCGAATAATGAAACAAGAATAACACAACAATAGCTATTAATGCTAACGTTATCCTGTTTTTCATCATAAAACTAAAGTTCAAAAAGAGCATTATTCCGGTTACGAAATAGCACAAATAGCCTGGAAGCTGTTTTGCCAGTAAAGGTTTATTCAAATAAAAATCCATTAAAAGCCAATACAAAATCGACAAGACATAAAGACTTACCAGCATTAAAAAAGCTTTCTTTGATTTTTTAATGCAATAAAAAATAAGCGGCAAAACAATATAAAAACCTTCTTCAATTTTTAAAGTCCACAATGCTCCGTTTACTGCACAAACGAAATTACTCTCAAAAAGTCCTGGTAAGCAAGGATGCATGAAATTTAAAAAAATCAGATTCCATCCTAAATATTGATATACTCCGCTATCTGAAAAATATTGAGCAATACTATAACGACTAAAGAACGCCAAAACAATTATTGAGAGTACAATTACAACAACATAGGCGGGCAAAATTCTTTTGGCTCTTTTTACGAAATAGTGTTTTAAAGAGGCTGTATTGACGTAACTTTTGGCAACTAGAAAACCGCTTATCACAAAGAATCCTTTAACGCCTATTATGGCACTGAAGAAATGTGACAAAAAAGATAAGTTTTCATTTTGAGAAAGCTCGCCAAGATGTGACAACACAACATTTGCCGCAAAAAAGAATCTCAAAAAATCAAAACAGTTTTTAGTATACATGATCAGCTTAGCAAAAATTATCTAATAATCATTACTTTTTTGACTTTGGTTTCACCGCCATCCTGAGCAGATATAAAAATCATATAAACTCCAGAAGCGACTTTATAGCGCCCGAAAGCAGTTGTATCCCACTCTAATGTTCCTCCTTCCGAAATAGCTTCGAAAACAAGATTTCCTTCAATATCTGCAATTTTTACATTTGCTTTATCAAGTAAACCGGCAATTTTTACAGTTCCTGAAAATTGCGGACGAACTGGATTTGGATATACATATACGTTGTTTAAATTTTCATTTGCAGCAGTTGATGTTCCTTTAAAAGAAACTAGTCCTTTGTCAGTTGCAATAAAAACTTCTCCGGTTGCACTATTTATATCAATATCATTAATTACGTTACTTGGCAAAGGCGAATTATTTATGGTGAAATGATATTTGGTTTCCTGTCCGTTTGGAGAAAGCAAAAATACTCCGGAATCCGCAGTACCAATCCATTTATTGTTTGATCCGTCTACTACAATATCAGTAATAAATTGCTCGTACAATAACTCCTGTGCTAAATCGTCTTCAACAATAATAATTGATCTTGTATTTAACTGACTATCTGTTAAAAAGCTATTTACACTAGACAATACCCGCAATCCTTTTGTGGTTCCTATCCAAAGTTGGTTATTATTATCCGGAGTTGCTACGCGTGCATCTGAAATGGGTAAATTCCCTGTGGTTTCTCCTGTTGTTATTTTCTTGAATAATGTTCCTTTTTCGTTAAAGCCAACAATTCCGTTATTGTAGGTCGCCATCCATTTGGTACCGTTTTTATCAATAGACATTCTTCCAAAAGGACATTTTGAAACATCGCTTATTATTCCTTTAGTTGCAAAAGCTTCCCAATCACCATTAGGCTTAAGTACTTTTATTCCGTTATCTGTCAAACTATTGTTCATCCATAAATTTCCGGCATTATCAAATACTGTCCCATTTACCCAAACATCTCTTGTACCGGGAACAGCATTCAAAGAACTATTAGAAGTGCTGTACAAATTAGTCGGCACCTCACTTTCTATTTTCAACAATCCCGCATCATAAGATCCTATGTAAACGTTCTTCTCGTTTTTTGGATCCACAGCAATTCTAACTAATGATTTCGCTCCCAGAACTTCTTCATAGGGAATATTCAGCCATCCTGCCGAACTAAACTTACTTACTCCATAACTGTCTTTTGGATAAGGATTATAGGCTCCTGAATAATCTCCATAAACCGTCCATAAGGAAGTTGTGGTTGACTGCAGGGCAAAAACATTATTTCTTAAAGGTCCGTTTGGTGTATTGTTTTGAAATCCTGATCCTCCGGAAAGCGTCGAAGAGAAAAGACCTTTTTCTTTTGTTCCGATATAAAGCACATCTCCGACTGCGCTTGCACAGGTTAGTGCTAGAGCGTTATCTAAAATCTGAGTATTTGAAATCTGACGGGTAAGCACCATCTGATTATTATAAACATAAACCGCATTTGGCGTCGTTACAAACAGACTACCATTTCGAGCTCTCATATCTACCGAAGGTTGCGAAAGCTGCAAAAATCCAAAAAATGTATTTGAATTATAACGATGAATATTTCCAGAAGCATTAATAGCCAAAAGCTCTGTATCCAAAGCCTGAATACTGGACCAATCTCCTGCACTAACTAAAGTCCACTGACTAAAATCGACTAAATTAGCATTGGTACTATTTGCTCTTCTGATTCCGTTTGACGTTGCGGCAAAAATAAATCCGTTAAAAAGAGTCGTTTGTTTTACACGAATTTCAGCACCATTATCACCTATAAAATAAGTGTCACCAAATTGCGAAGTATTCAGATTAAACTGCACTATCCCGAAATCACACGATACATATACCAATCCGTTTTGTTCCATAAAATGATTGATTTTCTTTTGGTTTGGCGGCAATTGCTTGTTTACAATATCAACAACTTTCAAGATGGTTCCGTCATTTTCATTAACGACAATCATTAAACCATTTTCATAACCCACCAGCATTTTTTTTGATGTTTCGCTATGATATAAAGCCGATATCGTTTGTCCTGAAAGTCCATCGACTGTAGTAGTCGTTTTTACCACATTTGTTGTGGCGTTTTTTGTAAACAAGGCATTCTCTGAAGCTGCAAAAATAGCTGTCGAACCTTCTGAAATATCTTTTATTTCGTTAAACGAAAAGTATCCTTGCCATGACAATTTATTTTGCGCAGAAACAAATTGCATTAACAATAGTAATAAAACAGATAAAAATCTTTTTTTCATTATTTAATGTGTTCAGATAAGCAAATATACTATAAACGGAAGTATTTGAATTTCTATTGTAAATAAAACTCAATATGCATCATGAAGATAAACTAAGAGGAACTTCTATCTAAAAGCTATTTTGTAAAATACGGGATAAAAAAATGCCTTCAATTTATCTTAAGACAAACCGAAGGCATTTCATAAATTGTAATTAAGATTATACTACACCTTGTGCAAGCATGGCGTCAGCAACTTTTACAAATCCGGCAATGTTTGCTCCTTTTACGTAGTTTACATAACCATCTTCTCCTACTCCGTATTTTTTACATTGGTTGTGAATTCCAACCATGATATCTTTTAATCTCAAATCTACTTCTTCGCTTGTCCAGTTTAAACGAATTGAGTTTTGTGTCATTTCTAATCCTGAAGCAGCAACTCCACCAGCGTTTGCCGCTTTTCCTGGAGCAAACAATACTTTATTATCTAAAAACAATTTGATTGCTTCCAGTGTAGAAGGCATGTTTGCAGCTTCTGTAACACATAAAACACCATTGTCAATTAGTTTTTGAGCATCTTCACCTGTTAACTCATTTTGAGTTGCACATGGAATAGCAATATCAACTTTTACTTCCCAAGGGCTTTTTCCTTTATGGAAAACAGCATTTGGATATTTTTGAATATATTTCTCCGCTCTGTTATCACCAGTTGCTCTCATTTCAACCATGTGATCTATTTTCTCACCAGAAATTCCTTCTTCATCGTAGATATAACCATCAGGTCCGGAAATGGTAACAATTTTACCACCTAGTTCGTTTACTTTTAATGCAACTCCCCAAGCAACGTTTCCAAATCCTGAAATGGCAACTCTTTTACCTTTAATATCTTGCCCAATAGTTTTCAACATTTGATCTGTAAAATAAACTACTCCATATCCTGTAGCTTCTGGTCTGATCAATGATCCTCCGTAAGCAAGTCCTTTTCCGGTTAAAACACCGGTAAATTCGTTTCTGATTCTTTTGTATTGACCAAATAAATAACCAATTTCTCTGGCACCAACACCAATATCTCCAGCAGGTACATCTAAATCCGGTCCGATATGACGACATAATTCTGTCATGAATGATTGACAAAAACGCATGATCTCTCCATCAGATTTTCCTTCCGGATCAAAATCAGAACCTCCTTTTCCACCACCCATTGGAAGTGTAGTCAAACTATTTTTAAAAACTTGTTCGAAAGCAAGAAATTTTAAAACAGATAAATTTACTGTATGGTGAAATCTAATTCCTCCTTTGTATGGTCCGATTGCAGAATTCATTTGAATTCTAAAACCTCTATTTACAACTATCTCTCCTTCATCATCTACCCACGGAACTCTAAAAATGATTGAGCGTTCTGGTTCAGCAATTCTAAGAAGTAAGTTTTTTCCATCGTACTTTTTTCTTTCTGCAATAAATGGAATTACCGTTTCTGCAAATTCTCTAACGGCTTGAAGAAATTCTGGCTCGTTTGGATTTTTTGACTCAACAAGAGCCATAAATTCATTTATTTTTTGTTCCATTTTTTAAATAAATTATTCTACGTGAATTATATTGTTTTTGTTCCATTTTACAAGAGAAAACCATTTAAGAAAACGTTTTCGCTTTAACGCACAAAGATATAGTAAATTGATTACTCGATGTTATTTTTTTTTGTTTTTACTACCGAATTGTGTATTTTTCAAACAATACCAAAAATAGTATTTTTCCCTTATTATTTTATATCAATAACATTTAATTAATATCAGTAAATTAAGTAATTTAATATTTATTTTCTAATACCTAAAAATTTAATGTTTGTTTCGATTAGGTTTTTTATATATTTGCCACGATTTGAAAGCCCCAAAGACATGTTTAAACCTATAATACTAATGATACTCACCTTTTTAGGAGTATCGATAAATACCACAGCACAATCAAAATTAGCGCAAGAAGTCGGAATAATTTTCGGACCTGTATCCTTTCAGTCTGATTATGGTGAACGCCATAATTTTGATACGAATGTTGGAAATACGGGATTTGGAGTTGGACTTGTTCATTTTATAAATTTCTCTGCTGCCAACAATAGAGAAAATTACTTTACGGAACATTTTAAATTCAGATCTGAATTATCTTTTAATACCACTAAATTACATCATTTTGGACAATGGGTTGACTTAGAAGAGAAAAAAGGACTTGTACAACATCTTAGAGCCATGAACGGCTCATCAACTTTAGTAAATCTTGGAGCACAAATGGAATATTCTCCATTTATGAAAATTCATGATTTCGAACATTCAGTAGGAAGTATTAGTCCTTATGTAAGTTTAGGTTTTCAGGTGAGTTACTATTCTACCAAAACAAGTTCTACTTTAGGACCTTTAGGGACATCTGAAACTACTTTTGGAAAATACCTTACGCCTTCTGATGGTCGTCAGTTTGGTTTTTCTAATGAAAACGGAGTTGTACTTTCACTTACTGCGGGAGTTGGTTTTCATTACAAATTGGCTGAAATGAGCGATTTAGTTTTTGAGGCACGTTACCAAGGATACAACTCTGACTGGGTTGACGGTTTGAATCCGAACAAAGAACTTTATAAAGAAAACAAATCGAACGATTCTCAAGTTTGGTTTAACGTAGGATACATTTACTACTTAGAATACTAAATTCAATCAAAATAATATAAAAGCAAAACCCCAACTCTTTCGAATTGGGGTTTGTTTTTTTATGTTAATGCCTGTTCTAAATCGGCAATTAAATCTTCTGCATCTTCGATACCTACGCTCAATCGAACTAAATCGTCAGTGATACCTACTTCAGCTCTTTTATCAGCAGGAATAGAAGCATGTGTCATCAAAGCAGGATGATTCGCTAAAGACTCTACTCCTCCTAAAGATTCTGCTAAAGTAAAAACTTTTAGTTTTTCTAAAAATGCAATAGAATCTTCTTTTTTTCCTGAAACAAAAGTAAAAGATACCATTCCGCCAAAAGCTTTCATTTGTTTCTTCGCAATTTCATGAAACGGATGATTTGGCAATCCAGGGTAATAAACTGTTTTTATTTTAGGATGCTTCGTTAAGTATTCAACCACTTTTTCTCCATTTTCGCAATGTCTTTGTACACGTAACGAAAGTGTTTTGATTCCTCTTAAGACCAAAAAGCTGTCCATCGGTCCAAGCGTTGCTCCGGTAGCGAATTGTTGAAAATGCAATTGTTCTCCTAATGCTTCATCTTTTACAATTAAAGCTCCTGCAATAACATCTGAATGCCCTCCAAGGTATTTTGTAGCAGAGTGCATCACAATATCAGCACCTAAATCAAGCGGTTTTTGCAAGTATGGTGTAGCAAATGTATTGTCGACAGCCAGCCAGATTTTATGTTCTTTGGTAATTTTTGCAATTTCCTGAATATCGGCTAACTTCATCAATGGATTTGTTGGTGTTTCAACCCAAATCAATTTTGTATTTTCGTTAATCATCGACTTCAATTTTGCAATATCAGTCATATCTACAAAGTGAAACTTAATTCCGGAATCTTTATAAACTCTCGAGAACATTCTGTATGTTCCTCCGTATAAATCATCCATAGCAATTACTTCATCACCAGCTTTAAACGATCTAAGCACACAATCCGTCGCTGCTAAACCAGATGAGAATGCCAATCCGCGTGTACCATTTTCGATACTTGCCAAAGCATTTTCTAATGCTGTACGGGTTGGATTTGATGCTCTGCTATATTCATAATCACCTAATGGCTGACCAGGACTTGTCTGAATATAAGTTGACGTTTGATATACTGGAGGCATAACGGCTCCTGTACTTGGATCATGATGCTGACCACCATGTATTACTTTTGTATCGAATTTCATATTTTAGTTATTATTTTATACTTTTATGAATCATCTATAATTCTCGATGAATTGAGACTGTAAAATTACATTTTTACATTTAATCATTACTAATTTTATGTGATTGCATTTTTTCAATCCTTAAATCGAATACAAATTTACCGCTTAATTTATTTTAATCCTGTAACAACTCTTACCTTTGTATATAATTAACACTTTAGATATGAAACATTATACTTTTCTAGTCTTTTTGTTTTCAATATTGACAAGTTGTAATAAAGAACTTTCATTTGAAAATGAGAATTTCGAAAAACAATCTGCATTGCCCTGCAAAGATGATTGCACAAAAATCACGATCGATATTCCAGTTGCACAAAATATTCCCATAGTAGCAGACAGCATCAACAAAAAAATTTTTCGTACTGTAGAAGAAATTGTTTCTTTTGAAGAGAAGCAATTAAACTCAACCGATTACAATCAACTCATAAACTCTTTTATATCCTATTATGAGGAAATGCATGAAAAATTCCCTAATGAAACATTTGGCTGGGAAGCTAAAGTTACAGGAGATATCGAATTTCAGTCTGATCAGCTTTTAAACATCAAAATAGATCATTATACTTTTACAGGAGGAGCGCACGGGTATCAGGGCTTTCGTTCTTTGCTGTTTGATTTTAAAACCGGAAAAACAATTTTTACGGATCAAATTTTCAAAAATCCTGCAGAGTTTAAAGCTTTCGCCGAAAAAGAATTTAGAATAAAATATCAAATACCTGAAAAAGACAACATAAATTCAACTGGTTTGATGTTTGAAAATGACGAATTTCAATTACCCCAAAATATCTTTTATACTGAAGAAGGACTACTTCTTTATTACAATTCATACGAAGCAGCTTCTTATGCTGATGGTCCAAAAGAAATTTTATTTCCATACGACAAGATCAGCAAATTTTTATTGTATCAATAAATTTTAGAGGTTTATTGTTTTATTTGAAACCTTCCTGAAAATCGTATTTCATCTTTCTCAAAATTCTTAAAGCTTCTTTAAAAGACAAATAAACCTGTCCAAAAGGCTTTAAAAGCAATTTGGCATCGATCAGTTTTTGTTTGGCATCATCGAAACCATTCAAATAACAAATCATATAGGTCGAAGGCAGATTTTCAAGATCACGCATTTCACGATCAGATAAAACCAAACCTTTCTGCAATTTTTGAAGCAATACCATATTCGAATTGTAAATATGATATAACATTCGCCTGTTAAATTCAGGTGGCTGAAAAAGCATCGTTCTGTCTATTTTGTAATAACCATTGTCAAAAAAATGTATGGTTTGCTGTTCTAGAGGATAATAACTTGTCTTATCATTTAAACCCAGCGGAACATATTCGGTAATAGTAAAACTATCATCATCGTAAACAATCGTTACAACATCCTGAGCAGAATAAAAAAGTTTAATTTGTTCATTAATCAATTCGATATCAACGCGTGACAAAAAAGTTTTATCTCTCGATTTTTTAGGAACTCCTGCCCAGCAAATCACAAACAATTCTTTAAAAACATGATATTTAGGCGCCATGTCTTTGTGCCTGAAATTCATAAAATCAATTACACCGTCTAAAGTGTATTGAATGCTGTTTCTGGAACTATTTTCTATCCCGATCACAGTTTCGGTGTTCTGAAAGTTTTTTTCTACCTCACCTTCAATTGGGACGGAATTACTGCCACGCCGAACAAAAACACTATTGGCTACAATGGTATGGATACCTTTTTTAAAATACGAAACTTTGCTTTTAGGCTTAATCGTAACCAAACCAATTACTTTATCTTTTGGAAGATTTGGAAAAGGTACATTCTCGTATTGAATTTTTGGCGGATTTTCTAAAAAAGCATTTACCAGATTCTGAATTCGGCTATCATCAAAAAAATCATCTCCAACAATTTCATTGTCATGATCTTCTACTCCCACTACGATATAGGAATTATTGGTGGGATTAGAATTTGATAATGCACAAATGTGTTTTAGAAATTTTCCTTTCCCTTCGCGTGAATGCAAATTCAACTGCCTCTTTTTATCATAAAAACTACTCTCATCATTATGAGCAAGTAAGTTTTTTATTAAAAGGCGCTTGTTGATCATTTGTTTAGACTTACTTAGATTTTTAGACTTGCTTAGACTTCTTAGAATGTTAGACTAACTTAGATTTCAAATCGTTAGACTTATTAGATTATTTGAATATTGGATTATGTGACTTTGATCTTTCTTTATTTTTCAAATTTCAATATTTTGAATATCAAATTCAAGCGTAAGTTACTTTAAAAAATCCAACAATCTAAGCTAATCCTAAAATCTAACAATCTGATAATCTAAGAAAATCTAAACAAGTCTAACGATCTAAGTTAGTCTAAGCAAGTCTAAACTAAAAGTTCCCTTCTAACAATTGTTGAAGAAGCTTGTGCTGTACTCATAACTACCAAATCAGCAATATTTACATGATAAGGTCTTGATACTACAAAGTGAATAATATCTGCTATATCTTCTGCCAGCAACGGATCGAATCCTTTGTAAACATTAGAGGCGCGATCAACATCACCCTTAAAACGTACTTCGCTAAATTCTGTCGCTACCATTCCCGGATGAATAGCACCTACTCTAATTCCAAAAGGATTTAAGTCGATTCGCATTCCCTGCGTGATAGCATCAACAGCATGTTTTGTTCCGCAATAAACATTTCCGTTCGGATAAACTTCTTTTGCTGCAGTAGAACCAATATTAATGATATGTCCCGATTTTTTTGCTGTCATTATTGGAATTACGACCTTAGAAACATACAATAATCCTTTTACGTTGATATCGATCATAGCATCCCAATCGTCTAAATCACCTGTTTGAATAGGATCCAGACCATGTGCGTTTCCTGCATTGTTAATTAAAACATCAATCGAAGAAAATGCAGCGGGCAATGCCTTTATTTTTTCAGCAACAGCTTCTTTATCACGAACATCAAAACACAAAGAGTGTACCTCTGTAAATTCCGAAAGTTCTTTTTCAAGTGTTGCCAAACGATCTGAACGTCTACCACAAAGAATAATTTTATACTGATTCTTTGCCATTATTTGTGCTGTAGCTTTTCCAATTCCGCTTGTAGCTCCAGTAATCAAAACTGTTTTTTTCATTGTATTTTTTTAAAGTACATCTTCCCCCATGCTCTCACTCCAGATTGCGAACCAGTCTTCTTTATCCATTTCAAGCTCAACAGCTTTCATTAGCGACTGAATTCTCGCAACATTTACAGTTCCGGCGATAGGAATAACTTTTGCAGGATGTTTTAAAATCCAGGCAAGTAAAAGTGTATCAGAACCAAAACCGTATTTTTTAACCAGTTCAGCCAATAATTTTTTCAAACGGCGTGTTTTCTTCGTATCTTCTCTAAACACGGTTCCAAGAGGATTCCAAGACAACGGACGAATTCCTTTTGTCTGCATATAATCAAAACTTCCGTCAACCATTGGTTCAAAATTCGTAGCCGAAAATTGTACCTGATTAAAGCTTACTTCTGTTTTTTGACGAATTAATTCTGTTTGTGAACTTGTAAAGTTTGAAAGTCCAAAATCAATAATTTTTCCATCTGTTTTTAATTTTTCAACTGCTTCTGCAATTTCATCTGCCTGCATAAGCGGACTTGGTCTGTGCAATAAAAAGACATCAACATAATCTGTTTTTAGCTTTTTTAATGACTCTTCAACAGACCAGATTATGTAGTCTTTAGAATACTCATAATGTTTGATTTTGTTCTCACGGCCTGCGCCAGTCAATTGAATACCTGCTTTGGTGATTAATTGCAGCTTTTCACGCGAAATTTTACTTGCCTGAAATGCTTTTCCAAAATCGGCTTCGGTCGTATAATCTCCGTAAATATCGGCGTGATCAAAAGTGGTGATTTTGTTTTCGATACAAACTTGTATCATGTTTTCCATTTCTTTAGGCGTAAGGTTTTTATCCCAAACACCCCAATTCATAGTACCAATAATTATTGGTGATAATGCTGTTTTGCTCATGGTTGTATTGCGTTATTTTTGGTAATAAAAATGCTTTTATAAAGCATCTGCATCAAAGTTCTTAAAAATATAAAAACAGAATCACAATTCGTCCTTAAAATTAGGCAATTGGTCGAAGTTTTAACCATTCTTTAACATCTTACTTATCAAAAAATATTCAATTTGCACTCTCAAAAGTTTGGCATAAAAATCAGCGTTTTAAAAAGGTACTAAAAATATTTATATGGAAGAAAATACAACGACTTTAGACATTAGAGCGATAAATGAAAAAATTGAAAGAGAAAGTGCTTTTATAGACCTTCTTACAATGGAAATGAACAAAGTTATTGTGGGCCAAAAACATATGGTCGAGCGTTTATTAATCGGGCTTTTAGGTCAAGGGCACATTTTATTGGAAGGTGTTCCGGGATTAGCCAAAACTTTAGCGATTAATACTTTGTCACAAGCTGTTCAGGGTTCTTTCAGCCGTATTCAGTTTACTCCTGACTTATTACCTGCCGATGTTGTGGGAACCATGATTTACAACATCAAGGCAAATGAATTTTCTATAAAAAAGGGACCTGTTTTTGCTAATTTCGTTCTTGCAGATGAGATTAACCGTGCTCCGGCAAAGGTCCAGTCAGCATTGTTAGAGGCGATGCAGGAAAAACAAGTTACAATTGGTGACACTACTTTTAAACTAGACCGTCCGTTTCTAGTATTAGCAACACAAAACCCGGTAGAGCAAGAAGGAACATACCAGCTTCCTGAAGCTCAGGTCGATCGTTTTATGTTGAAAACTGTTATCGATTATCCAAAAATTGATGAAGAACGTTTTGTAATTCGTCAAAATTTAAAAGGATCATACGAAAAAGTTAATGCTGTTGTTTCTGTAGAACAAATTTTACGTGCACAAGAAGCGGTTCGTGAAGTATACATGGACGAAAAAATCGAAAAATACATCTTAGATATCATCTTTGCTACTCGTTATCCAGAGAAATACAAATTAGCAGATTTAAAACCACTTATTAGTTTTGGAGCTTCTCCACGTGGAAGTATCAACTTAGCTACTGCAGCTAAATGTTATGCTTTCATCAAACGTCGCGGATATGTAATTCCTGAAGACGTTCGTGCAGTTGTTCATGATGTTTTACGTCATAGAATTGGAATCACGTACGAAGCCGAGGCAGAAAACGTTACTTCTATAGACATTATAAACAAAATTGTAAACGAGATTGAGGTACCTTAAAAATTTTAGATTTTTAGATTGCAGATTTTAGATTTAAAAAATGCAATCTAAATTGGAATCTAAAATCTAAAATCTCCAATCTGCAATCCGAAAAAATGGATACAAAAGAGCTTTTAAAAAAAGTAAGGAAGATAGAAATCAAAACCAAAAGATTAAGTAATCATATCTTTTCGGGAGAATACCACTCTTCATTCAAAGGACGCGGGATGACTTTTAGCGAAGTCCGTCAATACCAATATGGCGATGATATTCGTAACATCGATTGGAATGTAACCGCACGCTATAACGAAGCCCACGTAAAAGTTTTTGAAGAGGAACGCGAATTAACCATGATGTTAATGGTTGATATTTCCGGTTCTGAAAGTTTTGGTTCAAAAAGTCAGTTCAAAAAAGACATCGTCACCGAGATTGCGGCAACGATGGCTTTTTCAGCTACACAAAATAATGACAAAATTGGATTGATCTTGTTTTCTGATAATGTCGAATTATACATTCCGCCAAAAAAAGGCCGTTCACACGTTTTGAGAATTATTCGTGAACTAATTGAATTTGAACCAAAAAGCCATAAAACTGATATCTCTCAGGCTTTTAAATTTTTATCTGGAACACAAAAAAAGAAAGCAATCGTTTTTGTGATTTCAGATTTTATGTCTGAAGATTACGAACACACCTTAAAGATTGCTTCTAAAAAGCACGACATTACAGGCGTTCGCGTATATGATATCCGTGAAGAAAAAATTCCAAACATCGGAATGGTAAGTATGCTTGATGCTGAAACGGGTAAAGTTCAATTGGTTGACACTGGATCAAAAACAGTGAGAATGAACTACGAAAAACATTACCAGACGCGAATCAATTATTTCAAGGAAACTTTTAGCAAATCCGGAGCTGGAGTCGTTAATACCAGAGTCGATGAAAATTATGTCACTAAATTGCTGGGGTATTTTAAATCACGATAGATTTCTTAGACTTCTTGGATAGTTAGACTTCTTAGTTAGATCTTTAGACTTCTTAGATTTTTAGAATATTAGATTTTGATTTATATGAAGAAGGATTAAAGAATGAACAAACAAGATTTAAAGAATCTATAAAAAGCAAAAGCAGTAAATTAATCAATGAATTACTATCAATATTTGTTTCAAGTATCAAAACATCAAAAAATAATTCATAAATAAAATAAGGGACGATTATAATTTTTGGAATTATGCAAATTCCATTTCAGAGAATAATCTGAAATCAAAAATCGTTAATCTTCAATCGTTAATCAAATGAAATTAAAATTTTACATATTTCTATTTTTACTGTCTTCAGCTGTATTTGCACAACAAAAACAGATTGAAACCAGTGTTGATACGACAAAAAATAAAATTGGTGCCGAATTTAAGTTAACACTTAAAACGGTAGTGAGTTCAAAATCAAAAGTCGTTTTTCCGAAGCCTAAAACCATTGGTTCATTAGAGGTTATTGAATCGTATTCGATTGATACCATCAAAAAAAATGACACTTACGAGCTGATCAAAAAATATGGTCTTACTCAATTTGATACCGGAAAATTTACCATTGCGCCTGTTAAAATTCTAATCGATAAAAAACCTTTTTTAAGCGATTCTATCCGGGTTGAAGTGGCAAGTGTAAAAGTTGATACTTTGCAGCAAAAAATGTACGATATTAAAGGTATAACCATCGTTGACAATGGAATTGGCAATTGGTGGATTTATGTTTTAATTACGGTTGTGATTCTTGGAATCGGTGCTTTTGTTTATTGGTATGTAAAAAAACGCCAGCAGAAAAAGATTGAAGAAGAAGTATATAAGACTCCAATCGAAAAAGCGACAAGTTTGCTAAACAATTTGGAGAAAAAAGAACTTTGGCAAAAAGGAGAAGTTAAAGAATACTATAGTGAATTAACAGATATTGCCCGTAATTATATTGAAGAGGCGATTCAGATTCCAGCGATGGAAAGTACTACTTCTGAATTGATTCAGGGAATCAGAACGGCATCTACAAAAAAGAAAATGACGCTGACACCTGAAACTGTTGAAAATTTAGAGCGCGTTTTACGTCAGGCGGATTTAGTAAAGTTTGCGAAATCTAAACCTCTTGATTTTGAAATTACAGAAGACCGCAATAAAATTCAGAAAGTGATTTTAACGTTGGATAATGCAATTCCAACAGAACTTCCTACAGAAGAAGATGAATTGCTAAACGAAGCGCAGCGCCAAAGGCAAATCAAAATTCAATTGCAAAAAAGACGTAACAAACGTATTGCTATTGCAGTTGGAACAGTTGTATTTTTATTGGCTGCTACCACAACGTTTTTTGTGGCAACTAAAGGGTTTACATACGTAAAAGATAATGTTATCGGACACCCAACAAAAGAATTACTGGAAGGTGACTGGGTAAAAAGTGAATACGGAAATCCTGGGGTTTCTATCGAAACGCCAAAGGTTTTAAAACGTATGGATACCGAAAAAATACTACCAAAAGAAACAATGGCTTTGCTTAAAGAAATGCAGCTTTTTGTTTACGGAAGTATGATCGACAACTTTTACATTACAGTATCTACAAGTAAATTCAAAAATCCTGTTGAACTTGATTTAGCAAAAGCATTGGAAGGCTCTTTAAAAGTAATTGAAGCACAAGGGGGTCAAAATATCATTGTAAAACAAGAAGATTTTCAGACCAACGAAGGAATTACAGGAATAAAAGGATACGGAACCATGTCTATCCTGAATCCTAATAGCAAGACCAGCACAAAAGCTTATTATGAAATTTTGCTTTTTAAACAAGATCAGGGCTTACAGCAAATTATGATTTTACACGAAGAGGGCGACACGTATGCCAATGAAATCTCAGAAAGAGTATTACATTCTGTTGAACTTAGAAAAGCGAATAACTAATGGGAAAAATAACTTTTTTAAATCCAGAATTTTTTTGGCTGTTTTTGTTAATTCCAATTGCCATTACATGGTTTTTCTGGAAACGCAATCAACAATCGGCTACGTTAAAAATGAGCTCGATTCAGGGCTTTAAAAACAGTGAATCATTACTAACAAAATTAAAACCTTGTTTATACGTTTTTAGAATCATTGGTTTAAGCTCATTAATTGTTGCCCTGGCAAGACCAAGAACAGTTGACATCAGCAATCAGACCAAAACAACTAAAGGAATAGATATTGTTATGGCAATTGACGTTTCCGGAAGTATGCTTGCACGAGATTTAAAGCCAAATCGTATGGAAGCTTTAAAACGAGTAGCTGCAGATTTCGTAGAGGAACGAGTTAATGACAGAATTGGATTAGTGCTTTATGCCTCTGAAGCGTATACCAAAACTCCTGTTACAAGTGATAAAGCTATTA
>Ga0247817_10000679_pt1 | contig 18174 bp, 19 predicted proteins | sample UWRJL212509R1_FD_178010 | JGI IMG/M metagenome (GOLD analysis project Ga0247817, IMG submission 178010) | Plant litter microbial communities from Arlington Agricultural Research Station in Wisconsin, United States - UWRJ-L212-509R-1 | ecosystem: Environmental > Terrestrial > Plant litter >...
CACTGGAAGATGTTGATAGCAACAACGGACCATTATTTTATTTACCAGGCAGCCATAAGCTTCCGTATTTATTGAATGATAAATACAAGCATGGTGGTGGCAAGTTAATTTTAGGCAGCGAAGCGTATGAAAAATACGAAGTGCATTTAGCGGAAGAAATTCAGCGTACAACTTTTTCAGAAAAAGAATTTCATGCAAAAAAAGGTGATGTATTAATCTGGCATGCCAACTTGTTGCACGGCGGTAAGGCTATACTAGACGAAAAGAGCACACGCAAAAGTATGGTTGTACATTTTTATGGTGAAGATGTGATCAAGTATCATGAGATCACACAGAGACCGTCACTGATACGGAAAGATTGAAAAGTCTTACAACCATTCAAGGGTTCCTTTAATTCAGTTTAGATAAGCAAAATACAAAACCTGAGCAGTTTCATATTGATCTTTTATTTTTTCTTTTTCTTATATATGTAATTGCCCAGCGGATCTTGTTTCAACAATTTTGATAAAGCCATATACATGGCTGGCTGGTTTACATAAAAATGCTCCGGGCGTTCAAAAAAATATTCAACCGCTACGGAAAAATATTCGTTTCGATCAACCTGATCATACGTTTTATATTTTGACTTTCCGCTTGCAATGTATTTTTCAGCCTGGCTTTTATATAATTTATTAAAAGCCGTATTAGATGAAAAATTGAAAATACTTCCTTCACTCAATTGCTTTTCTAAACTTAATGCCAAAGCCATAATTTTAATTCCAGGATTATATCCATCAACCATCGACTCATAACCTTGAGCAAAAGCTTTCCATGGAATCTCAAGCTGATGATAAATTTTAATGCGTTTAACATCAACATCCTCGCTATCTACAATTCGAATAGAAGAAAATTCTGCAAGATAAAATCCATCTCTTCCAAAAAGTATTTGAATAGCAGTAGCTGCGATCAATACTTTCATTTCTTCTGTTATCTCAGCATAATCTTCTGAAACAAATCTTTTATTGATTAAAAAATGATTCACATGTTTTTCAAAAAGCGCTTTGTCGGTATTTGAAAGTTTGGTGTAATACAAAAATTTATCGTTCAGAATTTGAATACGTTGTTTACTTAAAGGTTGAAAATATCTAAAAATATAAATCAGCTGAAATTGATTTTTCTTTAAATAATAACGTGTATAGACCCATCCTATTATAAGCATAGGCAATCCAAATACCAGCAAGTATCCTAAAACATAATTAAGAAAATCATACGTGCTTGAATAAAAGAGTATAAAAAATCCTGCAAACACAGCGATCATTTTTAGCAAATTCGATTTATTGCTATCCATAGTATTACTTAACAAAAATTAAATCTTTTTTAGTTTACTTTTGCCAAGTGGATCTTGTCCCAACATCTTCGACAATGCATTATACATAGCAGGTTGGTTTGCGTAAAAATGAATTGGTCGTTCGAAAAAATACTCAACAGCTACGCCAAAATATTCGTTACGATCTACATCACTATAATCGTTATACGAAGACTTTCCACTTGCAATATATTTTTCAGCTTCTCTTTTATATAACACATTCAATTCTATATGTCGATTGCTCTTGAACATGTGTTTTGAAAGGCGATTCCAGGATTGTTCCAATTTAAAAGCAACTGCTAATGTGCGTAAACCCGGATGATAGCCATCTGTTAAAAAAGAGTGTCCTTCGTAAAAATCTTCCCATGAAATATAAATTGGAGAGTGTTTTGTTATAATTACATTTTCAGTTTGTTCTTTTACCAATTTGATATTACCGAAGTAAGATAAGTAATACGCTTCCAATCCAAACAAAATTTGTATAGCTGTAGCAGCAATCAAAACTTTCATTTCTTCTGTTACTTCATACTCATCGGATTCAATTTTTTTGTTTACCAGAAAATGACGCACACGATTTCGAAATTTTTTCTTGTTTCTTGTAGATAGATTTCTGTAATATGGAAATGATTTTTCTAACACACCAATACGCTCATCGCTTAAGGGCTGAAAATATTTATGCATTTGCAATACAACAACTTCATAGCGGTTTAATAAGCCAATGATAATTGAAGAGACAACAACTACAAATGGTAACACAAACCAAAAAAATCCATAATAACCATTTACTGAGTCAAGAGGATTTTCCGTGGTAAGTAAAACTAAATCTAACATATTCATTGAATTGAGTAAAGGTTGTTATTGCAATTTAACAGTTATGATTACTTTCTCTTGAATTTATACATGCCTAACGAATCCTGTCGTAAAAGTTTTGCTAATGCAATATACATCTCCGGTTGATTGGCATAAAAATGTTCAGGACGTTCAAAAAAATATTCTATAGCCACCGCAAAATATTCGCTGCGATCAACCTGTTTATAATTCTTGTATTTGGATTTGCCACTTGCGATATATTTTTCTGCCTGATTTTTATATAATTGATTTAATTCTTTGAATCGATGTTGGTTAAACATCTTAGTCGAGTACTTACTCAATTGCTGTTCGATATTGAATGCAAGAGATAAAATTTTTAATCCCGGATTGTAACCGTCTGTATTATTATCAATGCCTGCTTTGAATTCAGGCCAACAGATAATTACTTTTTTATCTTTTTCAGACACCGCATTCCTTGGTTCTTCCGAAGTAAGTTGTATAGTATTGAAACTCGATAAATAATATGGATCTAATCCGAATAGAATCTGAATAGCTGTAGCCGAAATAAGTACTTTCATTTCTTCGGTAACTTCCAAATCATTGGAAACAAAATCTTTATTGACTAAAAAATGATGTATTCGATCTTCAAATAGTTTCTTTTCACTTTTCGACAGCTTTTGATAATATGCAAATTGATCTTGCAATATTTTTTTCCGATCCGCACTAAGGTCAGATAAATATTTATAAAATTTTAATACATGAATTTCATAATACTTGCAAGTTGCTAAAACAATTGAGATCGCCGTAATAATGATAGGAGATAAAAACCAAAATGCAAACCAGGCCGGATCTATATTCGTTCTCTGGCCATATCGATATAAAAGAACAACCAAATAATTCATATTAGTCAATAGATTGAATGGCGTACACATTATTATTCCAGCTCACTGTATCTCCTGCTTTCTTTCCCATAAATAATTTACCGATCGGGGAATCAGGTGCAATAATAAAATATTGTTTTTTGTCTATTTCACTCAAACCGATGCTGATGGAAATATAAAAAACACCTTTCGATGTAGTTACCAAAGAGCCGGGAATAATGATCTCAGAAACTAGGTCTACATGAATTGCCTGCAGCATTCCTTGTAATCTTTCTGCTTCACGCAATTGTGTTGTATTTTTTTCGATCTCTAATTGCGCCATTGCACGGCCTGTTTCGTATTTGTCGCCCGCACTGCTTTTGGTTTCTTCGTTTGCTGAAGATTGTGTTTTCTTAATCTCTGCCTTAAGGCGATTGATGCGGTCCATTACATAATCCATGCAATAGGTATATAAACGAACTTTAAGAGATTCCATATGTATGCTGTATTTGAAGCAAAACATTCATATTATTTGCAAATGGGAACATTCTGCTTCTTATTCACGTTACTTATTAGTAAAAATAGCATAAATAACCTTGGTTAAGAAATTCAATTTAATTATAATATTTACCCTTGGTTTTATAACACACAAGTGCTCAAAATTCTGTTATTTTGAATAATGAAAAAAGTTACTTCCATAATATGTATTTTACTTCTGCTGTTTGCCACAAGCAATCTTGCAGTAAACATACATTTCTGTGGCGGCGAAATTTCTTCTATCGACTTTTTTGGTAAGAGCAAAGGTTGTTCGAAAGGCTGCGATTCAAAAGAATCTATCAAAGAAAAATCGTGCTGCAAAAATTTCACAGCAACGATCACAACAGACGATTCAACTACTTCTACCTTCTCTTTTAAAACAGAACAAAAAGCAATTGCTCTTGTTCCCGTTATATATACACATACAACTCCGGCTTCATCGACCACAGAACTATTAAAACATTCAGTGGCTTGTAATGCGCCACCAACTCTTTCTGCACAACCTTATTATATTTTGTACAGAAGCTTAATCATATAGTTTTAATTTTTCTTCTGAAGTTGCAGAACTCTTCTGCCACAGAAAAACTATACATCCATTTACACCATTGTATTAAAAATTGTTTTTTACCATGATCTGTTTTCAGAAAATGGCATAAAACACAAATAACTGTAAATGGGTTATGTGTATCATAGCATACGTTATATTCAAAAATCTTTAATCAATTAACATATATCATTATGAAAACAATCATTTTCTCTATATTACTTGTATGTGCAAGCATGTTCCAGGTAACATTTGCAACTACAAACCATTATGAAACTGCAACCTTTAAAGCAAGCGGTGTTTGTGGCATGTGCAAAGACAGAATTGAATCTGCTTTAAAAAGCAATACCGGTGTACAAAGTGCATCTTGGGATGTGGATACCAAAATCGTAACAGTGGTATACAATCCTCATACAGTTTCTGTAGATCAATTGCAGCAGCTTGTTGCAGATGCAGGGCATGATACTGACAAAATAAAAGCTACAGATGCCGGGCACCAATCGTTACCTGCATGTTGTCAAAACAAAACGGGTGATGGCAAATGCTGTGCAAAAAAATGCTGCAAAGACAAAGCCTGCGTAAAAGATTGCTGTTCTACTGATTGTTCAAAAGACAAAACATGTACTGACAAATGTTGCAAAGCAGCATGTTGCAAATAATATACGTTAAAATTAACCTTGCACTTTATTCGTCGGACCACAAAAAGTGGTCTGACGAATATTAAAATCGAAAGCATCTTCATGACGAAAGAAATACTACACATAAAAAATATGGTTTGTCCGCGATGCATCACATCGGTAGAAGATATTTTGCATGAACTGAAATATTCTTTTGAAAGAGTTGAATTAGGAGAAGCCACATTAAATGAAACATTATCTGCTGATAAAGTTTCAGCATTGAAAGATAAATTATTGAAACATGGCTTTGAATTGCTGGAAGATAAAAAAGACAAAATCGTAGAAGCAGTCAAAACGCACATCATTCAGCTCATTAAGAATCCTTCACATACTAGTCATTCAACAAAATTGTCTTCTTATTTGTCCAAAGAACTTGGTTACGACTATTCTCATATCAGTTCTATCTTTACTTCCAGTCAAGGTATCACGATTGAAAAGTATGTAATTCTTCAAAAGATAGAATATGTAAAAGAATTATTATCGTATAATGAATTAACATTATCAGAAATTGCAGACAAACTGAATTATAGCAGTCTTGCAGCTCTTTCTGCACAATTTAAAAGTGTTACAGGTACAACACCTTCACATTTCAAACAATTGACAGATCAAGGAAGAAAGTCATTGGATAATCTTATTCCATGATTATCAAACATTTTTTTATTTTTTTTAAGTTGTTTGCTACACACTTGTTTATCTTTGTTATGAACAATAAAATCATTCATGAAAACCTTCAAATTCAAAACTTCTCTAAACGACGATACTGCCATCGATGCCATTAAGCCATACTTTAACTACAAAACTAAGATCAAGCACTGGGAAGTTGATATGGAAAATCCAGAAAAAGTATTAACAATAACCACCGACTTCTCTGAAAAAGAAATTGTTGAAATGCTGAAAAGTTTAGGATTCAGTGCAGAAAAGCTTTAAAGCCGAAGGCTTAATGCCTAACGCTTGTACGTTTCTTTAATTAGAGTTTTGTTCAAAATAATTCGCGGTGCAATGAATGCGAAAAGGCTTTTAGCGTTACGCTTTAAGCCTTAAACTTCTATAAGTATTTTCTAATTTTGTGTAATACATTTTTTTCTATCATTGACTTACTTAGTGATTCACTAAAAGGAAAGAATATGAAAACGTTACATTTTAAAACAGATGTTAATTGTTCAAGCTGTATTGCAACCGTTAGTCCGGAATTAGAATTTAAAGATAAAATTGAGGATTGGAGTATTGATATTACAAATCCCGATAATATTTTAACGATTACAACAGATTACACTGAAGAAGAAATCAAAGAAATATTTGAGAAGGTAGGCCACAAAGCAGATCCTGTTTAGGCCAAAGCGTAGTGCTTAAAGCCTAAAGCTTGTGTGTCTTTAATTAAGTATTTGTCAAACTCTACGTTTTCTCTGGTATTAGAATCAAATAACGAAAAAGCGTTTAGCTTTAGGCCCTAAACCATGATTCTATAAACCTTTTCTATCTTTTTATAAGCACTTTTTACATGCAACGCTTATCTTTGTTCATCACGAATAATTTTAAGACATGAAAACGCTACATTTCAAAACCAATATTAAATGTGGAAGTTGTATTGCGGCTGTTAGTCCGGAATTAAACTTCAAAGATAAAATTCAGGATTGGGGCATTGACATTACAAGTCCGGATAAAACCTTGACTATTACAACAGATTATTCAGAAGACGAGATCAAAGAAATTTTGGATAAAGTTGGGTATAAAGCGGAAGCACTTAAAGCTTAAGGCGAAAGGCTTAAAGCTATTCCGGTTCTTTAATTGATTTTCATATTATACTTCAAACTTAATCGCTAAGAAACGAAAAGCGTTTGGCATTAAGCTTTTAGCATTAGGCCCATACAGATGAGTAAGTCAAAAAATATTCTCACCGAAACCTTCCCCGTAGATGGCATGTCATGTGCCTCTTGTGCAATAAGTGTTGAAGACACGCTCAAAAATTCAGAAGGTGTTAAATCTGCACGTGTCAACTTTGCAAACAAACAAGCTACTGTAGAATTTGATACGAAAGCCACTTCAAAAGAAATTTTACACAAGACAGTTGAAGCCTCAGGTTACGATCTAATCATTGATTCAAAAAAATCTCTTCAGGATACCAACGACGAGCTTCAGCAGTCGACAATCCAAAAGCTGAAGATTCAAACCATCAGTGCTCTTATACTCTCTATACCCGTTGCAATCATTGGCATGTTCTTCATGCATATGCCGTATGCAAATTATATCATGCTGGTGCTTACGACACCCGTTGTATGTATTATAGGATTTCATTTTTATCGAAATGCATGGAAACAACTGATGCATCTACGAGCAAACATGGATAGTCTTGTTGCCGTAAGTACAGGCGTCGCATTTATCTTTAGCATTTTTAATACGTTTTATCCTGCGTTTTTATTGAATAAGGGTTTACATCCACATGTATATTATGAAGCAGCTGCAATCGTAATTGCCTTTGTATCTCTTGGAAAGTGGATGGAAGAACGTGCCAAATCAGGTACATCAATCGCTATAAAAAAATTAATCGGATTACAGGCAAAAACAGTTCGTATTATTAACGCCGAAGGAATTGAAAAAGAAATTGATATTGCTGCGATTCATATAGATGATCAAGTACTTGTTAAACCTGGTGAAAAAATTGCTGTAGATGGAATTGTTATTGATGGACAATCCTACATAGATGAAAGTACAATTACAGGAGAACCTATTCCCGCAAATAAAAAGAAAGGTTCGAATGTCTTTGCAGGAACGATCAATCAGCAAGGCATACTGACATATAAAGCAGTAAAAGTTGGTGAAGAAACAGTGATTGCTCAGATCATCAAAATGGTTCAGCAGGCTCAAGGATCAAAAGCTCCTATACAAAAGCTGGTTGACAAAATCGCAGGAATATTTGTTCCTGTAGTTATGCTTATTTCACTTTTAACCTGGGTTATTTGGTATTTTGCTGGCGGTGAAAATTCTTTTTCAGAAGGCTTACTGGCAGCCATCAGTGTATTAGTCGTAGCATGTCCGTGTGCCTTGGGGCTTGCTACACCTACAGCTATTATGGTCGGTATAGGCAAAGGTGCAGAATATAATATTTTAATAAAAGATGCAGAAAGTCTTGAACAGGCCCACGAAGTAACAAGCGTTGTACTTGACAAAACAGGTACCATTACTCAAGGCAAGCCAAGTGTTGTAGAATTGATCTGGCAAAATAAAGCAGACTCAAAACTAGTATCACAAATTTTATTCAGCTTAGAAAATCAATCGACGCACCCGCTGGCATATGCGGTTACTTCTTATCTTAAAGATGAAGCTGAAGAAACAATTTTATTTTCTGCTGTTGAAAATATTCCCGGTAAAGGTATACGTGCGAATTACAATGCTGAAACCTATTTCATAGGAAATGAAGCTTTGATTAAGGAACATGTTATTGACATACAAACATCATTTATTGAAAAAGTAATTGAATGGCAATCATTGGCATATACGACTGTTTACTTTTCAAACAGTAAAGAAGTACTTGCAATCATTGCAATCACAGATAAAATCAAAGAGCATTCGATAGAGGCAATTAAACAGCTTCATTCAGAAGGAATAGAAGTATACATGCTTACCGGAGACAATGCATATACAGCAAAAAGTATAGCAGAACAGGCGGGTATAAAACAATATAAAGCCGATGTATTGCCAAACGACAAGCAGCAGTTTATTATTGATCTGCAAAAGCAAGGTAAAAAAGTTGCTATGATCGGCGATGGTATTAACGATTCGCAAGCCTTAGCACAGGCTGATGTTAGCATTGCTATGGGGAAAGGTTCGGACATAGCAATTGACGTAGCAAAAATCACATTGCTTACTTCTGATCTACTGGCTATACCAAATGCCATTCGTTTATCTTCAGCTACAGTAAAAATTATCCGACAAAATTTATTCTGGGCTTTTATCTATAACATCGTCGGCATCCCAATTGCTGCAGGCCTGCTCTACCCTATCTGGGGAATCAGTCTGGATCCAATGCTTGCCAGCGCTGCAATGGCGCTAAGCTCTGTATCCGTTGTAAGCAACAGCCTGCGATTGAATTATTGGAAATAATCTCGCTATATATCAGAGCTACGCCATGACAGATGCGAATCAAAATTATTTATATAAACTTTAGAGTCTTTTTATTTTTATCATTAAAACAAATAAAGCATTTCTCCATAAAAAGAATTAATTCGGCTATATTTAACATCTTATAAATTCACGTATGAAAAATATCAGCTTACTATTCATTTATTTATTTTCTATTGTTGCATTCGGACAAGATATTGTTTCTAATGATTTTGTCTTTACAACAGGTACACCCGAGAAAAGCGTTTATCCTGGCATTACTGGATATCGATTGACGGAGTATTTATATGCTGGAACAAAAAATATTATATCCGTTAAAACATCCGGCACGCAAATTACTGTTCAGCGGCATGACGCTACAAGCTTAAAGGAAATAAGCAAACAACTATATACAGATCTTCCTGAGAATTCCAAAATCCAAAAAATAGTAACGCTCCAAAATAAACTGGTTGTGTTTTATAGCACAATAACAAAAACAGATATTTCAATAGTTAGTTACAGAGAAGTAGATAATAATGAAGGTACGCTTTTACCACCGGTTAAATGTTTTGAAGGCAGCGGAAGAATCGCATCGTTCCAATTTTTTCAATCTCAGGATAAATCCAAAATATTAATTCAATATAGAAATATTCCTGTTAACAGAAGTAATGCCTCGAATTATGATGTATTGGGCTTTTATGTCATTAACTCTGATCTCACTCATTTTTCAGGTGCAGAAGTGCAAATGCCTTTAACTGAAAAAATGCTGGTAAACATGAATTATACAGTATGTAATTCTGGAGCCGTTTATTTTCTTTCAAAAAATATTCAAGACAAAAAATTTGAACTCCGCACAATCACTGATAAAACAACAACAATCATACCATTAAACAATTTAGATTCAACATTTTCAAGCATTGCTTTTTCAAGACTTTTGATGTCTGAAAATGCAAAAGGGAATTTAATATTCACCGGTTATTATATGAATGGAGTTGATAAAAGAGTTGAAATGTTTGGCGCAGGTTTTAGTGTATTTACTGAAGAAAATGACAATGGCATTTTTCATTTTGAGTTCTCCAAATCGGGCCAATTCATAAAAAAAACAATTTATGAGTTCTCGTTAAATTTGATAAATCAGAATGAGGCTAAATCAGCACAAAATAAAAACACACAGAATGAAAAGAAAGATTATGCAGGCATTAAGAATCTTTTCCCAGTGAGCGTAATTGAAAATACCGACGGCAGTGTGATCATTACCGGAACACAAATGACGTTTGCCGATATGGCTTTTACATTCGGCCATATTATTGTTTGCAAGTTAGATGAGGCAGGAAAAGTTCTCTGGATCAATAAAATTCCAAGATCTACAATTGGTTACTTTTTATACAGCTTTAATTACTACAGATATCAGAATACGGATTATATCTTTTTTGCAGATAATCCTTTGAATGCAGACATTGATAACACTACAGCTCCCAAAAATTTCTATAGTGAAAAGGGAGGAAATTTTGTTGCTTATAAAATTGATGATGCTACAGGAAAGTTTTCAAAAAACAGTGTTCTGAATATTGAGGATATGAATGGAATTGTCGGCAGCTATTTCTTTCGAAATAATTTCTTCGAAACATCTGCCAAGACACTTGCAATAGAAATATTCACGAATAGCAGTAAAGAAGTATTTGTAAAAATGAGAATTAAGTAAATTGTTCATTCCTGGTTTTCATTAAAAAAACCAGTTACTTTTTCAAATAATCCGTCTCTGTATCAGCTCATTTGCCCAACAAGGAATTTTATCTAAACTTGTTGGGCTTTTTTTGTGTTAGAACGAAATCAGAACACATTCTGAATTTTAGAAAGAAATTAATACATATATATTTCTTATCTTAGATTAAATCAACATTCGAGTAATTTTAGTGTCAATTAATGAAAAGTGAATCAACCTATAAAGCAGCGCGCATTGTAGCCGAATCTGTAGAAACAATTTTTTCAAATCATTTGGAAACAGCTGTGCAGTTGGGGGAAAAAAATTTAGCATCTGTACCAAATGCGTCCATCATAGAATCGTTTATAGATGTTGGCTTCTGGACGAGCTTACGTCATGAAGAAGGCCGTTCACCCAGAATTTCTTTAGCATATCTTAAACCGGAACAAGCCGGAACGCCGATCATATTTGCACAACCCATTCCTTTTACTCCAAAAACATTAACTAAACTTTCTCCGGGATACGAACGTGCAGGGATTCACCTGGGCGTGTGGCACGATGAAAACAATGCCTTGTATGTTTGGGGTGCAACACTTAGCATACCAAACTGTTGCTTTGTGTTAGATATTTCTGAAGCCGGCCAGGTTGTGATAAAGCACAGACGCATTGATGGCTTTGGTAAATTTTCAAACATTGCTGTTTTAGCCGGTGATGAAATTAAAATTGTTGATGAACAGAATTCTACCAATGGATCATGTCCTAAGATCATAAGTTCTTTGCTGGATTTCACATCTGTTACCTCAAGACATGATACCGTAAACGTAATGCTGCAGCTGGCTGTATCTATGCGTGCGCACAAACGGGGAGGCACATTATTGGTTGTTCCTTCGCAAACGAAAGAATGGCGTGAATCTATCAGTCATCCCCTTCATTATGCGATAAAACCTGCTTTCTCAGGCTTAGCCGATTTGATTAAAAAGAATGAAATTGACAATTCCATTCCCAACTGGCAAGCCATGCTTTCAAAAGAAGTAGATATTATCGGTGGGCTTACAGCTATTGACGGAGCAACGATCATTAACGACGAATATAAATTATTGGCTTTCGGAGAAAAAATTGTTCAACGTGTAGGACAACCCATTATTGAAAAAGTTATTGAGACTGAGCCAATAAAAGAACATAGCCCGACGATTGTACTTCCTTCAAAAACAGGCGGCACACGACATTTATCTGCCGCCCAGTTTGTACAGGACCAGAACAATGCAATAGCTCTGGTTGCTTCGCAAGATGGTCGCTTTACTGTATTTGCCTGGTCGCCTAAAGATCAGCTGGTACAAGCACATCGGATAGATTCATTGCTGCTATAACCAAAACATTGGTGCTGCCACCAATGTTCGAAGAGAACTTTGGTTGATAACAGAAAGAATATATTCTTTAATCCTTGAAGGTTTTAAGCAGTATAAATTATTTTACATGGGAAATATATTCTATTTTATCCTTGCGGCATTTTTTGAAATTAGTGGCTGCTATTTATTCTGGCTGTATTTCAAATCAGAAAAGTCTATACTGCTTCTTATTCCTGCAGTTCTTAGTTTGATGGCATTTGCATTTATTCTGACAAAAATTGATGCTGCAAGCGCCGGCAGAACATATGCCATATACGGCGGTATATACATCATTTGTTCTTTAGTATGGATGTATAAAGTTGAAAGTTTTTCTCCCGACTTATGGGATTTTATTGGCGCAGGTATTTGTCTGCTTGGAGCTATGGTTATTTTATTTGCGCCAAGATAATTTCGGATCTTTTTACTTATCAATAAAATATTTATCTTATATATACGTCTGCGGAAAAAGACACAACGATTGTTTTTGCTGTTTCAACAATATAATTAGTTAAGATTATGAAAATAAAAGCTATAATCACTGGCGCTACCGGCATGGTTGGCGAAGGTGTCATGCACGAATGCTTGCTTCATCCGGACGTTGAAGAAGTACTGATCATTAATCGCAAGCCCTCAGGATTCACCCATCCCAAACTCAAAGAAATTATCCATGCTGATTTTTTAAATATTTCTTCTTTGGAAAGTCGCCTTGTAGGATATAATGCCTGCTACTTTTGTTTAGGAGTTTCTTCTATTGGTATGAATGAAGCAGATTACACAAAAATGACGTACATGCTTACCATGCATGTAGCAGAAGCCTTAAGTCGATTAAACAGAGACATGACTTTCTGTTATGTATCAGGCACAGCTACAGACAGCACCGAGAAAGGAAAATCAATGTGGGCACGTGTAAAAGGTAAAACAGAAAATGATCTGACAAAACTTCCATTTAAAGAAGTATATAATTTCAGACCAGGCTATATGCACCCAACACCGGGGTTAAAGAATACACAGAAATATTATAAATATATGAGCTGGATGTATCCTTTTTTAAAACTGGTTTTTTCAAATCATGTTTCCACATTAAAAGAATTAGGACTAGCAATGATTCATGCAACTACGCTTGGTTACAACAAACAAATCATTGAGGTACCTGATATCAAAACATTAGCGAAGACAACAAGCTTTGTTAAATAAAATGAGATGGCTTAGATTCTATGGAAACACTAACTCTTCAAGTGTTTTTAAGCCCTTGAAGAGTTTATTTATATTTTAAAAAAGTGGTGTTCAATATTAAATAAAAAATTAAAATACGTAACATACAATTCAAATGGAAAAAGTTTGGTTCATTACAGGTTGTTCAACAGGCTTTGGCCGTGCCATTGCAAGTCATGTTTTAAACATTGGCCACAAAGCAATAATTACAGCGCGTAACATTTCAGACATCAGTGATCTTCTGATTGGTCATGAATCCAATGCCTTAGCGGTTGCCCTTGATGTTACCAAACCTGAACAAATAACAGCTGCTGTTACAAAGGCAATCGACCGGTTTGGCCGCATAGATGTACTGGTCAACAATGCTGGTATTGGATATTTTGGTGCAGTAGAAGAAAGTGAAGACGAGGCAGTACGCAACATGTTTGAGATAAATTTCTTTGGCCTGGCCAATATGACAAAAGCTGTTTTACCAACGATGCGCAAACAACGCAGCGGACATATTATAAATATCGCATCGATTGGCGGCTTGGTAGCATTCCCTGCATTAGGTTATTACAACGCCAGTAAGTTTGCTGTAGATGGTTTGTCAGAAGCCCTGGCAAAAGAAGTTGCGCACTTAGGCATACATGTTACGATTGTTGCTCCAAGCGGCTTCCGCACCGACTGGGCCGGACGTTCAGCAGATAATAGCAAGATCGTTATCGCTGACTATGCCGATACTGCAGGTGCGAACAAATCCTTCATTCGTGGATACAGTGGCAATCAACCCGGCGACCCCAATCGTGCAGCACAGGCAATTGTAAAAGCTGTTGAATCAAAAGAACCGCCCTTACGTTTATTGCTTGGAGCTGCAGCGCTTAAAGGAGCAATGAGTAAACTGGATGTGCTTAAAAAAGATTTTGATGCATGGAGTGAAACAACAGTGTGGGCGGATCATCCGAAGGAAGATTAATATTTTATTTCTATTCTATCTAAAAAGCTATCTCAACAGATAGCTTTTTTAGTATCTTCACATTCTTATTACTCATACATACAAAATGAAAAATTTTATTCTGGCCCTATCTTGTCTATTACCTTCAATATTATTTGCACAAACACCGCCAAAAGGTTTTACTGTTTCAGCAGGAACACCTTATCCGGAAATAAGCGGCAGAGAACATGAATATTTTTCTGATAATGCAGGCAACTGCATTCTTGTAAAATCATACGATCAAACAGTCGTCATTCAACACTATGATGCTACTGCAATGAAAGAAATAAGCAAGCATGAATATGTAGATTTTCCCAAAGGCTTAAAAACCGAAAAATGCATACAGACAGGAAACCGTTTGTTTTATTTATATAGTGTTCCGAACAAATCAAAAACACGCAGCTTATATACAAGAGAAATAAATACGACTACAGGTACATTCACGGATCCAAAATTACTTTTTGAAACAAAAGGACCTGTTGAATTTATTCATGCAAACGAAGATGGGATCCAAGACCTTTACGACATATCCACCCATTTTCAAGTGACAAAATCATTTGATGGATCAAAAATATTAATTCATTATAAAAGAGAACCTATTACAAACAACAAAGATGTGAATTTTGAAGTTATTGGATTGTATGCGTTTGATATGAACCTAACCCCATTGTGGGGCTCTGAAAAAACAATGCCCTATACAGAAAAAAATCAACACGTTATATCCTATACAATCGAAAAGAATGGTAAAGCTTGTATGCTGGCGTTTACTAATGATGGAACAAATCTCCAGTATGAATTTTTTTCTACATCACTGGATGCTCCGATTCAAAAAACAAAACTTGATATTGACCCTACAATGTTGTTGGGGGATATTAAAATGACTGAGAACAGCGAAGGGAATATAAACTGCACCGGATACTACAATAATGGCATTGATAAAGAATACATATTTGAAAAGCCCGACCTTCTGGATGTCTTGTTTTTAAATCCGGTAAGCAAGCCTCAAGGTTCTGACATTATTTCAACTAAAAGTGTTAATGGCGTTTTTCGTGTCACAATTTCTCCATTAGGAATTATACAGAGAAAATACACACATGAATTTGCTATTGAATTTATCAATAAATATGAATCTGAAAACGCTGTCAAAAAAAATAACAAAAAGGAAGAAAAAAAGAAATCCGGAATACCAGACTTATTGCTACAAGATGTAATTGAAAACACTGATGGGAGTACACTTATTATTGGTGAACAAAAATATGTACGATACGAAAAGACTATTAAAGAAGTGTCGAACCCCAATCAACCTACATTGAACGGAAGGACCACAACTGAAACCACACGTTTAAATTACACTAAAAACATTGTCGTAACCAAACTTGATCCTCTAGGACAAGTGTCATGGCAAATAAAATTACCCAAATATCAACTTAGTTATACAGGCTTCGGTTCAATTGGTTTTAAATACCTTGAAGTTGAAGGCATGGGCTACTTCCTGTTTCTCGATAATTATGATGGCACAACATTTCCTGATAACATGGATCCGTTTCTTTTTAAAGTTGCAGATGGAGGTGATCTACATGCATATAAAGTAGATCATGCATCCGGAACATATACCAACCTTGCGATCCTTAATACACAGGATGTAAATGGCAATACAATTAATCAATTGCCAACGGTACGGATATTTAATGCAGACAAAAAAACATTTATGGTAGAATTTGACATGAAAGGGAAATTGGACAATATGCTTAAAATAAAACTTCGTTAGATTTTTAAACAACTATACGTAGAACTTTCAGTTTTTAAAATTGCCTTATTAATTAGTTAAAGAGTAACTCATCAGATAAAAAAATGGTTCGCAGGATTTGCGAACCATTTTTTTATCATTTCTATTTTGGCAATTTAGAAATCAATAAATACAGATTATCAAGTATAATTTTTGGTTCGTCTACCATTACCATGTGTCCCGAATTTATAGTACTTACATGAGTAAAATCGGTTACACCTTTTTTTAAAGATTCATGTGCATCGTACCATGGCTGCATATCTGCGACAGTCACTGGCGGATCAACCTTCAAAGCTGTTATTACAATTATCGGCACATCCGGCAGATCACCTAGTGTTGCCATATATTGAAGATCTTCTACCCATTCTTTTGATTCCAATGCCTGTCCAAAATTTGATTCAGAGGCACTCCATTGACTGCAGAGGTAATCTTCCTGTGCTTGTAGTTGAGATGGAGTACCGGCATTTGCTTCATGAGAAGGGTCAATAAATAACAAACCCGCAACCCTGGTTGGATTTTTAATGGCCCAATCCCGTATCATAAAACCTCCTAACGAGTGTCCAATAAGTATTACTTTTCTGCCCTTTGCAAACGCATCAATAATGGCACCCAATTCACTTTGTAACCTGTTAATGTCTCTTGGCACAGGTCCGTTACCCGACTGTCCGCGGTTAGCTCTGTCGTAGGTAACAACATCCATTCTGTCGTTTATGTCAAGTGAAACATTATGTGTATCCCAAATACTATGGCCATCACCTAAACCAGATTCACAAACAACCAGATACTTTGAATTTTTCATCGCAGAAAATGCTGCCAGTTTATGAGTTCCCAAATCGACATACTCTAGCGCTAATGGATTTTTTACTGCCGTTGGAGAAATATCAGGATCAATATAAGATGGACTACAAGCAGTCACAGACAAAAGTATCGCTGCTGCTGCAATTAATAAGCTGATTTTTAAATGCATGTTCATACGGAATATGGTTTAGATTCCAGATGCAAGCTATCAAAAACATAATCCACCTACTTCTCAGTTTTAAAATTTGACTTTACAATTTGCCTAAACTGAGTTACAGAATTCAAAAAAAGGTTCGCAGTTCTTAAAAAATGGCCTAATTTTTAAATTCTCCGGGTGCCTGGCCAACAATTTCTTTAAAAACCCGATTAAAACTCGATGGAGAATTAAATCCAACTTTATAAGCTATTTCAGATATCGAATACGAAGAATTTTTGAGATATAATTTAGCAGCCTCTACCCTGGTATGATTTAAAAAAGACTTAAATGTCATTCCTACATGATCTTTTAAGATCTCTCCTATTTTATATTCCGGAACCTTTACGTGATTGGCCAGGTCGCTCGCCTTCAGCTCACTGTTTGAGTAATTCTCTGACATAAATGCATGGATCTGGCTTTTCAAATCAACATCCTCAGTTTCAAAATCAAAATCATCTGAATATTTAAGGGTTAACTGTATTCTTTTCTGTTTTTGGTACAACATAAAATGAATTCCAAAGAAAAGAACCAAAACAGTGCTCACAAAAACAGATAGCCTCCAGTATAAACCGCTATAATCACCTACCAATGACAGCTGAGTGATTTTAAATGTTCTTTCTTTCCCAACAATAAAACCCGGATCACTAAAAATAGACATATAGCCAACATCATTTATATCCCACGATTTAATGTCCGATTCGGCAATATTATTATTCGTGTACCACCATTCCGGAATCGTCGTAAAATCATTAAATGGTATTTCCAGCGTATTTTCGCCTTTCTCTATGATATAGATATTGTGATATAATGCAGCAGCATTTCTAATGATTGAGTCGCTGATCCCTTCTTTCAAATTATAAATGCGCATTGCCAAACGCTGCTTTTCGTTCGTAGAAATCTGCATTTTCAATGCATAATCTTTCAAACTATAAAATGAGCCATCCGCTTTTCTAATTTGAATTCCTGCATACGGGTACATTAAGCCTTTTTTGAGGCAACATTTAAATGTCAGTTCATCTTCTGTTTTGGATAGGATTTCAGATTCGGAATGCCCATGATCCCATGTATCTGAAAAAGATTCAATCTTATATTCCTTTGAACTTAACAGATTGATGGTTTCTTTTTTCTGTATTAAAAATGCAGACAAACAACTCACCAGCAAAAATAGAACAACCACGATAAACTGGATTCGGAATTGTTTCTTGTTCAAATACTCCCTCAACTGATTTTGTAATTTATATTCATGAAACTAAT